>Ga0307512_10000978_pt1 | contig 42035 bp, 36 predicted proteins | sample 14_EM_MG_FD_200267 | JGI IMG/M metagenome (GOLD analysis project Ga0307512, IMG submission 200267) | Populus trichocarpa ectomycorrhiza microbial communities from riparian zone in the Pacific Northwest, United States - 14_EM | ecosystem: Host-associated > Plants > Roots > Unclassified | place...
GAAGGCCCCGTACACGCCGAGGCCGATCAGCAGGGCGGTGTAGACGGCCGACTCCAGACCGAGCGAGATACCGGCGAGGACGACGGTGGCCGGGCCCGTGAGCGAGGTCTTGCCGATGTCCATGACCGGACGGCGGTTGGTCTCGGTGAAGTAGCCGGTCAGCTGCTGGATCACAGCCGCCAGCACGATCCCGATCCCCACCGCGACGACCGCGAGGATCCGCGGATCGCCGTCCTTGGCCTGGATGGCGGCATCGGTGACGCCGTCGAGGTCCGAGTACTTCGCGGGGAGATACATGTAGACGGCCGCCGCCACCAGCACGAGCGAGATCACCGCGGAGATGAAGAAGCCCCGGTTGATCGCGGACATGCCACTGCGGTCGGACCGGCGCGGGGCCACGGCGAAGATGCCGATCATGGCCGTGACCACGCCGATCGCTGGCACGATCAGCGGGAAGGCCAGTCCGGAGTCGCCGAAGGCGACCTTGCCGAGGATCAGCGCGGCGACCAGGGTCACGGCGTACGACTCGAAGAGGTCGGCCGCCATGCCCGCGCAGTCGCCGACGTTGTCGCCCACGTTGTCGGCGATGGTCGCGGCATTACGCGGATCGTCCTCCGGAATGCCCTGCTCGACCTTGCCGACCAGGTCGGCGCCGACGTCGGCGGCCTTGGTGAAGATGCCGCCGCCGACACGCATGAACATGGCGATCAGGGCGGCCCCGAGGCCGAAGCCTTCGAGCACTTTCGGTGCGTCGGCCGCGTACACCAGCACCACGCAGGAGGCGCCCAGCAGACCGAGCCCCACTGTGAACATGCCGACGACGCCGCCCGTGCGGAAAGCGATCTTCATGGCTTTGTGCGAGACGGCGGTGAGATCCTTTTCCGGCTCCCCCTCCGCGGGAGTCGCTTCCCGGGCCGCCGCGGCGACACGGACATTGCTGCGCACGGCGAGCCACATGCCGATATAGCCGGTGGCCGCCGAGAACGCCGCGCCGATCAGAAAGAAGATCGATCGTCCGGCGCGCTGATTCCAGTCGTCCGCCGGCAGCAGCATGAGCAGGAAGAACACGACTACGGCGAATACGCCGAGCGTGCGCAACTGACGGGCCAGATAGGCGTTCGCGCCTTCCTGAATCGCCGTCGCGATCTCCTTCATGCTCTCGGTGCCCTCGCCCGCCGCGAGCACCTGGCGCACCAGGATGCCTGCGACGACGAGCGCGGCCAGCGCGACGACCCCGATGATCATCACGATGATCCGGTTGTCGTCCGTGAGTACTGCAGCTGCGAGGGTTGTGGGGTGGTCAAACTGATGAGGGGTAGAAAGCCCCGCCATTCGTCCTCCTTGACGCTTGGGCTGAGCTCAAGATGTGGACGGATTGTAGGTACCGCGACTTGATCAAAACAGTCCACGGTAAGCGGAATTGGCCTTCACATGCTCTTCAGCAAATGATCGCCGTCACGCCACAGAACCCGAAAGAGGTAATGCCTCAAAGGCATTGACGCCCGCATTGACGCTTGATCAAATTATCAGGCGATTGATCGTGAATCCATTCACGAATTCGCGGGAACGGCCGGAAAAACACCAAGGGCCCTGCTCAGCAGGGCCCCAGGAGGTTGTACGAGGGTGCGGTCAGGGAAGCACCGTGGCGGGCGGTGTGGTCGGCCAGGTCATGCGGATCTGTCCGCCGTGCTCGCCTGCAGTGACCTCGACGTCGTCGACGAGCCCGCTGATGACCGCAAGGCCCATTTCGTCCTCCTCGGTCTCCAGGTCCTCAGCCGCTGAGCCCGGCGCCCTGTCTCCGGGGGCCGAGCGCGGCGCCTCGTCGCCGACCTCGATGGAGAACTGCTTCTCCTCCTCGATCAGCTGCACCTTCACCGGCGCCGTGATCCCGGCGCTCTGATGCAGTCCGACGGCACGGGTACAGGCCTCGCCGACGGCAAGTCTGACCTCGTCGAGGACGGCCTCGTCCACTCCGGCCCTGCGCGCCACCGCTGCCGCCACCAGCCGGGCGGTCCTGACGTGCTCGGGCAGCGCGCTGAAGCGGAGTTCAACGGTGGCCATGCATCCCCCTCGGAACTACGGGCGTGCTGTCGGGGGACCGGGCCGCCGAAAGCCCGGACCCCCACATTGAACTTCTTCCGTCCCGGGAACGGGTCCTGTCCCGCTCCATGGGGCGGTGATCAGTCGGTGGCCGCCACCGCTTCCTCGACCGAGGTGTGGATCGGGAACACCTTGGTGAGGCCGGTGATGCGGAAGATCTTCAGAATGCGCTCCTGGTTGCAGACCAGGCGCAGTGAGCCCTCATGGGCACGCACCCGCTTCAGGCCGCCGACCAGCACGCCGAGCCCGGTGGAGTCGAGGAAGTCCACGCCCTCCATGTCGACGACGAGGTGGAAACTCCCGTCGTTCACCAGCTCGACGAGCTGCTCGCGCAGCTTGGGCGCGGTATATACGTCGATTTCACCACCGACCTCGACGACCGTGCGATCGCCGACGGTACGGGTCGACAGGGACAGGTCCACGGATCCTCCAGCACCTTGCTAATCGAGCGGTCGTCCCTCGGGACACCTCGGCAGAGCCCCCGGAACGGTTCGCCAGCCGCGATGGCATTCAATCACTTACGGCAGGCGTGCACGACGCCTTGGTCCCATTGTCCGTCACGCCAGTGACACACTCGGTGCCGATGGCCAAGAATCACCGATCCGATCGATCCCCGACGGACCCCGTTTCCCGGCTCGCACCAGGCACGGTCCTGGGCCGGCTCGCCTCCGGGCCGAGCCGGGCTTCGCGCATCACTCATACGGAGCACTTGCCCCCGCGCGAGGGTCGCCATGCCGTCTGGCCTGACCGGATTCGTTCGGAGGTCATCGCCGCGGTGCAGGCGGCCGGTATCGAACATCCCTGGGCCCATCAGGCACGGGCCGCCGAGCACGCCCTGGACGGCGAGTCGGTGATCGTCGCCACGGGTACGGCGTCCGGCAAGTCCCTGGCCTACCTGGTCCCGGTGTTCTCGACGCTCCTGGACGGCTCCCTGGCCCCGAACGGCCGCGGCGCCACCGCCCTCTACCTGGCCCCGACGAAGGCTCTTGCGGCCGATCAGTGCCGATCCGTGAAGGAACTTTCACAATCTCTGGGAAATGCCGTACGACCAGCGGTCTATGACGGCGACACACCCTTCGAGGAACGCGAGTGGGTCCGCCAGTACGCCAACTACGTCCTCACCAACCCGGACATGCTGCACCGCGGCATACTCCCGTCCCACCCCCGCTGGTCCTCCTTCCTGAAGTCGCTGAAGTACGTCGTCATCGACGAGTGCCACACCTACCGGGGCGTCTTCGGTTCGCACGTCGCCCAGGTGCTGCGCCGCCTGCGCCGCCTGTGCGCGCGCTACGGCGCCTCCCCGGTCTTCCTGCTGGCCTCCGCCACCGCCGCCGAGCCCTCGGTCGCCGCCCGCCGTCTGACCGGCCTCCCGGTGGTCGAGGTGGCCGACGACGCCTCCCCCCGCGGTGAACTGGTGTTCGCCCTCTGGGAGCCCCCGCTCACCGAGATGCAGGGCGAGAAGGGCGCCCCCGTCCGCCGTACCGCCACCGCCGAGACGGCCGACCTCCTGACCGACCTCACCCTGCAGGGAGTCCGGTCGGTCGCCTTCGTGCGCTCCCGGCGCGGCGCCGAGCTGATCTCGGTGATCGCCCAGGAACGCCTCGCCGAGGTCGACCGCTCCCTGGCCCGGCGCGTGGCTGCCTACCGCGGCGGCTACCTCCCCGAGGAGCGGCGCGCCCTCGAACAGGCCCTGCACTCCGGCGAGCTGCTCGGTCTCGCCGCGACCACCGCCCTCGAACTCGGCATCGACATCTCCGGTTTGGACGCCGTCGTGATCGCCGGATATCCGGGCACGCGCGCGTCCCTGTGGCAGCAGGCGGGCCGCGCCGGGCGCTCCGGACAGGGGGCGCTGGCCGTCCTGGTCGCCCGCGACGACCCCCTGGACACCTTCCTCGTCCACCACCCCGAGGCCCTGTTCGACCAGCCCGTGGAGTCCACGGTCCTCGACCCCGACAACCCGTACGTGCTGGCCCCGCACCTGTGCGCGGCCGCAGCCGAACTGCCGCTGACCGACGAGGACTTCGAGCTCTTCGGTCCCGCCTGCGAGGAACTGCTGCCGCAGCTGGAGGCCGCCAAGCTGCTGCGCCGCCGCACGAAGGCCTGGCACTGGACACGCCGGGAACGGGCCGCCGACCTGACCGACATCCGCGGCGAGGGCGGCCGGCCGGTCCAGATCGTCGAGTCCGGCACGGGCCGCCTGCTCGGCACGGTCGACGCGGGCGCCGCCCACACGACCGTCCACGAGGGAGCCGTCCACCTCCACCAGGGCCGTACGTACCTGGTCCGTTCGCTGGACCTGGAGGACTCGGTGGCCCTGGTCGAGGAAGCGAACCCCTCGTACTCGACGGTCGCCCGTGACACGACGGCCATCACCGTCCTGGAGACGGCCACCGAGATCCCCTGGGGCGACGGCCGCCTGTGTTACGGCTCCGTCGAGGTCACCAACCAGGTGGTCTCCTTCCTGCGCCGCCGCCTCATCACCGGCGAAGTGCTCGGCGAGACGAAACTCGATCTCCCTCCTCGTACGCTGCGCACGCGCGCGGTGTGGTGGACGGTCACCGAGGACCAGCTGGACGAGGCCCGGATCAACCCGGAGATACTCGGCGGCGCCCTGCACGCCGCCGAGCACGCCTCGATCGGCATGCTGCCCCTCTTCGCGACCTGCGACCGCTGGGACATCGGCGGGGTGTCGGTCCCGCTGCACCCCGACACCCTCCTCCCGACGGTCTTCGTCTACGACGGCCACCCGGGCGGCGCGGGATTCGCCGAACGCGCCTTCCGCACCGCCCGCGACTGGCTCACCGCCACCCGCCAGGCCATCGCCTCCTGCGAGTGCGAGGCCGGCTGCCCGTCCTGCATCCAGTCCCCCAAGTGCGGCAACGGCAACGATCCGCTGCACAAGAGGGGGGCCGTGCGGTTGCTCACGGTGCTGTTGCGGGGGGCGCCGGAAGAGCCGAAGGACCCGGCGGAGAAGGCCGGGGCAGAGCCTGTGGCTCAGGCTCCGACGGCACCGGCCCCGCAGGCCCCGCCCGCGCCCTGACCTCCGCGGCGAACGGCCCCCGCCCCGACGCCGCCGTCACGTCCGAGATCTCGCCGGCGATCGCGCACCGCACCAGCCGCGTGCCCTGTGCCCGGGCCACCCGGCCGGCCCGGGTGCAGGCCGCCGCGGCGCCGTCCGCCCAGTGATCGGCCGCAGTGAGCGCCGCGAGGTCCGCGCCGCCTGCGGCACGGTGCCGGACCACGACGGCCTGCCCAAGGGCCAGCACGACTCCGAACACCACGCACAGCACGGCGATCGCACCGACGCTCCAGACCGTGGCGGAACCGCGGTCCCGGCCCCTGACAGCGGCCCACCGCCGCTTCGAGCAGCCGACTGTCATGGCACCACCCCCGTCGTCTCCTCGGCCGCGGCCACGGCCTCCTCCCGTACGTCGAAGGGCAGGCCGTGCAGCACCGGCGGCTTCGCCACCACGACCACACGGACCTGGTCCCCCTCCCGGCCGACCGTGACCCTCGCGCCGCGCGGGGCCGCCTCGCGGGTCACCTCGACGACCGAGTCGGCGGGGTCCTGACGGGCCGCCGCACGCGCCCCGGTCCGGGCCGCGTCCACGCACTGGATCTGCGCGGCCACGACCAGCAGCCCCCACACCAGCGTCATGGCGAACATGACCAGCACGGGCAGCACCACGGCCGACTCCGCCGTCACGAACCCCCTGTCCGTGCCGTTCTCACATCCGCGCATCGAGCGCCTGCTTCACGATTCCCTGCAGCTCGGCGCTGACCTGCCCGCTCGTCACCACCTTGTAGAGGACCACCGCGAACGCCACCGCCGCCACGATCCCCATCGCGTACTCCGAGGTGACCATCCCCGCGTCCCCACGCGCCGCTCGCGCCCTGCACACCAGGTCACGCAGCCGCGCCCGTACCGCCTTGCACATCTCAACCCCCGTAAGGTTTCAGTCCTGTTGACCACTGCTCGCCGCTCGGCACCGACTGCTCGGCGCTCGGACACCCGCCAGGTGCCACCGCCCGGCGCCCGTCATCCACCACCTCCTCCCAGCACCCCGCCCGCGAGCCCGATCACCACCGGCAGTACGCCGACCGCGATGAACGCGGGCAGGAAACACAGCCCCACGGGTGCGGTGACCATGACGGCCGCCCGGCGTGCCCGTGCCGTCGCCGTGCGGGCCCAGTCGGCGCGGACGTCCGCCGCGAGGCGCGCGACCGGTGCGGCTGCGGGCAGCCCGGACACGTCGGCCCGTTCCAGCAGCCGCGCCAGAGCTCCCGCGCCCGGCAGCGCGGCCAGCCTCCGCCAGACCTCGGCCGGTTCGCCGCCGAGCCGAACCTCGGCCGCACCCCGCGCCAACGCGTCCCCGACGGGACCGCCCAGGGCCTCGCCCACGGCCCGCGCCGCGACGACGGGACCCGCGCCGGCAGCGATGCAGGCGGCCACCAGGTCGGCGGAGAGCGGCAGTTGACGGGCCGCCTCACCCGGGTCGTACGCCGCCGCGCCGTCCACGGCCGCTTGCCGCCCGCGCCACCACCACAGCCCGCCCGCGACGGCCAGCCCCACCACGACACCGGCGAGGCCACCGACCAGCACCCACCCGGCGCACACCACCCCCGCCGCAGGCAGCCACCGCCGCGCGGCGTCCCGCACCTCCAAGCGCGGCCCGGCCCGCATCACCTCGGCTTCGGCCATCAGCTCGGCCAACCGCCCGCGCACCCTGCGCTCACGCCGTACCGTCTCCAGCCGGCGCAGCAGCCACCCGAGGACGAGCAACGCCCCCAGGGTCGCCCCCAGCCTGTGGACAACTTCCGCGCTCATGTCTCCTCCGCTCCCCGCACGATCCGCATCGCCCACCACATCCCCAGGCCTTCCAGCAGGCCGCCGGTCAGCAGGCAGCCCAGCCCGGCTCCGGTGTGCAGCAGTACATGCAGCGGGTCGGCCCCGAGTGCCGTGCCGAGGGCGAGTCCCAGAGCCGGCAGCCCCGCGAGCATCACCGCCGTGGACCGCGACCCCGCCAACTGGGCGCGCAGGTCGGCACGTTGGTCCCGTTCCGTCCGCAACGCCCCTTCGAGCCGGTCGAGTCCGGCCGCGAGGCCCGCGCCCTGGTCCACGGCCACCCGCCAGCACGCCGCGAGGCCCAGCAGTCCCTCGGCGCCCGGTTGCCGTGCAGCCGCCGCGAGCGCGCCCGGCACATCGCCGCCGAACCGTGCCGCCGCCAGTACCGCCGCCTGCGCGCCCCCGAGCCCGCCGGAGTCCCGCGCGGCACACAGCAGCGCCTGAGCCGGCTGCCGCCCGGCCCGCACCTCCCCGGCGAGCGCCCCGCACAGCGCGATCACCGCGGCCCCGCGGCGCTCCCGTGCCCGCCGGGCCTCCCCGGCCAGCCGCACCCGCCGCAACAACGGCACCCCGGCCGCCCCCGCGACGACCGGCAGCACCGACGCGCCCAGCACCGCGAGCACCACCCCGACGGCCACAGCCCACCACTCGGCCCGCAGCCGCCCGCGGATCCGACGCACTCCCCCGGCCATGTCCCGCCAGGAAGGCGGCCCGCTGCCCACCGCCCCGCCGCCCGCGAGCAACAGCTGCGCCCGCCGCGCCCCGGAGTGCCACCCGCCCATCAGCAGGGCCGCCGCACCGACACACACCACGGCCGACCCCATCGCCGTCTCACCCATGACAACCCCCTTCAGCTTCGACGGACTCGCCGTCGAGCAGCTCCCGCAGCCGCTCCCACCCCTGCTCGTACGCGAACGCCTCCGCGCCCCACCGAAGCGCCGGCACCGTCCGCACCAGCCCCGACGGATCCCGCTCCAGTACGTGCACCTCGGCGATCCGCCGCCGCCCGGCCCGGTCACGCACGAGATGCAGGACCACAGACACCGCCGCCGCCAACTGGCTGTGCAGCGCGGCCCGGTCGAGCCCGGCCGCCGTACCGAGCGCCTCCAGCCGGGCCGGTACGTCGGCTGCGGCATTCGCGTGGACGGTGCCGCCGCCATCGTGGCCGGTGTTCAACGCGGCCAGCAGATGCACCACTTCGGGCCCGCGCACCTCGCCCACGACCAGCCGGTCCGGCCGCATCCGCAGCGCCTGCCGCACCAGGTCCTGAAGCGTGACGAGTCCCGCGCCCTCCTGGTTGGCGGGCCTGGTCTCGAGGCGGACGACGTGCGGATGGTCCGGCCGCAGCTCCGCCGAGTCCTCCGCGAGCACGATCCGCTCGCCGCGTCCGACCAGCCCCAGCAACGCGCTCAGCAACGTCGTCTTGCCACTGCCCGTTCCACCGCTGATGAGGAACGACAGCCGCGCCTCCAGCAGCGCCCGCAGCACGCGGTCCCCGCCCGGCGGCACCGTGCCCGCCGCGACGAGTTCGTCGAGGGTGAACGCCCTGGGCCGTACGACGCGCAGGGACAGACATGTGCAGCCCACGGCCACCGGCGGCAGCACCGCATGCAGCCGCGTCCCGTCGGGCAGCCGGGCGTCGGCCCACGGCCGCGCGTCGTCGAGCCGCCGTCCGGCCACCGCGGCCAGGCGCTGCGCGAGACGTCGTACGGCGCCCGTGTCCGGGAAGGAGACCGAGGTCAGCTCCAGTCCGCCGCCCCGGTCCACCCAGACCCGGTCCGGGGCCGTCACCAGCACGTCGGTCACCGACGGATCGGCCAGCAGCGGTTCCAGCGGACCGCTGCCGACCAGTTCGGACCGCAACTGCTCGGCCGCACCGAGGACTTCGGCGTCCCCCAGCACCCGCCCCTGCTCGCGCAGCGCCTGCGCCACGCGCGCGGGTGTCGGCTCGGCCCCGCATTCGACCAGCCACTGCCGTACACCGTCCAGGAGCCCCGGCGGCGTGCCGGGACCGACCGTCCGGGATGGCGCCCCGCCGCCCGACCGCCACAGCGGCTGCGAAGGCCCGGGCCCGGTGGTCATACGCCACCCGCTTCCGCCAGCGCCCGCTCCCAGAACTCCTTGCAGAAGCGCGCCAGGGGCCCGCGACCGCCGGCCGCGGGTGGCACCTTGCCGTCCCCCGGGCGCAGCAGCCCCGACTCCACGGGCAGCTCTCCGGCCAGGGGCAGTCCGAGCAGCCGGGCCACCTCGCGGTCGTCGAGTCCGGGTGCATACGGCGCCCGGACCGCGACCCTCAGGTCGCGCAGGACCATGCCGACGGCGGACGCCACCCGCCCGGCCGCAGCGACGGCGCGGAGCTCGCCGGGGACCACCAGGAGCCCGAGGTCGAGCTGGGCGAGGGCCTCGGCGACCCCGTCGTCGACGCGGCGCGGCAGATCGACGACCACAGTGCCGCCCCGCCGTCTGGCCGCTGCGAGCACCGCCCGTACGGCCTGGGCCGGGACGGCGATGCGGTCGCCGCGATCCCAGCTGAGCACGCGCAGGGAGTGGAGCTGCGGCAGCGACTCCTCCAGGGCGCCGCCGCCGACCCGACCGCGGGAGGCGGCGAAGGCGGGCCAGCGCAGTCCCTCCGCACTCTCGCCGCCGAGGAGTACGTCGAGTCCGCCGCCCAGCGGATCGGTGTCCACGAGCAGGGTGCGCAGCCCCTCCCGCGCGGAGGTGACAGCGAGGGCGCACGCGAGTGTGGATGCTCCGGCCCCGCCGCGGCCCCCGATGACGCCCACGGTGAGGGCGGGCCGGCCCACTCCCTCGGCCACGTCTGCGATGCGGTCGACCAGCCACTGTTCGCCGTCGGGCAGCATCAGGACGTGGTCGGCGCCGATCTCGACGGCCCGGCGCCAGACCCCGGAGTCGTCCTGGTCGCGGCCGACCAGCACCACGCCTCGTCTGCGTGCGGCCCCGCGCACCCGCCGGGCGGCGTCGTCGCCGACCAGGACGAGCGGTGCGGCCTCCCAGCTGCCCGCGCGCTGCGGAACCGAGTGATGGACCTCGGGTGTCGCGCCTGCCGCCGCGCACAGGCGCAACAGGTCGTCGAGCAGTTCGACGTCCTCCGTGACGATCAGTGGTCCGGCCTGCCGCCCCGAGGCGGCGGGCGGTGGTTCGTGTGTGACGGCTCCGGTCACGCTCTCCATCCCCCTTCACTGCATCTCTCGCGCGGCCCCTGCGGCCACGCGATTCCCAAACGTGTGAAGAACCGGCAAGCGGCCTCCATATGAACGGCCGATACGAACCGGCCAAACCCGCTCGACAAACCGGAACCGGTCATGAACTCGGCGCGAGCGGGACGCGTTTGAATCACCGTGCAGCGATCCCGGAAATCGTGTGGATCTTGGTCGATAACTGTGGACAACTCGGCGGTTGTGAATATCGCCGCCACCCATACCGGTGACGCCCGTACCGGCCCCGGCGCGACATCCGCAGAGAACCTCGGTGGCTACACAGAGTGACGGATCATGGGCATGCGAAAGAGGCGGCCGCAACCGCCTGACGACTGCAGTAGAGCCGCACGAAAAGAGGAAAAACCCACCCGGACATGCGACGACCCCCACCGGGGGGGAGAGTGGGGGTCGTCTTCACGGCCGACTCGGGGGGGGAGGAGCCGGACCGCGTTAGCACGGTCGCGAACGATCCGTGACTTCCATGGTGTACCCGAGAGCCCTCCCAGGCAAACCCACGCGCCCCACCTTACGCCGAATGGGCTGCGCCTATGCTCGGGGTCGTGGAAAACCACTCGTTGCCCCGCACAGCGGCCTTCTTTGACCTGGACAAGACGGTCATTGCGAAGTCGAGCACGCTCACGTTCGGCAAGTCGTTCTACCAAGGCGGCCTGATCAACCGCAGGGCCGCCTTGCGTACCGCATATGCCCAGTTCGTCTTCCTCGTCGGCGGTATGGACCACGACCAGATGGAGCGGACACGCAAGTACCTGTCCGGACTCGTCCGCGGCTGGAACGTCCAGCAGGTCAAAGAGATCGTCGCCGAGACCCTGCACGACCTGATCGACCCGATCATCTACGACGAGGCCGCCTCCCTCATCGAGGAACACCACACCGCCGGCCGCGACGTCGTCATCGTGTCGACGTCGGGCGCCGAAGTGGTCGAGCCGATCGGCGAGTTGCTCGGCGCCGACCGCGTGGTGTCGACGCGCATGGTCGTGGGCGAGGACGGCTGCTTCACCGGAGAGGTGGAGTACTACGCGTACGGCCCGACAAAGGCCGAGGCGATCAAGGAACTGGCCCAGTCCGAGGGATACGACCTCGACCGCTGTTACGCCTACAGCGACTCGGCGACGGACTTGCCGATGCTGCAGGAAGTCGGCCATCCGCACGCCGTCAACCCGGACCGCACGCTGCGCCGCGAGGCACTCGCGCGCGGGTGGCCGATTCTCGATTTCCACCGGCCCGTCCGGCTCAAACAGCGGCTCCCGTCATTCTCGGTACCGCCCCGCCCGACCCTGGTCGCGGTCGCGGCGATTGGCGCCGCGGCGGCCACCGCGGGTCTCGTCTGGTATGCGAGCCGGCGCCGCGCATCGGCCCTCTGACCTGCCGATTCATAGACACTCAGCTCGGGTTCGACATACTGCCGCCCGTTTGCAACCCATTTGAGACTAAAAGTAAAGAAGTACGGCCAGGGGTTCCGCTTGCCTGGGTCCTGGAGTACAAAGGGATTAGCGGCCCGCGAGACCAAGGACATCCGAAAGGATCACCTTAATAACGCATTTGGCCCCACGGACCGAAGCATGAACACCGGGCACCCACGCGACGTCGACCCGTCGATTACGGGCCAGCCGCACCAGGTGACGGGCAAAGACCCGACCTGATGGGCAATATATCGAGGACGCCTGGTAACCCGGTGAACATGCCAGCGGCGGTACGAATCCTCGTACCGCCGCAACCCTTTTCCGGGACTTCTTACGCCGCTCCGCGCTGCAGCGCCTCGCACACCGCTGTCGACTCGCGCGCACCCAGCTCGACCGCCCTGCCGCAGTGGGCGATCCAGGCGGCCATGCCCTCCGGCGTTCCGGAGACATACCCCTCGAGCGCCGCCAGATAGGACGCGCGCCCCAGCTCGGCGTGGCCGACCTCCGCCCCGCAGACGGACTTCGGGTCGAGGCCGCTGCCCACCAGCACGATGCGCTCCGCGGTGCGCGCGATGAGGCCGTTGCGGGACACGAACGGGCGCAGCGCAAGGAGTTCGCCGTGGACGACGGCGGCCGTCACCAGGGCCGGCGCTGAACTGCCCGTGACGATCAGCCCGGAGAGGCCCTCCAGCCGGCCCTGCACCTCGTCCGCGCCCGGCAGCGACAGCTCGACGAGCGGCTCGTCGACCGGCTCGCCCGTCTGTCGCGGCCGCCCCACCGCGTCCCCGTTGCTCGCCGCGGCCACCAGGTGCAGCCGGGCCAGCACCCTCAGGGGCGACTGCCGCCAGATGGACAGCAGTTGGCCCGCCTCCGCGGTCAGCCTCAGGGCCGCACCCACCACGCGCGCGTCGTCGTCACCGCTGAAGTCGGTGCGCCGGCGTACCTCTTCGAGGGCCCAGTCGGCGCCGGACAGCGCCGCGGAACCGCGGGCGCCGCGCAGTGCCGCCTCCGAGGTGATCTCGTTGCTGCGGCGCCGCATGACCCGGTGCCCGTAGACCCGGTCCACGGCCTTGCGCACGGACTCCACGGACTCGGCCACACCGGGCAGCAAACCCAGGGCGGCGAGCGGATCGGCGGTCGCACCTGTCGTACTCATGAGTACGACACTAGCCACCCCGGGGGCGCGCCCCACGAATGAGTGGTCTTCTTCACGGCCGCCTGCCACATACAGCTATCTCGCGACTACCCTTCGTGAACATGAAAATTGCTTTCGTCGGGAAGGGCGGCAGCGGCAAGACGACCCTGTCGTCCCTGTTCGTCCGCCATCTCGCGGCCACCGGAGCGCCGGTCGTCGCGGTGGACGCGGACATCAATCAGCATCTGGGCACCGCACTCGGCCTCGATGAGGCGGAGGCCGCCGCGCTGCCCGCGATGGGCGACCGGCTGCCGCTGATCAAGAACTATCTGCGCGGCTCCAACCCGCGCATCGCCTCCGCCGAGACGATGATCAAGACGACCCCGCCCGGCGAGGGCTCGCAGCTGCTGCGGGTGCGCGAGGACAACCCGGTCTACGAGGCCTGCGCCCGGCCGGTGGAACTCGACGGCGGCACCGTCCGTTTGATGGTCACAGGCCCCTTCACCGACGCCGACCTGGGGGTCGCCTGCTACCACTCCAAGACCGGAGCGGTGGAGCTGTGTCTGAACCACCTGGTGGACGGGCAGGGCGAGTACGTCGTGGTGGACATGACGGCAGGCTCGGACTCCTTCGCCTCCGGCATGTTCACCCGCTTCGACATCACGTTCCTCGTCGCCGAGCCGACCCGGAAGGGAGTCTCCGTCTATCGCCAGTACAAGGAGTACGCCCGTGACTTCGGCGTCGTCCTGAAGGTCGTCGGCAACAAGGTGCGGGACGACGACAGCGCCGACCTCGACTTCCTCCGCGCCGAGGTCGGGGACGACCTGCTGGTGACCGTCGGGCACTCGGACTGGGTACGCGCCATGGAGAAGGGCCGCCCGCCCCGGTTCGAGCTCCTGGAGGACCCCAACCGCCGTTCCCTGCGCGCCCTTCAGGCGGCCGCGGACGCGACGTACGAGCTGCGCGACCGGGAGCGCTACATGCGCCAGATGGTGCACTTCCACTTGAAGAACGCGGACTTGTGGGGCAATGCGCGCACCGGGGCCGACCTGGCGGCGCAGGTCGACCCCGGGTTCGTACTCGGTGAGGGCGTCGCCGCCTCTGTGTGACGGCTACTGCTTGGCCGCCGGCGCCCCGGGTGCACCCTTCGGAGCCGGGGCGGGGCCGCCGGTCAGGAAGGACGCCCAGCCCTGCTTCGGGGCCTCGCCGACATTCAGGGTGCGCAGCTTCGCCAGGGTCTGCGGATCCTGGGCGTCCAGCCAGTCGGCGAGCTGGTGGAAGGACACGCAGCGCACCTCGGGCTTGTTGCAGACCTTCTCGACGACCTCGTCGAGAGCCCGCATGTACGTGCCGCCGTTCCAGGACTCGAAGTGGTTGCCCATGACCAGGGGCGCGCGGTTGCCCTCGTAGGCGCGGCGGAAGCCCTTGAGCAGGCCGTCGCGCATCTGGTCGCCCCAGTAGTCGTACTTGTCGGGGTCACCCTGGGTCTGGGTGCCGGACTGGTTGACCATGAAGTTGTAGTCCATGGTCAGCTGCTCGTAGGAGTGCCCGGGGAAGGGCACGAGCTGCATCGACAGGTCCCACAGCCCTTCCCTCTTCTTCGGCCAGAGCTGCTCGTTGACCCCGCTGGTGTCATAGCGGAAGCCGAGTTGGCTCGCGGCCTTCGTGAAATTCTTCTGGCCTTCGAGGCAGGGCGTGCGCGCGCCGATGAGCTCCTTGTCGTAGTCGAAGGGCAGTGGGGCCGCCCGCTTCATGTCGGAGTTGGTCTTCCAGCCCTTGACGAACTGCTTGGCCTGCGCGATCTCGCTCTTCCACTCCGCGACCGACCACTCGCCGACCCCGCCGTCCTTGCCGCAGAAGTGGCCGTTGAAGTGGGTACCGATCTCGTTGCCCTCGAGCCACGCCAGGCGCAGCTGCTTCACGGTGTCGGCGATGCCCTTCTCGTCGTTGAACCCGATGTCGGAGCGGCCCGGCGAGTGCTCCGGGGGCTTGTAGAGGTCGCGCTTCTCCTCCGGCAGCATGTACACGCCGCTGAGGAAGTACGTCATCGTCGCGTGGTTGGCCTTGGAGAGCTTGCGGAAGTGCGAGAACAGCTTCTGGCTGTCCTCGCCCGCACCGTCCCAGGAGAAGACGACGAACTGCGGTGGCTTCTGGCCGGGTCGCAGACGCTCGGGTCTGGGCAGGTGCGGCTGCGCTCCGGTGTACGCGGTGGAGCCGTCGCCGATCAGCCGGACCACGCTCCCCGGCGCCTGGGCCGGCTTGACCTTCTGCGGACCGGGAGTACCTGCCTTGGAACCGTTGGAGCCGATCGCGCAGCCGGCGACCGATGCGGCACAGGCCGCGGCGATCACGGCGCGCGCGGCGATCCTGTGGGTGGCGGCCATATTCCGCCCACCTTCTTCCTTCTCTCAGGCCAACGCCGATGAGGGCGTTTTCTGGTGGTATGCCGGGCTGGCCCGACAGCGCCGCCAAGGTCGCACGAGACCGAGAGGGAATTAGTACGACAAGCCGATGAAATGACCGCTTCACTCCTTGGAGTGACCTGATACCCCATTTGCCAGGAAAGTCTATGCCTGGCCTTTACTCTGAATTACGATTCGTTTACCGAGCGTTGATTCATCCCGCCGCTGCATGCCGTGACCCACGGCCGCGACCGACCCCCGTCCATCCACGGGGACGACCTGATCCGCGACCGCGCTGCCCCGGAGGAGACGGGAAACATGTCAGCCTGTGCCCCCACTCGCGCCACCGACTCGACTCGGACCGAGCACATCCACCAGCCGCACAGTCCGCCGCCCACCCCGCACCGCCGCTTCCACATCGCGGGCGCCGACCTGTCGGCCTCGATCGCGGTCTTCCTGATCGCGCTCCCGCTGTCCCTGGGCATCGCCCTCGCCACCGGCGCCCCGCTCCAGGCAGGCCTGGTCGCCGCCGCGGTCGGCGGGCTCGTCGCCGGGTGGATCGGCGGCTGCCCGCTCCAGGTCAGCGGTCCGGCCGCGGGCCTCACGGTCGTCACTGCCGACCTCATCCACCGCTACGGCTGGCGTACGACCTGTGCCGTCACGGCCCTCGCCGGCCTCGCCCAACTCGGCCTGGGCTGCCTGCGCGTGGCGCGCACCGCGCTCGCCGTCAGCCCCGCCATCGTGCACGGCATGCTGGCCGGCATCGGCGTCACCATCGCCGTCGCCCAACTGCACATCGTCCTCGGCGGCACCCCGCAGAGCTCCGTCCTCGCCAACCTCCGGGCGCTGCCCGCCCAGTTGGCGAACCTGCACCCCGCCGCCGTGACCGTCAGCGTGCTGACCCTGACCCTGCTACTGCTCTGGCCGCGGATCCCCGGCGGGGTGGGACGCCTGCTGCGCAGGATCCCGGCCGGGCTCGTCGCCGTGGCCGGCGCCACCGTGGTCGCCTCGCTCACCGGGCTGAGCCTGCCCAGGGTCGACCTGCCGTCCTGGAGCAGCCACGCCCTGGCCGGACTTCCCGAGGGCCCGGTCCTCGGCCTGACCGCAGCCGTGCTCACCACCACGCTGGTGTGCAGCGTGCAGTCGCTGCTCGGCGCGGTCGCCGTGGACAAGCTGGCGGCCGCCCGGCCCGGCCTGACCGCCCGGGTCGGACGTGCCGACCTGGACCGCGAACTGCTCGGGCAGGGCGCCGCCAACATCGTCTCCGGCGCGCTCGGCGGACTGCCGGTCGCCGGTGTCGCCGTAAGAAGTTCGGCGAATGTGAACGCGGGAGCCGTGAGCCGGAACTCCACGATGCTGCACGGCGTTCTCGTAGCAGTCGCCGCGCTGCTGATGGTCCCGGTCCTGGAGTTCATCCCGCTCGCCTCACTCGCCGCCCTGGTGATGGCCGTCGGCATCCAGATGGTGTCCCTGCACCACATCCGCACGGTGACCCGCCACCGCGAAGTGCTCGTGTACGCCGTCACCACACTCGGCGTCGTGCTCCTCGGCGTCCTGGAGGGCGTGACCCTCGGGATCGCCGTGGCCGTCGCCGTCGCCATGCACCGCCTCGCCCGCACCCGCATCACGCACGAAGAGAAGGAGGGAGTCCATCACGTCCATGTCCGAGGGCAGTTGACGTTCCTCGCGGTGCCGCAGCTCAGCCGGGCCCTGCATCTCGTACCCCAAGGCGCCCACGCCGTAGTGGAGTTGGACGGGTCGTTCATGGACCACGCGGCGTACGAGTCACTGCAGGACTGGCAGAACACACACACCGCACAGGGCGGCTCCGCCGAGCTGACCGGCCGCAGCCCCGGTACCCACAGCACCGAGCCCACGTCTCCCGCCGCGGGACACGGCGAGTCCTCCGTAGGCTGCCGCTGCCGTCCCTGGACGCCCTGGCGCAATCACCAGTGCGAGTCCCCGCAGTTCACACCGCCCACCGACCGGCCCGGTGCGCCCGGCGGGCCGGGTGAGCCGGGCGGACCGGGTGACCCCAGCGGGCTGAGCGGTCGGAGCGGGCACCAACTGGCACGCGGCATCAGCGCGTTCCAGCGCAACACGGCGCCGCTCGTGCGAGGTGAGCTGGCACGTCTGGCCCGGGAGGGACAGCGGCCGTCCCAGCTCTTCCTCACCTGCGCCGACTCGCGGCTCGTCACGTCGATGATCACCTCCAGTGGTCCCGGCGACCTGTTCGTGGTGCGCAACGTGGGCAACCTCGTTCCGCCGCCCGGTGAGGAGAGCGGCGACGACTCGGTGGCGGCGGCGATCGAGTACGCGGTGGACGTGCTGAAGGTGCGGTCCATCACGGTGTGCGGACACTCCGGGTGCGGGGCCATGCAGGCGCTGCTCAACGCCGAACCCGGCGGCCCGCCGACCCCGCTCAAGCGGTGGCTGCGGCACGGACTGCCGAGCCTGGAGCGCATGGCCGACGACAGCCGGCCGTGGGCACGGCTCGCGGGCCGGGTACCGGCCGACGCGGTCGAGCAGCTCTGCCTGACCAACGTGGTCCAGCAGTTGGAGCACCTGCGCACCCACGACTCGGTGTCCCGGGCCCTGCGCGACGGCGCGCTGGAACTGCACGGCATGTACTTCCACGTCGGCGAGGCGCAGTCGTATCTGCTCACGGGGGCGGACGGGGACGGCATGTTCGACCACGTGGGTGCCGCAGACCTCTCCGCCTGACCGGCACCGGGCCGTCCCGACACGCCCGGGTCACACAAAGACGTGACCGTTTCCGCGCGGCGCCGGTGCACTGGGATGTGAGAGGCGTTACAAGTGCTGAACTCCGCCCCGTCGGCGTCCGTGGGTACGGATGACGTCGGGCGCCGCAGTACCCCACCCACAGGTCTAAACCAATTTCAGGTCGACCCTTGTCATCGGCACCCCGGGTCTGATGAGCTGTGGCCTGGGACACAACGGACACCCTGGGAAAGGGAGATGTCGTGAGCAACGAAAGCCTGGCCAACCTCTTGAAAGAGGAGCGACGCTTCGCGCCGCCGGCTGACCTGGCTGCGGGCGCCAACGTCACGGCGGAGGCGTACGAACAGGCCAAGGCTGACAGGCTCGGCTTCTGGGCCGAGCAGGCACGTCGGCTGGCCTGGGCCAAGGAGCCGGCCGAGACGCTGGACTGGTCGAACCCGCCGTTCGCCAAGTGGTTCAAGGACGGCGAGCTCAACGTCGCGTACAACTGCGTGGACCGGCATGTCGAGGCGGGGAACGGCGACCGCGTCGCCATCCACTTCGAGGGCGAGCCCGGCGACAGCCGTGCGATCACCTACGCCGAGCTCAAGGACGAGGTGTCGAAGGCCGCCAACGCCCTGCTGGAGCTGGGTGTTCGGGCGGGTGACCGGGTCGCCGTCTACATGCCGATGATCCCGGAGACGGCGGTCGCGATGCTGGCCTGCGCCCGGATCGGCGCCGCGCACTCCGTCGTCTTCGGCGGTTTCTCGGCGGAGGCCCTCGCCACGCGCATCCAGGACGCCGACGCCAAGGTCGTCATCACCACCGACGGTGGCTACCGGCGCGGAAAGCCGTCCGCGCTGAAGCCGGCCGTCGACGACGCCGTCGCGCGCGTGGACAACGTGGAGCACGTCCTCGTCGTACGCCGTACCGGTCAGGAGGTCGCCTGGACCGAGGGCCGCGACGTCTGGTGGCACGAGATCGTCGAGCGGCAGTCGGCCGAGCACACGCCCGAGGCGTTCAACGCCGAGCACCCGCTGTTCATCCTGTACACATCGGGTACGACAGGTAAGCCGAAGGGCATCCTGCACACCTCCGGCGGCTACCTCACCCAGGCCGCGTACACGCACCACGCCGTCTTCGACCTCAAGCCGGAGACCGATGTCTACTGGTGCACGGCCGACGTCGGCTGGGTCACCGGGCACTCCTACATCGTCTACGGGCCGCTCGCGAACGGCGCGACCCAGGTCATGTACGAAGGCACGCCGGACACGCCCCACCAGGGCCGCTTCTGGGAGATCGTGCAGAAGTACGGGGTGACGATCCTGTACACGGCGCCGACCGCCATCCGTACGTTCATGAAGTGGGGCGACGACATCCCCGCGAAGTTCGATCTCAGCAGCCTGCGGGTACTGGGCTCGGTCGGTGAGCCGATCAACCCCGAGGCCTGGATCTGGTACCGCAAGCACATCGGCGGGGACCGGACGCCCATCGTCGACACCTGGTGGCAGACCGAGACCGGCGCCATGATGATCTCGCCGCTGCCGGGTGTCACCACCACCAAGCCCGGTTCCGCGCAGACGCCGCTGCCCGGTATCTCCGCCACCGTCGTCGACGACGAGGCGAACGAGGTGCCCAACGGCGGCGGTGGCTACCTGGTCCTCACCGAGCCGTGGCCGTCCATGCTGCGCACCATCTGGGGCGACGACCAGCGGTTCCTCGACACGTACTGGTCGCGCTTCCCGGGCAAGTACTTCGCCGGTGACGGGGCGAAGAAGGACGACGACGGGGACATCTGGCTCCTCGGGCGCGTCGACGACGTGATGCTCGTGTCCGGGCACAACATCTCGACGACCGAGGTCGAGTCGGCGCTGGTGTCCCACCCGTCGGTCGCCGAGGCCGCCGTCGTCGGCGCGGCGGACGCGACGACCGGGCAGGCCATCGTCGCCTTCGTGATCCTGCGCGGTACGGCGAACGCCGAGGACGAGGGCCTGGTCAACGACCTTCGCAACCACGTCAGCGCCACCCTCGGCCCGATCGCGAAGCCGAAGCGGATCCTGCCGGTGGCGGAGCTGCCGAAGACCCGCTCCGGCAAGATCATGCGGCGCCTGCTCCGCGACGTCGCCGAGAACCGCCAGCTCGGTGACGTGACCACGCTGACGGACTCGACGGTCATGGACCTCATCCAGGAAAAGCTCCCGGCGGCGCCCAGCGAGGACTGAGACGCCCGAGGACCGAGATACGACCGAGGACTGAGTACGACGGTGAAGGGCACTCGGCGCCAGGCGCGCCGGGTGCCCTTTTCGCACCTAACGTGGGGATCGCCGGATTCACCCTCCGCTCACCTTAGGTAAACTAAGCAAAGGTGCGCCGGGAAGTCTGGTCGGCATGTGCTCTGTCCTGCCCACCGACCGGAGGTCTCCCCCCGTGGCCGCGCCCCGCACCCCCAGCCCCCGCAAGGTTCTCGGACGTCTGTCCCTGCCCGAGCGGACCTTCGTCGCGGACGCGCTGCGTACCGAGACCGTCGGCGGTGTGCTGCTGCTCGTGGCCGCGATCACCGCGCTGATCTGGGCGAACATACCCGCGCTGCACGACAGCTACGAGAGCGTCAGCCACTTCCACTTCGGCCCCGAGGCGCTCGGCCTGCACCTCTCGGTCGCGCACTGGGCGGCCGACGGACTCCTCGCGGTCTTCTTCTTCGTCGCCGGCATCGAGCTCAAGCGCGAGCTGGTCGCCGGTGATCTCCGCGACCCCAAGGCGGCCGCGCTTCCGGTCGTCGCGGCCCTGTGCGGCATGGCCGTACCGGCGCTCGTCTACACCCTCACCAACCTCACCGGCGGCGGATCGCTCCAGGGCTGGGCGGTGCCCACCGCCACCGACATCGCCTTCGCACTGGCGGTCCTCGCGGTCATCGGCACGTCCCTGCCGAGCGCCCTGCGCGCCTTTCTGCTCACCCTCGCCGTCGTCGACGACCTCTTCGCGATCCTGATCATCGCGGTCTTCTTCACCGACACCATCGACTTCGCCGCGCTGGGCGGCGCCGTAGTGGGCCTCGTGGTCTTCTGGCTGCTGCTGCGCAAGGGCGTACGCGGGTGGTACGTGTACGTGCCGCTCGCGCTCGTGATCTGGGCGCTGATGTACAACAGCGGCGTCCACGCCACCATCGCGGGCGTGGCCATGGGCCTGATGCTGCGCTGCACGCCGCGCGAGAGCGAGCAGCACTCCCCCGGCGAGCACATCGAGCATCTTGTACGTCCCCTGTCGGCGGGCCTCGCCGTGCCGCTGTTCGCACTGTTCAGTGCCGGTGTCGCGGTCTCCGGCGGCACGCTCGGCGACGTGTTCACCAAGCCGGAGACGCTGGGCGTCGTCCTCGGGCTCGTCGCCGGCAAGGCTCTCGGGATCTTCGGTGGTACGTGGCTGACGGCCCGTTTCACCCGGGCCTCACTCAGCGACGACCTCGAGTGGGCGGACGTCTTCGCGGTGGCGACGCTGGCCGGCATCGGCTTCACCGTGTCCCTGCTGATCGGCGAGCTCGCCTTCGGCGGGGACGCCGTACTGACGGACGAGGTCAAGGCCGCCGTACTGATGGGCTCGGTCATCGCGGCGACCCTGGCGACGGTGCTGCTGAAGGTACGGAACGCCAAGTACCGCAGACTGTGCGAGGCCGAGGAGCGCGACGAGGACCTCGACGGCATCCCGGACATCTACGAGCAGGACGAGCCCGCGTACCACCTGCGGATGGCCGTGATCTACGAGAACAAGGCCGCCGAGCACCGCCGGATCGCCGAACTGAAGGCCGCCGAACGACGCGCGCTTGCCGAACTGCCGGGCGGGGCAGGCAAGGACAACGGCCGTCCGGCATGATCTGACGGGACGGTACAAAAGGACCGTTCAAAAGCAGTAAGGCAGAAGAGGGAGACCGCGATGAGCGCACCCGACGGCAGCCCGGTCGGCGCCGAACGCAGCATCGGCCAGCTGTTCGCCTCCGCGACGACCGAGATGTCGGCTCTCATGCACGACGAGATCGCGCTGGCCAAGGCGCAGCTCAAGCAGGACGTCAAGCGCGGCGCGACGAGCGGCGGCGCGTTCACGGTGGCCGCCGCCGTCCTGGTGTTCTCCCTGCCGATGCTGAACTTCGCGCTGGCGTACGGCATCCGGACCTGGAGCGAATGGAATCTCGCGATCTGCTTCCTGCTGTCCTTCGCGGCGAACGTGCTGGTCGCGGTCGTCCTCGCGCTGATCGGCGTGGTCTTCGCGAAGAAGGCGAAGAAGGGCAAGGGCCCGCAGAAGGTGGCCGCGTCCGTGAAGGAGACCGCAGGCGTGCTGCAGAAGGCCAAGCCGCACCCGCGGCCTCAGCCCCCGGCGATCGAGGACCGGGCCCCCGAAGCCATCGAGGCTGTGGCACGCTCGTCCTCATGACGGGCTCCTTCATCCCTGCGGGGCAATCGCCTTCGCCGCAACCCACCTCGGTCGTACGGCCGGACGCCCTCCCCGACGGGACAAAGCTGACGCACCGGGACGTGGCCGCCAACGGCGCCCGCTTCCACATCGCCGAGGCCGGTGACGGGCCACTGGTGCTGCTGCTGCACGGCTTCCCGCAGTTCTGGTGGACCTGGCGGCACCAGCTGACCGCGCTGGCCGACGCGGGCTTCCGGGCCGTCGCCATGGATCTGCGCGGCGTCGGCGGCAGCGACCGCACCCCGCGCGGCTACGACCCCGCCAACCTCGCGCTCGACATCACCGGCGTGATCCGTTCCCTGGGCGAGCCGGACGCCGCGCTGGTCGGCCATGACCTGGGCGGGTATCTGGCGTGGACGGCGGCCGTGATGCGCCCCAAGCTGGTGCGCCGGCTCGCGGTCGAGTCCATGCCGCATCCCCGGCGCTGGCGCTCTGCGATGCTCTCGGACGTCAAGCAGACACGGGCGGGCTCGTACATCTGGGGGTTCCAGCGCCCCTGGATCCCCGAGCGGCAGCTGACCGCGGACGACGGCGCGCTCGTCGGCGAGCTGATCCGGGAGTGGTCCGGGCCGAACCTGCCGGACGACGAGACGGTGGAGACGTATCGCCGCGCGATGTGCATCCCGTCCACGGCGCACTGCTCGATCGAGCCGTACCGCTGGATGGTCCGCTCCATCGCCCGGCCGGACGGCATCCAGTTCAACCGGCGGATGAAGCGGCCACTGCGCGTACCGACCCTCCACCTCCACGGCTCGCTCGACCCCGTGATGCGCACACGGAGTGCGGCCGGATCCGGCGAGTACGTCGAAGCCCCGTACCGCTGGCGGCTGTTCGACGGGCTGGGGCACTTCGCGCACGAGGAGGATCCGGTCGCTTTCAGCACAGAACTGGTCAATTGGCTGCAAGATCCGGAGCCGGATCGGTAACCGAGCCGATGCGCCCGGTATCCAGATCTGAACACGTGTCCTACGAACAGCCAATTGCCTGGCGCATAGGCCAATTGGGGGCCCAGGGGGCGGTTATCGACCTTCGGGCAGGGGCACACGTCGGGGTATGGGCTGGACGCACGACTACAGTGACGCAGCACGCAATCGCCGCTCGGGCAGTGGCCTGAGTTCTCACCAGCGAGGAGGCGCCCCGCAGATGGCGGGCACGGACCTCAGGGTGGGTATCCCGCGCATTCTGCGCCGCCGGGCCCGCTGGGTTTCGGTACGCCTGCGCCATCCCCGGGGCTGACGCGCCTCTCTTCGTAGAACGACCGCTCACAGCGCGCAGCTGTCGCTGTCCACCTGCTGGTTCGCGGTACGCCCCTTGGTGATGTCCTCCTGGATCTCGTCCGCGGTGAGTGCGTACCCCGTGTCGGCGTCGTCGAGGGACTTCGCGAAGACCACGCCGTACACCCTGCCCTCGGGCGTGAGCAGCGGGCCGCCGGAGTTGCCCTGGCGGACGGTCGTGTACAGCGAGTAGACGTCGCGGCGGACGGTGCCTCGGTGGTAGATGTCCGGGCCGTTGGCCGGGAGGCGGCCACGCACGCGTGCGGCTCGGACGTCGTACGACCCGTTCTCCGGGAAGCCCGCGATGATCGCGCTGTTGCCGCTCCTGGCGTCCGTGGCCGTGAACTTCAGGGCGGGCGCCTTGAGATCGGGTACGTCGAGTACGGCGATGTCGCGGTGCCAGTCGTAGAGGACGACCGTCGCGTCGTACTTCCTGCCCTCGCCGCCGATCTGGACGGTGGGCTCGTCGACGCCTCCCACGACGTGTGCGTTGGTCATGACGCGGCGGTCGCCGAAGACGAAGCCGCTGCCCTCCAGGACCTTGCCGCAGCTCTGGGCGGTGCCCATGACCTTGACGATGGAGCGCTTCGCGCGCGTGGTCACGGGGCTGTTCGCGAGGGCCGGGTCGGGGGGCTGGACGTCGGTGATCGGCTCGTTGGAGAACGGGCTGAAGACCTGCGGGAAGCCGTTCTGCGCGAGGACCGAGGAGAAGTCCGCGAACCAGGTGTCGGCCTGGTTGGGCAGCGCCCGGGAGACACCGAGGAGCACCTTGGAGCCGCGGACCTCCTTGCCGAGGGTCGGCAGGGTGGTGCCCGCGAGGGCGGAACCGATCAGCCACGCCACGAGGAGCATCGCGACGACGTTGACGAGGGCGCCGCCGGTCGCGTCCAGGGCGCGAGCCGGGGACCACGTGATGTACCGGCGCAGCTTGTTGCCCAGGTGGGTGGTGAGGGCCTGGCCGACGGAGGCACAGACGATGACGACCACTACCGCGACCACGGCGGCGGTCGTGCTCACCTCTGAGTTGTCGGTCAGCGCGTCCCAGATGACGGGCAGGGTGTAGACGGCGACGAGACCGCCCCCCAGGAAGCCGATCACCGACAGGATGCCGACGACGAACCCCTGGCGATAGCCCACGATCGCGAACCACACGGCGGCGACCAGCAACAGGATGTCCAGCACGTTCACCGGTTCGAGCCTCGCCTCATCACTTCGCGGTCATCTCAGGTCGGCCGGGGGCCGGCCCGCCGCGCAGCGGCGATCGGATACAGCATCCCCCGGGAAGACACAGCACGGCAGACACCCTGTCATGACCGCCAGTCGAGCGGGACCTGCTTCTCCCGGTCCCAGGGCCGCTCCCAGCCCGCGTAGTGGAACAGGCGGTCGATGATTCCGGCCGTGAAGCCCCAGACCAGGGCCGATTCGACCAGAAATGCCGGACCTCGATGTCCGCTGGGGTGGACGGTGGTCGCCCGGTTGTCGGGATCCGTGAGATCCGCCACGGGGACGGTGAAGACCCGCGCCGTCTCGTTGGGATCGACGACCCCGACCGGGCTCGGCTCGCGCCACCAGCCCAGCACCGGGGTCACGACGAAGCCGCTGACCGGAATGTAGAGCCTGGGCAGGACGCCGAAGAGCTGGACGCCGGAGCGGTCGAGCCCCGTCTCCTCCTCGGCCTCGCGCAGCGCGGCCCGGAGCGGCCCGTCGGCCTTCGGGTCGCCGTCCTCGGGGTCGAGGGCGCCACCGGGGAAGGACGGCTGCCCGGCATGCGACCTGAGCGAACTCGCCCGCTCCATGAGCAGCAGCTCGGGACCGTGCTCGCCCTCGCCGAAGAGGATCAGTACGGCGGACTGCCGGCCCGCCCCGTTCTCCGGCGGCAGGAAGCGGCTCAGCTGCAGCGGCTGCACCGTCTCCACGGCCCGCACCACCGGGTCCAGCCACTCGGGCAGACCCTCCTTGCTGACCGTCACCGGCCCGCCCTGCGTATTACTCGCGCGCGTCATCGCACCCCCGTCCTGCCGAGTACAACGCCTCGAAGCCCCGAGATCGTTCCTGAGCCCGCACCACCGGGCCCGACGGCCCCGCGGCCATCCACCGGGCCGACGGCTGCGGCACGGGGCACGACCACGCCGGCGGCCGCCACCGGGCCGACGACCGTGAACAGTCCAGTGGCCTCCGCCGGCTCGCCGACTGCATGTGACGGCAACTCAACCGCCGTAACAGGCCCGGCAGTTACGGCCGCCGTCGCTCCGTCACCCCGGCCGGGGGCCTGTCGACCCCTACCGCCCGTCATCCGGCCCCCAGCGGCGGCGCCGGCTTGCCGCCCGCGTCCAGGTACGACTGCGGGGGCTTGAGGCGCTGACCGGGGAAGCCGCCCTTCTCGTACTTGAGCAGCTTCCTCGCCTTGTCCGGGTCCGTCTCGCCCTCGCCGTACGCCGGGCAGAGCGGAGCGATGGGGCAGGCGCCGCAGGCGGGCTTGCGGGCGTGGCAGATGCGGCGGCCATGGAAGATCACGTGGTGCGAGAGCATCGTCCAGTCGCTCTTGGGGAAGAGCGCGCCGACGGCGGCCTCGATCTTGTCCGGGTCGGTCTGGTCCGTCCACTGCCAGCGCCGCACCAGCCGCTGGAAGTGCGTGTCCACGGTGATGCCGGGTCGGCCGAAGGCGTTCCCGAGCACGACGAAGGCCGTCTTACGGCCCACGCCGGGCAGCTTGACCAGGTCTTCGAGACGGCCGGGGACCTCGCCGCCGAACTGCTCCGCCAGTGCCTTCGACAGCCCCATGACGGACTTGGTCTTGGCCCGGAAGAAACCGGTCGGGCGGAGAATCTCCTCGACCTCCTCGGGATTGGCGGCCGCCAGGTCCTCCGGGGTGGGGTACTTGGCGAAGAGCGCCGGCGTCGTCTGGTTGACCCTGAGGTCGGTGGTCTGGGCGGACAGAACTGTGGCGACCACGAGTTGGAAGGGATTCTCGAAGTCCAGCTCCGGGTGGGCGTACGGATACACCTCGGCGAGCTCACGGTCGATGCGTCGGGCACGACGGACCAGCGCGGTGTGCGACTCGTCCTTCGGCGGCTTGGCGATGCCTTTCACAGGAGGGACATCCTTCGCGGAAGGGACGTCCTTCACCGCGGCCGAGGCCTTCCTGGGCGCGGTGGCCGCCTTCTTGACGGCCGCGGACTTTTTCACGGCAGAGGCAGCCTTTTTCACTGCGGTCTTCTTCGCGGCAGCCTTCTTGGCCGGAACGCTTTTCGTCACCTTTGCCGGTTTCTTTCCGCCACCGGGGTCCTGTTCGCCCACAGCGGAATCACGACGTACAACCACCCGTCCAGCCCCCTTGGCCTGTGCTCTCACCGGCGATTTGGACACCCGGCCAGCCTAGAGCCCGGCACTGACATCCGCCCCGGACCCGGGAGATCGGCGCCCAATTGGACCCCTGCCGCTTACCTCGGGACAGGTGTGCGGCATCCTTGTGACAGATCACACTGTTTGGACCGTCCGGCAAGATGGGGAGCACGGTCCCCTGGTACCAAGGGGAAGCAAGATCCCCTGAGCAGGTCGACAAGGAGATAACTCGTGGACGACGTTCTGCGGCGCAACCCGCTCTTCGCGGCGCTCGACGACGAGCAGTCCGCGGAGCTCCGCGCCTCCATGAGTGAGGTGACCCTCGCGCGCGGTGACGCGCTCTTCCACGAGGGCGACCCCGGTGACCGGCTCTACGTCGTCACCGAGGGCAAGGTGAAGCTCCACCGCACGTCCCCCGACGGCCGCGAGAACATGCTTGCCGTCGTCGGTCCCAGCGAGCTGATCGGCGAGCTGTCGCTCTTCGACCCGGGCCCGCGCACCGCCACGGCCACCGCGCTGACCGAGGTCAAGATGCTGGGTCTCGGCCACGGCGACCTGCAGCCCTGGCTGAACGCCCGGCCCGAAGTGGCCACCGCCCTGCTGCGTGCCGTCGCCCGCCGTCTGCGCAAGACCAACGACGCGATGTCCGACCTGGTCTTCTCCGACGTCCCCGGCCGTGTCGCCCGCGCCCTGCTGGACCTCTCCCGCCGCTTCGGTGTGCAGTCCGAGGAAGGCATCCACGTCGTCCACGACCTGACGCAGGAGGAGCTGGCGCAGCTGGTCGGCGCCTCGCGCGAGACGGTCAACAAGGCGCTGGCCGACTTCGCGCAGCGCGGGTGGCTCCGCCTGGAGGCGCGGGCCGTGATCCTGCTGGACGTCGAACGGCTGGCCAAGCGGTCCCGCTGACGCTCGGTCTTGGCGGTCGTACGGTGCCCCCTGGGGCTGCGTCCCCAGACCCCCGTTCGGCGTGAACGGCCTCGTCCTCAAACGCCGGGCGGGCTGCTGTAGTGACCCCATGTCCGAAAACGTGACCCCCAAAGGCCTCGACTCCCAGGGTTACATCGAGCGCGAGGGCGCCCTCGGCCGTGTTCCCGACGCCTTCCGCCCTGCCGTCGCCGCCGCCCGTGACCGTCTGCTCGAAGTGTTCGGGGCGCGGCTGCACAGCGCGTATCTCTACGGGTCGGTTCCGCGTGGCAACGCGCGCGTGGGGCGCAGTGATCTCGATCTGCTGGTCGCGCTGCGGGAGGAACCGTCCGAGGCGGACCGGGAGGCCGCCCGGGCGCTCGGTGAGGCCGTCGACAAGGAGTTCGCGCAGATCGACGGGGTCGGCACGCTGCTGTACGGCCGGGCGCGGCTGCTGAGCGAGACGGAGACGCACGACCTCGGCTGGTTCATCGCCTGCCTGTGTACGCCGTTGCTCGGTGAAGACCTCGCCGAGTACCTGCCGCGCTATCGCCCCGACTCGCTGCTCGCCCGCGAGACCAACGGGGACCTCGCCCTGCTGCTGCCCCGCTGGCGGCAGCGGATCGCGGCCGCCGGCGACACGGACGAGGCACGGCGGCCCCTTGTGCGGTTCATGTCCCGGCATCTCGTCCGCACCGGGTTCACGCTCGTCATGCCCCGCTGGAACGGCTGGACCAGCGACCTGGGGGAGATGGCCGAGGCCTTCGGCGCGTACTACCCGCAGCGGGCCGAGCAGCTGCGGGCAGCGGCCGCCCTCGGGTACGAGCCGAACGGCGATCCCGCCGTGCTGCACTCGCACGTCGACGACCTCGGACCGTGGCTGGCCGCGGAGTACGCGCGCGTGCACGGCGTGAAGGCGCCCAGGCCGGACTGAAACCCCCGGCCGCGACCAGGTGCCTAGATGAGCCCGTGCTCCACCAGGTAGTCCAGCTGCGCCCGCACCGACAGCTCGGCCGCCGGCCACAGCGAGCGGTCCACGTCCGCGTACACGTGGGCGACGACCTCGGGCGGGGTGCGGTAGCCGTCCTCGACCGCCGTCTCCACCTGGGCGAGGCGGTGGGCGCGGTGGGCGAGGTAGAACTCGACGGCTCCCTGAGCGTCCTCCAGGACCGGGCCGTGGCCGGGAAGCACCGTGTGGACGCCGTCGTCGACCGTCAGCGACCGCAGCCGCCGCAGCGAGTCCAGGTAGTCGCCCAGGCGGCCGTCGGGGTGCGCCACCACCGTCGTACCGCGGCCCAGGATGGTGTCGCCGGTCAGGACGGCCTGGTCGGCCGGGAGATGGAAGCACAGGGAGTCCGAGGTGTGGCCGGGGGTCGGTACGACCCGCAGCTCCAGGCCGCCGACCGCGACCACGTCCCCGGCGGCCAGCCCCTCGTCGCCCAGCCGCAGCGCCGGGTCCAGGGCGCGCACCTTCGTACCGGTCAGCCCGGCGAAGCGTGCGGCGCCCTCCGCGTGGTCCGGGTGGCCGTGGGTCAGCAGGGTGAGGGCGATGCGTCTGCCGGCCTTCTCGGCCGTGTCCACGACGGTGCGCAGATGTCCTTCGTCCAGCGGGCCGGGGTCGACGACGACGGCCAGGTCGGAATCGGGCTCGGCCAGGATCCAGGTGTTCGTGCCGTCGAGCGTCATCGCCGAGGCGTTGGGCGCCAGGACGTTGACGGCCCGCGAGGTGGCGGGGCCGGTAAGGACACCGCCCCGCGGCTGGCCGGGAAGGGCTGCTGCGTCCGTCATGCGGAGGCTCCACCAGTCGGAAAGTCGTTCGGGATGTGCTTGGTGAACTCGTCGTGGCCCGGCCAGGACAGCACGATCTCGCCGTCCGCCAGCCGGGCCTGCGCGAGCACGGGGGTGAGGTCGCGTCCGGGGGCCGCGGCGAGCGCGTCGCCGGCCGTGCGCCAGGACGCCAGCTGGCGCAGGGTCGCGATGGTGGGCGGCATCATCGTCAGCTCGCCCTTGTCGTACGAGGCTGCCGCGTCCACGGGGCGGATCCACACCGTGCGGTCGGCCTCCGTGGAGGCGTTGCGGGTGCGCTGGCCGTGCGGCAGGGCGGCCACGAAGAACCAGGTGTCGTAGCGCCGGGGTTCGAACTCCGGGGTGATCCAGCGGGTCCAGGCGCCCAGCAGGTCGGAGCGCAGGACGAGGCCGCGGCGGTCCAGGAACTCGGCGAAGGAGAAGTCACGGGCGACCAGGGCCGCCCGGTCCGCCTCCCAGTCCTCGCCCGTGGTGTCACCGACCACCGAGTCGGCGGCCGGTCCGGCCAGCAGGACGCCGGCCTCCTCGTACGTCTCGCGTACGGCAGCGCAGACGATCGCCTGGGCCGCCCTTTCGTCGACGCCGAGCCGCTCGGCCCACCACGCGCGCGTGGGGCCCGCCCAGCGGACGTGGTGCTCGTCGTCACGTGGGTCGACTCCGCCGCCCGGATACGCGTACGCGCCTCCGGCGAAGGCCATGGAGGCGCGTCTGCGCAGCATGTGCACGGCGGGGCCGTTGTCGGTGTCCTTCAGGAGCATGACGGTCGCGGCGCGCTTGGGGACGACCGGGGTGACGGTGCCGTCCGCGAGAGCGCGGATGCGTTCCGGCCAGTCCTGCGGAAACCACTGCCCATTCGCCATGGGCGGAGGCTATCCCGTGGTGCGCGAATGTTCGAGAGGTTGCCGAGGTCAGAGCCGTGGCTACGCCTCGGTGAGCTCCACCTGGATCTCGACCTCGACCGGTGCGTCCAGCGGCAGCACCGCCACACCGACCGCGCTGCGCGCGTGCACACCCTTGTCGCCGAGGACCTCGCCGAGCAGTTCGCTGGCGCCGTTCACCACGGCGGGCTGACCGGTGAAGTCCGAGGCCGAGGCGACGAAGCCCACGACCTTCACCACGCGCGCGATGCGGTCCAGATCGCCGGTCACGGATTTCACGGCGGCCAGGGCGTTCAGCGCGCAGGTACGGGCCAGCTCCTTGGCCTCCTCGGGCGTGACCTCCGCGCCGACCTTGCCGGTGACGGGCAGCTTGCCCTCCACCATCGGGAGCTGGCCGGCCGTGTAGACGTAGATGCCCGACTGCACCGCCGGCTGGTACGCGGCCAGCGGCGGCACGACCGCGGGCAGGGCCAGGCCGAGTTCGGCCAGCTTCTCCTCCACGGCGCTCATGCCTTCTCCCGCTTCAGGTAGGCCACGAGCTGCTCGGGGTTGTTCGGCCCGGGCACGACCTGGACGAGCTCCCAGCCGTCCTCGCCCCAGGTGTCCAGAATCTGCTTCGTGGCGTGGACGAGCAGCGGCACGGTTGCGTATTCCCACTTGGTCATGTGGCCGACTTTAGCCGCTGCCCACCGACCGCCTGCGGTCGCGTTATCCACAGGCTGTCGCGTGGTTGGCACACAGACTGGTTAGGCTCGAAGACGTGAGCAGGCTCCAGGTCGTCAGCGGCAAGGGCGGGACCGGAAAGACGACGGTCGCCGCCGCCCTCGCGCTGGCCCTCGCGACCGAGGGGAAGCGGACGCTTCTCGTCGAGGTCGAGGGCCGGCAGGGCATCGCGCAGCTCTTCGAGACGGAAGCGCTGCCTTATGGGGAGCGCAAGATCGCCGTCGCTCCCGGGGGCGGGGAGGTGTACGCCCTCGCCATCGACCCCGAACTGGCCCTTCTGGACTACCTCCAGATGTTCTACAAGCTGGGGGGCGCGGGCAGAGCCCTGAAGAAGCTCGGCGCGATCGACTTCGCCACCACCATCGCGCCGGGCCTCCGGGACGTGCTCCTGACCGGCAAGGCGTGCGAGGCGGTCCGCCGCAAGGACAAGAGCGGGCGGTTCGCCTATGACTACGTCGTCATGGACGCGCCGCCCACCGGCCGCATCACGCGGTTCCTGAATGTGAACGACGAGGTGGCGGGCCTCGCCAAGATCGGCCCGATACACAATCAGGCACAGGCCGTGATGCGCGTGCTGAAGTCGCCGGAGACGGCCGTGCACCTGGTGACGCTGCTGGAGGAGATGCCCGTCCAGGAGACCGCGGACGGGATCGCCGAACTGCGGGCCGCCAAGCTGCCGGTGGGCCGGATCATGGTGAACATGGTGCGGCCGGAGGTGTTGGACGGGGCGGATCTGGAACTCGTACGGGGCGTGCCGCGTTCTTCTGTGGCAAGGGCACTGTCGGCGGCGGGTCTCGGCGGCGCGCGGCGGGGTGGGAACGCCGAGAAGCTGGTGGACCCCCTCCTGCAACAGGCCGAGGAGTACGCCGAGCGGTACGCGCTGGAGCACGAACAGCGGGCGGTGCTCGCCGAGCTGGGCCTGCCGCTGCACGAACTGCCGCTGCTCGCCGAGGGCATGGACCTGGCGGGGCTGTACGAGCTGGCCACAGAGCTGCGCAAGCAGGGCCTGTCATGAGCCGGAGCACGATGCGGAAGCAGGGGATGTCATGAGTCCGGACCCGGCCAATGCCCAGGAGAGCGCCCGCCACCGCCTCTCCCCCGCGCGCGTGCTCGACGTCGACCCGCTGCTCGACGACCCGAAGACGCGGATCATGGTGTGCTGCGGCTCGGGCGGGGTGGGAAAGACCACAACCGCGGCCGCCCTGGGCCTCAGGGCCGCCGAGCGCGGGCGCAAGGTGGTCGTGCTGACCATCGACCCGGCACGCCGGCTCGCCCAGTCCATGGGCATCGACTCGCTGGACAACACCCCGCGCCGGGTGAAGGGCGTCGACGGCGACGGCGAGCTGCACGCCATGATGCTCGACATGAAGCGCACCTTCGACGAGATCGTCGAGGTGCACGCGGACCGCGAGCGGGCCGCCGCGATCCTGAACAACCCCTTCTACCAGTCGCTCTCTGCGGGCTTCGCGGGCACGCAGGAGTACATGGCGATGGAGAAGCTCGGGCAGTTGCGTGCGCGCAACGAGTGGGACCTGATCGTCGTCGACACCCCGCCGTCCCGCTCGGCGCTGGACTTCCTGGACGCGCCCAAGCGGCTGGGCTCGTTCCTGGACGGCCGGCTGATCCGGCTGCTCACCGCCCCGGCCAAGCTCGGCGGGCGGGCGGGCATGAAGTTCCTGAACGTCGGGATGTCGATGATGACCGGCACGCTCGGCAAGCTGCTGGGCGGTCAACTGCTCAAGGACGTCCAGACGTTCGTGGCCGCGATGGACACGACCTTCGGCGGCTTCCGCACGCGCGCGGATGCGACGTACAAGCTGCTGCAGGCGCCCGGGACGGCGTTCCTGGTGGTGGCGGCTCCGGAGCGGGATGCGCTGCGGGAGGCGGCGTACTTCGTGGAGCGGCTGGCCGCCGAGGACATGCCGTTCGCCGGTCTGGTGCTCAACCGGGTCCACGGCAGCGGCGCCGCCCGGCTGTCGGCCGAGCGCGCGCTCGCCGCCGCGGAAAATCTTGTGGAGCCCCGCATTGTCGATCAGGACGGCGGGAAAGCTGGACTTCGTAACTCTCCCGACACGTACGGAAGTTCAGAATCCCCCGCATCCGCGCCCGTCGAGTCTCCCGCGTCCGAGCCCGGCTCCCCCGGTCCGGATCAGGAGGACCAGGGCGTGGACCGGCTCACCGCAGGCCTGTTGAGGCTGCACGCCGAGCGTATGCAGCTGCTCTCCCGCGAGCAGCGCACGCGCGACCGCTTCACCTCGCTCCACCCCGAGGTGGCGGTGGCCGAAGTGGGCGCGCTGCCCGGCGATGTGCACGATCTCGCGGGACTGCGGGACATCGGGGACCGGCTCGCGGCCAACCGGCCGGAGCTGCCCGAGACTGCCGTCGACTGAGCCGAGGGGTGCCCTCAGCTCACCGCCGCGTAGTTCTCGTACACCTGGTCGTCGTCGAGCGGCAGGATGCCCACCCCGCGCTCGTACTCCACGCGAGCCGTTTCCAGAAGCCGGCGCCAGGAGGTCACGGTGGGCCGCCTGCGCAGCAGTGCGCGGCGCTCCCGCTCCGTCATGCCTCCCCACACGCCGAACTCGACGCGGTTGTCCAGCGCATCGGCCAGGCATTCCGTGCGTACCGGACATCCGGTGCACACCGCCTTGGCCCTGTTCTGCGCTGCTCCCTGCACGAACAGTTCATCCGGATCGGTAGTGCGGCAGGCGGCCTGCGCACTCCAGTCGGTTACCCAGCCCATACCGGCGCCGTCCTCTCCCGAATCGAGGCTCCCCCACGGCGGCAGCGGCATATTCACCGCTGCCAGTTGAGGACGTTACGGAAGGTGGGCACAGCGCAACACCCCCTTCGGGCCCAATCTTGAATGGCCCGAACGGACTATGCGTAAGCGGCAGATCACCCGGGGGAGTGAGCTGGCGACATGCGTGACCTTCCCGGCAAACCGGGACAGTTCCATTGAGTCACAACGGGCGCCAGATGACACACAAGGCGGATTCGGACACGTCCCCACCAAAAAAGTTGGGGAACCTCCGGAACGATTCGGGGTCGCCGGACGTATTGATACGTAGCCCTACTGCTGTGACAGTTGAGAGCAGCTTAGGCCAAGGCATATACGCGTGTCCGGCGATTGAGAACGTAGGCTGCCCTCATGCCAAAGAAGCGCTCGGGCGGTGGCCTGTCCCCAACGCAGCAGGCCGCCAAGTTCCTCGGTGTCAGTGTGCTCTCGGGAGCCGTCCTGGCCGGCATCGCGCTGCCCGCCTTCGGTGCACTCGGGCTCGCGGCCAAGGGATCGGTGAACAGCTTCGACGAGCTCCCGGTCAACCTCAAGACACCGCCGCTGAGCCAGCGCACCACGATCCTCGACGCCAACGGCGGCCAGATCGCCACGGTCTATTCGCGCGACCGCACGGTGGTCGGCCTCAAGGACATCTCGCCGTACATGCAGAAGGCGATCGTCGCGATCGAGGACTCGCGTTACTACCAGCACGGCGCGGTCGACCTCAAGGGCATCCTGCGCGCGCTGAACAAGAACGTGCAGAGCAGCGGGGTGACCCAGGGCGCCTCCACGCTCACTCAGCAGTATGTGAAGAACGTCTTCGTGGAGGAGGCCGGCGACGACCCGACGAAGGTCGCGCAGGCCACCCAGCAGACCCTCGGCCGCAAGATCAAGGAGCTGAAGTACGCGATCCAGGTCGAAGAGGAGCTCGGCAAGAAGAAGATCCTCGAGAACTACCTGAACATCACGTTCTTCGGCGAGCAGGCCTACGGCGTCGAGGCCGCCGCCCAGCGCTACTTCTCCAAGCACGCCAAGGACCTCAACGTCCAGGAGGCGGCGCTGCTCGCGGGCATCGTGCAGTCGCCGAGCCGGTACGACCCGGTCAACGACGAGGCGGAGGCCACCAAGCGCCGCAACACCGTGCTGCAGCGCATGGCCGACATGGGCGACATCTCGCAGACGGCGGCCGACAAGGCCAAGAAGGCGCCGCTGGGCCTGAACCCCAGTCAGCCGAAGAACGGCTGCATCACCGCGGCCAAGGGCGCCGGCTTCTACTGCGACTACGTGCGCGAGGTGTTCCTCAACGACCCGATCTTCGGCAGGACCAAGGAGGCCCGGGCAAAGGTCTGGAACCAGGGCGGTCTGACGATCCGTACGACGCTCGACCCGCAGGCCCAGGCGTCGGCCCAGAAGTCGATCAAGGATCACGTCTACAAGGGCGACGCCGTGGCCACCGCCGCCACCATCGTCCAGCCCGGCACCGGCAAGATCCTCGCCATGGGCCAGTCCCGTCCGTACGGCTTCGGCAAGCACGAGACGCAGATCAACCTGTCCGTGAACCAGAGCATGGGCGGCGGCGCGGGCTACCAGCCCGGTTCGACGTTCAAGCCGATCGTGGCCGCGGCCGCCATAGAGGGCGGCACGCCGGCGACGCAGTCGTACTCGTCGCCGTACGAGATGGACTATCCGGCCCCGGTCTCGGCCTGTGACGGCAGGAGCTGGAACGAAAAGGGCATCAAGCTCACCAACGAGAACGCGTCGGAGCATGGCCCGTACTCGATGAAGGAAGCGACCGCCAAGTCGGTCAACACCTACTACGTGCAGCTGATCAGCGACATCGGCATCTGCCCCGTGACGCAGATGGCCCAGAAGATGGGCGTCGAGCGGGCCGACGGCAACAAGATCCAGCAGGCCCCGTCCATCGCTCTCGGCACCCAGGAGATGTCCCCGCTCACCATGGCGAACGCGTACGCGACCTTCGCCTCGCGCGGCATGTACTGCACGCCCGTCGCCATCGAGTCGATCACCCAGACCGTCGCCAGCCAGAAGAAGTCCCTCGCGGTGCCGAAGTCGACCTGCTCGCGCGCGATGTCGGAGAAGACCGCCGACACCGTGAGCACGCTGCTCAAGGGCGTGGTCGAGGACGGTACGGGTCAGCAGGCGGGCCTCGACAGCCGGCCGAGCGCCGGTAAGACCGGTACGACGGACAACCGTTACGCGGCCTGGTTCGTCGGCTACACCCCGAACATGGCGGGTGCGGTCTGGGTCGGCGACCCGGCCCACAAGCGGCAGATGAAGAACATCAGCATCGGCGGCGTCTGGAACGAGAAGGTCTACGGCGGTCAGGTCCCCGGCCCGATCTGGCGGGACATGATGGACGGCGCCCTGGACGGCAAGCCGGTGGAGCAGTTCAACCTCGTCGACATCCCCGACGGCAAGAAGGACAAGGGGAAGGGCAACGACGACGGGAACAACGGCGGCACCGACACCGGTGGCCTCCTCGGCGGTCTCACCGACGCAGGCGCGGACGGCGGCACCTTCCCGACGCCCTCCTTCTCCATCCCGGAGAACCTGTTCCAGGGGCAGAACGGCAGCAATGGGAACGGGAACGGGGGGCAGCGCGGCTGACGCCGCGGCCTGACCCGAGCACCGGCTTTGCAGCTGGTCTGAGAACGCTGACGGTCCCTGGTCGTCGTAGGGAGATTTCCTCCGTACGACGACCAGGGACCGTTCTCGTCCCTCGTGGGACCGTTCTCGTCCCTCGTCCGGCGCCGCGCGTCGGTCAGCCCGCCAGCAGCTTCTTCACCGCCGCGGCGACGCGGCCGCCCTCGGCCAGGCCCGCGACCTTCGGGTTCACGATCTTCATGACGGCGCCCATGGCACGCGGTCCCTCGGCGCCGGCCGCCTTGGCCTCCTCGACGGCCTGGGCGACGATCCGGTTCAGCTCCTCGTCGCCCAGCTGCTTGGGCAGGTACTCGGCGAGCACCTCGCCCTCCGCCTTCTCCCGCTCGGCCGACTCGGCACGACCACCCTGCGCGAACGCGTCCGCGGCCTCGCGGCGCTTCTTCGCCTCCTTGGCGATCACCTTCAGCACCTCGTCGTCGGAGAGCTCGCGCTTCGCCTTGCCCGCGACCTCCTCCTTGGTGATCGCGGTGAGCGTCAGCCGGAGCGTCGAGGAGCGGAGCTCGTTGCGCTCCTTGATCGCGGCATTGAGGTCTTCCTGCAGCTTCGACTTGAGCGTGGTGGTCATGGGTTTGATTGTCGCAGGTGCGTGAGGCCCGATGCCCGTTCATTTAAGGGGCCGTGGGGCTCGGGAGGCCCTCCGGGTCTGACACGATGGGTGTATGCGCGCTCGATACGGAGTACCTCTGGGGATCGCGGCGGCCGGTGCCGCCGGTGTGGTGTACGCGGCGGGTTTCGAGACCCGCTCCTTCCGCCTGCGACGGGTGACGGTGCCTGTCCTGCCCACCGGAATGCACCCCCTGCGCATCCTCCAGGTCTCCGACATCCACATGGTCGGCGGGCAGCGCAAGAAGCAGCGCTGGCTGCGCTCACTGGCCGGCCTGCGCCCCGACTTCGTGATCAACACGGGCGACAACCTGTCCGACCCGGAGGGCGTGCCGGAAGTCCTCGACGCCCTCGGCCCCCTGATGGATTTCCCCGGCGCGTATGTCTTCGGCTCGAACGACTACTACGGCCCCAAGCTCCGCAACCCGGCCCGCTATCTGCTGGAGAAGACCCAGGGCCGCCACGGCCTGAACGGCAACCCGCCGGTGGTCGGCGCGATCCACAACCCGTGGGAGGACCTGCGGGACGGTTTCGACGCGGCGGGCTGGCTGAACCTGACGAACACACGCGGCACGCTCAAGGTCGAGGGTGTCTCGGTGGAGCTGACGGGCCTGGACGATCCGCACATCAAGCGGGACCGCTATGCCCAGGTGGCGGGTGGTCCTGCGGGTGCGGCCGACTTCTCGATGGGCGTGGTGCACGCACCCTATCTGCGCGTCCTGGACTCCTTCACGGCGGACTCGTACCCCCTGATCCTGGCGGGCCACACACACGGCGGCCAGCTGTGCATCCCCTTCTACGGCGCCCTGATCACCAACTGCGACCTGGACACGGAGCGGGTGAAGGGCCTGTCCAGGCATACGGCGGAGGGCCGCACGTCGTACCTCCATGTGTCGGCAGGCTGCGGAACGAGCCGCTACGCGCCGGTACGGTTCGCGTGCCCGCCGGAGGCGACGCTGCTGACGTTGGTGAGCCGCGAGCAGACGAGGTGACCTGGGCGACGAGGCCTGGGCGAATGACACCTGGGCGATGAGGCCTGGGCGAATGAGACCTGGGCGACGGCTAGGGCGATGACTGGGGCGATGAGACCGGGTCGATCGGACCAGGGCCATGGACCGGGGCCATTGGACCGGGGCATTGGGACCAGGCCGGTCTGACCGGGGCGTCGGGCGAGGGGTAACCCGCACGGCCCGCCCACGTGGCCCCACATGTCCGCTTTGCCTAACTTGGGGGCATGACCGCCCCGATACCCAGGGACATCCCGGACCTCCCCGCGCTTCCCGGCATGCCCGCCCCGCTGCCCTCCTTCGTCCCCGCCTCCGCGGTGATGGCGCCCGTACGCCACCCCCTCGCCGCCGTGTACCGCCTGCTGGTCGCGCTGGTGGCAGCGGTGGGCGTCACGATCGATCTGCTCCTCGGCAGCCCGGTCCGAGTCCTGAGCTACTTCACGGTCCAGAGCAACATCCTCCTGGCCGTGGTCTTCGTGCTCGCGGCCCGCCGCGCCTGGACGGCCCGTCGCCCGCTGTCCTCCGCCCTGACGGGCGCGACGCTGCTCTACATCACCATCACCGGGCTGGTGTACCACCTGCTCCTGGCCAACGCCTCAAGCCCGTTCTCCATGACGGGCGGCACGGCAGCCCCGACCGGCTGGCAGTGGATCAGCAACCAGATCCTTCATACGGCAGTCCCGATCGCGGCACTGCTCGACTGGCTGCTCCTGACGACCCCCGGCCGCCTCCATCTGCGCCAGGCGGCGACCTGGCTGCTCTACCCCCTGGCCTACCTGGCGTTCTCCTTCGCCCGGGGCGAGCTGATCCTCCCCGGCACACCGGGCCGCTACCTCTACCCGTTCCTGGACGTCGACCTGCACAGCTACAAGAACGTCCTCGCCAACGCCCTCCTCCTCGGCCTCGCCTTCTACGCCCTCGCCATCTTCCTGGTGGCCCTCGACCACGCCCGCCCGAACCCCGTCCGCCACCGCGCGAAAACCGGATTTCGTCTCCAGGCACCGGTGGGCTAAAGTAAACGACGTCGCCGCGACGAGCAGCGGCAATCGGGGTGTAGCGCAGCTTGGCAGCGCGCTTCGTTCGGGACGAAGAGGTCGTGGGTTCAAATCCCGCCACCCCGACAGTGAAGTACCAGGTCAGGGGCTTGATCCGCTCAGCGGGTCGGGCCCCTTCTGGGTTTCTGGGGCACTCTTGGGAGCCATTTGGGAGCCGGACCCGAAAGAGGGATCAGTCCCCCTGCACAGCTCCACCGAGGGAACCGCCGTCACGTGTCGCTGCTCAGCTCCTGCGCCCAGGCGTCGTCATCCCAGCACCAGCAATCCTTCGGATCGCCAAGCGCATGCGGAACATCGACGCCTCCCCAAGGCACGGCGTGATCACGAAGGAAGTCCTCGGCCGCACTCATGGCTATCCACCGGACGGTATACACCTCCTCCGCCTCCCGGTGTGTTCCATCGTCGCCGTGAGCAGTCCAGCCCCAAGCACATCGGTCTGGAAGGTATGTGATCTCGGCAACCCCGCCGTACCTTTCCACCGTGATCTTCTCTGGTTGCCCCGAGCCGTCGTCGACCGCGCCGGGCCACTTCTTACGCGCTGCCTGCTTGGAGATCCCCCAGGCAGATCCCAGATGGCCATAGGTAGCGCCCATTCCCCCGCCCATCAGCGCAGCCTCTGCGGCAAGCACCTCAGCGGCTTCATGCACCCGCCGCAGGGCATGCAGGTAGGCAAGCTGCCAGTCTGCGAACAACTCCGCCATAGCAGAGGGTTCGTGTCCGTTGACCAGGCATTCCTGACCACGCGCCGAGATCCGACCCGCGATCTTGCAGGCAAGCTCCCTCAACTGGTCTTGCATCCAGGCTGCTTCGGCAGCATGAGGCGGACGCCACGGATCCGCCATGGCGTCCGAATCGAACCAGAACTCGTCATCGCTCACTGAACGCATGGGGACAACCGTAGTTGTCACAGCATGCCCGGTGAGGACAACCGTGATTGTCGCAACGGGCCCGTCGCAGAGCGGACTTCAAAAGTTTGATGTGCTCGGCTACTCGACTCGAAGCCACAGAGAGGAGAACAAAACTGCAGGTCACGCCCGCATGACCTGGCCTAGAGGAAGTGACCAGCCTCGACAGCAAGGCCGGAAAGCGGGCGGATTGACTTGCGGTGCTAAGTAGCAGCTGCTCGAAGGTGGGCGCGCTCGAATCACCGGGCAATCCACTTGCTTGCGGTCGATATGCGCCGTAGGCCCGAAGAATCGGAGAGGCCATGGCCAAGCACCTCAACTCTCACGTGGTTCCTGACGCTCAAGCGGCCTACCAGTCAGAGCCGCCCTCACGCACGCCGGCCTTCGAGCTTCGTTGCGGCCCCTTGCACGTGACACTTGATCGCGCACCGCTCAAGTTGCTGGCACTCGGGAGCACGATGACGGCCGTTGCCACGGGAGCAGCGAACTGGTTGCGCTGAAAGCCGGTCAGGGAGTGCTCCGCTTACGGAGCACTCCCTGACCGGATTCTCGTCGCTCGGGGCGATTGGGAGTCCCGAGCGACGAGCCCTCGTCTCCTACTAGGTCACAACCGGAAGCGTCAGGACCGAGGCCAGCGGCCCCGGACTGACGCAGGATGACTCGCTCGTCGAGCCCCTTGAGGCCGTCGCCCCCCGGCTCCCTGTCCCACAGATCAGCGACGGAACCATTCGCAGCAGCCACCGCGTTGATCACGCAGAGAGGCTTGACTATGGGGACGAGGGGGCGGGCATGGCGGAGCGCGGAGGACAGGCTGCTGCCTTCGGATTCCAGTACCAGTATCTGGTCACGCTGGATGAGCTACTGGCTGCTGCCGAAAGGCTCCGGCCTGGCGTACACGCAGCGGTTATCGAGCCGACCGACACCAGCGAGGAGGGAGTGAACGACCCGGACGCCATCGACTTCGATCTGGTGGATGGCGACCGGTCCCCTGTGCTGGCGGCGCAAGTGAAATCAGGAGGATCCGGCACCGAGCTGCAGGGCGACGTTCGCGTTCGCGGAGATGCCGGTGGGCAGCGCCTTCGCGTCCGGGTGCGTCGTCATCGTCGCCCGCGGCATGGCGGTGCGAGACGGCGTTGCCGACCGGGTCAAGGTCGCCGGTGCCCTTCATGTCGTAGGTGTGCAGCTCAGCCCGCGGGTCCAGTGCCGCAATGAGCAGCAGCAGGCGGAGCAGGAAGGTCTTGCCCATGCGCGGGATGGCGCCGATGACGCCCGCGATGTACATGAGCGTCGCGTTCACCCAGCGTCCGCGCTGGTCGGTGCCGTAGGCGACGGGCTTGAACAGATCCACGGAACCACTGGTGAGCAAGGGCCACTTGGGCTGCTTGGCCCTGGACATGTCCTGGTCGCCCACCCACAGCACGAGGTGACCGGTGTGCTCATCCGACACCGCTTCGGGCCACACACAGCCCAGCGGCCGGCGCAGACCGGACGCGAGCCGGTCGCGCCGCTCGATGACATCCGTGACCGTCACGCCGTAGGGGAGGTTGCCCTCCGCCCGCCACTCAGGACCATCGCGCGTGATGGGCGCGGTGAACTCGAACCCGTCCCGTCCCTTGCCCTGCGCCTGGTTGATGGCGGGAATGCCGAACGAGCCGAGCGCACGCAGCACGATGTCACTGGTGAGCTTGACCGCCTTGGGCAGTTCCACCGCGCGGTGGATGACCGGGTCATCCGCCCTGCGACCGGCGAACCCGAGCGCCATCACGACCGCACC
>Ga0307512_10000979_pt1 | contig 42023 bp, 49 predicted proteins | sample 14_EM_MG_FD_200267 | JGI IMG/M metagenome (GOLD analysis project Ga0307512, IMG submission 200267) | Populus trichocarpa ectomycorrhiza microbial communities from riparian zone in the Pacific Northwest, United States - 14_EM | ecosystem: Host-associated > Plants > Roots > Unclassified | place...
TAATGGCGTCGGCACGGGTTTTTACCACCTACCAATGGAGGTGGAGTTTCCCCGTGCGCCGAATCCGCCGAAAGGTCGCCATTGAGCGTACCGATCGGTTGTGGGACTTATGGGTTCGTACGATTGCATACGTAGGATGATTGTTTCATTCCTTGTTTCCTTTCCTTCGTTTCTCTTATATACTGGCATTGGTAGTCCAGGAGGTCTGCGCCTAGAGAGCGGGATGATGTAACGGCGACACGTGACCCGAGGCCAGGTAAGCGCCATTGTATATAGATCGACCGGTACGACACTTACATCAGTATCGAATATCTTACCACTATACTCTCCATCTATACTCACTCACTCTCGTGTGCAACCGTATACCATCTCACACGTCTGCGGCTAGACGTAGGCGTACGCGTCCTTACATCCAGATGCACTTGCTGCTGCTAGCCTTCTCAATTGGTGAATGTATCTTATGGTGCTTCATTCCGGCAATTCCGGGACGATAATTGTTTGCGGTAAGGGTTGTTTGACATTCCGGTACGGTCATCCCCCTCTGTTGAAAGTGGTTGCTCCGCCGGCGACTAATCTCGTATAGCTTTGTAGAGAACATCGATTGGAAGGGCTTGATTCGGCGTTGATTCCGAAGTCGATTGGGAGTTGTCAATTGTCATCGTAGTTGTGTAGCTCGGGATCGCCGAGTCTGAGTCGGGATCTCATTCGGGAGTATTCTCGGTAATGTACTTCGAAACAGATATGACATTGTATTCCGTATTGTAATCGTCATTGTATTCGGCATTGTACTCTGCATTGTAATCGGCATTGTAATCTCTGCCGTACGGCACTTGATTTGGTCTCTTAAATAGTTGTCGGGATTGTACTCGGTATGGCAAGGTAGCCGGTACATATATATGCGGCCCGGCATTCAATCGCTAGTCGTAGATTGTCATCGAAAGTAAGTATAGTAGATAGGGTAGAATGCCACATAACTTCGTGAATGTCGCCATATTCAAGGATAGATTGTCATCCATCTCCGAGCATCTCCGGGACGGGCATATTGGCGCTGGTCAGTCCAATTCACATAGTCTCAATGATACCCTCTGCAGGACTGTCGTCTCTCGTATCTGGGGCAATATCTCGTGCTTGGGCTTTCCACTTGTAGTTTATAAGTCTTCGACGTTCCTGAGTGTGCTCTTCGCTGTCAATTGCCATTTGTATTCGGGGTTATCTCCGAACTGCTCCATCTATGTTAGCCAAAGAATCATTAAAGGATGAAAGCGGTGGAAGGGGATATCCAGGAGGCCTTGTCATTAACGGTTCGCCCACAAAGGAGCCAAGCCCGTCCAGTGACTGCCTTCGGGTCTCGGCGAGCTGGCAGCAGTCATTCAAGCGTCTCCTCGGAGCAGCTCTTCTGCTGCAACTACCGCCGCTGCTCTCTGCTCGTCGCGTCCAGCGCATGGGTCTGTATTACCTGGTGAATCTAGGGTGATGTCTTCCACAGTCGCTCCCAGCAGTCCTATGCATTCCCCAGTCTGTCGGGCAAATGCTACGACGACTTCAATGCTAGTTAGAAGATCGTTGAATGCGGTCGCTCCAAGTGTCTGTATACCCAGACTGCGCCCCAGAAGCTTGTCATTGACATTATGGTTATCATTATCAGGTTGTGAGACCTTCGATGCCACTGCCGTAGTCATCGGTGTCATTTCCTCCACTCCACTCGCGCTCGGTGATCGCAGGGAAGTCAATCGAGCCCAGTCGATGTCAGGATTTTGTTTGTGGAACCATGGTAAGCCACGTACTAAATCGTATGCACACATTGGCATGACTAGCACGTGTGATTTGTCTACCGGTGCGGGATCGTCCAAGTACTGCACTGTGATCCGCGTCTTCTTCCGGTGTCCTTTGAATGTTGCATCACTCCTCCGTGCATGCCAAGGGTAGCGATGTCTGGCGCCTGATGTGATATTCAGAGTCGCTTCAGAAGCCTCGGTGTCATGAAGATGCTTGTTGCGCTGCAGTCGACAATAGCCCGTACGCGTTGCATCTCACCATTTCTGTCTGGTATTGGTATATTTTCGTCCAGAGTCGCCATTAGTGCCTGCGCCGCCAATAGTTTTTGGCTTGCTGAGTCTCGAAAGATCATTGGCGCTTGATTTGTCGATTGCCGCCTTTGTCATTAATGCAATTGCAGTCGAAGATCATTCATGTGGTAGCTGAACTTCGATTGTCCATAATACTTGTGCTCTGAGACAATCATAGTCATTGCAGTCATTGTAGTCGTCATAGTCGGTCTGCGGAATTGTGTCGGTCTGTAACCGTAAATGCACCTCACGCTGCGCAATGTATCGCCGCTCTAAGTTCGCTTCAATCGGGGGAAAGCGTCTCATCCCCAATGTCCCAGAATCATAGGGTGTCTTCTCCGTAGGTGCATTTCGCTTGTGCGGAAGTTCGTGGCCGTAAGAGTGCGTCAATCGTAGGGTGTCTCCGCCGTAAGTGCACTTCGTTCAGGCAGAGGTTCGCGACGGTAAGAGTGCTGCATTCGTAGAAGGATCCTCCTCCGTAGGTATGAGTAGCCGTAGGTTGGCCGTAGAATGCTTCTGCAAGTGGGCTTCTTCGAGGATGCTAGAGCTGTAGGTGTACATGCAAACTGAGATAGGTGCACTTCGCTCCATTGGAAGAAATGTAGTCGTAACTATGCTGACTCGTAAATTGTCTCGACTTCGCCTTTGGTTTTCGATATTGCGGCATTCAGGGGTATGATGACTTCGTCCATTGTAGGTGCTTGGACTGGTGATCGCGCTCCATTGACTCGTAGGAATGGTCTTGTACTCGTGATCATCGTCTTTAATGTCGGCGACGCGCCTTGTGTGCCATTTGGTCTCTGAGCTCTATAGGGTTCCGCCGTGAATTGACGAGTTCAGGGGTGCAGTCACGAGTTCTCCGGTGTCCGGTGGTCGATTGCAGCGATTGGAAGTAATCAATGTCGTCTCAAACTCATCTGGATCAATCGTATGCGATTTTGTCATTGGCTCGGTGGTGTCCTGTACTTGGGATAATCATCGGCTTTGCCGGTGACACGTCTCATGTGCCAATGGGTCTCTGAACTCTCCCAGTAATGATGCTTCGATATCTCGTTTGGAGGGCAGTATTCTCAATTGTTGACTCCAGGGTGTCGCGTGTCGGAAAGGGGTAAAACTCGTCAACTCATAATCCCGTGAGCGAAACGTATCCGTTTACTGAAAAAGCGATAATAGTGTAAGGGCACTTACGCCTGCGTTCGGCCTCATTGGTAAACGTATGGTAATTATTGCAATACGGTTGCAAACGTGGATGCGAGTGATAGTAGATGTAGATGTATAGGTAAGATTATCGCTAGAGATCTAAGGCTCGTGGCCAGCCGACTATATAGAATGGCTGTTACCCGGCCTTGGTCATGTGCCGCCGTTACAGTGGTTTAGAAAGTTGCGGTTGGAACTTGTCTAGAAACTTCTTTTTGGTTCTGTTGAAAAAGGGATTTATCAGTGCTTATCTTAAAAGAACGCACCTAGATTGTTCTGTTTTATTCCTTACAGTTCTTATGTATTTATATACAGTTGCAGAGTTTTACTCTTCCTGTTTTGGTTATTGATCCACGACCGTGGTCACGGACAGTCACTCATTCATTTCTGTATATATAGATACTGTTTCTGCTGTTGGAGAACTGTTCTTTAGACTTGTTCAGACATCGATTTGCAAACTACAATATCTCTCCTCGAATCCTCCTCTCAGTAGATGGTTGCTCTTTGAACACTTCTTGAAATTGTTACACTTGCAATACTTTTTCTTTGTATAATTCTTTTGCGATTCTAATAAATCTCTTTGGACCTTCGCAGTAATAATGGAATAGGTTATGAGCCCGGATGAGCAATACTGATTCGAATCCTGAACATCCTGCACTGGCTTACAATTTGTTTGACCCACATTCTGTTTCCGTCAATTATCCAGAAGTAAACAAACCCTCAACAACACCACTTGGATCACTTCCTTCTTTGCCCCACCCAAAAACACCAGTAATGGCACCAGGCGATTCCTCCTCCTCCGGGAAGAATCATATGTTCTCTTCTTTGGCTCCCTTCAACAAGAAATCAGCGCGTATTGTTAAACTAGATCGTATCGGGAAACCTTCTGGACCGGACAACGATGGGATATGGAGTGCGTCGATAAACATAGTCCTGAAAGGTATTAACGCATATGAACTAGTGGTAGATGGTGTGTCTCCAGCAGACGATGGTGATCAGACAGAAATAGATGCCTTCTAGCATCTTAAACATACCATGTTGACTATATTCATACAGATGGTCTCCCAAGAGATTTTGGAGAAAATTGTCGGGTTGGAGGACCCTCACATAATGTGGACATGGCTGCACACCAAATATTATAGAGATTCGGCTTTTGCACTTGTCTCCCAGATAATGAATCTGGTCACCCTTTCTACTCAATATTCTGGTACAGACTTACCAGGATTGGTACCCAAATTTGAGTCCCAGTGGCTGCACCTTACGAAACTCTCAAAAACCTCCTCCCATTCCTACCGAATAACCTTCGCTACATTTCGTAATGAAGACATGGCCAAGAGACATTTTCTGTTGGGTTTGTTGGTTGAACACAATAGAAACGTTGTCGATAATCTTACAACGACAGATAGTGTGTCGTCCGCTGATGTGATGCAACAACTTATGGATATCGACACCTCCTAGATCGAAGATAATCTGGCTCTCTTTGTTTCGAAACCTCCGGGAAATAATACAAAAGTGAAGAACCCTATGAAATCGGGAAATTCCAACAATTCTTCCTCCTGTTCCTTCATGAATACTTGCACCAGGTGCAAGATAAATAATCCAGGAAAATCCGAAGGGCATCTTGTGAACGAATGTTTTCGTCTGCAAAAGATGAATAAAGAGAAGCATGAAAAAGAAGAGAAGGATAAGGCTGGGGAAGCAAATGTTACTACTGAGGAACAAAAAGTAAGGAACAAGTAGTTCTACTTTGACATGGCCTGTACCTCACACATGACCCCTTATGCAGGACATCTCGTCAACTACTCAGTATGTGGCGGATTTGTAAAATCCAGTTCACCAAAGACCATGGAGATTGTTGGCAAGGGAGATTTGGTCATAGACTGTGGTCTGAGAGATGGATCGGTTTCTTCTTTTTGTGTTCGAGGTGTTTTGCTTGTCCCTGATTTGGCACGTCCTTTGATTTCTTGGAGGAAATCGTGGGAAAAAGGATATCCAGAGTTTGGATAGGGGGATTATATTTCAATTAATAAAGGACTAAAAGTTGTTTTTGAAGCTGGTTTTAAGAGAAATTTGTTTCAAATTCCTGAGATATCACATTCGGCCCATAGTACTGAAGACGTCTGGCATCAGGCTCTCAGACATCTAGCACCATCAACAATGGATACATCGCAACAGTTGTATTCCGATCCCGATAGACCAGCAAGACTAACAAATTACGTCTGCCCCACCTGCATCAAATGCGAAATCACTCGGTTACCTCAAAGGGAAACATCGAAAACGTACAGAGAAACACTCGATCCTGTTCAGTCTGATTTGAGTCGACCCTTTCCGGTTCCGTCATATGGTAATTCCTTATACTATATTGCTCTAATCAATGTTGCTACTAGGGTAGCATAGGTTTCATACATAAAGCAGAAGTCCAAGAAAACTAAAATAAACATGAACTTCGTTGCAGAAATGGAACATCAAAACCACAAGACTCCTGCTGCATTTCGAACGGATAATGGTGGGGAATATATTACCAAGGACTTAAAAGGGTTCTTTACTTCAAAGGGTATTATACATGAGTTGTGCCCTCCATATTCCCACAAGTCAAACAGAGTTGCAGAACATCAGAATCGTACAATAAGAGAGTCACTTGAAGCTATACTTGAAAGTGCATCGGTTTATGATAGGATGTTATGGGCTGAGGCTGTGTTAACCTCAGTATATAAAAAAAATCGACAACCTCATTCGGCACTAGAAGATCAAACTCCGGATGAGGCTTCAAATGGCGCCAAGGCATCGATCAAGCACATTCAACCTTTTGGCCGGGAATGCTCTATCCATGTACCGTATCAGAAATGAACTGACGGAAAACACTTATCTCTGAGGGCGCAAAAGCTTATTTTTCCCGGATGCACCAATGTCTCCCCTTATTATAGAGTATTCTTCCATGATACCAAACCGCCTATAGTATCAGCAGACATTTTCTTACCATGTCTTAAGGTAGAAGGAGCTACGCCAATGATACACTGTCGAATCGAGCAACTTCTTACTCCCCTCCAATGCAATTCCCCATCAACATCCATTGAGTATACCTATAATAATACAGGCAAAACATCAGATAACATGTGGCGAGGCAGGATGGACGAGAATCCTCAAGACGCTGATAATCTTTGCGATCATGGTCATCCGACTATTACTCGATTGATGTGAGCGGATTTTAAGGAAGGAAAGAGAGATGGACATAGAGGCGGTTCATATTGTGTTTACGATGCCAATGGTATGGCCTATCGAGAACAGCTACCACAACAACGTGAACAACCTAATGAAAGAGTATTGATCGATGAACTCAACAGAGTCGAAGAATTCGAAAAATCTATTCAAACAGTCGTTCCTGCAGACCACTTCCTTGATGAAGAACATCAACAATCCAATCAACGATCTCAACTCCCGTTGGTACATCTTCCTCCTCCTCCACAACCTATGACATCACCACCCATTCCATTTGGTCAGGTCGTCACTCGTGCTGGAAGAGTTGATAATCCGCCAGAACGTTACGGCTTGGAGAGTTATGACGCTGAAGCCAGTATGCGGGTTGCACCTCCTCGACCTCCCACTCCTCGACCTCAACCTCTTGAAGGACTCGAAGGAAGTCAGTGGGCAAATTGAAGTGTATTAATGGTTTGTAATGGCAGTCATGATTAGATTCTCGGCAATGGCACGGAGGTGTCCAGGGCCGGGTAACCGCAACCTCATATAGACGACTCGCGATCTCTCTGAGATCTGTAGCGCTAATCTTACCTATCTACTACCCTATTTTATTACCACATCCACGTGTGCAACCGTATCCTTCCATATAGTCACATACGCGGCCATATACGGATATACGGCCTTACATCGTTGAAGAACCAAAGTCTTACCAACGGGCCAAAGTGTCACCACAATGGTCAGACTGGAAGAACGCAATGGATGAAGAACTTGACTCACATAAGGAGAATGATGATTGGGATGTTATTCTGAAACCAACTGGAAGAAAAATTGTGGCTAGCAGATTGGTATATAAAACTAAAGGAAATGCTCAAAGAGAAGTCGAACAATATAAACCACTGTTAGTTGCCAAATGATTCTCACCAATCTTAGGCCAGGATTAGGATGAAATATTCGCCCCTGTGGTTCATTACGATTCTCGTAGACTTTTACAGGCATGATCAGCATGCACAGGATGGCGACCTCGACAACTGGACATCAAATCGGCATTTCTGTATGGGATATTAAAGGAAGATGTTTCTAATGATCTACCGGAAGGCAGCTGGTCAGATGGGATGGTGGCAAAATTGCCGAGGTGTATTTATTGACTGAAGCAATCTCCGTGGGGATGGTACTACCAGTATGTGGAATACCTAGGATTATTCGGACTTGCAATTACTGCTTTGGATCCCTGTGTCCTCGTTCACAAATCAGGAGATGTCTTTCTAGTTACATATGTGTACGATATTAGACTGTTTGGAGCTACTGGAGAGCTGAAAGAGCAAACCATTAAGGTGTTGAAGACTGAATTCAAGGTCAACAACATGGGTGAGCGTAATTGGCTTCCAGGAATCCAGATAACCTTTACCGACGATGGGATCACTCTTTCCCAGACAACATTTAATCAGAAGATTCTGAACCGTTGATAGATGCAACATTGCAATCCCGTTTCGATGCCTATCGATTCAAACCATCAGTTGAAGGCCATCGAAAATGAAGACGAGCGTTCCGATGCAACGGCATACCACCAAATAATCGGATCTTTGATGTATTTAGTTACTGGAACAAGACCTGACCTAGTGTATCCAACCACTCACCACTCTCAATACAACTCATCTCTCTCTGTAAAGCACCTACCAACAGCCAAACGAGTGCTTCGATATCTCCAAGGAACACAGGATAGACACCTCTTTTATCCATGGAATGATCAGCTCAAAATGACTGCTTATATGGATGCATCTTACGGCAATAGTTTTGATATGAGAACAAGCTTTTCTGGATATCTATTTCAACTTTGGAACTCTACTATCTCCAGGAGATGTCGGAAACAGCGGTCCGTTGCTACCTCTACTTGTGAGGCAGAGTATATGCCACTTGCTATGATGACAAAACATCATTTCTGCTTGACGCGTGGAACTCAGCAGCTATTGAAAGAAGATATTCCTACAGCTCTCTTTTGCGATAGCAATGCTGCTATAGATGTGGCATATAATCCAAAACTTAACGACCGATTAAAACATATCGACATTTAATATCACTATACTCAAGAACAAATGGAGCAAGGAAATGTTTCTGTTATGTGTGTACCTTCGGAAGATAATTTGGCCGATATATGTTCACAGGAAATGATGAGATATGTTAATCACCACTTAGGCTCAAAAATATGTGGTTCAACGTGAGAAGGGGTAATGAAAATACGGAAGTATCTACAGTGCTTTTACTAATATTTGTACTTTCTCAAGTATTCCCCTTACGATAAGATGGTACTTTATGGATAAGGAATGTGGTGTGTTAATAACTTTTAATACTTTTGGTATCTTTGATGTTTAGGTTGTTTGGAAAGTTCTGCTTGGAACTTGTCTCGAACCTTCATTTTGATTCTGTTTGAAATGTGATTTATCAGCGCTAATCTTCAAAGCACGCACCCAGATTGTTCCTTTATATTCTTTACGGTTCTTATGTATTGATGTACAGTTGCAGAGTTGTACTCTTCCTGTTCTGGTTATTGATCCGCAGACGTGGTCATGGACATCCACTTATTCATCGTTGTGTATACAGATACTGTTTCGCCTGTAGGAGAACAGTTCTTTAGACTTGCTCAGAAATCGTTCGGAATACTACAATATCTTCTCTGGAATACTTCTCTCACTATATGCTTGTTTTTCGAACACTTAATGAAATCGTTATACATGCACTTCTTTTTCTTCGTACACTGCTTTTGAGATTCTATTAAATCTCTTCAGACTTTCGCAGGTATAATTGATCACGACGCACCTAGTCCGAATGGAAATCGGGACACATGGGATTTGTGCATCGTCAAAGTATCGCACAAGAGCCTTCAGTGCAGAGACATTGTGTGAGGTGTTATGCGTAGTAAAGTATCCAACTCTCCGAGTAATCTTGAAATGTTGTAGAATGTTCCTTCTGATGGCAGCTTGGTTCATTCCTGAGTGCGGCCAGTTGACGCGCTCCTGTCGCAGCAGACCTACTTGACATTTGCCTTGCGCATCCACCCAATCAACAACAAGGCCATAAATGCTGCCTTATTTGGTAAAGACCACAAATAGAAGCTGAGGTGTACTGGAAAGTCCCTGTCCTGCACATGCTTCACAATTGAGGCTTCCGCCATTGCGTAGGCGGACGATTTCCATGGAGAAATTGTTGTACCCCTGTGAAGGCATGTACGCCAGCGTTCGCCCTTATAGGTATGCATATGGTGATTATGGTATTCAGTTGCAAATGTGGACTCGAGTGATAGTAAATGTAGGTGAATAGGTAACATCATCGCTAGGCATCTAAGTCTCGTGGAGAGCTGACAATATAGAATTGCCGTTACCCGGACCTGGGTCACGTGCCGCCATTACAGTATCCCTTGCTTCAGGTGCAGACCTCCTGGGCTGCATAAAGTGTACAAGAGAAAAGGAAAGCAAAGGGAAACAAAGAATGAAACAATAATCGTACGTACACAATAGTACGAACCCATGCGTCCCACAACCGATCGGTACAGCTCAATGGCAACCGTATGCCGGATCTGCTGAATGTTGAAACTCCATCTCCATTGGCTGGTGGTAAAAACCCATGCCGACGCCATTTGTACCAGGCCGTGATCCAAAGCACACAAGAACAGAAGACAGAAACAAGGAAACATCCCAATGTGATCCCGTCTCCATATCTCGACTTCCTAACCCATGCTCCAACGACCATCATTCCCGTAGCTCATATATCTCGGCGTAGGTCAGAGTCGGAATTCGTCAGGGTTGTAGAGCTTCCGGTCATGACTTGGCATCGCTGGGTGCTTCAACTGCCGGCATCAGCCGTAGCCATCAATCGTGTACGTCACTCGTGCGTTATTTGTCGATATCTAATACAGGTAAGGACAGATACTCCAGCATCCGGCTGCATAGGAATATGGTTGCAAACGTGGACTCGAGTGACTACATATGTAGACATCTAGATGTATAGGTAAGATTATCTCTAAAGATCCAAGGCTCGTGGCAAGCCGTCTATATTGAATGGCCGTTACCCTGCCCTGGACACGTCACATGCAGCCGTGCCGTTTCATCATCCCTCTCTTTAGGTGCAGACCTGCTGGGCTGCCAAAGCCAGTTTAAGAGAAAGGAAGGAAAAGGAAACAAAGAATGAAACAATCATCCTCTGTACGCAATCGTAAGAACTGATAAGTCCCACAACCGATCGGTACAGCTCAATGGCGACCGTTTGGCGGATCCGGCGCTTGGGAATCTCCACCTCCATTGGCAGGTGGTAAAAACCTGTTCCGACCCCATTTGTACCGGCCCGAGATCCAAAGAAGACAAGGAGAGATGAGAGAAACAAGAAACATCCAAAAGTGATCCTGTCCTCCATATCTCCACTTCTGAACCCATACTCCACCGACTATCCATACCCCTAGTTTGTAGATCTCGGCGTAGGTCATTGTTGGGATCGTCAGCGTGGTAAAACATCTGCTCATGATTTGGCATTGATAAGAGCTTCCGCTAGCGGCATCATTCGTAGCATCCGGCGATCATCAATTATAGACGTCAATCGTGTCTTATTTGTTGATATCTAACACGTAAGCTTCTCCAAGATGGTCAGACTTACCAAGTTGAAGCGCGCTAGTGCTGTCTGAGCTGTGTGCAGTGCTTCCTCGAGCTCTATGGAGTATATTGTGCAGTGGGTAGTCATCGATAATTGGCATTGACACTGTAATCGTCCTTCGAAAACCGCTTCAGTGAGCATCCGGTTGACTTCATGGTTGCGCTCTCGTAAGTGGCTTCAGTAGCATCTTGGTTCACTTGGTAGGCTTGCCGGTTGACCTCTCGGAAGACTCTCGAGGCGTGTCTCGGTAGACTGCTTCTTTGTGGGCTTCAACATGTCGGTACGACTTGATCGTGTTGACACGCCTATCTGTCCCTGTTTGAAAGTTCGTTGCTCCGCCGACGACTGATAAGTATATCGATTGTCATCGTGGCTCCGTGGCAGTGTAATCATTATTCAGGATTGTAATCACAATCTATCTGTGATTCGACACGTAATTAGGTTCAGTTCTCTGTGGCCATCTCGGTAGGCAGCTTCGGTAGAATATCCATTGGCTTCTCTGTAGTCATTTGGTAGGTCTCATAACTATCGCCGTCACCATCACCATCGCCATTGGCCATTGCATTGGTATATCTAACTTGTAAGCATCCTGGTAACCGGTTATACTCACCATACTTTCAATTGCGCTAGGACTTGAGCTGTCCCAATTCCTCGTGAAAACTCTGCATGCCCAGCCCATCCCTGATCATTGTTGCAGGATTGGAAGCTGCTTCGGTAGTCATATCCTCACTTCGTTGATCAGGGCCCCTGAGGCGGCTTTCCAATTCTTATGCGAGTCCATTGCACCCTCCGCTGTACCATTCTGTCAGGTCAGGGTAGCCGATCATTGGGATATCGACAATTCCTAGGTCACGTCGGTAGCCAGTTTCACGGTGTCCTGGGCTGTCTTGATAACCGGTAGTCATCGTAAGGTTCAATTGGTGCTAAGGTGCTAAATGTCGTGCAGTAGGTCTCTCATATCCGATCTCTTAATCTGGTCGTCTAGCGGGTCCATTTGCCTGGTTCCTGTTTCCTACCAGATCCTGCTTGACTCGATGCACTTATCGTCGTTCTCAGAGTCCCCTAGTAGAATCGGCTCCCATTTGGTTGTGTTCAATGTACATCTTCATAACTTGGTTGATTGAGGCCGGATACCGCTCAACCTCAGTGATATATCACTGTATGATAAGAAACCGCAAATAGCCAGTATACCGGCAGAAAAGTCGTTATATGACTACGGTGTGGAGAAGGCAGAAGAGCTATTCGGGGGTGGTTTGTCGGAAGTTGTAAGACCCGACCTGATGAAAGCTGAAAGTGGACGCATTGGGTTGAAGACCGTACAACAGTAGTCCCAATCGTATAGTTACATCACAAAGACGCGCTAGTCTGTGCATAGATCCATGCAATTTGTGTGGTTCATCATGGCCGGGTATCCATTCATATCCTCTCACCCTCTTCCTATGCTCCTCGAGCAGCATCTTTCAGAGTCGTTATGTGCAACGGCACGTTCCAGACTTGTAGCAAGCCCGGGTGCTGAGATATTCACGGAATCAACAATGTTGAATAATGTACAGTCAATTGCACAAGAGAATTACTCGCTTCCAAGCCAGTATCCATTGATGATTGTGCCATTTGATCACCCAGGCTCTTCTGCAAGTTGTGATATCTCTCAAATACAGATCGCATGAATTCGTAGGACTGCTTCTACTCTATCATCTGCATAAGCTAAAGAATCAACAGAGGATGGAAGTGATGAAGGGTAAAATCCAGGAGGCCTTGTCATTAGCGGTTCGCCCACGAATGGACCAAGCCCCACCATCCAGTCACTCCCTTCGTTCCTCGGCGAGGTAGTAGCAGTCGTTTAAGGTCCCCATGTGGACGCTGATGTGCCGCAACTACTGCCGCTGCTCCTTGCTCGCTCATCCAGCCTACGAGAGTAACCACTTCTGAGGTATAGCCTCCTTGGTTCCACTGTACCACAGCTCTAGCAATCCTAATCGCAAGCTCCACACGTTGTGCCTAATGCCCGCTCCGGGACGATGCCAGTCGGTTGACAACTGCACAACCGTGAGTTCACTCCTCGCAGGGTCTAGTGGATCAGCAGTCAATTGCCGTCCAACCGCCGCGGATTATTATCATCAACTAGTTCCGAGCTGGCACCATAAAAGCTCAAAGTTTGGATTTCATACATCTTCCTCAGCCGTGCACAGGTGGACTATAAACATTGCCTCACCCCATAGTAGGTGGTTGAAATAGCCTCAAGATCAAGAAGTCTCGGTAATTTTGGGCCCCCAGTGCTTGTCATTGGGACATCCGGTTGCCATCTCGAGAGAGAGACAAGCTGGCGATCAAGGTAGTACCGCAGGGTCAATTGGGAATTCGTTCGTTTCCTGGTCTCTTGATAGTTGTTCGCGACCGATAGTAGTTCCGAATCGCTGCTAGGTGTCGGGTGCAGCATCCGCAGAGTTTTTAACAGTGATCGAGCTCAGCGTAGTTGGAGCATTTGCAGTGACCATCAGCATTCGTAGCATCGTTGGTATTTGTGACAGAAATGAGTCTCGCAGGAATAGATTCACTCGACGGACCGGGATCAATTTCTGTCGTGTTAATTAGAATGACTGCATCTTGCTCTATGTCGCATACGCGGTCATTGCGGTAGGTATTCATCGAAATGGTAGATGAACATCGAGTATCCAATCACAATATCCTCATTCTCATCGCAAGTGAGCTTCGACGGATGGCATCTCCTCAAGGAGAACTTTCATTGTGTAGTTGATCTCTGTAGCCGGATTTCTTTGGCAGAAAGGCTCTCCTCCGTAGGCGGTCTTTGATTCTGAGAGGTAGAGTTCTCATTGGGTTCTCGTCAGTCGTACGCGTTCAGGGGTAATATAGTCATTCTTGTCAATCGCGATCTTTGCATCGCATGTTGCTGCTCAATTGACTGCAGTCGATTGTAATTGTGCTTGTTGCAATAGATCGTGTGCAATTTCCTCTTGGGCGTGTGTAGGAGTTGTCTCTCGACATGTAGCAATTGTCGACATTGTTGGCCTGTAACGCGTGCATCTCTGAAATCGTCTCTGCTCCTGACTAATGACCTGATTGAAGAATGAACTTCTTAAGACTCGTCGCATGTATAACCAGTAGGTCTTGGGGCTCGTGTCACAGTGCATTTTGGCATTGTTGACGTATTCTTGGTCGCCAAAATAGAGGTAAACTCGCAAAACCCGTCAGCGAAACATATCCGTTTACAGAAAAAGCGATCATAGTGTAAGGACACAAACGCCAGAGTCCGGCTGCATAGGGATATGGTTGCAAACGTGGACTCCAGTGACTATATATGAACACGTGTAGATGAATCGGTAAGATTATCGCTAGAGATCTAAGGCTCGTGGCTAGCCGTGTATATAGAACGGCCGTTACCCAGGCCTGGACACGTCATGTGCAGCCATGCCGTTACAATACGCAAGTTTCTCTAAAATGGTTATACCTATCAAGTTCAAACGCGCTAGCGCTGTCTGAGATCTGTGCAGTGCTTCTGCACGCTCTGTGCAGTATTTCGTGCAGCCAGTAGTCATCGGCAATGGCATTGACTCGTAGATGCTGCGTGATGTGGTAATCATCTTTGCATGTCTGCTTCGGTGACCATCTGGTCGACTTCATTGTTGCTCGTGATAGGCAGCTTCATAGGATTGTTGGTTGACTTCTTGTAGACTTCACTGTTCGACTTCTCAGTAGACCTCTCGGTCGAGTTCTCGCTGCTTCTTTCGGTAGATTGCATCCCGGTGGGCTGTTGGCTCGGCGGTAGGACTTGGCTGGTTGACTTCTCAGTAACCTGGTTGGTTGACCTCTCAGTGTGTCTTGGTAGACTGCCTCCCCATGGGCGTTTGACCTGTCAGTAGGACACATTTTTTGACATGGTTATCCCCCCTTTTGAAGTTTGTTGCTCTGTTGACCACTTAGACTGAATCCGTTGTTGTTTGGCATTGTGGCTCAGTCAACTGTGGGTGATCTTTGTTGACCGATGTGTCTTTCGGCAGCCTTGGTCTCTGGAATTCGGAGGTCTTCGACGTCTTTTGTCTTTTGGCTGGTCTTGGTTGACTTTGCTTGCTTCGTCTCATTTTTCCACCTGCATTCATCTCATTTTGCGCATCTTTTTGTCTCATTGTTCCACTTGCTTTGGCCTTGGTTTCTGACCTGCTTCGTGCTTCGACATGCTTCGTGTTTCGACTTGCTTCGGGTTTTCGACTTGCTCTTCGCCATTTCGGACTTCACTTGGTCTTTTCCCACTGTCTCTGGCTTTGAGCTTTGGCAGTGAATTCTCTAGGTCAGCTGAGCATCTTCTGGATGCTAGGTGCGTATGTTGATTCTTCTGGTACGCTAATCACCACTCTCTGGGTGCATTAATTTCCGCTCTCTGGGTGCCGCTGGACTTCTCTGTCGTTAAGTATACTCCTTCTTCATTCCAGCACCTGCGATAGGGTCATACTATATGGGGATTTTGGTTCCGGTATGGTCATCCCTCTCTCTATAGGTTGTTGCTCTGCCAACGACTAATCTCCTCTGATTGGTATTGTAGCATGGTAATAGGGTAGCTGGTGCGTTCACGAACCTGAACAGCACGACTGGGTGCACGAACTGCCTGTACCGGGTGCGAAATGCGGTTTTGTACTCGTCGCCTTCCTTCATTTGGATTAGGTGATAGGCATTCCTGAGGTCCTGTGGAGCATCTCCAAGATCAGTGGGAGAGGATTTTAGCTCTTCAGTGGGCCTTGATTGCGAGCTCAGTAGTCCACACACAGTGGCAGTGATGAGCTCTATTTTTCCCCACTCTTGGTCTCACTGGCTCATTCCAAGATTTCGTAGATTCAAGCAATTTGTGTGGTTCTTCACAGCCGGGTACCCTGTCATTTCCTCTTACCCTCTTCCTACGGCGCTCTTCCACGAGAATTCCCTTTGGATGCGTTGAAAGGTGAGGTGCGAGAGTTGCTGTATCTTTTTTGCATACATCCACATAGTCTTTGTATTTCATGAGGATACGACGATTCTTGATATTTTGCTCGGATGCGACCCACATCATCTGTTACCCTCTCCACGTTAACTATGTCTGTTCCTATTCTCGTTAGCAATGTCTGCATTGTAGTGTTCATTGGCAGAGTGGAGATGGGCAGGGGTCAAGGGTTGGCTGGATATACCAGTTCGTCGCAATAGACCATGTCCGTTGGGTAGTTGCTCCCCTCGTGTCTGGTCGAGCCGGTTGCAGTCATCCAAGCACGGTCACAGTGTCACTCTTCTGCCGCAACTACCGCTGCTGCTCCTGCTTGCGCGGTCAGCATCCTGGGGTTTCTGTCACGGTCGGTGATGCTTTCCCGCGATGCTCTCAGCAACCCTTGACATTCTCCAAGTCATATGGCGAATGTCTCGACCAGCTCCTCACTAGCTCAGAGATGATTGAATGCAGTATCCCCCAGTAGTTGTATACCTGCAGAATGCTCACCATTTTGGTTACGTCACCGCATTCCGGCAGAGGACTTGTCCAATCTGCATCTGGAATCTTCACCTGTTGCGGTCCATCTGGCGCTTGCAGGGCTGTCAATCGACAGTTGCTGCATTCGATTTCCGGGTTTCTCGCAATGGCAAGCCCAAGACTAGGTTGTATCCGTTGATTGGGATGATTGAAACATCCGATTCATCAACCGGTTTATGGGGTTCAAACACTGACCCAAGAGACTGGCCATTCAACTCTTTACATACATCATTACTGGGCTAGGGTGGAGGTGAATGTTGGTTGTTATGGTAGCTCGAGTTTCCTAAGTAGGCTCGGCAATAAAAAGTTGTTCATTGCACTGCACTCGATTTGTGCTTTGCCTCACTGCATGTTGCAGTGTATATTCAGCACAACGGTAGGTTTTGAGGTCTCCGCAGCCGCAGCCAGTGCATTGCCGGTTTGCCTAGCGTCGTTCGTAGACTTCCATTGAATGCCACGGCGCTGGTGATGAGTTGGCACGGCTGCCTCCACAGGGCTTATTGGATATGACAGATTTGAATTCCCGGGATTGGGATTGGTGGAATTATTAGAAATGTCTTTGGTCTTGCTGTCCTCCGAGCTTCCTCGAGGTTGCTAGCGTTGTAGGTGTACATGCCAATTCAAGTTGATGCACTTTACCAAATTCGGAAGGATGTAGTCGCAACAGTGCTGATTCTCAATCGTCTTTCGATTTCGCCTTCAGTTCTTCGTATACATGATTCAGTGGTAAGATCGCATCATTGATTGTAGGTTCCCCGACTTATGATCGCCCTCAACTGAATTTGAGGGATGTTATTCGACTCAATATCTCTATCGTATTTGCTTTCTGTCATGGGCTGAATCGAATAGTCAAGGCCTGTAGTAGTCATAATGGTTGACATCGAAGGTGACTCGTCTCGTGTGCCAATTGATCTGTGAACTCTTCTCCGCTGCCATCAGGGTGCTGAATTGAATGGTGAAACGATCAATATCCGTGCTTGCTATGATCATGCTTCGATATCTCGTTTTGATGGCAGTAATCCCAATTGTTGACATTATTATGAGGCGCGTTTAGGGGTACGGCGATCGTGTAGTCATCGACAACTGGTGCCCTATGCAGCTGTCGGTATTTGAAATTGTCTGAATTGACTCTATGCGATTCACTCTTTTGACCTTTGGTGCGATTTACAGTCGATTCAGGCGATCTTGTATGCGACAGGTCGAACAGGGGTAAAGCTTGTGAATCCGGCAAGCGAAACGTATCCATTCACTGAAAATATGATAATAGTGTAATAGCACCTATGCCAGCGTTCGCCGTCATAGGCATACGTATGGTAATTATGGCATAAGGTTGCAAATGTGGACTTGAGTGATAGTAAATACAGGTGCATAGGTACGATGATCGCTAGAGGTCTAAGTCTCGGGGCGAGCTGACTATATAGAATGGCTGTTACCCAGACCTGGGTCATGTTCCACCGTTACGACCACTTGCTGGTAGCCCAGTTCGTAGAGACCCAAAAGCTGATGCCTGTAGTCATTGAATAGGAGTATTGTACAACATAAGGCAGGACGAGCTTGCTTGGGGACTTAGAATCATTTACATACGCAGGCTAGAAGATCTGTCAATATCAGCCGCAATCCTGGTTGTTCAATCACACGGAAATTGATGTTGCTGCAGTATATCCACCGTATCGGAACGGCCTTGATGATATCAGAGTTGAATGATAAGCGTTGGGTACCGTGGGCAAAAGATACTGCAATTCGTGATTCCTCTGGTGGAAGAGTATGGATACGGCTGGCTGGCGAAGGCTGCGGAGCGGAAAACAGAATCGACAAAAGTCTTGGCGAAACAGACACGGTGCAAAGATGCGACTAAAGCGATAGCAACTACGAACCGGAAAGCGGCAATCAATTCTGGACGTCGAATTGACCCAGGAGCGAGTGTGCCAGCACCAGGGAGACCCCAGGAGGAGGGCGCGCAAACGTACCAATGCTATTAAGGGGAGTTGGGTAGAGTCTTGGAAGAAAACACGATTGCGCGACGGGTCGGCCAACGAGCAAGCGACGACGAGGACTACCCTAGAAAGAGAGGTTTGCTTCACAGGAGTGATGACCGAAGCCAGAGAAAGCGAGAGGAGCGACCTAGACACGGGAGAAGTGGGAGACTGGAAGAGCGAAGCGCCTGTGGACGGGGCGATGGACATGACAACAGCGGCGACACCCACCCCCGCGGAGACTGAGGGCGCAACCATGTTTGAACCGATGGAGAGAAACGAGAATGGGAAGCGGCGAACGAGGAGCCAGGCCCCGGCGACCCCCACCGATCGGAGCAGCAGCCTGGAGAGAGCAATGCGACAGCACGCGCAGGAGCTAACGCAGCTGGACTGATCTGTAGGGCACCAAACAAACTTGGTGCAAGCGCAGGCAGCCCGCGAAGAGGCACAGTGGTTGGGAATGAGGACGTGCATGCAAGAGAGAGAGCAAAAGTGAGATGCCCGCCACGAGGATGACAAGGTGCGGGGGGCGGGCATCACAAACATGATCGGGATGATCATGAAATGAGTGGCACCAGGCCAAGAAGTGAGAGACAAAGAAAGAGACGAGACCGCAAGGATGGACGGCAGAGGGCTAGAGGCCTCGCAACATGCGGATACACCTCAGGAAGGAGGACCAGAGAAGCGCCAAAAGCTGCGGCAGCAACCGAAGCCCAGACTGCCGCTCAAAGTGCAGCCGAATCCGCAGCACAAACCCAAGCCAAAGTCAGCACCCACACCGGTGAGACAGTGGGAGACAGTCCAACCACAAACCCAGAGCCAGTGGGCACCCATTCACCCAGGCGGATCGAGCATGACAGCTAGACGCCAAGTATTAAACAGAGACGAGAGCGTACCACTCCAGGGCCCGGCTCCGACTTCCGGCTGGAGCATGCCAGATAGACGGCTGATCTTGAGGAGGGACGCAAGTATCCCCCTCCCCAGAAAGATGGATGAGGAAATAGCATCAGCAGTCAACAGAGCGCTGTTCCAGCAGCAGGCCCCGGCACACGTCCGGATGATGAACGTCACAGTGAACGCGAAGGGCACATTGACCACAATCACGCACCACAACGCAGCGGCAGTGATGGCTCTCCTGTACCGAGATATCATCATTGAGGCAGCCAGATCGGTGGACAAGGGGATCATCGATGTGGAAGGAAACAAATCTTGGGAAGAACTGAAAATCCACACCGTCCCGCTTGTCAAATACATTGGCAATGGCACCGAATGACAACAAACGATGTAGGAGGAGATTCAGGCAGAGAACGAGGGGGTTGCGATTCCTGGCCAAGTGAGATGGCTATGGAACCCCCGAATCATCACAGAGAGAGAGCAGAGAGGAGTGATCAAGGCATCATCGGTGGTCTCCATTGTGAGGGGAAAGAAGGTGGCACAGAGACAAATGAACAAAGGCGTAATTGCTGCAGGAGTACGATACAAGGTCAAACCGTACATGAACCACGGGCCCCCACAGCCTCTGCGAGCTCTGTTGCGGATAGGGCCACATCGAGAGCAAGTGCAGCCACCATCAACCGAAGTGCGGCTACTGTGCCGGACCACACCAATCGAGCGAGCACAGGTGCAATGTGGTCGGGTGCACATCGAAACACGGAGCAGTATACAGCCGCACACAAGAATCATGCCCGAACTGCAAGGGGAATCATATTGCATTCAGCGGAAAGTGTACGAAGCCAATCGAGGCCATCACAATGGCGCGGCAGAGTAGGAAAGTGCAACCGAATGGACGAGAGATGAGGGCAATGACTGGGGCCATCAGAGATGCGGTCGGCACCAGGCAGGCTAGTGATACAAGAAACGGAGAAGGAGAAGGGGAGCCGAAGGCCAACCAAGAGCAAGGCAATACCGTGGAGATGGAGGGGGCGGAGATGGAGATGGAGAAAGACATGACCATGAGCGAGACCACTGCAGAGATCGAAATGGGAGCCGCCACTTCCAATGATCAGAGCAATCCAACACAATTGCGCCAGGTCATACACGTGGACCATGGCAGCGCTGGAGCCGGGAGTGGATCCGACGGCAGATTTGGTACTTCTACAGGAACCGCCGGGGGAGAAAGGGAGAATCGGATTCAGTCACGCGGCGTACGAAGTTAGAAAACGAAGGAGAGTTTGCACGGCGGTGCGCAAGGGACATGGCCTTGTGACAGACCAACAGACAGACTTGAGCAGGGGCGCGAACGACGATTTCATGGTGACTGACGTAGAAAGATGAGGAGAAAAGATGATGAGGATTATCAATGTGTACGATCAAAGACACGTACAGACTGGAGAGAGACGGGCGAGGAAGCTAAACTGGCACAGAGCCATCCGACAGGGAGGTAGCACAATAATCCCGGGTGACATGAATGCACATAGCCGAAGATGGGACCCAAGATGCAGGGAGCAATGGGATGCGACGTTCCGTGAGAAGATTATAGACGACCACGGGCTAGAGATTGGGAAAGATGACGACCGGCCCACTCACCACTGGGCGAGAAACGGTGAGGAAGGCGAGTCGACCACAGACCTGACCCTGGCCACCTGACCAATCACGCAATGGAACGCACTGGGTGGGAGCCATGCTACAAGCTCCGACCACCAGGTGATCGAGTTGGTGTTCAAAGTCGTCACACAGGAGGAGGCAGACCACGTGCAGGTCATAGGATGAAACCTGGCCGCCATGTCAAACGACGACGAGGAAGCAGCAGAGAAACTTTGAAGGGAGTTGGAGAGAGAAAGAGCCCACCTAGGCGAGAAATGCACGGGAGACGATGTAGAGTGTGAGGCCGAATTGTGTCAAGAATCACTAAGCAAAGTTCTTGATGCGAAAGCGAAGAAGATCAGAATCTGCGCTCGATCGAAGAGGTGGTGGAACGGCGAGATCAAGGAGAGGAGAAGCGCACTGGGCAGAGAGAAGAGAAGGGGAAGAAGGTCAGAGGCGGCAGCGCGTGCGAAAACAGAACTGCAGAAGTCAATTCGACAGTCCAAGAGCCGGATGTGGAATGACTACTTGCAGAACCTGACGGGGGGCGAGGTCTGGCGGGCGGCAAACTTCACCAACCCTCGAGTGGGAGCCACCGTGGAAGCACTGAGTAACAGGGAGCGGAAGCAAGCAAATACCATTGCCGAAAAGGAGGAAATGCTCAGAGGAGAGTCTTTCCCCCTTAATGACGGAGACCAGTATTACGAACTACACCCAGCAGGGCAACCCCACGAACGCATAACTGAGCAGTCGGTCATACGAGCTCTGTTCTCGCAGTCGGTTGAAAAGGCCCCCGGCCCAGACAAGCTGTCGTTCGAAGCCATACGGCCACTCCAGAAGTGGGACCAAACGAGAATTGAAGCACTAACGAAGGCAGCGGTCCGACCGGGCCGTCACCCAGCGGTCTTGAAGGGCGCAAGCGGGGTGGTGATTCGACAGCCAAGCAATGAGGATTATACGAAGTTGAAGTTGTACCGAACGATCCCTCTGCTCAGCTGCATGGGGCAAGTCGCTGAGAAAGTAGTCGCAGAGCTACTATCCGACAAGGCCGAGAAGAGAGCACTGCTAAGTGACGGCGAGTTTGGCAGCATAAAGAAAACGTCGGCCATCGACGCTGCAGCCATCATGGTCGACAGAATGCATGGCGCGTGGAAAGAAGACAACATCACGGGTGTGCTCCTGATGGACATCAAGGCAGCGTTCCCAAGCGTAGTGAGAGGAAGGCTGATCCATGCGATGAAGGCCAAGAAGATAGATGGAGATCTCATACGATGGACCGAGAGCTCTCTCTCAGAGAGTACGGTGGAGATGGCAATTGTAGGCAATGATTTACAGAGTCACACTGTCAAGGCTGGTGTCCCGCAGGGGTCACCTGTATCACCGATTCTCTGTGCGATACACACCGCTGGACTGATAAAGTGGATGAAAGAGAGAGTGCAAGCCGAAGGGCTCTCCTTCGTAGATGACCTCGGCTGGGTGGCAACCGGGAAGGATGTGAACCAGGTGGTCAAAAGACTTGAAGCCTGCACAGCGGACAGCATCGAGGGGGCCAACAGACAAGATCTGCTGTTCGACACTGCAAAGACGGAGGCAGCACTCTTCACACGCAGGAGAAGCCACAAGAAGCACCTCCGTCCAAAACTCACTGCCAAAATCAAGGTAGGAAACGGCTTCGTCCGATTCGACAAAGAGGCGACACGATGGCTGGGAGTGTGGATGCACGCCCGCCTGACATTCAAAGAGCACCACAAACAGTATATGAAGAAGGCCAAAACAGCAGAAGCCCGATTGCGGATACTCACGACGATGCACGGAATCATCCCAGAGCAAGTACGTGCTGTCCAGATAGCCTGCATTCAAGCCGCCGCGCTATATGGAAGAGACCTCTGGTAGGATCCGAGAGAGATCAGCAGACAAGAGGATGTTCAACTCATGATCGATCGGCAAGCTAGATCAACCCTGTGCGCCCTCCGCATGACGCCAATGGGTGCACTTACAAGACAGTCAGTGCTCACACCTGTGCCAGTAGCCCTAGACGCCAGGCAGCAACGATTCACAGCGAGGCTCGCAAGCGCGTGCGAAGGCTCCAAAGTAAACGCAGTGCACAACCACCTCACCTCTGGCGCACCGACATGCATAGTTATCACAAAGGAGCATGAGCGAGGCCGGGAAGCATAGACCATGCGCTGGCCTAACCCTGACGATGAGCCGGCTGTCAAAATGGTCATACTGAGCAAAGACACAGCAGCAAAGAGCGAGGCGATCCTCTGGGCGAGAGACACAAAGGCCAAAGTAGCCGCAGGGGTCTGGATGTGGTTGACGGACGGGTCGCGATCTGACGACGGCAGAGTAGGAGCCGCCACAGTGTGCAAGCACGGAGACTGCTGAAATGCCTTACACAGCCACCTGGGCACCGGACGAATGGAGATCTATGATGCAGAGCTGTGGGCAATCGGACTCGCTCTCCGGGAGTCAGTGAGGAAGAGCGGCAAACTTCAGACACACGGAGTGACGAAGTTAGCCGGGTTGAGCGACTCGCACACGACCATCGGAAGAACGGAGCACCTAGAACCAGGGGCAGGGAAGCCACTAGCCAGGTGGATTAACCGGAGCGCGAGGACTTGTCGCGCAGCTGGTATTGAAACAGTGATCCACTGGGTCCCGGGACTCACCGGCATCCCCGGAAATGAGGAAGCAGACCGCCAAGTGAATCTAGCATGGGAGGGCCGTAGGACAGGCACAGTGAGAGAACGAGTGTACACCTCGGTGGCGAACAGGACCAGACCAATCCCAGAAGCAAAGACCGCGGCGAAGGCTGAATAGGAGGCCGACAAATGCAGTATGCACCACTGCTATAGACTGAAAGACAATGCTGGAAGCAAGAGACCCATCCCAATGAACAGTGTGAAGACTCAGGCAGCCAGGTTCTACCGACTGAAGTCCGGACACGCGCCAGACGGGATGTACCAAAAACGGTTCTGACACCGAGATGATGACAAATGCTGGTGATCCGGCGGTGGAAGCAGGAAGGCCCAGACGCGGGAACGTCTCCTCCTCCACTGCAGCCGATGGCAAGACAAGCAGAAGACGCTCTGGAAAGAAGGGGGAAAAGCGACAGGATGGAGAGATGGCCGGTGCCGACACCTGAAGGTCTCTGACCTGCCCTCCATAGAGAAATGCGACCAAGCGGTGATGGACTTCCTGGCGGCCACTGATGTCGGGAAGTTCCCGCCCAAAAAGAGCGGAGTAGCACATGCCGGCGGGCAACGGGCGGAGGAGTATAGACCGGCGGGCAAAGGGCGGCGGAGAAAGGACTCTGGCGGGCTCCCCTTGATTTCATCCCTTTTCCCTTGTATTATATATCTGCCACATTTTGATGCTTTGTTTTGTCAAGAAGGGGACGACGGGTAGTAGGAGTGGAGCTCCGCCATCTAGCCGGCCAGCCCGGAGGCGGAGGGGACTAAGGGGCTGTCATACTCTAAGTAGAGTGAATACAGTATGATTAAAACAAAACAACAAAGGCTCGGTAGGGAATGCTTTTGAAATCATGTGTACAGCCTCGAGATGTAGATTCATATTCTTTAGTTGAGCCACCAGTATAGGTTGGTGCTTTATATGCTGGACCTATAACCAGCAGGATCAGTGTCTATAGCTGTTACAATTTGAAAGCAGGGTTCGCACATCTCTTGCATTTCCACTGAGTTCAATGATTCCACCAGTCCAGCGATGGACCGGACCGGACCGGGTCCATCCAAGTCCAGTCCAATCCAGTCCGAGAAATGTTTGGACTGGGCTCCAACTAATCCCCAATTTTTCGGGACCTAGACTGAACTAGACTAGACTGCTTTCGACCAGTCCATTCGGGCCGAATCGGCCCGAATATGCAGGAAGTTACTGATATCCTTTGTCAACATATTGACTCACACATGTAGACTCATCTTGCCATTTGCAAGTCACCATGCACATCTCACCCCTCACCACCTGCTACTTGCCACTCACCAGTCACCACTCTCCACCACGTACCACTTGCCATTCCGAATTTCACTGCCTTATCTTGTTGACCAAAGATTTGGCCTGAAAGGCCTACCACTTTTTAGAGGGCCAGCGAAGCTGCCAGAATGAACTGGAGAGTGGTTACTGACAATCTGAGTCGCCAAGTAGACTCATACAAGATGAGTCACTCACCACCGACATAGCCATTGACCATTTGTAATGCATCTTCGCAATGGTTTCTCCATAGAACTTTTGTTTTCCTTGTGTATATAAAGCATAGATCTCTCCTGCAGTGAGAGGGAATAGACAGACAGATGAGATCTTCTCCTCCAACGCTCCATATTGTCTCAACTCATCGCTGTGGGACCCTCAGATTCAAACTGCATATATAGTATAGTCACTACCCAGGAACTGTAATGGGTGGGTTCATTGTGATTGTTCGCAGCGGGTGATTGTTGTGGAGTGATGGGGTGTCTGTGTTCGGGTTGCAGGGATCACTGTCTCACTTCTTTAGTTTGTGATCTACTTTGAAATTGATAAAGATTATCCCGTTTGGACTGGTCCAGACCAAGCCCGTCCAGTCCAAGACTGCCAGTCTGGGGCCTTGTCCAGTCCGACCTTCCGGTGAGACCTGACAGGACCAAGCCCTACCCCTGACCGGGTCCGTCTGGACAGGTGGAATCATTGACTTTGTTTTCCCACTGATCATGACCTCCTCACCATGGCAGGGCAGCCAACAGTGCCCTGTTCGAGGCTTTTTCTTCCGCTTGTAGGCATCGGGCAGTGTGGTCCCACTACCAGCTGGGGAAGAGCTCAGGTATGAGGCAGAGTAACTGCGGGATCCAGAAAAGATTTGGGCTCGGAGGTCACTAGGTGCGGAACTCAGTGCAGAGCTGAGTGGGCTACTGTGGCTTTGAGCAGTAGCAGCTTCATCATAGTACTGATCAAGGAAAGCAGCATCGAAAGATGGAGATGTTGGTGCCGTCATTGCCTGTGTCCAGTCTTAGGGCATGATCTCACTCTTGGAACCCGGGCTTCGAGTTGCTGATAATGCCATTGGTCTCTGTATTCAAGTCCGGGGTTTGGTGGGGAAGTCTGAGAGGTATCTGAACTTGTATGCAGGCTTCGCAGGTAACCGGGATTTGAATGCAGGTCTGCCAGGTAACCTGCCGGTGCCTACAGGTATCTGAATTTATATACAGGTCTGACAGGTACCCTGCCGGCGCCTACAAGTATCTGAATTCGTATGCAGGCCTGACAGGTAACCTGCCGGTGCCTACAGGTATCTGAATTCGTATGCAGGCTTGAGAGGAAACCTGCCAGTGCGTACAGGTATCTGAATTCGTTTGCAGGCCTGACAGGTAACCTGCCGGTGCCTACAGATATCTGAATCCGTCTGCAGGCCTGACAGGTAACCTACCGGTACCTACAGGTCCCTGGATTAGTATGCAAGCTTCGCAGGTAACCTGGATTCTTATGCAGGCCTGACAGGTAACCTGCCGGTGCCCATAGGTGAGTTCATGCCCGCAGTCATTTCGTATTCCATGCCTGGCCGGCCGGTTTTCTGTCAACCGATGCCCGGCCTAGACTGTAGGTAAACCTGCAGGTGACTGTAGGTCAGCCCGGCCGGTTGGGGACACTGGGCCGATCTGCAGGCCCAGGCCGAGCGGCCGGCCTGTAGGCTGTTTCTTGGCAGCTGGGTGGCCGATCTGCAGGCCCAGGCCGGGCGGCTTTTCTTGGCGGCCGGGCGGCTTCTGACCCAGGCCGGGCCGGGCCGCCCTTAGCGCAGGCTTTCAGAATGGAGGCCGGGCCGCTTAGGAACACTGGTGTGCATGTATGCGGACGTTTTCTGTTCGATTTTAGTATAGGCTCATTGACCGTGAGGCAAGGACGATTGGAGAGAGCGCATAGGTGATCAATGCTCACAAACGGCATGACGAAGATTACATTAAAGTTAGTAGTGAGCAATAAATACGTGATACTTATGTTCCCAAAACAGGCCTACTTCATGTTTCAATGTACTAGGTTTCGTCAGTCGGGAGGAATCAGGTTCGGCAAGCTCCAAGTCTTTGAATTCGTTGTCACCCGCCCTGCGGGCACGTGTTCTGTTACCCCTTGTTGGACTGATTTGAGTTCGAGTATCACGTCGGCTTGGGTTAGGGTTGAGCACTGAGCCACTAGCGGGTATGTTCTGTCTTTAGATGGATGTTAACAATTTCACGTTTGGAACAGGTTCGGTGCACGTAAATCACCCCGGTCGACGGTAGGGGATGGCGAACTTGCGAGCACCGAACACACCCGAAGAAGCCGAAGGCAAGTTCAGCCTACTTCCAGCACACGTTTGTTCATTCCCACGACAGCTTTGCTTTTGTTTTAATGGGCTGTTGCAACCAATGTTCTCAATAGTCCGTACAGACCCGGTCTCAGGAAGGGATGAGTATAGTCCAGTCCAGCAGCGAGGACAGACTGAACTGAACCAATGAATGGTAGTCTTGCACTGGACAGTGCTGGTCTGCACTAGTTCATTTACTACGAATGTTATTAATCTTGCTTCGGTATAGCTCCCAAGCAGGCGGCTACAAAATCACGATTCTTCCTCACTTTTAAGCAGCAAACATGCAAAAATAGACGATTATGTCCAGTATAGTACGAGTTTCCAGCCAAAATGGGCAAATTTATTCCATTATTTACCCGATTCCAGCAAGTTTAAACGTTACTCTACAATCGAGCCCAGGACCAGTCCAGACTGAGTCTGAACCGGTCTGATAAAATGTTAGACTGATCCGATTCCTGTCCAAAATGACCGCGCACTGAACTAGAATAAACCCAGACTGTTCCAGTTTTGACTGGTCCACCCACAGACCTTTGAGAACATTGTTTGTGATACCATGACTTCCGAAGTATCGTGCTCACTGCAGCACCTAAGAAGCTGTAAAACATGAAACTAATGAAGAATGAACGGCCCTGTGATGGACTACAATTTTCTGTTGATAAACCGATAGATACCTCATCAAGCACAGTCAAAAGTGAAATGAGCAAAGCAGTTTCAAACTGCCATAAACACATAACATTCAACTGATCCATACCAAGATGCCCTCTTGCTCTCATACTAAAAATCATCAGACCAATCCCTCAGTCGGCAAAGCTTAAAACCTAGTGGGAACATTGTACAAAGACTGAGAGCTATCGTTACCTCCAAAATATCATCGACCTTACTAACCCTGAATTGGAAGATGCGCGTCAGCATCCTGCACACATACCACTGTACCACGCCACTATTCTCCGGGGCCGATCACTTACATCCTGCGAGTTTGATACGCACGTTAGAACTCACTACATCACCGTCCCAACTCCAATACTTATCGGGGTCAAGCACTCACGCACTAAAAGTTAGTCAGCACACGGCACCCCAATCGCCAACACAACGCCAATAGTCATCAGGATCATCCACTTACAGACTGTAATTACGATTATACATGTCAGCACTCTGCTTCCACGTCAAAGTGACCAGTCAATGTGTTTCCACCTACAATCTGCAAGTTCGAATATGCGCGTCAGCACGCCGCAATATCACTACCACAGCTCCAGTTGTCATGGTGTCAACTAACGGTCTACAAGTTCGAATATAATCGTCAACGTGCTGGTCTCACATCATTACAATGCCGAAGGTTGGCCACTTACTTTCTGCAAGTTCGAATATACACATCAGCACACTATACCATTACCATGCTAATAATCAACGTGGGCTACTTACACACTACATATTTGAATGAGTACGTCAGCGACCTGCATCAACATGACCGCCGTAATAGTCACAATCATCATCGTTCACATACAATCTGCAAGTTCAAATGTGCGTCAGCAGCGTGCTCCTATATCATAGCTACTACGCTAGTCGTCATTGCGATTGTTAACTTACCCACTGGAAGTTCCAAGATTCGCGTCAGTTCACTGTTTATACATCACTGCCACCACCCAACGTTATTCCGAGTCGCCTACTTACTCCCTACAAGGCATTAGCACCAATCTTTTCCATTCTTCCACGTCAACAGCTATCAGGATCGTCCACTTACACTCTGCATGTTTAAATGTATGTGTTAGTAACTTCCACATCGTCGCCACCGTATTAAAAATCGACAGCGTCAACTTACACACTGCGCGTTTAAATTTGCACATTAGAACATCGCTTCCATATCACTGTCACTACGACAATATTCATAAGGCGTGTGCTTACACTCTGCCAGTTCGAAGATGTGTGGTCATTACGCTGTTCCTAACTCACCATCTCCATAATAGGAGTCACTGGGGTCGTCCACTTACCTTCTGCAAATTCGAATATGCCAGTCAGTACTCAGCTCAGAAATCACCGTTGTTTTGTCAATAGTTACTAGGGCCGTCTACTAACACACTGCAATTCGAATATTCGAGTTAGCATCTGCTCGGTAATTTCCGACACCATGTTAATGGTTATGGAGGTTATCAACCTACATACTGCAAGTTGAAGATATGGATTAGCACCTGCTCGCATAATACCGTCCCTATGCCAATAGTCACCGAGGGTCCACTTACAGTCTGCAAATTCAAATATGTGTTAATATCCGCCTACGTATCTGGGTCTTGCACCTACCCCCTATCACAAGTTAGCGCACTAACCGACTCCACCGTAACTACACTAATCGTTAACTTACGGACTGTAACCTCGCATTTGCCGATTAGTATCCTACTCCTATATCACCGCCACGACAATCATCATCATTGGACTGAACATACACACTGTGTGTTTCAATATGCAAATTAGTATCCTGCTTCGACATCACGGCCACCTCAACAGTGGTCATGCGACTGTGCACTTACATCCTACAAGTTCAAACATGTGCGTCAGTATACCTTTCCCGCATCACCATCATCACGCCATTGGTCATCGGCAGAATCCACTTACCGACTACAAGTTCAAAAATTTGCATTAACCCCCGTGTGCCCTACGTCGCCGGCGTCACTACCCCAATGGTTATCGGGATCGTCAACATACCCACTAAACATTGATGACATGCATTAGCATCTGCTCCCAACGCGCCGGTAGTTTTGGGTATTCCACTTGCTTTCTACACATTAGAACAGAAGCATCAGCACCCTGCTCCCACATCGCCACCACCCACCAAGTCATTGTAGTCGCCCACTTACCATCTGTAAGTTTGAACATAAGCCTCAGCACCTTACCGCTGATATCAGGTTCGCCCACGTACCTTCTACAAGTTCAACCAAGACAATTAGCACCATACTCCCAATTTCACTATAATCACACCAACAATAGTCAAGTAGCCAACTTACATTCAGCGCATACGAAAATATGTTAGTATTCTGCTTCCAAACCACGGTCACAATGCCAATAGTTACCAGAGTAGTCCACTTACCGTCTGTAATATCGAATGAGTCCATTAATACCTTCCGCCAATATCACCGCCATGATGCTATCAGTCGGAGTCGCCTACTTACCCCCTACAATACGTCAGCACATCCGACTGCGCCGTCACCTGGCCAGTAGTTGTCAAGGTCGTCTATTTACCGCCTACAAGTCCAAGCATGCTTCTTAGCATATCAACATCACTACTAATAGTCACTAGGGTCATCCACTTACACACTGCAATCAGGCGCATCAGTAACCAGCTTCTACATCATAGTAACCGCACCCAGATATCAGGGTCATCCACTTACACACTGTAAGTTAAAGATACGTATCAGCACATTCCTCTAACACCACAGTCATGGCGTAAATCTCCATCTAGGTTATGTACTAACCCACTGAATGTTCAAATACAAGTCAATATCCAGCATCAGATCATCATTACCACGGCAGTAGTTTGAGGGTAGTCCACGTACACTCTGCACGTTCGATTCAGTGAATCAGCAACCTGCTCCCAACTACAGTCACCACGCCAATCGTCATCAGGATCGTTCACTTACGGTCTGTATGTTTGAAAATGTTCATCAGCACTATGTTCCAAATTGCTACTACCACGACCTGATGATTAGTGTCGTTGTCTTACCCCCTGCAAACTCGAATATGCGCATCAGTTATCTGCACTCTCTTCACCGTACCACGCCAATGGTCTGCATCTGGGCTGTCTACTACCTTCTGATAGTGTTAATGATGGTGTCAGCACCCTTCTGCCACCTAGCAGTCAATTCGCTAATGCTTATCAGGGTAGAACACTTACACACTGCAAAGATAATCGTTAGCACAGTCACCAGTTCAATAGACACGGAGTTTGTCCACTCACCTCCTGTAAGTTTGAATCAGAGCGTCAGAATTCTAGCAACATATCACTGCCACCGCAATAATAGATTTCGGTCTTTCCTTACACACTATAAGTATAAGCATTAGTGTCTTGTGTAATTTAATCATCACCAACGTCCACCAGTCGTCGCTCAGGTCATGTTCTTACCAACTGCAAGTTTAAAGATGTGCATCAGCTCCCTTCCTTCAAATAACCATCCACATCAATAGACATCCGGGACTACTTACTCCCTATAAGATTTAACATCATAGTCAGAATGTTCACCACGCTAGTAATCAACAGGGTCACATTTACATCCTGCAAGATCGGATACACGTGTCAACACTCTGCTCTAACATCACCGTCACGACGCCAATATTATTCAGGGTCATGCACTCACACACTGCAAGTTCGAATGGGTACGTCAGCACCTGTTTTAACCTACAATCACCACGCTAATAGTCGATAGGGTCGTCCACTTACGGGCTACAAGTTCGAATGACTTCGTCAGTACATCATTGTCTATGCACCACCATTCACCAGGCTATCTACTTACAGTCTTCAAGTTTGAATCTGCGTGTTAACACCAGTCGCCACTCCAATAGATAGCAGGTCATGCTCTCACCCACTATCAGTTTGACAATGCACGTCAACATAACGCTCCGACATCACTGTCACCACGCCAAAGTTACAGAGACCATCAACTCACAGTCTGCACGTTTGAAGACTTCCGTCAAAACTCTCATCGCATCCATAATTATCAGGTTATTCAACTTACATGCTGTGAGTTGTAAATATGCGTTACCACGATGCTCCCAGTTCACTGTCAACGCAACAGGATTATTGTAATCGTCTGCTTACCCCCTGCATGTTCCAATGCACATCAGTTCCTTCCTCTCAGTACCTTGCGCTTCCTTCACTGTCTTCATGCCAATGGTCATCTGGGTTGTCTACTAACCTTCTGCAGTCCGTATCAGTGTCAGTGCTCTTCCCCCATATCACCGCCCCCACACCAATGGTTATCGGGATGGTCAACTCACACACTACAAGTTCAAAGATACCCGTCAGTACCCCACTCTTGTTACCATCACAATGTCAAAGGTAGTCCACATACCTCCTAAAAATTACAGCTTACGCATCAACACCTACTGTTACATCACTGTAACCGCTCAGAGTCATTGGGTATATGAACATACACACTGCAAGATTGAAGACACACATCAGCTGCCATGTCGCAAATATCACGCCAGTACGCTTTGGGGTCATCCGCTTACACTCTGCACGTAAGAATATGCATGTCAGTACATCGCGCTGTGATCACGATAACCACGCTAACGATCTTTAATGTCGTGCACTAACACACTACAAGCTCAATCATGAGGGTCAGTATCAAGTTCCCACATCACCGTCACTAAGCCAGAAGCCATCGAGACAGCCACTTACAGTCTAGAAATTTGAATATTCGTATCAACACATTACTCCCACATCATCACCACCACCGACGAAGTTATTGTAGTTGTAGACCTACTTTCTATAAGTTGGATCATGAGTGTTAGCGTGCACATCACTGAAACGTACACTCAACGGGGTCGTGCACTTACACACTGCGCGTTCGATCATGCATTAGCACCGTTCTAACATATCCGTGACTACTTCAATAATCGTCACAGTCCACTTACTTCCTACAAGTTTAAACAGGCGCGTTAGCATCCACATCAGCCTAACCACGCTGGATGCAATTCCAATCTCCAAAGATTCGAAGTAACTTGCTCGTTCAGAAAGCTCTTTCGGAATTGCGTAGGCTGTAGCCAAAAGCATGCCTAGGATGATAGCGGACTTCATTTTTGGTGCTTGTTGTAATATTCTCGTGTACGTGGCTTTTACTGAACTCGAATAGCTGCAACCAGTCAAGCCCCAGATCATGGTGAACAGTGGACGCATCAAGCCTTTTGTTTGCTCGCTGCCCGGGATCCTGTGATTGTTGGGATTCCCTCGTTGTACGATATTCTTGGGTTGTAAGGCTACGTCATCTGCATATTTGCCATACATGTGTCAGATGCCCACTTTTAGGTATTACAACATCGTGTGACATTGGCCAAGTTCATCCTAATCCGTCAGATTCCACTACTGTCGGCAATGCTGTGATGAACAGGAGGGTTGCTATCGAGGAACAGCTGACGCAGATTAATGGCTCATGGACGGCTAAGGTTGATATTGAAAAGTTTGAATGAGCGATATAAGCCGCGCATAGGCGACCTTAATTGATTGATTATGTATGTCAGACTCTACTGTGCATGAATAGTGTGGCCAATATTTTAATCATACGGAAGTGTGCACGTAAAGTTATATCTCCACTACCACACGATCGGACAAAATATTAATGATCACGCGTATTCAAAGACTTCGAAAATCTAGGAATGGTTGTCATGCAGCAGCTGTTATGTTGGAAGAGAAGCCATCAACTTTATTCGCCGCACAGTGTTGAGTTTTCTCTCTCAAAAACAAGTTTCTTTGACTTGTCAATGTCACCGAGTGGTGGAGAGTATGCGAGATCAAAGGTATGCACTATTAATTTACGCATTCTCTGAACACACGATGTTTTCGCTTTACATTGACACATTAATGATGCATTAAATGAGCGGGTTATGTTCATGCATGCAGTGTTTCAGCCATCCGTCAAGTACAGGAAAAACTACGCTCAGCCAAGATTTATTACTTTCCGGGCTCATTTTGCCCTAGGGCTTCCAACTTGAGAACTATAACCCCGCCGGGCTTTACATTCCTCGCACGCGATGCTTTCACTCTATGGTGTCATCCGGATAAGAATATACGACGCACTTATATTCATCAAACAGCGCAAAGAGATGATCAACAGCCGATCCAGAATGTGGCCCAATCGGAACGACAGCGTAGGGGATGCAGACAGGATCAACAGCTTCCGAACCATACCCTGCTAGACTGTCGGCTGGAATAATGTCAAACCGGATAAAGCCAGCGTTTTAAGCTATCTGTTTCAAAATCGCTCCCCAAGGTTGCTTTTGTGGTAAATTAGTTACAGGATTAGGTTATGAGGTCGCAGATAAGATCTGAAAAGCAAACCGAATTACCTCCCCATAAAATGTGATATCCGGTCTTCACGCGCGAGGTCGTGGCATGACCAAATCTGTTTTGTGAGGCAGAGCAGTATGTATAGGTATAGTTGGAGTACAGATATCACATGGCCTAAGGTTAGGGGTAAATAACTACGTGACCGCTCTGTTGCGAATATGAAGCAGATAACCGTGTGGATAAACTAACATGCAGAGTGAAGAAAGGAAAAGACTCAAGCTATGTTTTATAGGAATGGTGACTATTGCGTGGCTTATTGCCATCTATACCACGCGGATATGCGACATCCGCTAGGATGTAAATTTTATATCCCCTACATGCGCGGTTTTCTTAAATTCGGTTCCATTTACCATAGGGGCTATGCCACCCTATTGTGGATAGTGTGGGTAGTGAAAGATATCAAAATCATGTTAGTGCTGACTCTTCGTCTACATTATACCCTGCCGGCCTCTACGCTATGCAGCCATTACAATAGTGCATACTGCAATGTTTACAAGCTTCCCCAAAGTGTGGTGCTCTAGCGTCACTCAATCGGAAGTCTGGGTAGCCAATCACCAGCTTATCACACGCCAATCTGTACCACAAACTACACCCAAAAGGCGGCGCAACCGAATTTAAGGAAACCTAGCGTGTTAAGGATAGACTACATGTCATCTTATGATTATAGTACGATAGTCAATGCAACATAAGAAATTGAATCAAGTGATGTCCTGTTACGACTCTGTGGGATGGGTTTATGGTACAGGGTTGAAGAACAACTTTCGGGGTATGGTTATAACGTCGGAGATACGATCTGGAATCAAACTAGAGTACGTCATATAAAACTTGACAACCAAGCTTAATTCTCGAGGTGATGGCATGCCCATGACCTTTTTGTAGAGCGTGGTACAATGACTAGATACGACCAGTAGCATGGTTAGCACTTTGGGGTTCTGTTTCCGGCATCCCCTGAGCGCTTGAGAGTATGACCTTGGATCTATGGGATGCACGGCGGGAAACTTCTTGCACTTGTAAATATTAAACCTATTTTCCTTGGAGATATGCTATCAAGTGATGAGGGACATCCTTATAGCCACGGTGGTGGGGAGGTTCCCACTCCGCTGAGTAGTACAGAGTACAGCGGTTTGTCTGTGGTTATTGTTTTGGGAGCTACAATTCCTTTTACATTTATTTCGTTTGTTGGAAAAAGAAGGATAGGAGCTCCGTACCCGGTTAGTCATCTAGTGAGAACGATAATCGAGTGCTACCATACTCTAGTAAGAGTCAATGCAGAATGATTACAATAAAAACAAATGTCCTGAGCTATTTAAAACCTTAACCCAAGCCAATGATATACAGTATCTCTATGGCAAGACTTTTAGCCCCACAGCGGAACAAAGCACTTTGTGTTAAAGGTTATTGTATGATGCCAATCTTAAAGTATGTTAGACGTTGAATATAATTTTATATGAATACTCTGATTAGCAATTACTAAAATTGCAGTAGTCCTTGGTAGCGATGAATGTTTTTAGGACAGTGATGAGGTCGAAAGAGATCAAAATGGATTGATGATCAGAATAGAGTGAGATGGCGTATGGGCAGGAATTACTACCGACGTAGGGATTGCAGTAGCCTCCATCGTGTCTCGCTACACAGACCTGTAAAATTCCCCAGGATCCATGGGTGAGGCCATAACCAGTAGGGTATATGCTGGATGATATTTCAGCGGAGCTACGGGACTAGTTCCTAAATCTGCCACACCAATTGTACCTACTATAAACCGTGGGAAAAAGCGCATATCCCGCAATTAACCACTGGGAGAATATTCCTTTCTGTTGCGGTTTTCAACATGTTGGATGGTTGTGAAGTATTCAATATGCATCATGCCGGTAACGGTAGATATCGTAAGTAAGTCAATAAATGGTCATGTGGTATGACGTCGCAGGAGTCTCGGGATAGGCAGCTGTAATCTGATCCGATTCGACAGGCTTGGACTCAGCACTACCACATATTAACTGCAGTAGTCAGCGACTTCCGGAAGGCGACCATAACTCAACATAGCAATCCCTTAATTCGTTGCAGTTTCAGTAAAGGACAGCTGGAGGTGCGATTTGAATGTTTGATGCCTTAGGAGAATAAACTCTGTTAATAAAATTGTAAATGTTTGAAAAGAGAGGAGAATTGAGAGCATAGAGTGACTACCACTGCAACCACCGATTCTATAATCTCTCATGTAGTATTTAAGACAGGGGTATAAGCCGTAAAGGGCTAAACGCCCACTGTGAACATCGGTGGAGATCGGAACTGTTAGGGACATCATGGCGTGTGACTAGCTTCATGAGCCAGCACAGTCATTCGTTGTCGCATTACATTTTTAACATGCAACTTCTATGTGTTTTCCATGATGACTTTCGCCAGTAGCACAGGTACATAAAAGCGTACGGTTACTGGATTACAGGTAGGGATGGTTAACACGTACACTGAGGCAGTAATTTCAATTACTCAGCCGATGCCATGGCTGTTGAGATCAATCGAGTACGAATAGAGATATTGAATTGACCATCGTACAAAAGTGATTGTCTAAAGAGCAAAGAGAGAGAGAAAGACAGGCAAATATGTGGGAAAGGAGAGAGCATACTCGGCGAAGCCGAGTATCACATCCGGAGACCGACACCGAGCATCACTGCTGGGGTTAGCCCTACTCCTCGGCATGGGGGCTGGTGGCGGCCCATGGGGGCCGTAAGCCACCGGCCTCATGCCCGCAGCTTTAGGCCGAAAGCCACACAAGCCATCGGGCCAAATCCCGTGCCAACAATGGCAGCCCAAAAACTTCACTATCCGGAAAGCTTTTCACCCGACCGAACTGAACAGAAACATGCCACCCTGATTCTGCTTGGGTTGTCTACTGGGAGTTTGCTTGTCGATCTGTAGAATTATATTATACCTACAATTACTCTCATCGCCGCTAACCCTAACCACCGGATGGTCCTGCTGGTGATGTGGTGCGGTCTGATGAAGCGTTGGTGTGGATGTGTGTTTATATATGGCAACTATCACGATCACTTTACTAGATCGAACTATATGTTGGGCAGTAGCCTTCTAGCATGATCTGGTGAGGCGTGACTCAGAGATTTTACAGTGTATAAACAGAGTTGGCTAGTCGAGCTGCACTATTTGGACTGCTGCGTAGGTGCGCGACTGAAACGAAATGCTATACAAATCTAGAACATCACGACAGAATCAAGAGAGGGTATACACTTCGGTATATGTAGTTCGGGCTAGCTCAACTGTACATTCTGAATCTGCACCACATCATAAAAAAGGCTTTTACGCTACACATGAGCGATATTGAAAGAGAAGAGTATACCAAGTGAGAGAGATATAGTTGAGTACTCTGAGGGATATCCCGCAAAGGCGTTTGATTCTCGTGTGCGACTTCCATATACAGGGACTCGTATTAAAGAACTCCGTATTCGCTTCATGCCATCGTTTCCTGACCAGAACGTATCTCAGTACCTTCGAAAATGTACCTATGTCGGTATATTAACATTTCGTCTCCTGCTTCAGCGTTCCCAGCCGAAGGTGTGATACCCATCACTGCAGCCTAGACATGCCGTATGTGCATACGGCTACCTCCTTCTAATGCTCTCTGCACGTATAAAACCCCCCCACCCGGGGCACGTTTTATAGGAAATACTCGCATTCTTTGGGCCGCTCGTGACCCCACATTCTACCCCACCTTCCCAATTCCAGCTCGGCTAAAATGTGGCGAAGCCAACGGAACGGGCCGAGCCGCATTCGTTCCGTGCATCCCCAACATCTCGCTAAAGATAAGGTTGCTGAAACTGCGGTAGATATTAATGACACTTATCATGCAGACTTGAAATCCGACGAGTACCTACACACATATTACACAATGCAGGTGGGCAACCGTATCATCTAAAATTATCATCTTCGCACCACAAAGCAGCCGCACTTGAGAGTATCTCTCCTTACTAGCCGTTACGGAAATCCCCCTGGTGGCCGATTCATGATATGGCAGTTCGTACAGATGCATACGCGCAATTTCTAATTGGTAGCCCCAAGATTCGCGGAAGTCTATGGACGCAGCGTCATGGTATGAATATATGCAACTGGCACTGGCCTCGCAGTGACTGTTTGCTGGGCAAGCTTTCAACATGGGGAAGCACTGACGCGGAAAGCTTTGGGCAGGCGCATGCTTTGTTACTTCGGAAGCTGGAAAAGCGTGAATACCTAACCGGCTTACATTGCTTTACGAGAGAGCTGGTATCCCACAATTTGGCCAGGAATAGACTGGTGGACCTTGTATGGGCAATACTGCACCCTCGTTCTGGCCCCGGAATGATTTCGCCCGATAGTGGGATATCATAGTGTAGCGATAACCTATACCAGTTACTACAGGAAGGCTGAAGTGGACGGTTCTCGCAGTGGATAGCAGGAAGGTGCACCCGCAATAAGCCTAACGCATGTGTACGAGTGTTTAGTGAGTGAGTGTGTGTGTGTGTATTATTCATACTGTATGCACTCTACTTTAGAGTATGACAGAAATCCATTTTTCCCCGATACTCCGCGGTGTGACCCTGACGTGTCCGCCAAGCCCTCCTCTCGGTCAAATGTACCATCCCTGTCTCCTTCCCCCCATTTATCCGCCACCTCACCACCCCTCCTACTCTCCCTCTCTCCATGCAGGGTCTCATTGATTACATCGCAGTGGAATACCCCAGCCGGCCAATCCCCATCCGTTCCATCCCACCCTTCGTACTAAGTCGTGGCTGACTGACCAGCATGTTCAATCGAAAGCGCAGAAGGCGCATTGAGGTTGTTTGTGGGGCAGGTGCCGGGATTCGAACCCGTAACATAGTAGCATAGTGGCACAGCTTCATATACAATCATCAGCATGTTAACCACTACACTACGGAGACCCGCCCCTACGTGTTTAGTGAGTAGCGTGGTGGGAGCGAAGCTGGTAGCCTGAGATATAGGGTACAAGAAAATGTCACAGATCCAATGTCGGGACGGAATGTGTTGCGGTGATAGGTGCCAGCAATGCGAAGCTTCACTAACCACAGATTGTTGCTGGTGGAGCAAAATTTTCGTCCCTGCATTTACCACGACAACAGTTGTAGGTATGCACACCGACGTGACCGGGTCAAGTCCTTAAATGCATTTGAGGGCCATATCTATCTGTTGGAACTCCCCCACTGCCATTAGCTTACACCATGAGCGGCATACTCGGCTGAAGTTGGTTGCGGCTCCATCTCGTAGGCCGCATGTGGCTGTGGCGCGACGCAGTACCACCACAGTAACATCTCGGTCCTAAAAATATGTTCTCAGAGGTCACCAATTCATATCCCATGACTTGAAGTCCAGGGCATGTACTGTGTAAGAAAGTACGACCGATTTTGGCTCAGAGATACTTGCCTGAGATGACTTTTAGCGTTTTCTGCGGAAAACAAGCCGGTGGAACGCGAAAATCCTCGGCAACTTTGAGCCCAATTAAGTTCACTCTATCTCAGTCTCCAAGCGCATCTCTAAGTTTGCTCCATCTCCATCTCCAAGTTCATTCGATCGCCATCTCCAAGTGCAGCCAGCACCATCTCCAAGTACACCTCCAAGTGTACTCTATCTCGGCCTCCCAGTGCATCTCCAAGTTCGCTCCATCTCGTTGTCCAAGTGCAGCCGGCACCGTCGTCAGGTACACCTCCTTGCACACAGGAGTACCCTTCTGCTGGCGCACCTACGAGTTCGCTCGAGTATAATCTACAGCCAGTCCAGATCCACCGTGTATACATAAATAGATATTTAGATACATAGATAGATATATAGATGAGAATACCAACAAAATGCATCAGTTTTACCATAGTTCAACTACAAGTAGTAACTGAGATTTCTCGCTCAAGCGATTTCTAGGTGTATCGGCAGCGTTCCCAAAGAATATGTCCATACTCCCAGGTAGCTCTACAGTACTTCGCGGTGCTCCCAGATTTCTCACCAGCGCTTCCAGGTGCTCCCGGATGCTACTGGAAGCCACTGCAAGAGTCCAATCAGCTCCGAAATTTGTCAATTGTAGGATGATTAGCCAGATTGACTCTGGAAGATTACGGAAACTTAGAGGCAGATTGGTGTCATCCTTTGTTTTCCCTCTTTTTAATCCAAATAGTGAATGCTGCATACAGAAATTCAGATATCCGTAGACAGATACAACAAACACATAACATGTCAATTATTATTCATTATCCGTCTTTAATAAGAAATGTGAAGATGTGAGTTACAGTGTATATGTAGTAGCAATTATATCCGCGCAAAGTTTGAAGTATAAAGGCAAGTACCCGTTCGTAAATTCGCGTACTGCGTTGGATGTTAATTAGGTGCTAATCGTTGCACGAGTGTGTAAAGGCGGATACCGATAAGTACGGGAACGTACGTACATGGACATGATACAGTTGCTAACTTGAACTCGAGTGATCATGGATGTGTAGTTTCATAAAGTTTCGGTACAGATCTAATTGCCATGACACCGACTATCTACTTTGGCGCCTAACCGGCCGCCCGGTTAAGTGTCGCCGTTACATGACTGCAGGTCCAAATATATGGACAGACATATATGGTCTACAGTTTATGTAGGCTGAAGCATGGGATGAAAATGGAATGGGAATCGTGTCTGAAAACAGTTCTCGTCTGGAATCAGGTATTACGTGACTGGTGCTCTACTTAGTGTGAACCACGGGATAAAAACGGGACGGGATTACCGTCCAAAAACCGTCCCACGGGAGTGTCAAGCCGGGATATCTCCCCGCCCGTCAAATGGACAGCATGTGGACGGAATGTTCTCCGCTGCTCCACTACCGCTAAGAAAACGCAAAAACGACCGTTGGGTAGCAGCGGCTGCCAAAAAGCAAGATCTGACGAACGGCGCTACTAGAGCCAATCGAGTAGATCATTTGATGTCTAACCAGAGTCCTTATTGGACAAATATTGGTCGAGTTTGTTGGCACGGGATTTGGCCCGATGGCTTTTGTGGCGTATGGGGGCTTGCAGCCCCCATCGGTCTAAGGCGGCGGGCATCAAGCCGGTGGCTTGTAGCCACCATGGGCCTCGCCTGCCCCCATGCTGAGGAGGAGGCCTAGCTCCGGCACTGGTAGTCGGCTTCGGACTAGGTTGTGATACTCGGCTTCGCCGAGTATGGTCTTTTCTCTGTATATAAGTCTAGTGTTTTCCTTCTCTTGTATCGATAGACAATTGAGCTTCTTCATTCTTCCTCTTTTGCTTTCAACAGGTTATGAGCCCGGCGTTTCCCTCCTAATCGACCTCTTTCAATCGATCAGTTGATACACCCTGTGACTTTTTCCGTGGGTTGACTTGGTGTCCCCTCCCTCTCTCCGTGGGTTGACTTGGTGTCCCCTCCTCTTTTTCCGTGGGTTGACTTGGTGTCCCCGCTCCTTGGGTTGACTTGGTGTCCCCTCCCTTTCTCCGTGGGTTGACTTGGTGTCCCCTCCCCTTTTTCCGTGGGTTGACTTGGTGTCCCCTCCCCTTTTTCCGTGGGTTGACTTGGTGT
>Ga0307512_10000980_pt1 | contig 42015 bp, 34 predicted proteins | sample 14_EM_MG_FD_200267 | JGI IMG/M metagenome (GOLD analysis project Ga0307512, IMG submission 200267) | Populus trichocarpa ectomycorrhiza microbial communities from riparian zone in the Pacific Northwest, United States - 14_EM | ecosystem: Host-associated > Plants > Roots > Unclassified | place...
GTATAGCCTAGTTGGATACATTTCTTAATTGATTAAAGTCAGCTACTTTTATTTTTGAAAAATGTAATGAACATAGAATACTTTGCTGAGTCATGACATGAAACTTGACATTACTATTTCGAAATGATAAATCAAAAACAAACTAACTCAAATAGGAAATATTATCAAACATATTCAGTTATTTGTTGATTATAGCTGGAGGTAGTCCAAATATGGGTAGTTTCATTATGATTTGTCATGAAGATATATAAACCAAAAGTTTCATAATATTACTAAGCAAGCAATAGTATGTCTATTACATATTTCGTTTTTAAAAATAGACTAACTTTCAACTATAAAACAATGTAATAGACTAAGCTATACCCCTTTGGGAATACAATACCAAGTTTGAAAATCCCGCAAAGATATGAAAACAATTTTACTGAGTATATTTCCAGCCAGAGTACACTACATAATTGAGAAAAGGTGAACTTGAATTTCAAAATACTCAGAATACTGAGAATGCCATTTCATTTTTTGCTGATGTAGGTGATGGTAGAGTTGAGGATGACAAAGAGAGAGATGAGAGGAGACGGGGGAAATCATGATGAGAAACTGGGACTTAAGAGAATTTTGTGTACAAGTCAATGTACCATCCCCGATATGGCAGGTACAAGTCCCGATCAGGCATGTAATTACACCGATACAAGGTCTTCCCAACCCACCCAGGCAAGTTGTACCCCTGTTTTCTCATATCCACTTGTATCCTCCACATTGTTCTCATCTTCATCCCTTAGGTCTCTCTTTCTCGTCCATAACTCTATCATCATTGCAGAACACAAAGTTAAGTGATTCCTCTCTATCTCTCCATGCCATGATCATGAGTTGACACCGAGTACAGCATACACCAAGTACAGCATCCACCCAACATTGTTTGTCTTCCCTTCATTCTCATGATTACAAGTTGACCGCTGAATATAGCTTCAGCTTTCGGCGTGCCTCCATACACGATCAACCTCCATCAGCCAGCTCTCCATGAGAGCGCAACGGGATAGTCACCTTGTCACATTCCCATGGTTGCGAGTCAACTAACTGATGAATAGAGTCTGGACCACCGGGCATCCTGTCCATCGACTGCCTCAAAGTACTCCTCACATCTCGCACGATCACGGCCTCCAACTGCATCTCCAAACTTGCACACTCACAGCCTCAATGTGTATCTCCAAACTCGCTCGATCATGGCGTCGAAGTGCATCTCCAAAGTCGCTCAATCACAGCCTCCAAATGTATCTTCGATTTTGAGTGATCACCGCCTCCAAGTTCGTACGATCACAGCCTCCAAGTGCATCTCCTAACTCACTCGATCACTGCCTCCAAGTGCATCTCCACACTCGCCCAATTACGGCCGCCAAGGTCACCTCATCTTGGCCTCCAAGTGCATCTCCCAACTCACCCGATCACGGCCTGCAAGTGCATCTCCAAACTCGCTTGATTACTGCCTCCACGTGTAACTCAAATCTTGCACCATTACGGCATCCAAGTTTGCACGATCACCCCCTCGGAGTGTATATCTGAGTTCAGGCGATTGTCATTTTCAAGCCCACCTCGAATTGCTCTCAACCACCGCCTGCTGCCAGTCGAGATATATAGTGTGTAGATAGCTAGCTATATAGATTCATAGATGAGAATACAAACTGAATACATGAGTTTTAAAAATCGTTGAATGATAAGTAGTAGCTTTGATTTCCAGGCGCACCAGCAGCATTCCCAAAGACGATGTTTTTCCCAGACTGCTCTACAGTGATTCGAGGTGCTCCCAACCTTGTCATCGGCGCTCCCAGGTGCTCCCTTGGTTGTCACTACACCTCCTATGTCTACCTAGATTTGTCGCCGGCGGCCCCAGGTGCACCTGAAGCCACTGCATCATTCCGATACACCCTGGGATTTGACCACCCTGGGATTCTGGTCCGACAACCTCCAGATACTCCCAGAGGCTCTTTGAGACAAAAATACATTTTGCTGATGTAGTAGCGCAGATCTAGCATACTTGATTATACCATGTCATATATAAACACACTCATTATTACCCCCAGAGAACTTAGTTTGTTCTTTGAAGAAATGGAGTAAGGTACAAATACTACTATCAGCTTACCGTGTATTATGAATTTGTTATCAGCATTATGTACAATGTCTTTAGGCTGAATTCCATTATCTGCCATTATGGCTGGTACCAGAGAATACAGGAGGTTATATAGCTTACCATAACTTGCACGTGGCCAAATGACGTTTTCCCAATGTAGTAGTCTTATAAATATTGATACAATGCAAAGAAATAAAAACTAAACCTATAAGTAACAATAAATTTGATATATGTTCTATTATAATTTGAATACCCTTACTGCTCTAGGTAGTGAATTATATTTCGCAAGTAATCAAAGGTTATTTTGTATTTTGTTAAGTATAAATAGTATAATATTATTAGTTATTATATCAATTATTCTTTTATAGAGACTCTAATAATATTTACCTTATTAACAACATATCTATCATAATAACAATCAGTTTCAATTCATAATACCTAGTACTATATAATAGTCAATATCCCAAGCAAACGCTATTTACGTTAATAGAGTAATGGATTGCACTAGGTTTCTACAATTCAAAAATTGATGGCAGTCTAAAATCTGCCATTTTTCTCCATTTTCATATCTCCATTGACTTTCCTACGGTGAATGTAATGTAGTTATATTTAGTTTTCGAATAAATTCAAAATTTCAACCATTTCTATTTAATTTATACTTATATGCATTATAAATTTCATATAAGTTTTTATAGATACCAGATGCTTTACTATAAATCCAACCATTTAATTTGAATATATTATAAGACAGAAATTATATATCTGTTAATGTAGATTATTTCTACATACTTGAATATACCTCTTCTTATGGTACGATAAAAAGTACTATCTTATTTATAAAATACCAATTTATTTGGTTGGAAAATTCCAACTAGAGCTATTACACAATATATTTATCTTATATAGACAATATTTGAATCTACTATTAATGCCATATTGATAGTATATGATAATCACAAACAAGATTTACTGTATTGGAATTAGTGTTAATTTATATATAATACTACAAAGGCAGATAGAAAAGATCATTCATAGCTAGTTGACAATATAGTTCATACCTTGATCAGAATGTATTTCAGGCGTGTATTATTTCTGCAGTTGACTGCATATAGAATTCATGTACCGGTATATATCCTAATAATAGGCATATAAACAACTATCAAAATTGAATAACATTCAGACAAATGCAAATGCTTTATTGGTGTGAAAGTATAATATGGTTATTATATTTATTCGTATATATTTTCAGCCTAAACAAATGCAACTTTATATACCGTAAAGCAAACATCAGCGCATTCCTTAAGTACTACATGTATTGGTATCTTGATGTATCGATGTGTCGCTGATATTGTATGGTGCGGTAGAGAGCCATGAGCACATCCTCTGATCCTTTGTTTGTATCGCCAACTTATACAACCCACACAACTTCTCATCCTCTCTCACAGTTCTATTTGGGAACCCAGTAATCTTCAGCTTTGGGATCGATCATCTTGTTACTGAACTTGGTCTCATTTGTCACTTCGCATTGCACAATAACTCTCTGATTTATCTCTCCTGACGAGTGGGCGCAATTTAGTCTCCCGTCGGCGGTTATGCAAATCGAGTCTACTGGCGAAGGACCTTATAGGATGGCACTAGACGCAGAAGGGACATTTGTACAAGCTGCAAGCACAGTATCGCGAAGATTGGAGAACTCTTCCCAGAGAACTGGTAATCCACTTCGTGTCAGAATCACATCCAGTTCAATTCCCTCTACTCCCTTACCGACTGGTATTACTCCTCAAAACCAAAACCGGCGATCAGAATTACCTTTTACTGCTGACGACCGGGACTCTGATTCAAGTCTCAGTGAGTACGAGGTCCTCGACTCCGACGCCGAAACCGAACGTTTGCACATTTCACCCCCTCAACACCAACTCGGTATGGTGGTACAACATACGAGTACCTCCACTGTCACGGCAACTGCTGCTATGGCTGTTGAGATCCCTGTTTCCTTAGAGGATATTGGCAAACATGTCGATGGGACAACCTACGATCGGCCGGTACATTTCACATCTGGAGCGCTAAGTAAGAAAAGGAAACGTGATGAGAATTCACCACTTCCAACGTTAACTGCTGAGGATCCTCAGAGCTGGAAGCCTACAATACTGCCACCTAAAAAGAGAGTCCAGATTCCAGCGGTGTCTGAATTCACTAAAGAAGCAATTGACAGTATCGATCATTATTCAGAAAGCAAACACTGTAGGGCTACGCATAGCAATGCTTGCTCCTCGGAATATGCTGTTCCAAATGGCAACAATCTACATAGACAGAATCATAACAACAATGTCGAAGGTACCGCGACCACTACAAACACCGCTCGAATACCAGATGGTGGCGATGAGGATTATGCAGACCAATTGCCATCCGCACCTGATGAAGATATGGATTGCGCAGGTGTACCTGGTATATTCGAACCGGTTTGTAGATGGATTGGCAACTGACATGTAAATTGTAGATACTGAGAAAGATACCAAGAAGCAGAGAGCGGTCGAAGACCTTGCAGAAATTGAGAAGATATTTGCAAAACTCAAAGATATGTTAGTTTTTGACTAGTTCTTTATTAATCAAGATCGGCTCTAATGAGGCGTGTAGCATCTACAACGAAAAGCTCCATCGAGTCGAAATCGAGATGAAGCTGTTGCGTGAGGGCATTCATCCCGAGTATGTAGCGCAGAAGAAAGTGATCGACGATCGACTAGAGGAAAAGGTCCGATTATCTAATGCACAGTACGATCATGCAATGAAATCTTTGGATATATCTACGCATGTCAACAGGGCACAATTACATTCGCAGTTTTTCCAGCAAACCCGACAGCTGCGCGAGGATACACTGTACAATTGTAGTGAACTATGGTACAGTATACAGCGTGAACGTCGCGTTGGTGATGCACTGGTATCAGGTGCGTTACCTGTCAAAGTTGGTAGAGATGCATGATGCTAACATGGTTGCATCCCCAGAATATACATTCCGAATCCCCGACCGACAGAGCAGTAGGATTAAGCAGCGCATGCAGTTCAACTGGGAGGTACAGATTCTTGGGGGAATACAAAAGCAGATTGGATTCCCAGCAGCTCCAGATGTCAATGGTGCCACGGAGGACGAGAAGGATGAAGATTTTGAGGCCCTCGATGTACGTTGCTTCTATCTTCGTTTTATTCCCCGCGATACGGCAATGAACGCTTGTGACGGAAATAATTTCTATGTTAACGTTTCTGCTCTAGATCACTTCCCGTGCAGTAGTTCCTCGAGCAACCACGCAGCCCAGCGTATTGCGCTTAGATGACTATGAGTGTGCAGCAGCACATGATACAGTGCCCGTTCAACTTTCGCCGCCATCCACTGCACTCCACACAGCTGCTCAGCACCAGCAACAGACTCACGCGCTTTCTCATGCACATCGACATTATCACCACCATCATCGGCCCCCCACACATGTACTACAGGGTTCTCAATATCAACCGGAGCAGACAGCATATTATCCTCAACATTTTCCTTCAGCGAGTAGCAACCCAGGTCCGCCACCACCTTCAGTATCACTTTTACAGTCGCCATCGCGAGACAGTATCAAAATGGAACCTCAGCTTTCACAGACGTCATTACCATCCCGTAAAATTACGGAGGTATTTTCTAACTTTCCTGCCCATCTGGTGCAAGAACGACAATCACCCTATCTGATAGGGCATCACATACACTCATTTTCGCTGACAGACAACACTGATTCCCTGAGTCCGTCAGAGAGGTTAATGGATGGCAGATGCAGCCCAACTGCATTGCTCGGCCGAGAATGTACTGTAGAGATTTTGCAAAGGGGTAATTGTCAAACAAACGAAGGTAAGGGTGGATGGATCCGGGGCCCACTTCAACCAGGAGGTGGCACAGGCTAGTCATAGCTCTGCTTGCGAGGTGCTGTATTTTTCAAAGATTGTTTAGTATCTATATAGTTATACAAATGTTCACATTTTAGTCACAACGATCATAACCGTTGTGGCGTTTCTTCAAGTCTGCGAGTTGCTTTGTAGTATATTTATATGTCGATTTGTAGCAATGCTAAAATATTCCACCCTCTAGAGATATCTGGTATTACATGTAACTCCTACTACATCTTTCCAAAGGCTTTAGAGTCGCATTTAGATTATTACGAGTTTTTTGGTTTTATTTAATATTCCCAACAAGTGAACAGGCGTGTTGGGACTACATGGTACTCTGAAAATAAGTATCCATACTTCTGCCGGTTCTCTCTCAAAGTTGGCCGAGGGAACCAAAGGCGAGTTCGGGCACGCCGTATTCCAGCCGGGTAAATTTTCGTACTTTCATATTAGTGTCCTCGCTTTTAGCACTAGTCTGTCAGCCGGCTATATTCTCCCTGGCGCGTAAGCCCAGAGCGTGAATACACAAAATCAAATGCAGAATGCTCAGAGATACCTGGGCTGAGGTTTCAGAAGCTCTGATATTTGACCATCCTATAAGTCTATTTTCATAATATCATGAATGCACCTGCATAACTGTGGAAGCAATCAGGAGCATCTAGAAAGACTTCTGGAATATCTAACAGTACTATGTATAGCTGCAGTAGGATTTGGAAACATCTCAAAGGATATTGGAGCATTAATGAGATTGACTGGATTGCCTGAGAGATTAGTGTCTTGCTTTTGTATTATTGTATATATTGCAGATGTCATTATGAATTGTACTTGCAAGTATAGTGTGCAATATAGAGCAATGTATATAGTCAAGTGTACAAGAAGTATACAATTGGGATTATTGGGGTATATATATGAACATTACCAAGATGTATCATTGGAAGTATCCTTGGAAGTTTTGTGAAAGCAACTTGAAAGAATACATAGTAGTATACAAAAACAATATAGCGAAAACTGTGTATGTAGATTTTTGTACAGATACGAGATATAGAGAATGACTTAAAATATATACTCGAGCTATCAGTCTCTAAACACTGGAAAAAATGTCCTTACGCAACCTGTAACTCATAGTGAAGGTGTTGTTGGATTGGTAATCTAGAGAATATTTAACACATGGCACTATAAGGTTCTATTGACCTGTGCATTGACCAGATTACTGTGATATGCATGCAATTATGTGCACTTCATACTATACATCATGCTGTATTCAACAAACCTGAAATCAAACTACCAAATGTACTTCATTGCATGCTTCCAAGTTTTACACGCTCCCAAGTATGCACTGAAGTACACTCCTGATTGCACTCCATTGTACACTCCCCACCTGCTCAACTTACACTGCCAAGTAAGCTCTCACAACATTCCTAGGTACATCTCCAAGTACATTCTCAACTACACTCCTGAGCATGCTCTTATAGTCACTCCGAATTACACTAGATGACACACTTGCTGTGTGCTTGACTATATGGTCTTAAGTACACCTCCAAGTACGATCACATGTACACTTTCAAGTATATTCTCAAGGATGCATACAATTGCACTCAATGGCACACTCTCAACATACTTGACTGTACATTGCCAGTTAGCTCTCAAGATGCTCTCTAGCACACTCCTGAACACACTCTCAACTACACTCCCAATTTCACTCAATGATACACTCTCTGCCTACTTGACTCTACACTCCCAAGTACACTCTCAAGAGGCAAGATACTCCCAATCTCACTTGACTATATGCTCCCACACATGCTCCTACATGTTGGATCCAAAGACATACTGAGTTGGAGGTGCCAGGCATGTGAAGATGTGAGACAGGTGGTTGGTAGAAGGGGGGGCAGATGTCACGTGGAGGGCAGTGGGTAGCAGGTGGCAGATGGCAAGTGGCAAGCAGTGTATGATGGCCAAAATCATAATGTCAGTCAAAATCATGGTCTGAACCTTATCCTTAGTGCTGCCACCATGACAAGATATTGCAATGCCTTACGGTCATGATGTTGACAATTGCAGCCTCAAATTCTGCCGGAAAAGTGGATAATTGCATCTTTGGGAGAGTATTTCTCCAATTCCGATTTTCCAGCGGAATCTGCTACTGGCTTCCAATCGATTGTAGGTATATGTATGCACATTCCTTTCAACATTGAAGTCAATGATGGCAATGGTGATGATGGCAATGCATCAGCAAGATGAATTGTTGTCTCCGGGAGTGTCTGGGAGTTGTCAGACCAGAATTCCATGGTAGTCAAATCGCAGAGTGTACTGGACCAATGCAGCGGCCTTCAGGTGCACCTGAGAGCACTGGCGAAAAATCTGAGTGGACATAAGAGGTCAGGTGACAACCATGAGAGCAGCTGGGAGTGCTGGTGACAAGCTGAGGAGCACCAACAACAAGCCTGGGATCACCTGGGAGTACTGGCCATAAGCCTGGGAGCACCTCAAATCACTGTAGAGCAGTCTGGGAAAACCAACATCTTCTTTGGGAATGCTGTTGCTGTTGCTGGAAATCATAGCTACTACTTTATCATTCAATGATTTCTAAAGCTCATGTATTCACTTTGCATTCTCATCTTGGTATCTATATAGCTACCAATCTACACACGGTATATCCGGACTGGTTGCAGGCAGTGCTTGAGAGCAACTTGAGGTGTGCCTGAAGACGGCCATCTAGTGAACACAGAGATACACTCCAAGGCCACGATTGAGTGAGTTGGAGATGCACTTGCAGAGACCATGATCATGCACACTTGGAGACTTTAATTGAGTGAGTTTGGAGATTCACTTGGAGGGTGTAATCAAGGGTACTTAGAGATACACTCTGAGGCCGCGATCAAGTGAGCTAGTGAGAGATACACTTGGAGGCTGTGATCGTGTGAGTTCGGAGATGCACTTGGAGAGGCCATGGAGGCCGTGAGCAACAGTTTTTTCAAATACACTTGGTTGCCAGGATTGAGTGAGTTTGGGGATGCACTTTGGAGGCCATGTTTGAGTGGAAATTGGAGGAGCACTTGGATGCGGACGATTGCAGGTGCGCCTGGTGCTTGAGACTTTATCCATTAGTTAGTTCACTGGCAACTGTGGGAATGTGACGAGGTGACTGTACCTTTCAGCTTTCATGGAGAGCTAAATGGTGGTGGTTGATCTTGTAGGGAGGCATGCCTGAAGCTGAAGCTACATACACGGGTAAACTTGTAATTGTGAGAAGGGAGGGAAGACAGATCATCTTGGATTGATGCATTAGTTCTCCATATATGCTGTACTTGGTGTATGCTGGTACTTGGTGTATGCTTGTACTTGGTGTATGTTTGTACTTGGTGTATGCTTGTACTTGGTGTATGTTTGTACTTGGTGTATGCTTCAACTGTGTGTATGCTTGTACTTGGTGTTAACACATGATCATGGCATGGAGAGATCGAGAGGTATGACTTAACTTTGTGTTCTGCGATGATAGTAGAGTTGTGGACCAGAGAGAAAGATGGGGGATGAAGATGCAAATGATATGGAGCATGCGAGTGGATATGGGAAATCAGGGGTACCACTGGCCGGATTCGGAATGGAAGACCTTGTATCTGTGTAATTTCTTGCTGGATCGGGAGTCGTGCCTGCCATATCGGAATCGCCAAATGTTGTCGCACCGGATATTCTCCTAAGCCCCAGTACCGCAGGATAGTTTCCCATCGCCTCTGATCTCTCTCTTTCTCATCCTCAACTCTACCATTGCCTAAGAACACAGTTAAATGTTTCATCGGTATCTCTCCATGCCATCATTATCAGTTGACACTGAGTATAGCATACATGATGTACTGCATCATCCAAAGATCGACTGTCTCCCGCTCCCAGCCAGTCTCTCATCTCTCTGCTCTCAGTGGACCTTGTTGTACTCAATTCTCTATATTCCCACAATTATGAGTTGACCAATGAACTGAGTCTAAGCTCCCTTCGCACCTCCCTCCCAATCTGTTGCCTGTTGAGGGATGGCATCAAAGCCCTCCTCCAATCCTGATCGATCGTGGCCTCCAAGTGCATCCCCAAACTTCCTTCATCACAGCCTCCAAGTATGCATGATCATGGCCTCGGAAAGGTATCTCCAAACTCCCTTGAAACAGCCTCCAAGGTCATCTCTGAGTTCACTCGCTCCAGGCCTCCAAGTGCATCTCCAAGCTCACCTGATTACAGCCCGGAAATGTATCTCTGAATTCAATCCCTATCCGCCTCCAAGTGCATCTACAATCCTGCAGGATTACAGCCTCCAAGTGCATTTCTGAGTTTTCCCACTCTTGACCTCGAAGTGTGTCTCCAAACTTGCTTGCTCACCTTCTCTAAGTACAGATCACATTATCATGGTGTGGTGAAACAGCGGACCTCTTATGGCATCTGAAGGGAATTTGTGAGATAGAGTTGTTCTGGCTCAAGGACCATAGCAACAGGGTGAGAGGATATGAAGAGGTACCTGGCAATGAGCAATCGCACAGATTGCATGGATATATCAAGACTCGGCAAGAGTGTGTGACTAACCACACCAATTGCGTGGATCTATGAAAGCTCAGCAAGTGTGTGTGGAATGAAGAGCTGGAAAAGATACAGTGCGTATTTCATATAATTAAATGATATCTATCTACCCCAGGGTCTCCCAAATATATACTCCCCATTGCTCAGTCTACTCCCCATTGCTCTTTGAACTCCCCTTTAATAAGTGCATTTACGTTATCCTGGAATCACGGTACACCCCCTGATGGTTTCCCACCGCCAAACTGAATGGCAGCGGTGGAGAGAAATGGATTTTCCCACCCCAATGGCCTCCAAGTCCATCTCTAAGTTCTCTCAATCGGCATCTCCAGTTGGTCCTCCAATTCTGCTCGAGTACTGTCTGCAGCCAGATTCACTGCGTGGATATATATAGAGAGACTTAGATAATACATGCCATTTTATGATGTAGCGAATCTTGTACCTGTATCAAAGATGAATATAATAGACGAAATGCCTTGTGGTTATGGATCCCTAAAATCCCAGTCTCCTGCAAAGCTGTACAGAGGTCTCAGCTGCTCTTGAAGTCTCCTGCAGACCTGCGCAGGGGTCTCAGCTGCACCAAAATTTGACTATCCTATAAGTCAAATATCAGAGCATCCTGAATGCACCTCTATAACTGAAGATGCTTTCTGAAGCTCCTGAGAATGCTCTTGCACAGTGTGAGAGCACTTTGCTTAGCTCCAGGAGGGCCTGGATGCATATGGAAGTACATAGGGGCACTGGTGAGGTCGACCAGAGTTTCTGAGAGGTTTGCGTGTGTCTTCCGGATCAATTTACATTTTGCTGATGCAGTGATGATGTCAATGGTGATGATGGCAATGGTGATGATGGAAATGATGATGATGGCAATGGTGATGATGGCAATGTGATGATGACATTGGTGATGGTGATCATAGTACCAGAAGCACTTAGACAAGTGGCTAGGCTATATCAATATCAGCATCCAAGCTTCCACAAACTTAGAGCCCTCCATAGCCAAAGCTTTCAGACACTTAGAGTTTGCCATCGGCTGAAACCTTCCCATGGAAAACTCTACCCCTTCTGAAATGTGACTCTGTCATGCACTGCTCTCTCAAGAGTGGCTCTCCCAAGCAGGATATAATGCAGGCTGTCAAGCAGGGTATCAAGCTGGCTATCAAGTAGACTATCAAGTAGGCTTTCATGTAGGCTTTCAAGCAGACTCTCAAGCAGACTCTCAGTGCCAGCAGACTCTCAAGCAGAATCGTTGTGATAGTGTGTACAATGCTGGTATAACAGTGAAGAGCAGACAGTAAAGATAATTATAGATCCATCTCTGGACACCAGCTGTATATATATCCATAGGCCCACTTCTACAACTTTAGGAATTGATTGTAGATTGTAATTGACACCATGTCATTCAGGGGTCCGTGGGAAACTGTCCATGTGCTACCTATGAGTAGTGTTAGCAATGGTTGCAGACCATCACATTGGGTACGGGTCTGGGTTGAACCTGAACCGTTGCCGAATCGGCCATCCAGGATGTCAACACCCCAACACCGTCAACTTGGGGGCAGTTGGATGCAAATTTCCCAACCTGTCTGAATTGGGCGAGTTGTCTCAGTGTCGCCCAGCGGGTCCATTTGTAGATTCATATAATGCTCTTGCTTTTGCAGTTTGATAATAGTATCTTACCAAAATCGGATAGTCAGCAGGCAATAATCTCTTTTTGGGTGTGTTGCAGTTTGCCATATCCATTATTTTGGAATCCATGTTTTTCCTTTTATATGTTGTATTTTTGCCAATAATGGCAGTCAATAGTTCCGTTATGAGCTCATATATCTGGGCAATGCCTTGAATACCCAATTGACAAGACCAGAAATTGTTGACGCTCCATTGACACTGATTTTCTTGATGAGGTAACATATACATGATGCACTGTGTCGATTGAAAAGGCTGACATTCCATCATATATCACTCATTGACAGAATGGAACACTTATATTAGCCATGATGGAAGACCACAAATCGTTAATGCTCCATTGACCCTCATTTTGAGACTGGGACAGGGACCATGTCGCTATTGTTTTTGCCCCTAAAGGCAGCCAATACTTCATTTATGGACGTTTGCAACCAATCGCCAGTTAGATTACCCAGGATGCAAGACCAAAAATTGTTGACACTCGGTTGACACATATTTTCAGGATGAGGTAGGGAGCATGTTGCTATTGTTTTTGTCTCCAAAGGCGGCCACTACCTCCTTTATGGATTTTTGCAACCAATCACCAGTTACATCAGCAAAATGTATTTTAGTCACTGGAAGCCTCCAGGAGTGTCTGAGAGGATGTGGAGTGTAAACTTAGATGCGTCAATTTCAGGAGAATATCACACCCTGGGAGGGCATTCCTGCCGGCCTTCAGAGTAACTGGGAGCTCCAGCGGAAAGCCTGGGAGCGCCGACAACAAGCCTGGGAGCACCTGGGAGCACCAGCGACAAGTCCGGTAGCACCTCGAATCACAGGAGAGCAGTTTAGGAAAAACAACATCATCTTTGGTAACGCTGCTAGTGTGCCTGGAAATCATAGCTACTACTTATCGTTCAACGATCATTAAAACCCATGTATTCAGTTGGTATTCTCATCTATGTATCTATGTATCTATAGCTACCCATCTACACACGGTATATCTGGACTGGCTGCAGGCAGTGCTTCAGTGCAATTCGAGGTGCGCCTGAAAATGACGATCGAGTAAACTCAGAGATGCACTCCGAGGCCGTGATTGGGTGAGTTTGGAGATGCACTTGTAGGCCGTTATCAAGCGAACTTGGTGGCCGTAATCAGGCGAGTTTAGAGATACACTTGAAGGCTGTGATCAAGTGAGTTTGGAGATGCACTTGGAGGCCATGATCAAGCGAGTGTGTAGATGCACTTGGAGGCCATGATCGTGCAAAGTTGGAGGCCGTAATCCAGCCAGTTTGGAGATACACTTGGAGGCTGTGATCGAGCGAGTTTGGAAATATGCACTTGGATGCCATGATCGTGCGAACTTGGAGGCCATAATCGAGTGAGTTTGGACGAGTACTTGGAGGCAGTCAACGGACGGAGCGCCGGGTGCTGGGAATCATTTCATCAGTTAGTTAACTCGCAACGGTGGGAATGTGACTTTACATTTGAGTTCGCATTGAGAGGTCGCTGATGGTGGTCGATCATGTAGGGAGGCACGCCGGAAGCTGAAGCTACATTCAGGGGTCATCATTTAATGATGAGAATGAATGGAAGACCAACAATCTTGGGTGTATGCTGTATTCGGTGTATGCTGTACTCGGTGAATGCTGTACTCGGTGTCAACTCATGATCATGACATGGAGAGACAGAGAGGGATGACTTAACTTTGTGTTCTGCGATGATAGTAGAGTTGTGGACGAGAAAGAGAAAGATGGGGGATAAAGATGAGAACGATATGGAAGATACAAGTGGATATGAGAAACCAGTGGTACGACTGGCCTGATTGGGTTGGGAAGACCTACTATCGTTGTAATTACATGCAGGATCGGCATTCGTACCTGCTGTATCCGGGATGGTTAATTGACTCGCACACAAAATTCTCTCAAGTCCCAGTGTCTCATGATGATTTTCCCCGTACCCTCTCATCTCACTCTTTCTTGTCCTGAATTCTACCACCACCTAAGAACACAAAGTTAAGTTATCTCTCTCTATCTCACCTTTCCATGATCAAGAGTTACCACCGAGTACAGCATACACTGAGTACAGCATACACTTGGTACTACATACAACATGTACTGCATCATCCCATGATCGACTGTCTCCCGCTCCCAAGCCAGTCTCTCATCTCTTGGCTGACCATGAGGTACTCAATTCTCTACATTTGCACAATTGCGAGTTAACCAATGAATGGAGTCTCAGCTCCCGTTGCACCTCCCTCCCGAACTACCACCTCCAGATTGACCGCCTCCTAGTCCTCCTCCAATCTCGCTCGATTGTGGCCTCCAACTGCATCTCCAATCTCGCTCGATCGAAGCCTCCAAGTGTATCTCTAAAGTCGCCCGATTACGGAGTCCAAGTTTGCACGATCATGGCCTCCAAGTGCATCTCCAAACTCGCACGATCACGTCCTCCAAGTGCATCTCCATCCTCGCTCGATTACGGCATCCCAGTGCATCTCCGAACTCGCTCAATCACAGCCTTCATGTGTATCTCTAAACTCGCTCCGTCACGGCATCCAAATGCATCTCCAACCTCGCTCGGTTACAGCCTCCAAGTGTATCTCCAAACTCGCTCGATTACGGCCTCCTAGTGCATCTCTAAGTTTACTCGAGGGTCAGAGGATATGAAGGGATCCCCGGCCATGTTGAACCACACAAATTGCGTGGATATATGAATGCTTGACAACAGTGCGTGAGGATCCACACAAATTGCATAGATCTACGAAGCTCGGCATGAGTGCATGAGACGAAGAGCTGGGAAAGATAGAGTGTGTATTTTGTATAATGAGATGATGTCTATCTACCCCGGGGTCTCACAAATATGTACTCCCTCTCGCTGAGTCCATCTCTGTTATACCCGTATCTCTGTATGTGTATATATGGAGAGACTTAGATACTACATGCCATATTATGATGTAGAGAATCTTGTGACTGTACAAAGACCAATATGATCGATGAAATGCCTTGTGGTTATGGAACCCTAAGAACCACTGGTGTGGGAATACGGCACCAAGTCTCCCGCAGAGCTTGTGCAGAGGTCTCAGCTGCTCTCGAAGTCTCCGCCACACCTACACAGAGGTCTCTGCAGCTCCACAATTTGACTATCCTAATAGTCAAATCTAGTAGCATCCTGAATGCACCTCCATCACTGCAGGTTCTTTTAGGAGCATCTGAGAATGCTCTTGCATAGTCTGAGAGCACTTTGCAAAACTCCAGGGGGGGCTGGGAGCATCTGGAAGTACTTAGAAGCACTGGCGAGGGCTAATGGAGTGTCTGGGAGGTTAGCGTATGGCTTCCAGACCGAATTACATTTTGATGATGTAGATTAGCGAGATGCAATAGCAACAATCATTAACTCTTGGTTGACGCTTGTTTCTAGGATGGGGCAGGGAGCATATCGCTATTGTTTTTGCCCTGGAAGGCAGCCCATACTTGATTTATGGCTGTTTTCAACCAATCACCTCATAGGTTACCCAAGATGGAAAGTCAAATATCATTGACACTTGGTTGACGCACATTCTCAGAATGGGGCTGTGACTGTGTCGCTGCCACTTTTGCCTACAATCGCTGCCAATATGTTGGTTATACATAACAGCAACTAAATCACTTTTTGATTATGGTACTTACAATACCAATAATCGTTGATACTGCGTTGATGCTCAGATTGATGTATTGTCCATTTGATATCTGCTGCCATCAGTAATTGCATTGATAATTATTTGAACTTATTTTTTGCCTTTCTGCCTGATAGAGACTCGGCTCTTTGGCAAGGCCAAGCCCAGTAACATTCTTGCACTGGTCGCTCTCATTCTATTAAAATTACTGTATCTTGCGAAATGATTCATCCTGCCCGCTACATTTTTGTTTATTAACTAATATTCTCATGCGACTGCCCAGTATTCTCCCTTCATATTTCTCTAAATGAAATTCTCGGTCGAACAACAATAAGAACCTGGAGGAAATCCATTGACACATTCTGTCGTACTGTTTCTTGTTCCCCCTATTCCTCCTCGTTTCCTGTGTATGGACAATCATCAACACCATTTCAGCATTTGTCTGTGACCACCATGTTGGCCCAAACAATCCGGGAACATTCGGTGCAGAACTCACATCCCTCAGCTGTGGGGTTAGTCGGTCCTCAATGCCATTGTCTAGCGTTATGTCGGATTCATTGTTGGCCTCCCAGTCATCCTCATTTTCATTTGGGTTATTCAAGTCCCCATTCCAGTCAAGCCAATTATCGGTGTGCGAAAATCTTTCGAGTGCATGATCCCCAGCACTGTGGGCTGGATGTCGGTCGATTTGTTTTATCCAGTGGACATTTAATACTCCAGTGCCTACTCAAGGGAGGTCATTTGCAGACAAAGCTGGTGCCAATGGTGATCTTTCCGACAATTTACAAGCAGCCACAACATCATGTTGAAAGATTAACCAGGACGCATTGAAGATCTCCTCCATATCTGAAAAGTATTCTATGGCTGTGATTTCCATGTTTGGGGTGCGAGATTCCTTCTGTGTAGCACATACGTTTTGGCTGCCCTGCCACATTTCCAAAACGTTGTGGACCTTGGCCAGTCTGTGCAATTTCCATTCCTCGCCTCTCTCTTCATTTCCGAGTCATTTTCTGTATTCATGGTGTTCAATGCTAGGTCAACGCCTGCCAATGTCCCATTATTGGCTCGAGCAAACTGCCTCACAACGACTTTTCCACGCAGGGTCTCTCCTCTGGGATTAGACTGCCTCCAGCCAATGACATCATGGGCAAGGGATACACTGGCCTCAACTCCGACGCCATGTGTTATGACAGAGAATATGTCTCGCACCACATTGGAGAGATTCGCATACTTTGGGTGTTTTATGATTCTGCTGACGCCACCAGTCAGTCATATTTGGTATCCGAAATGAACTGCTAATCTCGATAGGGTCGGAGTGGCAATTATTATGATTCGGATTAGTGTGCCCCCAGTTCTGTGGTAATTCAGGTTGTGAATTATCATTGAGCCTTGCTGCTGTGAATAAGCATGCTTCACAATCGCTTCGTCTGGGCGTCATTGTGGCTACATCTTTTGGCATTAAGTATTCTTCATCATCGCTGGACTAATCATATGGAGGAAAAGAAGATTTACCAGATATGGAAGCCATTGCGGAGGAGGAGAGATTGTTGCTCAGTATGCTTTCATGTTTAATGACAGGCAAATGTCGATGTATGGCGCAGTATTCATTCTCCACGTGCTTTGGTAACGCCTCCTGGTATTGGGTAGTATAGGAAGTCTCATCCTCTGGATTATTATCCATTCCCTTGTCCCATTTCCTAGAAAATCACAACTTCCGGAAAGGATCACGGATCTGTGCTGAAATCAGAAACAACCTCCTTGTTGGAGTAACTTCAGCATAATATTTGGACAACTTCTGGCGCGCAAACTTCACGGCAAAGTATAAGTCTTCCTTCCAGTGAGTCTTCTTCTTAGCCAAAGGTCGCATAATGCCATCCATATGATAGAACATGTCATTGTAGACGGTGACGACATGATGCAGAGTAACCATATGCCGTTTTGACATCCACAGGGTCCAGTACCGGAATGGCCTTACAACTTCCATGACATACTTAAAGATGGTCCATTCATCTTCTGTTGTGAAGAGAGGCCGGTGATCACTGTATTTCGGATTCTTTCGCCAGTCCCGGGTGAATGCTCGTAAGTGCTAGGCTCACTCAAGTAACTCCACTGTCGACTCCCTCCATGTCTTCACATCCATAACATGTAGTACTGTGATTTGAATGTTGGCTTTTTGATTGTCAATGAACTCATTTCAACAACCAGGTGTCAGTGTAATCAATACAGCAAGCACTCGCTGCTATATGACTGTCTGTTTCAGGACATTCAAAATATCTTGAAATATGTACTGTTTCAATTAGCTTTGCTGAACCTGGTACGATGGCAGAAACCTTGTTGATTCCAGCATTACCCTCTTTACGGAGTCTTTGACTCCTCGCCATGTCTATGCTTTCATTCTGTCCAAATTGCTGATTATGCTCATGGGCTTCTTAAGACTTGGTGCAGACTTTTACACCCAGGCTGCCCAAGAATGGACCTATAGCAAGCTGGATGACGTGCGCCATGCATGGTATGTGGCTTCTCAATTCAGGCCACTGAATTCCGGAGGCCTGAAAGGTTGATTGTAATTTGTGAGTCATCAAGCAATTTCACGCAGTATTATCAGTCATAATTCGAGGTCAACGGCCGCCAGTAGGCTCAAAAAGATCGAGAACTTCCTTAAAATGTATGGCTAGCCATGCTGCAGTATGTCGACCCTTGACCTATTATCCATAATTAGCTTTCGAAGTAGGAAACAAGCACGCCATCAATGTCAGGGAACATTAGTTTTACTCCGCCGAATGCCCAATTTCGATCCATCTCGTAAGCAATGACTGACCGATGTTATGGCAAATTTGGTTGTCAAAGTCCACCCGTCTCAATTTCAACTAACTTTATTTCTTGACGGTTATTCCTTCTTAATAGCATCCACTGTCAGTGGGTATTCCCTCCTGCAAATATTGCTCAGCATGATGAGAGACAGTAGCACCAACTTGCTCCGTAATGGATTATATGACCATCCTAGCTCTAGCTTTGTTATCATGTTCCACCGAATATCAGCCGAAACAAATCTTTATATGAGGGAGCGATTCCTGGTGTCTATGTGAATTTTGGCAGTGTGAAAGTCTTTTGCTGCCAGTTTAGAGCGTCTTCTCTGTCAGTTCAGTTGATCTTGACAAGATCTAAATGTCAAATATAAATTTCCTTTGCAAACTGACAATTGTAATTCATCGAGTTCCTTGCCTCTTCAGTAAAGCCAAAGATGTTTCACCGACCACTGAACTGGTCAATTCGGTAACTTCCGACTCTGTTAATTTGTTTAACATTGTGATGAGTGCTTTTGCCAACGAGGGTTTCTGCGTTGAGCTGGTGCCATGTTCTGATGGATGGCGAAGAACTTGATGAAAAATGATACATATGATGCCAGTGCTGCTGGTCTCCTCAATTCCGCAGTGTAAATGGAATCACCACCAAGGAGCATGTCTAGAATCATTCCAAGCAATACAATACTTCGAGCATACATTCATTGAAGCCCACCTAGCATCAAATATGTCTTGTATTGTAAGGTCACTCAAATCGTGAATAAAAACATGTTCATTCTTGGACGAGATCATAACCTACAGCAACGAGATATTTATAGATTTTGAATCCGACATTGTGGTAGGAAGTTGAACGCTGGGCAACTCGACTAGAGAGACTGTCAAAAGTTACGTTACGGTAAAGTAGAAAGCTGCTTCCTAAATATTGACTCTAGAGCGACAAGCAAGAAAATAGTCAGATCTGTGAGACATTGCATGCATATTTGTGAAGTTGAATACAAGGACATATAGAGAAGAATAACCGCTAAAACTCCATGTAGGAACATTGCAATGCAGTTTGTTGCCGTGTAGCTTCCTGAGCCCCCACAAATGTGGTTGACACTCCGTTGGCAGACATTTTTAGGAGGCGGTTGCGATATCGTCACTAGCAGTTTTGCCCATAAAGGTGGCCAATAGTACAATTATGGGTTTACGCTGTTGCCTAGCCCTGTGATTATCCAAGACGCAAAACCAACAATAAGTGATGCTCAGTTGAGGCTCATTGTAAGGAGGTAGTAGCGTCATTGTCACAAACATTTTTGCCAGTGGACCAGGCCAATACCTTCATTATTGGTCAACACCATTGCATAGCCATTTGATAATTCAAGATACAAGACCAAAAATTGTTGACTCTCTGTTGACACTGATTGTTAGGAGGTACTGGCGATATTGTTGTTAGGATTGTCGTCCATGAAGGCGGCCGACAGTGCAATTATGGGTTAACACCTCCGCAAAGTCCTTTGATTATGCAGGATGCAAGACCAAAAATCGTTGACATTGTGTAGACGCTCATTTTTAGGAGGTAGTAGCAATATCGTCACTGCCATTTTTGCCCATAAAGGTGGCCAATACTGTAATTATGTGTTAATGTCATTGCAGAGCCCAGTGATTATCCAGGATGCAAGACACAGAATCGTTGACGCTCCATTGACACTCATTTGTAGGATGGGGCAATGAGCGTGTTGCTTTCCTGTGTACGTACAATGCCGGCCGATATTTCCTGTTTGGAAGGATGTGACCATGCACCCATTTCATTGCAGAAAGGGTGAGACCAGAACATGTTGACGCTCTGTTGACACTCAGGTTAATGACATACTAACAGTCATTGGATGCTCATCATTTGCACACACAATGCATATAGCCATTATTGACAGCCAATATATCATTTCTATGTATAATCATTTCCATCCAAAAGCTTCCAGGCCTCTCTGTTTCTGAGCCACCACCACACTCAATATCTGAGCAATGAATGACGTAGGCTTATCGCATTGCAGTGCTTTCGGCTGCCAATTCAAGGCATATAGAACCATCCACTAGTTTTGGATTTATATAGCCTGACCGCTTCAGCTTTCCTTATGCAGTTCCTTCTCCTCGATTTCCACAACATACGATAAGCATTTAACAAAATCACAATTATGTGCACCAGATATGAGCAGAGTGTTATGCAGTTGGATGCATGGATGAATGCAGCATGATGGCTGTCACTCATCCAGGTTCAGGTTGGACATTGACCGCTCCTTCTATGACTCGTATAACATCACTGACTTAATTTTTGTGAGTACATTTCAACTCTACTTTAGGTTTTGCTTTCGCACTTAACCATACCAGCCAAGATGATATCAAGTTTGTTGGTTGCCTATCAAGTCGATTTGGAGTCTAGAACTTTCCCATGGCCCATATGACCGTTGCACACACACTGATGAATTATCTTGTCTCACAATTTAGTCACTGGAATCCAGCAAAAGCTTACATGTACCAAGATAGGTACACGCATTCAGTTTCAAAGAGATACTTTGCCAATATTCTGTATTTTGCTATCTAGTTCTCCAGCGATGCAGGAGCCGTTACCCTTTCTTCTTCCGAATCTGATTTCTCTCTGGTCATTAGCTAGGGACTCTATATGCAGGGATAAAAGCTTACGGGTACGACAGGCTGTGATTACTTAATCTGTGATGAATCGCGTGCCGGGACGGGGGGGAGAGACGCTATGCGTTTGTGTCACTGTGGTTTCTCTGAAGCAAGCCTGATTTGACTACTTCCTGGTTGAGAAGTCCTTTGTGGCATCCGGAAATATCCAGGGATGCTATCAGGAGTCTGCCTAAGCTCTCCAAATGTTGTCTGTGATAGTGTGGCTGCAGTCTTATCTGTTTGAGGCTTGACAACTGCTGGAAACATCAATTCAACCATCCCATACTTCATACCTCTCTCATGGAAGTAGTCAGCCGCATCCCCCTATCCCGGTTGAGTCAATTCGTCGAAGCCCATCTGCTTCTGCCGAAAACTCTCCATGCCGTGCTGCACCTTTCTGGAGATTGTGCCCATCACCCAGCCGGGTTTGACATCATCACGGAGCTTGCCAAGCACTGTATCTTCTTCACCTTCTGCCTCGTCTTCGCCATCCTCCGCATTGTCTAAATTTGCATGATCGCGCAGGCTGTCTCTGATAGCATTCAACATCTCCTCGAATATTTTGTCCGGCATTCTGGTTGTCGATCCCGCCTTTTCAGCATTTGTCATAACTTGCTGCTCTTGTATGATCGCTGTCTCTCAATTTTGAACTCGCTTTCTTCCCACAGCGGTCACTCTATCAACATTATCCTCGATCCATTTCTCTTTCGCTTCATTGCCTAAAATGTGCGTTTCTCGTCTTTTCTCTGCCGAAAGCTTTTTTTTAGATCATAAGCTGTGCAATGCTCCTAATGCTCAGACCCAATCTGCCTCCAAGCAACACTTGCCTTCATTCGCTTGAGGACATTGTCATGTGGAGTGATTTGTTAATTTGCCGCATTTGCCCACTCAAAGTGGGGAAAGGTTCTTTTTCAAAGAATTGACCATTGAATCTTGTGTTGACTCTATTGTTGGGTGAAATATTGGATGCTGTAATATGTGGACCACATGGAGGCAAGCTGCATTTTGTATGTCAAGGTTGGCATGTTTGATCAACTTGAACAAAGCAAAATCTGTGTTTTGACCATCACTTCATTGCGAATAGTAATGGTAACCGTATAACATGACTTGATGGTTAGAGTGTGTTTCATGTAAGATCCCGGGGAGGTCTGCAGACAAACATCACCAGATGTCCTTTCCGTCGAAGAATGTCCTTTGAATATCTATGAAACAGGAGATTTCAGCTGTCGTTCACCTCAATATATATATCCCTGTAAACAAACAAACATCATCCAACTGACTTAGTGCAAATTGAGGGTCCATTGCAATCCCACGCTGGGGGGAGCTCTACGCAGTAGCCTTTCGTCTCTAGTAAAACATTCAAGTTGGCTGTCACTCATTCTGTTTTGACTTGAGGCCAACTATATATTCCTCAGGACTTCCCACTTCTTTTCGTTTTCATCTTCCTCACCTTTTCCACAACAGCAAGTCATGGCTCCACATACACATCAGCCAGGTGAGAGTGGATCCCAATCGAGCCGAACAACAGGTGCCTCATCCAATTTGCCACCCACCCAGATCCAGCAGCAACGCAGACACCAGCTAGTCCACTGCGACGCTGCCAACGCAGCCACCAAAACTATGAGCCAGGACACAGATTTAAAAATGGTACGTAAAACTGGAAGCGGCAAGAATCAGAAGCACCATGAGATCGGATGTGAGTACCTCCATACCGAAGTAGATGGCGATCAACTAACAATTTTCTGTACAGATGGTGTCTGTTGAGCACTCTGTGACCAATTTATCACTACCCGCTATTGGAAACCTCCATGGCCAACCAGATCATTCGTCTGGAAGTCCGCGATATCCAACATCATGATGTTGTCTGTTCTGGGATTTTGGTTGACAAATTTCTTGATAAAAGTCTCCGAGAGTGAACGAAACAGCCTTTAGTGACCTTAGAGGAGGGTATCGATTCGTGTATGTTTGAGGTAATAGCTGCATCTCTCTTTTAGAAGCAACTAATTTCTTCTACGTTTTCAACATGTCAGATACTTAGGCAAGGTAAGAAGGTCAGGTACAGCTACAACAGTCCAACATGCGCCTTGCCATGAGTATGGCCAAAATGGCCGAAGGAGGATTATCGCACTCCATAACAGAGAAAACACAACACGCTGTCAAGAATCCTTGCACCGATGTCCGAGAAGAGAAGGAGCGGGGAGTTGAGTTCCCTGGGCATAACATAGTGAACACTGCGATAAAAAGACACCCGGCAATGGTTCAAGAAAATTAGATGGATGGCTGCCTTCCATGCCAAACTGGCACAGCAAAGCATCCGCAGACACGCTGGAGGTACAAAGGCATGGGTGCACCTCCACCAAACCCAGCGACACCTCTGCCCAGAATGCCACCTGGGCAACATTGTGATAATGAGGCAGCATCAAGTTCCGAAATAGAAGGTGTGCCACCCGGATATATGTATATACATACTCCCTTTCCCAACTCTCAATTTTGCCATCAGGATGCATATTCCAAGGGTCACAAGCGTGAGAAAGATATCATTCCAGATTTGCTGCCTGATCAAGAAACGTCCACTGGTTAGCACACTATCCGCTGCATGCAAATGCTGCAGTCATCCATCTTGCAGACAAGAGCAGCGTATTGAGCAAACCTGACAGCAAACACGAGCATTGATAGAAAGGACTAGGATTTTTGTGAATTATTATTATCTACAATTAGTGGACATTTTGAAGTATATTTTAAAGGATATACTTATATGGAATATTAAAGAACAATGTAATGATAAAGGAGAAAGTACATGAAGACGATAGAACGGATGCCGAAAAACCATTTCTGTGACTTTACTCCGAATTCAATTCTTGGATAGTTTGTTTGTAATCATTTTTGCATTCACCCCGAAGGGGTGCCCTGCTAAGTTACCACAAGCCGGCTGACCACTGGTGGTCATGGCATTTAAATGACATATTTTATCCCTGTCCATCAGAAACTTTCTGTCCATCCGTCGGCTAAACAACGGCCAAACTAGCTCACCAAGCACTTATTTCTGACTCATGCGAAGTCGTTCCCTCCCACTTCCCGCTACTCGGTGGAGGGCACAAGGCCGTTGAAACTCCACCTGGCCCACCCCAATTAGTAACCTCTCACATGCTCGACCAGTGGTGAGTTTCACACAGGGAACTTGGTTTGTGTGACATCGACCTTTAATTGCAAGGGAGTCTGAGTTTGGTGTGACACCAACTTGTACGACAAGGAGTCTGCAAGGGTGGAGGGGTGGTGCCGGGATTCGAACCCGTCCCAATTAGCATCGTGCTGGCATGACCATACCACTACACTAGGGAGGCCACCCCAATTCTTGGATAGTGCGGATACACCCGTTGCGAAATGAGCATCCAAGGAGCATCACCAATTTTTCATCCAGTAAGTCAAGTAATCAAAAGGTCACTTAGTTGTTGTTATACATAATCAAAGTATTGGCCGCCTTTATAGGCAAAAGAGTAAGCTACACTCTCCCTGCCCCATCTTGACAATGAGCGTCAATGAAGTGTCATTGATTTTTGGTCTTGTAGGTCAGGTAATTGATCAGAGAGATGGTCGTTTTATGGCGTACTGAATGTATTGGCCGCATTAATGGGCAAACACACCAGCTACAACATTGCTACTATCACCTAAAAATGAGTGTCAACGGAGTGTCAACAGTATTTGGCCTTGCATCTTGGGTAATCTATGTGGCGCTTGATCACAGACATCTGTAAACAAGCGGTTGGCTGCCTTCATAGGCAGATAAGCAAGAGATGTTCCCGTGCCACCCTCCCAGACATTCAGAACTTGATTCATCTTCAAAGCTGTCATTCAGTGTTCGTGAGCATTTAAGCCTATTAAACCAGTCAAAACTTTGTATATGGACAGTCACAGCCACATCGCGCTGTGATTAACCATGATGCATGGCCAAAAATGGTTGACGCTCCATTGACTCTCATTTTTTAGTTAGGGCAGGGAGCTTGCCGTTGATTCTCTGGCCTATAAAGGCGGCCAATACTGTGATTATCTATAACAACGACCAAATCACTTTTTTAATACCTGACTTACAAGAACAAAATTCATTGATGCTCCATTGACACTCATTTTCAGGAGAGAGTAGTGATGGCATAGATAGCGTAGTTGTCCATTAAGGCAGCCAATACTTTCAGTCCACATTATAACGACCATGTCTCTGATCAATTAATTACCTGACTTACAATACCAAGAATTGTTGACGCTCCATTGTCTCTCATTTTCACGCTGGGGCAGGGAGCATGTCTCTCTTGTTTTTGATTATAATGGCTGCCAATGCATCGAAAAGGGACAATGATGTACCAAAGGGAATATTCTCCGATTAGCGGTAGGATACCAGAACACGACCATAAATAAAAAAACTCAACAACCAGAACCGGGGATTGGACCCGCCAGGCCAAGCCCAACCCTGCGACACCCGTGCGTTGACAGGTATGGGTCTGGGTTTGGCCCGCCAAGAACCAGCGGCTTGGGTTTTTGAACAGTTCTGGACCTGAACTGAAACGTTTTTGCGGTCCTAACCCGGACCGCTGGCAGGGTACCTGGACCCGTTGCTAACCCCAACCTTGTGTGCGCATATGGACAGCATAGTCTATCTTCATTGTGCAATGTTCCTGATAATGTAGTACCTACATGTTATCTATGTTGTGAGGGGTTTTCCGTTTGCAGCGGTAATGATACATTAACGGATTGCAGCAGGTACATGTGGCGATCGCATGATACTTATATGCAAAACACATACCTGTGGAACAACGTCATGTTTGTCAGCCAAGTGATCTTTAGCGGGATTACACTTTGGCTTCAGTGAACAGTGAAATTGGCTTCCAAAAATGGACCCCACACGCCGATCCTTCTCCAGATTCTCCTCACATAATCTGAGTGACTTATTCACAATCTTCCACGATGCTTCGAAGTGTTGAATGATGTGATCATGTCGTCACGACATCACAACGATGTGTTTTGTCACTTAAGCCAATTTATTGCACTTGTTTCTTTGATGTTGGTTCTCTAGGTTTTAATTGTTTTGATGGTTTTTTGAACTGTTCCAATGATTTCAAGAATATTCTTAACTATTTAATCCCTTGAGACATTGATTATACACATGCTTGCACAACTCCCATTACAAAAATTAAGACACCCAGAGTGAACACTCATCAGATTTCGATATATTGCTGCAATGATTATGTCAAGCATCGAGTCGAATAATCTACATTTAAAACAAATTGAAACCATTCAAGTCAATTGTGTTGCTGAAGTACCATTGCGAGCTATCTGGCTGCGGCGTCAGCGGAAGGTGTACAGGTCCATGGATCACACTTATATGGATGATATAAGTGCTTCCAAAGAGGCTTACAACGGTAGCTTCAATCGTGCAAGGGTTGCATCCGAGGATGATGGGTATCCACCCCAATCATCATACCAGCAGTCTGACCTATCGGCCCTGTTGCAAACGTACGAACCAATGCAAGAAGCTCTTTAATGCTCGATTCACCATCCTCGACAATGAAAAGACACTTCAACCATACACGAATACGTCCAACAGTCAACTGATGTGGCTATCCAGATTCGTCACAAACCAGAGAAGCACCGTATCAGTACACGGTGGCTTATCCTTTCTCCACCTTGTGGACCCAGTGCAACGAACCATGTGAACTGCCTGCTTGTAGCGTTGAAGGAACATCACCGGAAATGCTACTGCGTTGCCCTGAATGGATTTCGATTCGTTGAGATGACTGAAATACCGATCATGATTGACGTAATCTGTGAAGTCGGCAAATCTCTTGAAACACCAAGCAATGTGATGCTGGAGCTCCCATTTTGTCATTGCACACCACTCCGCCAACTGATCAAGTGTCTTGATTTCTGGTCGCAGGTTTTTCTTCATTCACTTGATAGGCTGTTTGGTTAGAGGCATATCACCATTGTGCCGTTATTCTGCAGTGTTTGCATTCAGCTATCGATACTGAAACACCTCATTTCGGGCTTTCATTCACAAAATCTTGAAGGTGGCCTCCTGACAATTCGATTGTCGGTACGCTTGTTCAAGATCCATCATCGCTTTTTCTGGGAGTTCAGAGCTTCCATTTTAGTGGTTCCCAAGCTGGCGGATATGGTCAGAGCAGTGCTTCCGGAGATGCATCATCACAAAGTTGAAATGCGATTCGGCGACAAGATGTTGTGCAATTTCTGACTCGATTTGCGCTTTTTCTTCATCAACGCGATGATGCTTTGCAGCCACAGAAAGAATGTTCAAAATATGGTCACTTCCCCATTCCCCCTGTGTGCCCAGAGTAGGATGCTCTTTCAAGGCTTCCGAGACCTTCATTGTTGATTTGCTGGTGCTGAATTGACTGAAATCATACTTGTGAAGATGTATCTCCTCCAGATGAATCTCCATGTACTCGATCGTGGCCTCAATATGGTACCAGTACTGTGCCATAACGTGAAAATAAACAATGTTCTTGATGCACAACAGGGCTTCTGTGAAGGGAATCCTTCGGCTCGCCAAAGGGTTTACAAGAGTCGGCGCGAAAACTGGAACAATCACGCACCCTGGTGCTTTCATCTCCTTACCACTCCATTTCGTCACCTGGGTATATGGCTTGTTGAATCGAGCGAAGCCAGAATATGGATGCATCATCACCCAGTGCTGGTTGAATTTGTCCATCCCGGAATGTTATTCGAGGAAGGATAGTACCCTGTCCATTGAATGCTCAGGCATACTGAGATAGATGGTATGAAGAATATCGGGTACGATATGAGTCGTCGGAGAGACCCATTTCATAATCCAGAGGATGCCATCTGAGGTTCCAACCGCTCAATCATCCAGATATTGTCTTGCTTCTAGTCTCTCCGTCTGATTTCCCTTAGTCCTGAGTATCATCTTTTGGAAGTATAGCTGATAGTCTCTCAATCGCCACGACGATGAATTCCCTTCTCCAAACAACAATTTTCGTACTTCGCACACTGGGCAATGGGGCTGCTTGATCAAGTGCAAGTGACTGCTTTCAAAGTGGTGAGCCGTCCATGCGCAGATGACAGAGTAACATTGCCGTGTCAGACAATCGGCACAAAGCATAAGCTTTCCAGTGTTGCAAAGCGCGTCAAGAGAATGAACAATAAGCTTGAAGACCTTCCTTAAAATCTCTTGATGGTAGATTTGTTATTTCTTCCCTGCAGTTGCGTCTACATGTCCTTTGAAGTGATATTTCGGAGGAACCGGAAGAAGGGCAACAAGAATGCTTGCAAGATTCGAAGGCTTCGATCTAATTGTCGAGTCGATGTTTCCAAGACTCACATATACAGGCAATTCCATCTTTTTGCCGGAATAGTTTGTAAGTTGTGTCAGGTCTGAACAGCCAAATAAAGGGACAATAGTAGCTGCAAACGACCACCATAGCTTTTCAACCTGTCAAAATCATCGTAGCTATGAAGAAATTCAACCAACATACCTGTTCATTCCACCACTAGTCACTGCATTTCATTCTTGAGTTGATACGTTCCTCAGCATCATTGAATTTCTATGCTGGAGCATATGACATATGTTCCCTGAACATAGCCTATTGCATGAGGAACTCAATGTATTCAACAGGATTGGGGTGAAAGAAACGGGTGTAATCATCATCGCAAAGGTTCTTAGGATTGGCCAAACGATTGTAACACACTTTGCCGGATTTCCAACAGTTGATGCTCATCATATAGCACATTTTGTTCAACCTTTTAAATGTGGTGTGAGACAACGTGAAGTAAGTGATGGTCGCCATCGTAGGATTCCTCAAAAAGCTCGTTGATAACAGCTCAGCTCAAGTTCTGCTTGACGCATGGGTGTGCTGATCGATAGTGCTTGTTCCGAGAAAACAGTGACCATAGATCGATGTAATTGTCAAAGATATCGAAATACTTGTTACTAATAGGCTTTCCGGCTAGATGGTTGTCCAAGTGTGGAGTACCATAAATATGTGTCCAAACAGGAGAGTACTGTGGATCGATACACACATTGTTGCTGTCGGCTTCTGTATTGCTGAAATCATCGTCAGATGTGTTAACAAAAGGGTCACGATGTGGTTCATAAACACATTGGAGTAGAATACTATCATGCTCGATCACAAAACCATCATCTGGCAGTTGTGTGGCTGCTACGTATACTATCCTTTCATTGAGGTCGCGACGGAGGTGAATGATGTATGCGCTGCGGTAGGAGAACATCTTCGAGCAATATAGACACTGTTGACGAAGATCCATGTTTCTTTAGCAAATTGATATGTCGCAACAATGTTAAGATGCATGTCGATGATCTTTTAGCAACTCATACCATTGCAAGCCAGCTGTTCCTCGGAAAAAGCTGCACCGTGATTTACCGTTTCCATAAAGGGGTTCTACCACTGACGTAGTATATCTCTTATCCTCCATCACACGTTTGCAAAGTGTTGAATCGCTCTGTGAATTTCAACATATTTTGGATGTCGAGAAGCATACCGCATCTGCATTCAGCTTGTCACAGTGATTGTTTTGCACCCTCACAAGACCCTCCTATGCCCATTGCCAGATTTATGGTTGTCACATTTCGATATGTTCCTACCTTCCATGGACCATGCACTCTCCAGATTTACCGACCCAGGGACGTCATCGTGGGGAACAAGAACTAGAGCAAGGACAAACGAGAGAGTTATGACTGCAGGGCATGCTTTCCGTTGTCTTTGTGATGGAACCCAGCGTTCAGTTGATGAATCAGGGCGCTTAGATGATGCTAAGCAAATTGTTTCCTAGCTGAGTAGCAGCCAAGATGATGTCGCCTGATCAAGAAAACCCCTCCAAGCCCACATCTATATGCACTTTGCCTGCCCACTTTAATTACAATCTCTGGAACCTTCGACATACCATACTCACCTGTGCTACCGCATCGCATCACACTTGACGATATATTAAACACTCCTGATGATACTGAACACTCCCAATGCTTGATTAGAACACCGAGCATTTGATATCTACCACTCAATCATTCACCACCGTTGAGAACCTGATATGTAACGTGATGCCTTCTGGTTGCCAAAATATGTCATCGCAGATGCTAATACAATCCAGATGCCCACTCTACAAGTCCGCGCCTGGGCCGAGAACTCCGGGGTTGGAGTCAGCCAATGGTCAGCAGAAACCATAGGGATTTGAGAGGAGAGGGGTCGCTTGACAACGCAACGGAATGATAATCAAGTGAGAGGGCATGTCTGGGAGGTTGCCCAGTCCATGCGCATCAGCAACAAGCTAGGGGCCGGCCTCGAGCAATGGGATCTCCTAATCGATCATTGCATTACTCCAATCAAAGATCTGGCATCCAAAAGGCCACTTTGGAAATGGTACATGGCAGACAAGACTAACCTCGATGGTCAGAAACTGAAGGCTACACTGGACGAGTCTGCTGGGGTTGGACTTCACCGAAGGAAGAATTGGCTTGATGAAATCCTGACTAGGAAAGAGAAACTTGTGCATGATGTTTTGTGTATCCTAGCCCCGGTGCTTCTTTGTCTCTTTCTGATGATGTGTACATACATAAGACGATGTGAAAGAAACCTCGGGTCACAGGTTCTTGCCGATATAGCTGCCTCGCGACGCCTCGACCGACTTCCTTGTCAAACCATTTAGCTTGACCATCGCGCATGTGGATCCCGACATTGCTGGGAAGAGGGTGGGTGAAAACAATATTCAGCTATTGTCATGGCACTGGCCTGCGGATGATGAATTGATACTTCCAATAGTTACATCACTCATCGATACGACCATTTTGTCAATCCTGAATGCCATGATCCCCAGTATGCAAAACCCCAGCCGGAAATTCCGCCTGCTTTCGAGCTGCCAGGAGGAGCCTAATGGAGATGGTGGTTCGTATACATGTAATGTTACCCCTATTTTCGATAATAATACTGCTGCTGAATGAGTAATGGCAGTGATGAAATTGAACTGCCGAACCCATTTTTGCATCGTGTATCGTGGCAAACAAGCCGCCGGCACAGCTGGTGCCCAGACCCCTGTGCGTGGTGTCCACAGGTACCATCCTCCCACCTCCAGCTGAGGATATGTTCCACGATATCGGGGAGGACTCTGATGATGATGCTGAGACATAGCACCCAAATCCAAGAAGCTTCCCAACGATTACAACAGGCTTCCAACATTTCCAATGGAAACTTCAAAAGAGGATTATCCCACAGCAGTGATACCTTGAAGTCATCCGAAACCGTGCTCTTGGTCTCTTTGCCGATTACAAACAGAGCGATTTTCCCGATGAGAATGTGGCTGGGCTACCCAAGCATAATAACATTGTGAATCCTCCCACTGCAGGAACTTTGGCGAATTGGAAGCGTACAAGCAACCGCCCGGCTGCAAATTAGTCGTTATGAGGATGTATTGCACTGGCTGGATGGTTGTTCAAGAAGTTAGGTTGTGGGTGGGTATTTTTCTGGCACTTTGGAAGGTGGACGGAGGGGTGATAATTTGAAGTTTTTTGCTGACGTGTTGGGTCTCTTGTTGGTGTGTAATTTATTGTATTATTACATCGTTTCTATTCAATCATGAATGGCTGTGTTGAGGGTTCACAATGTTTGAATTAATCTTGCAGACATTTGTTTCTGGGAAAAGCATAGTGGCATCAATAGCACTCCATGTATGACTATCACATTATTGGTAGTTCGGTATAATCACCCAGCAGAAGTTAGCCCGAATCATTAGTGAAATGCGAATGCTTTTTAGCTCGTTGCGATGATGATTTCCATCAAAGCAGGCCAATCAACAACCCCGTGGCAGGCTTGTCATCTGCCATTCAAACTTTGAGTTCTCGTCCATCCATGGAGTAGGAAGTGTGGGTGGTGGGACAAGCCAAGATTATTGAATCATCCACAGGATAAAACCACGCATCACAACGATGCTTTTAATCATATCAATGCTTTCTTTCCTTTACCCAACTCTATAATTCATTTACTATACAATCATGAACATTTCCTTTAGTCACTCCATTAATTTTTTCATACTTATCACTCACCGCCTTTTTAAATCATGACAAGAAGGTGCCACACTTCTCCTCCTCCTCCTCCTCCTCCTCCTCTATCTTCCAGAACCAGGAGAAGCAGATGGTCTATCGACGGTGAGGATCTCGACGACGATCTAAGCACCATACCCGACAGGTAAAATGATCTTCGAGTAGATAATTCAGAATCCGACCACGAGCTGCTCCGGCGACCATTCAACAAAGCTTTGGGCATGCGGCCATCAAAAGATGCCTCCACAACAACACTTGGAAAATGGGTTGCGGCAACTCAATAAACTCCTACTTTGGCACAACCCTTACATCCTGAGTGTCAGGAGGTCTATATTACCTTGGAGGAGGAGGATGAACGCAACCCTTCGCCGCTGCCATCAGAGATGGTATCTGATTAAGCGTTTCAATGATAGACTTCGCCCGCTAATGTATGTATTTACTAGAGGAAGGATTCAAATGAATCCGGTGAGTGATTGGTTGCAAGGAAAGCTGCAAATCTGTGGCGATATGAGCACTTAGTTGAAGACATGACAGGACTCATCGTTGGCGCAGAATACAATGCCCAGACAACCCTTTCAGGTGTTCTGGCGATGGTCATGACACATGTGAAGCCTATAGCTATTAATTATGCCATGTTTGTGAATCCCTTTGCCACGCATGTGTTAAGACCACCCAGATTCATAGTTGCTGGTATGAGGAAATCGCCAGGATTGATTGAGCCCAGAGAAACTAATACCCTCCACGTGCCTACATTTCAATGTTAAATGAATCATCTCAACGATTGTGTTCATCACTGACATTGTGCATCACGCTCTCGCAAAGATTACTTGATCCCGTCCTGGAATGGTATACTGCTGGATGACCTCAATCAACTGTATTTACAGATATCTGGAACATGGTAGCCTGGCTATTGGGCAAGGACAGGTATACATGCCCCACAACCATTCATGAGGTAAGTTGAAAGTTCCCGTCTTGTTTAATCATTATCTTGACAATCAATTGAGGAGTGCAAGTGTCGATTTGCAGCGACTGAAATTGTGGATCTTGTTCACCCGACATACTTCTATGGCATACGACAAATGGGAATGACAGCTAGATCATTGATTGGTACAGTCAACCCGACATTCATTGCCCTTACCGCGACGGCCTCCACCATTGTTTGACATCCTAGAACACAGGCGACATTAGTGTCCCACCAGCGCTTGGTCCAGAAGGTGGAGCACAATGTTAGTTCGATACGGGAAATACTCATCACATGCCAAATGATGCATGCTCAGATGTATTTCATCATCTCGACGCAGATTTTGGTTCTTCCTACCCCAAGGTGCAAGCTAACAAGATAGTCAATATCCGCAGCATGATGTGCTGAAGGATCCAATCATCTGGTGCTGACCCAGCGATGGCACACCCTCACCACGATCAGGGCAGCTTCACTGAGGACTTCCTTGATCACCTCCCAGAGGAGCTGATAGCGCAGCCCAACAATTCTTTTAATCCTCTCAGCAGCTTTGTTGCTGCAACTGAAGCTAGCATGCGATTCTCAGCTGTTCTGCCTTTGGGTGGGTCTACCATCGCCAGCAGCTGCCAGCCCATCCCCTCCAGCAACAGCAACAGCAACAGCAGCAACATCACCAGCATCACAGACACGACCAGCGTTGAGAATACGGGATTAGTCGATGAAAGTTCGATTGTAGAGGGTGTGATATCGCTTGCAGGTTAGGAATGGTGTCAGTGATCGGATTTAGGATTTCCGTTGTGTGCTATTTCATTCTAGGTTTCGTCGATATATCATAATAGTAGTAAATGTAATAGAACTCATTGTTTACTGAAGTCTGATCTCAAACGCGTGAAATCATAATCGAGATGATGCATAACCCTCCCACAAAGGTTGAACTGCAAATTACTGATGATCTTGTATCAACAAATTAAATATGGTGAACCACTTCTGCATGGTAACTATCATTGGTCAAATTACGCGATGAGGGTCGTTAAAAACAAGAACTACATGCATTATTAAACGTATGGAGCGAGAACTATCATCATTGTGAGGGCACATCGAATTGGGCGATGCTGGAGTATGCTGAGAGATGATTTGTGATCTTGCCAAAGGAAGTGTGAACCGTTTGTCAAGTGCTCATTGTCACATCAGCAAATGTGGGTACACTGGCTGTGACACTTGAAAACTGCATTGCGACAACTCAAAGAACACTCTGGAACAGTAAATCAATGCCATATTTCAGGGAAACCTCCATTTCATTGTTTTGAGTTTGTGGGTACAATATACTAAATAAATCTCATGAAGGAAATTTACATTTTGCTGATGGGCTATGTGTCAATCAATTAGTTACGGGTGCGCCTGCACTAACGGATTGAAATATGATGATGCAATTATGTCTCCCTAACTGGGAAGTGACAAACTTTCAGCAGTACTCATAATTATTGGCCACACCCACTACACTTTATCTAGTGGGGTAACATATAGTGAAGTTGTGATTACGCAGAATTACATGTGCAGAAGACGATGACAGAACATGCGAGTACAAGGGATCTTCAAGCCTATGTGCTAAGCACTAGGAACAACCTGTGGCACTGCCTGGTCTACTGAGGATTGAGACCTAAGCATTCGGTGTCTGAGGGAATAACGGCATTGGCTGAAGATAAGAGGCTAGAAGCAAACCTGCTCATTTGGTTGAGTCAGAATGCATTGCAATGTCACAATCATTAACAATACATGGTTGACATGCCACTATCAACATTGGCGGAGTATTGGTTGGTCACCAATTAAATCTCTGAAGCAATACTGAATTGCCAAAAGAAAGGCGAGGAGTTTAATTGGGAAGAGCTATTAACATATATCATGATCAGCACTGATAAGACTGAATGTCATCAGATGATCCAACTACTGAACAAATGGGAAGCAAGATGTCCAAGTGCAAGTTATGAGCTGGGAGTGTGTGCATGTAATATCATGATCTTGAGGATGGCCGTGCAGGGGGACATACTATCTCAAAACCACTCCAGCATGAACACGAAAACCAAAGGTAACTCCTGGCATGATGAATCAGGCACCGAACATGTTCTCAGTGATAAGCTATCAACTAATCATGGTGTCATAGTGTGAATCCAAAGGCCATCATGACCTGAGGATCCATCTGTAAAGAGCTCACATTGTTACAGCAATGAAAAGGAAATGCTCTTGGGGCAAACAGTCAAAAACCTACCAGCGATGAAAGAGTCTAAAATCTTTTTATGTTTTTATGATACCTTTATTTATTATAATATTACTTGCTTAATATGGCAGCCCCATACCATAATACAAACAATACAACTATATGACCTCTACCTGCGGTAATGAGACAGATATAATAGTATATCCCTTCGAGATGATTTTATCCTTTTGCAGTGATCACCAGTACCTATTTGCTGCTCAAAGTTGTTGGTGGATATCATCCTTGTTAGGATTACAACCCATGTTAGCCTATTAGATGGAAAATCAAAGATTTCTCCACGAATCTCAATCAGAGGAAGTTATTGGAGGATCCACAATGAATAGTACTCGTCAAGAACCAGGTCTGTCAAGGCCAGAACTATGTGAAGTATCAATGGTACCATGGGATACACAAAGAGAATTGTTTAGTTGTTCAATTGGTCAACAGGCAATACTGATAAATTACAATTCTGATCCCTTCAGAGCTGCTCGAACAGGGAGAATCAATTCGTTACCTAAAAGCACAAGACAATGTAAAAATGAATAGAAATGATTCGCTAATTTGGAGCTTGGGGAGAATCGACAATGATACCTCCGACAATTTGGACTTGACGAGGATATTAGAATCCCAGGCCGTGCATAAGGAACAAACATCCCTAACAATACATACCCAGTTATATGTACTATCAGTATTGTCTTACCCCTCAATTTGAATTAGTTGCTATCATCCTTGAAGCATCAGAATCAACAATCACGATTTGTCCCATTTGCATATACAATCTATATTAATTGCCAATTCAGTTTTATTGGAGATATGTATAGAAAACATTTCAATCAAGGACTACGGCCGTGCGCAAGGATCCTGTACAAACAGGTATAGGTACTTTAGCGGAAGCGCCCCCATAACATATGTAACATCATGTGTATGTACAAAATATAAAGTTTTATGGAGTGGGACTGTACAATATTGTACAATAAAATGTAAAATGTATATATGTAAGTATACTTGAGGGTATATAGTTATGTCACAGCACATGGGAAATTTCTAATCCAGTATACTGGATAGTATATTAGAGAATGCAGTTTCAAATATGCTTGTGAGTATACTTGGAAACATCTTAAAAGTATAATTGAGTATATTGCTAGCAGTGTACTGGGGGGAATACTTGAAAGCTTGATTGGAAATATACTTGAGAGTAACAAATAAAGTACAATTGAATGTATACAGTATACAGTTGGATTAAATAAATATTCATATCCTGGCAAATGGAAAATAAATATATATATCTATATTTCTGCCAATTCTATTACAAAGTTAATTCTAGCTTACCTCTGGTTCTTTAGAAAATATTGATATTTACAAGCTCATCATTTTCTGGCTGGGTAAATTTCTACCATATTGTATTTATATAATATATAGTAGAAATTACCGAAAGTTATTGGCCTCAACTGCAGCTTCAGTAAGTTAGATGTATGTGTAAAGGAGAAGTACTATGTCATTCATTATGTCCTACAATGTACATTTACTGCAATGTTTAAATAATTACATAACATAAACTATAATAGCAGTATGTATACTGCGATTAGCCAATCACATACCAGTCACCAATCGATGATAAGAAACTGAACGGAATCATCACTTCCGTTTTACACTCTCACAACATGAATCACCATCGTATCATGCGATTTTTTATGGTCCATCATCGAGCTTTCACCGTCTCTAATCGCACTGCCGTCTTGAACGGATCCCGTCCTTCCCCTGCAGCCTCGAGGACCGACCGCGATACAGTTGGCATCCATCAGATGGGATTAACAGTCGCAAACATTAGCGTCATTCTGCCAGTAACCCTCGTGCAATCTGCACTTGCAACCAAACTCCTTCCCTTCCGACCTGCCTCCTTCTACAAAGTTATCTCGCAATACCTTCTGCATGCGGATTCAACTCGGCCATCAAAAACATTTGGGGAATGGGTGTGTCGAGAATTTTCTATCACTCCGAAAGATCTTGGAGCTTGCGCGAAGTTCATGTTGATGACAACAGAAATTTCAAGGGCGCAGGTAGCAGCTGTTCACCCCAAGGAGAAGGAAGAATTGAGATCAATACGTTATCGATTGACTCACCATCTCCTCTCCACGGCCGCGATGCTAAGTGATCCCTATGCAGTGGTCACTCAGTATCAGATCCTTTGCGCAGCTCCTAAGAATGATAGAATACTTGCGCTGGAGCTGCATGATTCTCTGCACCGCCTGAAAGTCCTTGCAAGTACTGGCTGCGGACTCGCACTTTACGAGGTCGCCAAATATCTCGAAGAACGGGGGAAGTACCAAGAGGCAAAAATTGCATACATCGAAGCAGGCGATGCGGGCATCGCGAATGGGTACGCTCATGGCGGACGCATTTACAATGCTATCGATAAAGACAAGAAGCAAGCTGAAGCCATATGGAGGATCGGCGCCGAAAAACTCGATAATCCCCGGTGTTGTTCTTACCTAGCTAACGTACTGCGGGAGAAACATCCCGAATACGAAAAGTTCATGACCAAGGCTGCGGCGAGCGGGATTCCCAATGCGGCATACAATTTGGGGAATTTTTATTGTCACTACAAAAACGACTTGGAGATGGGGAAAGAGTGGTTTGTAGTGGCTGCTGTTGCTGACGATGCTGCGGCAGATTGGGCGGTTGCTAACCTGAAGTCAATTCTACGGGGACAGAAAAGGCTAGGCGAAATATCGAGTTTAATCAACGCGGCGCCTGACCGGATGGCTAAGGTGGAGAAGCTAGAAGAGCAGTTAGACCATGTTGGGAAGGTAAAAAAGCAAGGTAGTTAAGATTTAAGAAAAATAGCGCTAAGGTATGAGAGACAAAACAATGTGAGGCGTCATATGAATAGTATTCTGACGCGTGAAATTGACTCCCTGCTATTTGTACAAACTGTTTTCAGAGCGATTGATGTTTTGAGACCTAAAGTATAGTTGAATAGTATGGACATAAAGCTTACCTGAAGTTTTCGGGAAAAAACATTCTGGGGATGACATTTAATGCTTGTTTGGAAATTGTGTGTATTATGTAGGTACAACTTGTTGGTGCTCTAAGTTACTATATACATTTTGGTTTGCATTGCTGTGTTCTGTTTGTTGCTCTTTTTTTATGCTATTGCTGTTTTTCTCTTGTTCTGGCTCTTGTTCTTGATTTGTCTTTCTCTTGTTCATGCTTTTTTTATTCTGTTATTCTTGCTTTTTTTCATACTGTTGCTGTTGCTTTGAATCTTGTATTTCCACTTACTCTTACTCTTTCTTTTCCTTGCAATTGAATTGATGTTGTCATGTGAAAATTAATTCCGGGTGGTGCTATGTGCACAGTCATACATGTGTAGCTTGGAGTAAAATTTATATTGACCACTGTGCGATGATGTGACTTGAAGCACATAGTTTCCTACAGTTCATTTGGAGAGATGTGAGTGAATGCAACTCGACCTATAAACAGCCAGCATCCAGTGATATACCTATACAGTTCTCAACTATCTGCTGGCTTTGCAACGATACCAATATGGTACACACTATCACGGTGAGTCTTTATGAGAATCTTCTGGCAATTATAAGGCTACTTCAAAGCCTCTACTTGAAACCCAGCTTAAAAGACTGCTTGATAGTGTGCTTGATAGCCTGCTTGATGGTCTACTTGAGAGCTACATTTGAGATAGCTACTGCTCAGGAGGAGCAGAGTATTCCACTGCAAGTTTTTGACCAAGGGCAAACTCTGAGTATGTAGAAGCTTTTGCCAATAGAAGGCTCTATGTGTGTGGAAGCATTGGCTAATAGAAGACTTGAAGGCTGTAGAAGCTTGCATGCTAACATTGATACAGCCAATATACTTGTCTAAGTACTTCTGATACAATGATTAACATCACCATTACCATTGTCACCATTGTCATCATTGCCAGCATCACCATAACTATCCTTACTATTGTCAAGGCCACCATTGCCATAATCACCATAAGCCTGTAACTGAATATGTACACATATACTCACAAATCGCACTAAGCAGGCAGCAGATACTGCTGGAATATCTGAGTTGGAGATCTGCTCTCCCCAAGATCCAAATATCTAGGTTGTCTGTAGAATCTAACACTGCAAACATCAACACTGTGATCATGAAATGTCATGATCTATTGTTGCTGTGTTTACAGTAAAAATGAGTTTTTGACTCTTACATTGAGGGATGTTATAGTTCCAGCCACTGCCTTTTTGCCTTCCACTGCAAGGTATCCGACTCTGAGCACCTGCCATCCAGTGCTGGTCTTCTACTTTCTGGCACCTGGCACCTACCTCCTGATACCTGGCACCTGCCCTCCAACACCTAGCACCTGCCTTCTAGCACCCAGTACCTGGCACCAGGTCCCTGTCACCTATTAGCCACCTGCTACCACCCGCTACTCACTGCCAGTGTCCATTTCACGCAACATAGGAAGTATCTGGATCGAGTATCTAGTACTATACATAAGCACATGTAGTTGAGTGTGATTCAAAGTATCTTGCCTGCGGTGTGTATACATGAGAGCATACATGGGAGAGTACTTGAGAATATTTTGAAAGTATATGTGGGAACATACAGTCAAGCAGCCTAGAAGTATGCCATCTAGTGCAAGTAGAAGCATTCTTTACAAAATGCTCTGGAGTATACTAGGGAATATCCTTCAAGGTGTGCTTTGGTGGGGATTTACAGTATACTTGGGAAAATCTTGAGAGTATAGTTATGCAGGCTGGGAGTGTGCCAGAAAGTACATTTGGGAGTGTCATTGACAGCATGCTTGGGAGTATACTTGAGAATGTACTTGGAGGTGTACTTGGGAGTATCCTTGGAGTGTACTTGAGAGCATCCTGAGAGCTTAGTATGGAGTATATTTTCAAGCTGGCAGGGAGTATATCATTGAGTGTGATTGGGAGTGTAGTTGACAGTATGCACAGTACTATGCTTGAGAGCATCTAGAGAGCTCAATTGGGAGTGTCCTGGGAAATATGGCTGGGAGTGGACCTGGGAATGTATTTGGAGGAATACACAGGAGTATACTTCGAGTGTACTAGAAAGTACCTTCAGACATTACTTGGAAGTATAAGTGAAACAGGCTACGAGTGAACAATTGGGTCTAATTTGGAGTGTACTTCAGAGCAGACTTGCGAGCATACAGTTATATGCATTTGAAAGTTTGAAATATAGTTGAATGCAGCATGACGGATACTATGAAGCACACATAATTACATGTATATTGTAGTAATCTACTGAATATGCTGGCCCATAGGATTTGACAAAGCCAAGCATGAAATATGCCATTGATTACTGTTACAAAAACAGCTGTTCTATGAGTTACCAGTCACATAAGGGCATTTTTCCAGAACAAAGTTTTTTTTTCTAGTCTCTTGCTGAATAAACAGTTATACTATATTGTCTGATTTATTTACAAATAGCTTGTATCAAACATTAGGTATATTTCAGTACTATCTGTATAGACTGTTGTATTTTTGAACTATCTCTATATTAGTAAAATGTATTTTGACCACTCTCGGTCTCCAGAAGTGGGTAAGAGGACATAGAATATAAAGTCACAAGTATCCTATGAAGGAGGGAATTTGACACTTTGAGGGAATTCTTGGTTGCCATCCAAGTTACTTGTCGAATATCTGATAACTGGAATGGAGACACTGTCACTGTAATTGTGATACGATTCGGAGCACATCAGGGTACTGGAGAGAACTTCAACAGAGCCTGGTACTGTCACCCAACCAACAGGGAAATTTTAGACAAACCCCAAAAGATGCCTTGATTTATGTTGAGAATTCAGAGGATATCTAAGACACTCCAGATTGTATACAAGAATGGTATATTGTTCATGGTGAATAGAATGCATGGATTATTGTTTATTATCAACTTCTAAATTATACTACACTATATAACCTCTTCTTCAATATTCTATTTTTGGCATCACTATATTAAACAACCAAAGACATCAGCAAAAAATATTTCCGTCCGGGCGGAATGGCTCCGTCAGAGTGGACGCACTCCGTCAGAGCCGTCAGAGACACCCCGGTGGCGGATTACTCCGCGCCCGGCCTCAATACCACGCGTCGCGTTGCATATCACCCTCCGATTGCTGTTTTACCGTTTCTTCTTGCTCTGTCGGTCTCCTATTTTAAACGAACGCTCTGGCATTGTGGCCAACTGTGACCATACGTCGCAATGGGTTCATTGGGTACGCGCTTGCATCGGGATTGCAATGCGATGGGTGACGCTGCGAAAATCTCTCCTCGCGTTCCTTCTACCTGCACGCAAAATGTAATTCTCTCTTTACTAATTATACGGGATTGCAAGGCGATGGGTGA
>Ga0307512_10000981_pt1 | contig 41975 bp, 36 predicted proteins | sample 14_EM_MG_FD_200267 | JGI IMG/M metagenome (GOLD analysis project Ga0307512, IMG submission 200267) | Populus trichocarpa ectomycorrhiza microbial communities from riparian zone in the Pacific Northwest, United States - 14_EM | ecosystem: Host-associated > Plants > Roots > Unclassified | place...
GATTGAGGAGGGGATTGAGGAGGTGAATGATATTTTTAAGGAATTTGGGGTGGATGTGCGGGAGCAGAATGAGGAATTGGATGCCATCCGGGGAGATGCAGAGTGGGAGCTAGAGAGGGAAGCGAGATATAGGGCTAGAAAGAGAGCAGGGTGTTTTCTGCTTTTTGTGGCGCTGGTTGTGGTGATTGTGGTGGGGGCAGTGAGTTATACCATTATTGATGAGAAGCAACGCTGATTTTATGGTAGGTCTTCTTGCGGTAGTTCATACACGCTTGAAAGTGATTCTCTGGGCCCGGCGGCCGGGTTCGGGCCACTTAATGTGGGCCTGCCTTTAGGTGGCGCATGTGATGGCATTTATATACGGATATATTGCCGCTGCTTTTGAGCCCGGGCGTGCAGACATATTTAAACACTAGGAAAAGTGGGTGCTTGGTTAGATGTCGAATGGATATACTGGCCATACTTCGCGGATATATTCTACATAAAGGATTCGGAAAGTAATGTGTTAGGAGTTTGCATAGAGAAGTCAGGAAGGAATGAACGTGCATCAGATGTATATTACGACCATTGTCTGGGTCTTTATATTCTTCTAATTTCCTGCTACAATAGGAGGTTGGTTCCTAGGTAATGAGCCACGGGGCTTCTAGTGTGTTCATCATCAACACTTGATGCGCAAAACACAATTTGCCGTCTATCTCTTCATTCTTAGCTGTGGCGGTCGACCAAAGGCGGAACCACTACTGTGTTGGTAGAATTCCCATAGCGTGCAATGCTGAGAACAGAGCAGAGCCATAGAGGTCGATAGAATTTATGAAGGAGACCAAAGGTGTAATGTACTAGTTTGTCTCGAAGCAGTCAACTTTGACAGTCCAATCGCAGCAAAAATCAAACTCCAGCAACCCTGAAATCTCCGCCAAAATCGCCGTGACAGCCTTTCTAACTGCTCAAAGCTCGAGCGGAAACTGGACCTAGATGATGGTGATGATCCGGTAGCTGAAACAGACCTAGAGACGTGCACAGCTATAGACTCAGCGATTGTAACTAGCAAGTTAAGTAATTTTAGTAGTTTAGAGAGGTGGCCCGAAATTCGAAAGTTCACTGGTATTGCGATTTGACTGTCAAAGTTGACTGCTGGTAATATGTCGTCAAACGACCGCGAGTGTCAACCTGAATGGTATCTGTGACAAAGAAGTTGGCGGGTATGGTTTCCATAATTTTTTTTTTTCGTAAGAACCGTTATCTGGGATGAGGCGGAGCAGGAGGAAAGCTCCAAAATCCAGTGATTCTATTCCGAGTGACGGGCTGTGCTAGGGTTTCCAGCACCCCGGTTGCGCTACAAAATCAGTCTAGATACTCAGTAGGTCCGGGGAGCTTCTGTCACCACCTCAGGATCCCGAATGTCACCCATTTGAGGGGATGAAGTATTCTGGAGGAAGGGCTACGGTATGGCAGCTTAGAATATATAAAGGGTCGCGGAAAGACCGTTTCTTCGCCTTTATGAAACTTGAGAAAAGATAAATACCGCCCCAAGTTTCACCTTACCAGCAGGGTATTTGAATTCAACCCGAGCGTCACAATTCAGTAGGTGCTTCCGCTTGCTAGTTTAGACCGGTCCAGTTGTCAGTCGAAACAAGTGCATATATGTACCGCCGCCACATCAAGGTCCGGGGGTGCAAAGGGAACCTTCTAGATGACTTCGTTCGGAGCTAGGCAGAAAGCAGACCTAAAGTATCCACCGTCATCCTTTCACCAGTAACACGTTGTCCAAATGGTTGAATCTGCAATAAATCTGCAGTGGGTGAATTGAGTACACTTACGGATATTGAACTTTCCTCGCGAGCAAATCGGAAGGTCGGTCATCCCTTGCAGCAAGAAAGAGGGGAAGAAGAAAAAAACGAGAAGAGAGCGGGGACGAAGAGCAGGATTGGACAGCCCGCACTGACCTCCCCTAACATACCCCGCCGCCCTGTTGTCTCTCCTCCAACAGATTGTGAAGCGCACCTCGCCCACTTGATCTGTACCAGTATCTATCAACTACCTGCAAGCAAGCAGCTCCCAATCTTCTCTGCTTCGCTTGAGACCTTCTACTGTATTCCCGCCTTATCGGAAGCAGTTAATTTCATTGCTTCCCAAGCGCCGAGCGAGCGAAAGCCGACAGGGAACGGAAGACTAAAATCCCGCGAGCCTCATTATCCACACGCATCACGTCGCTTGGTCGCTACATACCGTGCGTGCGTGTCGCAAGCCGCCTCTCAACAACCAACCTCACCTCTACAAACGAACTTTTGCAACATATGACTGGAACTTCTCTCTTTGTTACCACAACTGAAACCGACCAGAAATTTGCTGAGCCTTCATCGTTCATGGCGTTCGACCACCAGCGAATAGCAACCGATCAGCAGCAACCGGTTGTGGCGCGCTCGCCAGCTAGTAAGAAGATTAAGCTCTCGACAACCTTCAACTCCCCCATTCCTCCTGAGGTGACTACGCAACCGCAGCAACCACCGAATGACTCCCCCGACGATGTCAGGATGGGTGGGACGGTCGACGATAAAGGGGTCCAGACTACAATTCCGGTTGCCGATAGTAGTGCGTCTCAGGTGGGGGTGAGGAATAGCAGTGCACCAGGTACCTTTTTTCAACTTCATTCATACAGCAGACGGTGTTCAGTGCGGAATATGGGCGTGTCTACAACCGACCGACCTTTCACCGGGACACTCGAAGCGGTGGTGTTGCCGTGCTAACTCGAGTGTCAAGATCGTACCCCAAGTCTCCAATCGATCCGGGCCACGATCCAAGAACAGTTTGATATCGAGATACTGCTCAAGCACCGAGAGCTCGGGAACATCGAGAAGGAAATTGCAAAGACGCAGGTGGCGATGGAGCAGCTCAGGAGATGCTCATTAATACCTTATGTCGACAGTATGGAGGCACAGCTCCATGCACAGTTAAATTACAAACCACCCTCATCAAATCCGCATAATATACCTGATTATGCGCCGCCGCCGGAAGGTGTCGTCGATGGGCCATATACTAGACACTATCGTCAATGGCTAATATCACATCAACAATTCGATGGTCCAAATGCACCGGCATATATCTTGCCGTCACCTCTGACCCCTGGTGTTGCTATGAATGGAATGCATCAAAGTCTTACTGGTAGTGGAAGACCACAAAGGCAAAGTGCGATGAAGGTGCAAACGAAGAATGGCGAGCAAGTGTGTCTTTACCGGAGGAGGGACGGTGTTTTGGTTAGGTATGTAACTTGGTGTTTTCTGAGTAGAGGACTGATTAACTAATATCATTTCCAGGCTGGAATGTGGGGATTGTCACCGAAGCAACTTTTCGTCAGCACAAGGCTTTATCAACCATTGTCGGATCGCTCACCAAACGGAATACTCTTCACATGATGCAGCAGCCGACGCATGTGGACAGGAGGTCAACGAGGAAGAACAGGCCGCGCTTGTGTCACCAATGTTTCGTGCTGCAATTGATGGACCTGCTAGAAATACGCGCCAGACCAATCAGTCGAAAACACCAGCGTTGCCTACTCCACCAAGTTCCTTCCACTCGAGAGCCTCGTTTTCCGATGCCCCTCCATCTTATCAAACTCCTCGCGCTCAACCTACCCCAGCTTCTACCGCACAGCGCAAAGGTGGGCGTAGAGCAGCGATGACAGTAAATACTCCCATAACACCCGCACCGCAATCCAAGGGTGGTTCTAGCTTGGCTATGTCACCGACAGATTTCAATACCACCAATTTGGAGAGCCATCTCAAACGAAAAAGGCCCGATATCAATGTTGAAGGGTTGTTGAAAGAGGTTACTGAAAGCAGGACCGTATGGGAACGCTCAGAGACTGAATCTGAGGATGACGCAGTTCTTAGTAATGGAAAGGTGTCGCCGCCACTTCCGTCTGCGGGATTTTACAAGCCACCCGTGCCGCAAAGAACACCACTGGCTGCAAGACCTCCCACTCCAACTTCGCAAGAACCTGTTGCTCCAATTCCTCGCCATGGCTCTCCTACCTTGAGACGTCCTATGTCCGGCATGTCACCAATACCGTCCCAAATCAAAACCCGGAACATAAAGCCTCAACGTCTTTCTGCCGATGGAGATGTTGAGATGCACGACTTCGATGCATCTTCTAGCGACGACGATGATGATGGAGGCTACCGTTCCGACGGTGTTCAGGGCAACGATGACGATCTTTATTCTGTCCCACCTAGGCGGCCTATGCAGGGAGAGGCCCTGGAATTTAGAAACGGCGAGTCTTCTACATTCGGGTCGATGCTTAGTGGGAGCACTGGGTTGTTTTCTCAGTTCCCTCAGATGGGACCTACTTCCGCTGCGGTTCCGAGTCTGCCCATGTCTGGTTTTGCGCTGCAGAACGGAGGCACCACGCTCCTCAATGGTGGTGGCATTGCGCCTACGGTTTCGTACACGCCTTCCGTTACCATCAATCCTGCGGTTCTGATGAGGGGCAGTGGGGATCATTCCACTCCTTCGCCCACTAGTATGATGAGTATGGTGAATATGACCGCGGCGTTACTCCAACAAACTCATCAGCAAGAACCGGAAATCCCAAAGCACGTTAGATTCGCCATTCCTGGAATCGGCGGCGATCTTAGACACCAGGAAGGTGTGAATGGAGCTTCCGGGTAAATCCTTGATCTAGTCAAAGTCGGGTGTTACTTCCTTTAATTTTCTTCCAGCCTTGTCTTTCCACTGTAGATTCTTTAGTGTTCTGGTTGAAGATATAGGATGTATTTTCAGTTTTTCTCTTTGATGGCTACGAAGGCGCTATCCTATGCTAGGCTGGTTACGTGTAGTGCTTGCAAATGTTTACTACTTTTACTGCTCGTTGGGGAATTATTTTTTAGCGCGGTTGGTTGCTTTCGAGAGTTTTTGCAAGCGGGTTGGGATGGGTTATGATTCTCTTGTTGTCAGGGGAGGGGATAGGATATGTGATGTGATGTTTGTAGTGATTAGATGATGGTTGCGATGATTACTCTGAGTTCCATGAAATTTACTGTGAAATCGATTGACAATTCATGATGTGGTTCCAAAAATAGAGCAGAGCTTCACACCTCCAGCTCACAAAGCCGCATACCTCCTCACCCACCAACAATGGAGTTTCTGAAATCAACCCTCACCTCTGCATTATCCAAAGGCCCACCATTTCCGTATACGTTCCTCGATAGAGTCTCACTCCCCGGTGAGGATAGCAGCAGCATCTTTACCCTTCACAATGCGACAAAGAGGGAGGATGGAAGTGCGTGCAGCGTGTTTTCGTTCGAAGTCACGGATGCGACGAGAAGTAGGCTACCGCTTGCGAAGAACGCACTTCGAAAATTGAGGACACTACGGCATCCGGGAGTTGTGAAAGTGTTGGAGAGCGTCGAGGTGCGTGCCAACAGTGGAATGGCCGCGCATGTCCTCTCGCGGAGACATATGAAGGGCGGCAAAAGGATAGAGCCTAGAGCTGATACATACACATTTTCTCAGACAGACAGCTACATCTATATCGCGACGCAGCGGATAACACCGCTGGGCTGGCATATTCGACGGGGCGCGCTACAGAGCGAAACAGTGAAGTGGGGGCTGTGGGGAGTTGCTGTATGTCCGCTACATCTACTCTTCCACGTAGTTCATCGGTGGGTGGAGGGAATGATGGAAGCTGACGGTTGATGCAGATCACGTTGAAATTTGTGAACGAAGAAGCGAAGAGTATCCACGGGAATGTGCGTCTGGGCTCCATTTTTACAAGTGAAAGTGGTGAGTGGAAGCTGGCCGGCTTTGAGGTGCTGAGTTCACTCGCGGATGATGAGCCGTTTATCTATGTGGGTCTACCATGCAATATTCTTTGGATGTGAGGCGCTGATGAGACTAGAGATATGGAGGATTGTTACCCGATGCTGGACGATACGCGGCGCCGGAGATTGGCAAAGGAGGGTGGGAGGGGTTAAAGAGGTACGTTCGTTCATGGTGAGATAAGGCTCACGCTGATAATGGTTCAGTCAATCCATACACGTTACTGATTCCTGGGGCTTCGGCGTTCTTGTCTACGAAGCATTTAATGGCTCGTTTGCCGGTGCCGATCAACTTTCTCAGCCAAAGAAGATACCGCCCCCAATGGCAGCAGCTTACAAACGTCTCATCGCCACCAACCCCAAATCTCGTCTCTCAGTCGCACACTTCCTCGAGCAAGGTCGCCGCTCCAAAGGCTTCTTCGATATCCCACTCATCCACATCTCGGAATTTGTCGAAAACATGGGGGTGAAAGAACAGGCTGAGCGAGAGATATTTCTTGATGAGCTAGAACGCACCGGAGATCAGTTTCCGGAAGATTTCTTCAAGATGAAGGTTCTCCCCGAGCTACTCAAGAGTGTAGAGTTTGGAGGAGGAGGACCCAAGGTTTTTAGCGCTGTTCTCAGGATCGGTGAAAAGTTGAGTGATGAAGAATGGGAAGCTTCTATCACACCTGTTGTAGTACGGTTGTTTGCACTCCCGGATAGAGCGACTAGGGTTTTCTTGCTAGATAATTTAGGGCGCATGATTGATCACCTTTCGAGCCGAGTTGTTAATGATAAAATCTTTCCAGACATGGTGGGGTTATTCTCATTGAATATTAGAGTGGGGTAGTGCTGACGGTGATAGTTAACTGGCTTCTTTGATTCGGCACCGATTGTTAGGGAGCAAACTGTCAAGGCTGTCCTCACCATTATCTCGAAGTTATCGGATCGAAATATTAACGGAGACCTGCTGAAGCATCTGGCAAAGACGCAGAATGACGAGCAACCGGGGATTAGAACTAATACCACCATATGCCTGGGAAAGATTGCAAGAAATCTGGGGCAAAATGTACACTCTCCTACTCTTCCATATCTTTCTCTCTGCTAACAGGAGCAGACCCGTCAAAAAGTACTGGTAGCAGCATTTACACGCTCTCTGCGCGACCCATTTGTACACGCCCGTAATGCAGCCCTTCTAGCACTCGCAGCAACATCAGATGTATTCGACGAAACCGACTGCGCCACTAAAGTCGTCCCCGCCATCTCCCCATCGCTAGTAGATAAGGAAAAGATGATCCGTCAGCAAGCCGCAAAAACCCTCGAACTATACCTTGCGCGAATCAAGACCTTGACCACCAGCTACCCCGATACGGTTCTTCCACCACCCGGCGCAACCAATCCCGAGGCGGGTGCGGCAAAAACGGGAGGAGCAGTGGTGGTGCAGCCGTCGGGATGGACTAGTTGGGCTGTTGGAACACTTACGGCTGCCGCGGGGCAGATGGCCTCGAAACCTGTCGCTGCAATTGTGGAGGAGCGTCCAGCGTCTGCTCCTCCAGCAAGACCTGCCGCGCCATCGAGGCCCGACCCAAAAACTACTGCCTCCACCACCTCTTCCGTTCCACAGCCGAGTGGGTTTTTGAAGGATGAGAATGAAGATGACGATGATCTAGATGGCTGGGGTGCATTGGATGATGACGCTGATAACGACACAGGAGGGGGAGAAACATTTTTTGATGCATTGGAGAAGAAGGTGGGGCGGCAGGTGGGGAAGAAGGAGAATAATAGAACGGTGTCAACGTCAATGCCATCGGCCAGTGCTAGCACAGGTGCAGTGAGTTCCTTCGGCCCGAAACCATTTAGCTTGAAGAACGAGGACGAGATAGATTTTGAGGCGCTCGTGGGTGGAAAGGCGAAGAAGAAGGAGTTACCGAAGGGGTTGTCGAAGAAGCCGGTGATGCCTGTGAAGAAGACTACAACAGCAGCAAGGACGGTGAAGAAGACTACCACTGCTGCGAAGGTGCCAGCAAAGAAGATGGATGCTTGGGATGAAGGGGAGGCGGATTGGGGGGATGGCTGGACGTGATGAATGAAATGATGAAGATGTGGAGGCATTCATGCTATAGTTGCTGGCGTGCGGGTTTTTTTAAAGGCTTTCTTGTTGGCAAGGGCAGCTGATAGAATAAATGGAGCGGTCGTCAGTGATAGACACTTTGTCAATGACACAAACGTACTTATCGTTTGCCCATGTCAGCTACGGCGGAGTTACGGTAAATATACATCTAGCCCAGGCACCTAACTTTGGTAACCCACTTTCAAAATTTCAGTAGTCGCTCAATGTCATTAGTGTGGAGTGATAACGAGTGAATCAACCATAACCAGTGTACCAGTACACCATACCCAAATCCCGGCCATGTTTGTACAGCGGCGAGCAAAGAAGAAACAACTGCTTTACCTGCATCCATATCCAATGATTGTATTTGGGAGAGGGAGACTTTGGAGGAGAGCTGGGAGGTGGGGGAGGCTTTGGAGGAGGAGTAAAGGGGTCCCCATATCCCCGTTGCGGGCGATGCTTCACGACGTATTTTTGTTAATCTGAGGTTGCCAAACTTAAGACTATTACCTCCGTCCAGGCGGAGCATCCAGTTTAGTAATCGCTCAATGTTAATGTGGCTCAATGTTAATGTGGCTCAATGTTAGTGTGGCTCAATGTTAGTGTGGAGTGATAACGAGCGAGTGAATCAACCCATAAACCAGTGTACCAGTACACTATATTGACATTTACTGTTTGGGAGTGCTAGGAGGACAAAAGCTTCGTGAAGTGGACGTAAAGATATTATTCAATTCACAGAATATCACTTTTGCATATGCAGATATACTTTCACTTATGTCGACGTACGTGGTTTTATTCATGAAATCACTCGGTATTTCATGAGTCATGTTTAACCAAGCAACGGGGGTGGAGAAATCATTGTTAGCCATAATTTTAATACAACGTTTTGTTCATTACTCCAGACTGATCCCTTACGTTTTGTAAATTCCGCCGAGCGAGCTTACAAAGCGAGGGAAAAAGTCTGGGCAGGAGAACAACCAGACACGCAGGGTTGTCGTCCAGAGGTTCCCAGAAACCCAAGTCCAAGGGTGTTGCCCTCCGGATGCGCTTGAGACTCAACGTCTCGACCGCTCGATGTATCCCGAGTTCTGACATGGTAATCGTAAGCCCAGAAGTCGAAAATGCAGGCGATTCCTGGAAATTTGTTACCCTCAATACTCACAATACTCACATAGTTGACCACTATGGATAATGACTGTTCCACATCTTCCGACTGCAGTCATCGAGTCTATAACACCCTTCTACTCGCTTCGCGGTTGAACTATCCGGACAACGAGTGAAAGTAAGACCATAGCCATTCCACCCAAAGTTCCAACGGTAGCGGCTGTGGAACAGAGGTGCTGTGGATCTTCCCTTGACTCCCTCGCCCCATTGCAGGTTCGCTCTCTACTAGTGATGGGCTTGAGACGAGTCGCCTTAAGTCTCCAGTCTCGAGCCGGCCCGAGCAGTGTGATAACGCGTGAGTCGGCACGGACTTGCAAGACCAGAGGCTCAAGCTTTGACTCGAGTTTTCCTGAATACAGGCTAAGGGTTCTCCGGTGTCATTTCGGGCTCCACTGACCGCCTAGTGACCTGCATTCCATGTTGATTCAAGGGCCTATGCGCCCGTTGAAAGATCTTACATATGAGGTACTATTGACAGTCAAGTATCATGGAACATCCACCGGTCACCATATCATGCTTCGGTTATGGGCGGTGTGATTGCGGTACATAAAGCTCGAGTTTAGGCTCAACCAATGTTTTCACCAGTCCGGACTAGTTCAGTCTGAGTAGGGCTCAGTACGATCCAGTCCAAAATGAAGGTCGGACTGGACTTGTTGACTGGACTAGGACTGGACTGAACTGGTCTGTAACACGATTTTGTAGGACTGGTCTGGTCCAAGGTAGGGCTCAGTCCGGACTGGACTAAAGGCAAAGTTGGACTGGACTGGACTAGACCTGGACCGGTCCAGACTGGATTAGTCCACCCCCCGACTGGTGAAAACATTGGGCTCAACTCACGAGTCTGCTCGAGCTTTCGTGAGCCTCTACCGCTATGAGACGAGTCGGCTCGAGCTTGTGGCCCAGGCTCGACCTAACTCCCGCCCTCACTAACTCTTCATTTCTATCAAGCAAAGTTTACAACAGGACGGATTGTTGTCTTCCATAATCAGGATCCGAATCTCCCAATAAACAAGAACTGATGCTTAACTTAGCTGGCAGTGCATGGTATATGCCAGGTGTTGTAAACGCCAAGTGCTATAAACACCAAGGTTCGAAACCTCACTTACTTTTTTGTTCTAGTATGAAAGTATTCGCGTCAGGGCTGTACCTGGGCGAGTAATACTATGACTACACCCGACTTGGGTTGCGACGAGCAACCCGGGAAAAGACCGAACTTTGACCTGGTATAGATGCATGTAGATGGTAGGATCGGGCGCAGATACTATGATCTTGTTTGCAAGGTAGGATAAAATAAGCGTAAAATAATTAGTGCGGGTTTCGAGCCTGTGACCAGATGGACCAGCGTTTAAAGCGCTTTAGCAGATAAGCTAGACGAGCTAAATTTGTTATACATGAACTTACGAGCTCTTAATTCGTTTAGCTGCGTGGCAATTTATCGATCCCTACACATAGTAAGTGCGAGATATCGATCTATTATGAAAAACCAGGTATAAGAGGAACAAAAAATCACAAGGTTTGTAGACTGTGGTGTTTGTACCATCTCGTTGGTTAGCTAGGCAATCTGATCTTGTATGGTTGACAAAGCTTATGGGATTCCAGCTTGTTGGCAATGGTTCCAGTAGTCCGGAAGGGGACCAGTCTAAACCGGACCGATCCTGGCCTAGACCAGTCTAGTCCGACTTTCAGCTGGACTGGACTGAACTGAGCCTTACCTCAGACCGGATCAGTACTGCAAAAATCCGTGTTATGGACCAGTTCAGACCGGTCAATCCCGGTCTAAACCAGTCCAGCCCGACCTTGCTGCTGAACCGGATCGGACTGAGCCCTACCTCAGACCGGGATCGTCCGGACTGGTGGAATCATTGCTTGTTGGACCACAGTACTTAATCGAACATCTGCAGTGGGCTCAATGGGATGGCGAAATGAAACTATCTGAAAGTTAGCGTAAGCTGTATTGGCAGAGATACGAGGGAGATACCTGTTGATAGCAGCGTTGAGGTGGAGTATCTCAAGTATTGACTTGGCATAGCTAAGGTGATTAATGATGTGGATATTCCTGAAACTCAAGATGATCCGGTCACAGAACCTCAACATGATCCCCTCATCAACTTGTACATCCGAGGAATATCCCATAAATCCTGCGGGCCACTTTCTTCTCTATTCATATACCATGAACTGGAAGATGTGGGCGATTGTACTGATACTGCGAGCATATGCGGTGGCGGCTTGGAGCTGTGGGTACTGCGGGACGCACAGCCCGGCAAACATGTCGACTTGTCGAGTGTGTGGAGCGATGAGGTGATCATGGTTCCGAGGCGAGGGGCGAGGCCTCCTATGGGGGTACTTGAGGTCGGGTTCAGATGCGATTGGCTGATTACTGAAGTATATTTTTGGAAGTTGGTAGTACGCAGGTCTTGTACAGACTCAAGGTTGAATGTCAGTACATTGCATTCCCTTCTAAACCGTTTATCCTCATCCAGCGGCCAGAAAGAGTGTCTCTGGTCTTACATCCTGGCACTCTATCTCCTGAAAAATATCCAACCGCTTCTGTTCTTGGTAGAGAGCCATGCGTTAGTCAAATAGATGCAACCATATGGCATCTGAATGATAGGGATGGCTGTAACTCTCTATTATGTTGTGGCAAACTAGATGAGTTGATGGTGCTGGTTGCCAATTCATGATATCCAAAGCCCCCAGAGTTTTAGATTACACAAATGGTTTACTGTGCACTGGAGGCTGGAATAACATCCAGCAATGGTTTGTATAAAGGCGAGGGGATGCCACAGGTTCCCCAGCAAGCACCATGTCATCGAACCGGGTTACCCACCCACAAGCTCCAGGTTCCAGGTCCCTAGCATTTCGATTTCATCCGAGTCGAGATATGGTACGCGAGCCAGTCTCCCCCGATGATGTAAAGTCAATCGCGGGAGATCAAAACTCCCATGTAAAGCTCGGGTGCCAGACTGTGATAGTTCGTAGCAGCGTAAGTGTAACTTTGGGATTTCGGTTTAGCTTTGATACCGCGCGATCGGAAGTTACGAGGGCTGCAGTTGGTAGTAGTCCTTTTACACCAGCTCTTCTTCCCTGACCACTCGGGATTGCCAAGTATGTAATCCACCCTAATTCCACTGTAGGCGCAATTCCGTAGGTGCGAACGGCAGCAGGGCTGTAGCCTTGAATTGTCTTGACTGCTATGATTCATTACACGGAGCCGCAGATCAGCAGATAGGCAGAGAGAAGGAGGAGAGGAAGAGGTAATTGTGGGTCGTGTGCTGTAGTACCGAATACATGTTGGAATAGATTAAAACGGCAATATATACCACAGGATACAGCCTCTCCCAAACCAGGCGTCAATATCCCACCGGCTCTTCATAACCTCATGAAGTGGAAGAGAAGGAAAATTGCGGAGGCATCAACTCATATGTACTGACTTGAGCCAGTTCGGTGGTGTCGTCTGCCTGGTGTTCCGAACCGGATTTTGAAAAAATTTGGCGTTGTCGTTTTCGCTAGAGAGCGCCTCTGCTCCAACCACTTCGCTATTGTTACCCGAGAGAAACTGTTGCGGAGGTCGTCTGTGTTGAACGGGAGAGAAGTTGTGACTTAGTCTCCATCACTTAGGCATTTCCCCGTTGGTATGAGCTGAAATTAGGAGCGTCATGTTTTGCGATCTGACCCCAGCCGAGAATGCGGTAGCAGAGAAGGTTCTAAGGCGTCTGGAAACGGAAGAGAGAAATAGCCGGTTACTCCATCTCAAAAGCCGAAAAATGTGATATGTTTGATCAACCTATCCCACTCTTCTGAGCTTGGCAAACGCCGAACGCCGAGTACCTCTCGATCAAACGAAAGTGGTAGCCATCAGCTGCAGTTCCAGCTCGATAGCCGACATCGAGATTTGTTTTGTGGTTGGGAGTCTCAAACCTGAAACTTCCAGTTGTTTGGGACCGGCAGTTTCAAACGTGTATTACATGAGTGACAACTAATGAATGAGTGATCAGATATGACCTCGTCTACGCTATGACCTACTTAAGAGCACGCTTTATTGCGTGAGACGGCCAGCGGAAACCCTAACCTGTGCTTCAACCTCCATGGACATGCCGCCTCGCCGTCAGCCAGTTATTTCGGCAGACAGTCTCTATTGGGAAATATTTGCGTCTCTGACAATGTCCCTTGTCCAACACGATGAAGTACTACGTGTGGGGAGGACCAGAGGCTTTGCCCTGAATTGCCGGCCAGCTCTATGCACACGTGATATGATCACAATCATCCACATACCCATACTCTGTAGTAAACACCTCTTTGTTTTGGTATAAGGTAGCCTTTTCTTGCTCCTAGGACAGTCAATTCTTCATCTGCCGATGCTCTATCCCCAAAGTACACCACAGCACTCGAGCCACCCCCTTCCTACACTCCCACACTCGACCCCACCCCACCCACAGACTCCCGTACCAGCAATGCAAAGCCTACAGTATGTACAGACATCATTTATGCTTTTCTCGGGCTGATCGATCCCTTGCATACATTTGGATTCATCCAGATGGGTGTCTTGCTGCAGGGCTGCACACGTTGCCCGAGGACGCACACACATGAAGTCTATGCGGTTCAGTTCAAAATATTTCAGGCTGCATTACACATACAGCGGAAAACAGCTGCCGAGGTCTTCTTCCAATTAAGGGCTTTCTTATAAAATCCCGAAATGAGTTGTTGGGAAGCTCTCCGATCAAACGTGGAAGGGAGAATTTAATTTAAACCAACTGGTTGGTAGGTTCCCAAAAATTGGCTGCTAACATAAGTTACAGATCCCCAAAGAAAACCCAATGGCGTCTCACGATCTCCTGGCCAGCCAATACACCGCCACCAGGTTAACGGGAACGACGTCTGTTCGCAATCTCAACTGCAGTCGGAGCAAAAGAATCACCCGATGCCCTGCATGGCGTTGATTCGATTTGATCGGGGCGCGGAAAAAGCAATCCGGAAACATCGAATTTGCAGTGTTAGAACGAGATCGTAATGATGATGACGATGGTGACATAGGTATGGTTGTACTAGGTACGTATGTAAGTGTGACCTGCCTTCCCGTCTCCCTCATAAGCAAGTGAGTGCCAGTTGTTCTATGTAGAAGATCGATCTGCCCGAGAAAAAGCATATCTCTACCATTGGTATTGGTGGAGTTGTATGCTGAATGGTGGCGGTGGTGTGAGTTCCGGGGGCAAATGCCTGGCTACATACCCGCCCCATCACGAGATCGCCACGAGGTTTAATTTGCATGATGTTGGCTTGGATATAATTACACATTCATGGGTATCTACCGTTCGTTTCTGTAGAATTCAACGATTATTGCGTCACGATGTATGATTCGACTGCTGAGGTCGTGTGACCGCGGTTCCTGTGCTCCTCTGAAGTCATAATGACTCTGAGTGAACGCTACCAAGTAGAGGCTTCGCACTGAGTGTGAGTGGATCATGGTCTCAAATTTGGGTTATCTCCGAAAAATTCGACAGCTGCGAATTCGGCGGTGATGATTGGTTCAAAGCTAATGCTTTGGTTAGCGAACCCCCGGTCTCAAGAACGCATGCGAAGTGTGAACCCATGGGCCAAGACGCCCCACAGTTTCCCCACGGGGAGGTTCTGAGGACCTGGAACCTGGAGTGGGACGGGCGTCCACTTGCCTTTATACAAATCCTTGCTAGATGTTATTCCAGCCTCTAGTCCCAGTGGAACCATTCATGTAATCTAAAACCACGGGGCGCTTCGAATATCACAAATTGGTAACCGGCACCACTGTTAACTCATCTAATTGCCACAGCATAATGGGAGGTTATAGCTATTCCTTCATTCAGATTCCATCATCACAAAGCCCTGTAGGGAAATGCATAACATGTAGAGCTTAATTACCTAGGCCTTTGATCTATTCATCTGCGGCGCCATTTGGTTGCATTTTATGACTAACGCTTGGCTCTCTGCTAAATAGGGTGCGAGGCTTCCTAGTAGTTTCAAATGCAGTCGCGACTGGGGTTTGGAGTGACGGCATAGAAGTGCACTTTTGAAGTACCCTTCCATGCCACTCATACGTAAGAATATGGCGCCTGCATTACAGCGAGTAATGACAGGCATACTCGAGTATTACATGCTCACTTTAAATGCGAGGATGTTGATCACGAAGAATGGATTTATGCCACTGAGCACAAGCTGATCGAGTCCAACATCCAACACCTTCCCAGAAAAAAGTCCGAGTCGTAGGCAAAGCTGTTTCTCGCTCCAACACAACCAACAGCCCCTCCGCTGATGGATCCTGATTGCTCAATACTACAAGACCTTCTCTCAAGATCTACCACCAGGGCCCGCCCCCACAACGGCGAATGTACAACATAGGGTGTCCTATCCATGAAAATTTGAAGAGCATTCTACAGTTCTAGGTTAATGGTATTCAATTATTAACAGAAGAAGGTACCATCGAGTCGGCGATTACTTCGACGTTACTGTGCTTTGCCGTCTTGGTGGTCTGGGTTGATCATTATCTCTAAGATTTGCAAAGGATCGAGATTCCATAAGCTGAATGCAACGGTGTCTTGCGCAGTTCTCCGTGTCTGGTGGGAGTTTTCTTCAAAACTTGCATTTACGCATGGGAATAAAATGTATGGCATGGAAAACGAGGTGGGCGCCATTAGGAGGACGCCATTGAAGCTCGTGCTCGACATCAGCCAGCTGGAATAACCACGACATCTTCGATCAAGATAGGGGGACTGACAACACTTCCGTCGTTTCATCTAGCGGCCCGCACGACCATAAATGTGCGCACTATTGCCCCGCAATTGTCATGATATTTCGGCATGCTCGAACACGAAGGCGCCACGAAGATGCAGTGATACGAGGAGAGAAGAAGGAGCCATTGGGTATGCAATGAAACTGTTTCTAGGAGGTTAATATACGTTAGCTAATGCATTGAAGATCCGGAGTATAAACATATGTGGGATTAAGGATATGGATCGGTAAGAACGCTGGGAATCACTGTGCGGCAAAATTTGACGTGGATGTAGTTCCTTCTGAAGAATTAGATTTCACTTGATGCTGCAATCCCAGGTATGCATGGCCTTTAGTTAAGTAGTTGTATAATCGAGTCTGAAGGTGAGGATCGGACGTGCCTGTCCTGGGAGCTAAAAGCGCTTGTCAGCTCGGGTAGGATCCGTTGGAAATCCTCACTCATTTCACCGGATTCAACTGCTACTGGCCAGATGGAGGGAAGACCCTTGGAGGATAATTACTGCCTGTTGGTTATCCTCAGGCAGGAGAGCTTCCCTTGAATGCTGCCGCTCTGTAATTGTCCCCCACACCAGCCGAGGTTATACAGATCCAAGATCCAGCACTGCTGGCGGAAATGTGCTCCGGCAGTTCGGAAACATCACAGCACGCACATCCTCGTTGAGTTTCCCGTAAAAAGCTTGGTCCTCAGTCAGAGAGAGCACAAGAAATTCAGAGAGGATCGTATTTGGACTAATTCCATGCTCAGGCACTCGTAAAGGGTAACCCGCCCAAAGCATCATGAAAGCGTAGAGCTGGGGTTTCCCGAAAATTCCCGAGTCAAACAAACTATGACGCAAGTCCCCAACAGTAAACTTGAGTACGAGCACTGACGTGTGGTTCGTGTCTGAAGAGAAAGTCAGTCTTGCAGATTGGTTACACCGTAAGCCTCACCTTGTATCGTTGTCGCTTCACCGCCGATGAGTTTTCTTGCATAGAGGTCCTTGCATGGGTATTCATCGTCGATCTGTCGATTTCAAGGAAGATTCTCTCACGATATATGATGTTGGTGGGGGTCGCGTGACACTACCTACCAGCATTGCTCCGGGGACCGGGGCTCAACCCTACGGGATGTTCCACACTGATGTACACTGCCGACGCCCCGATCACGCAGGAACCCGCTCAGGAAAGTGTGCTGAGCAATCTGCAAAGACCGTAGATTGGAATTGCAGATTGGTTACTCACAACCAAGAAGGTTGCCAGGGTCCATCGTATGTAATTGTCCTGACATGCTGGAAGGTATGTATTTCTCATGGTTAGGTTAGGAGTAACCGCAAGTGTCTTCGGTAGAGTAAAGGATAACTTTTAACACCTTGCTCCCGACGTTCCTCCATCAGTAAGCGAGAAAGCTAGGTATAGTAATCTATAACACCCTCAACTCCGGCCAATTGCAAAAGCATTTTTACGCCTTCAACCCGACCTCCCATCCACCTCTTGCAGATCACTAACTCCCAACATGCGTCCAATTCTGTAAGTCTTCAGCTGTTCCTTCTCCTTAGCGGAAGGTACATCTCCATCCACCTCCGCATGATGGTGGTGACGATGGGGGTGTTTATGTCCATGTCCATGCCCATGTCCATCACCGTGATCGTGGTCGCAACAACCGCCCTCCGCGGCCTCATCATCACTGCCCGCCTCCTCCTTAAGGAACGTCAAATCCTTCTTCATAGAGTATGCGTCCTCGCCATCCGCATAGTATTTTGGCTCCACCTTCTCGACCAAGAACTGGAGCGTATCGCGGTACAGGTGCAACGCCGCCTTGTTTGAGACGCGCACATGAAGGGACACATATTTCGCGCCGAAGGCTTCCGACATGGCTCTTTCTATTCTTACAGCGTTAACCTCAAATTCAATTTTCGTTCCGTGCTCCCAAGTAAGCGGTACTTACGACTTTGCCGCATCAACTTCTCCGCCAATCCCAGTCGTCGGTGCGTGCGCATCACACTAAGACTCGTAATGTGCCCGTGCTGGATGCCATCAGCAGGCTCCTCCTCCATCTTTGCAAGCACATATCCGACAATCTTTGGCGGTTCACCGGGGTATTTGGGCGGGTGGCTGAGATCTACGGCGACGTACGAGAGCTGCGGCCATGAGAGTGCATGGTAGAGGTAGTACTTCAAAAAGTAGTTTTCGGGAAGGTTGGTGATGTTCGTTTGCTGGACATGCGGGATATCAGAGGCGCGGAGGAGGCGGATGTCCATGGTGGTTGTTGCTGGATAAGGCGATGTGCAGTGGTGGGGTGGGGAGGTGTTGTGAAGTTGAGGCTCTAAGAATGCGTAGATCGTCACTCGAGAACAATGATGGACTTAAATGTTGCGAGGAATGGGAAGCACAGAGGTACTTAATTTTTTTCATCTAGGAGGACAATAGATACAATCTCGGTATTAATCCAAGGAATCAAGAAAACCCATTATTCGACCGTAGGAATCAGAATACAAAGACAACAACAATGTTCGCTATTTAGGAGGCTAAAAACATCACAACCGAGGAAAAGATGCATAGGAAACATAAAAATCGATGAAGAAACGCCAACCAAATGCCCAAGCCCCTAGTTGTTTCCCCTTGGCCTTATATATTCCATTTTACCAGGCCATCAAAAACCATCGTAATGTCATCATCATATGTACCATAATATACCACATCGCTATCGTCTGCCTTTTAGCAGCCTGTTCTCCCATTCTCCCAGATCCACATCTCTTCTCCGGGCACACACAAACACCTCTGGAACTCTCACGACTCCTTTCCCGGCCATGAGATTGTCCTTCACACTCCTATCCTCTTCTTGTAGCCTCCAGAACACCTCTTTGATCCAGTCTGCTGCTGCAAACCATTTCTCGGCACCTCCCATCACTACCTCATTAAACTTAATATATGCCACAGAATCCATAAACAGGCGTGTCAATGCAAAATCGCGAGATGCTACCCTAGAAGCATAGTACTTCCGGTAGTAATATAGCTCTACCAAGTGTTTTGCCCGCGAGTTGAGGTCCTGTTGCGAAGTTTCTGAATTTGGTGGCGGAGGTAGAGGTGGGGACGGCGGAGACGGCACGCAGTCTTCGAAGTCGGACCCCGGAGATTGAAATGCACACCCGTTGGCGGTAGCATTGGGGGATGTCAGATAGTCTACGCACCCAGGTGAGTGTGTCGGAGATGCAGGGGGGCTTGGCATGTCTGTACGGGGAGGCGGTTGAACTCCACTGAGAGACGTCCAGTCGTAGTAGTGGTGATTCCACACCTCGCCCTCGGAGACATTTCCTAGCTTTCCTAGGGATCTCGCAAATTCATTTCCTTCCCAGCCAAGGTCGTTGGGAAACCTTCCAGTAGCAACGAGTGGCATCACCGAAGCAAACTCCCAGTCTATAACCCCGGTAATCTTCAATGTCTTTTCATCAAAGAGAACATTACGAATTGCAAGATCGGAGTGGTGAATGCAAAGAGTGGATAGTTCTTCCGGCGGGGTGAATAGGGTTGTTAGCCCAGATAACAACTGCAGGAGCTCGCCAAACTCCTGAGGATTTGCTTTAGATGAACCGAGGTGAGAGGGTAATGACGAGTCTGAAGGTAGCTGCGACCAATTCCCAATGGCAGACAATGTTTCCCTCTCTATCCGCGCTTCCCAAAGGTCCGGTAATGTCGAAAATGGCCCAAGAAATGGTTCTCGTAGTTTGTCTTCTTCTTCAGACCCAGATGGTACCGCAGCCATCTTTCCCACGTAGAACTCATTGTCACCATCTTCTCGTTGATAAATATATCCTAGTTCCGTGAATTCCGAAGGTTTTGAAAGCTCGGCCTGCACATTCGCTAGTTCCTTAATAACTTTCATCTTATCCTTTGAACTCAGCTTATAGAACCGCCCATTTTCAGACAGGTTCTTTCCTCTTACACACTCCCGAAGAACATACGGTGCACCAACGGGGTTATCAAACGTCAAATCCCATGCATAAATGCGGGGAATTGGAATGTTGTACAACGGCGAAGAGTAGAGGTACTGCATGGTGGCTATCTCTGAACTCTTGGCATCGGCAGAGAAGAATTGTGGGGGGGAATTCGAGACGGAAGCCGCACATGATGTCGAATCGGAAAATTGAAGTTCATATAATGAGTTGTGAGAGCCACGACCTGATCGAAACAGTCAGTACTCAGTACTTGAATTACTGAAAATGAAGCTATCGTCTTCAAAGTTTTTTATTCATGGATTGAGATAACCAGAAACGTAAAAGAGCCCCGCAGCATGTAAAACAAGGGCAGAAAACGAAAAAAAAAACGACTGCACCAATGCCTTTTCTAGTGCAAAGAAAGAAGGCTGAACAGGGAATAAAATTGTACGCCCAAATATCAAGAAGTGCTTTGCCTGACTTGGGGCTGCAAGGAAACATAAGATGTGGAGGCATCAAGAGACCCGAGGAACTGGTTCTCAAGACCCGGCCCACTTTAATGGTCTCAGGTTTCGTTTCCACAATCTTGACCCTCCAATCTCCCAGATGCCGCTGATATAGGTAGAGGAAGGGGAGGGATATATAAGTAGGTGTGGGGAAGTATGGTTAGGTACATACTTCCGACGTCGATCTGCAGCTGTGCAGTCAATGCCTGAAACATTCTTCCACCTGTCTCGAGATTCAACCATTACCATCACCACTATCATCACATGCGCCCGCCGGCGCAACTAGTTATCATGAAAGAGAAAGCCTCGTCTTCGAAACAACATAGCGCATAATTAAGTACATCCCACGACGATATAAAAATGTGATCGGAGCAAGAACGAAGCAAATTGTTATTAAAACGTCACAAAACTTACCTAGTTCGCTAATTCTCGTGCATTCCTCCTTCCCCAGACAACCCAAAGCGCACGAAATCAGGCCTTCCAGGCTTACCCAGTCACTCCGTAGCAGCCGTGGTATTGACAGACTCAATCTGCGTCCAGCTCGTCCGTTGCGTTGTGACGGCGACGTTGGGGTGGATGACGTCGTGGTGGTCCCGTGTAGTCGAGGTGAGGAAGGAGGTGAATGGGCATGGCAGCAGTCGTCGCGGTCTCGTCGTGAATGTAGCGGGGTAGTTTTCACTGCGCCAGTAGTGTTATCGTTGCTGCTCCCGCTCGACATCCTGCGTGATCCCGCTTTCGACACCCCGTCCCTGTTCCTGGTTCTTTGTTGGTATTGTCGCTCCTGAATTCCCGTCGGATAGGGGAATTCAGGGTTCATTTTCGATACTCGTTCTGGGCTTTGGTCGTGCTGCTGTTGCTGCTGTCTATCATATCGTTGACTGGTCATTTGAAGCTGCATTGGGTGCAGAAGAAAAATGACGAGAAACACTGCGCGGATATCCCTAATGAAGCGGAAGTGGAAGGGGATCGAGATATTGTAGAGATATCGAAAGAGGTATATATTGGGAGGCGCCGAATAGAGTAAAGGCCTTCTCAGTGTGTTGCAAGGGCAGTTCAGGTGTGTAGTCGGTAGTATACCGCGCTTCCAGATCTGTCTTTATGTATGGATCTCCGGCAGCAACCCGCAAGTGACGACGTAGAAAAATCGTACAGCACCAGTTAATTCTCACAAAAGGATGTGAGTGGATTGCCTTTAGTGTATGTACAACACCCGTACAGCGTTCCACGTTATCTGCTGCTGCGATGAGGGGCCACGCTGTCGGGTGGTTGGGGAGCAGAAATTCAGGATTGTACTCGAGTAGCCGTGAGATCTCTCTCTCGGTAGGCAGAGGGATACCTGTTGGAAGAAGGGCAGGGGTTGCAGTGGATATTGAGGTGGAAGAGAAGAGGGGGGGTGGTAGAGAAGTCCAAGGAGACGAATTTAGAGTGATCTACTTGGATACCATCACGAAGGTATAGTTACTTGCACGCTTAGGCGCGAGGAGAAGAACATCAACAGAGAAGGAGAAAGTCAAAATCTACTGCATCTGCCAAATACTCTGCAATATCTTTTTTCCTTCTTTTCTTGTGTTCGCTCTTCCTGGCCAACCAATCACACGGCGAGGCGAGGGTACTTGGGGAGGGTTATTTTCTTTTTGACTCCGTTCGTTCGCTCGTTAATGGCTCCGGAGCTTTTCATTTGCTGCACCTTTACGCACATCTGCTTGCTGGGGATGCTGGTGGATGATAAATGAAGAAAGAGGTTTCTCGCAGAGGCCGGGCTGCAAGTGCAAAAATCAACAATGGAGACCGATTAGAGTACATACTGTACAGCGGAGATAGGCTCGCTTTTCGCTTGTTTGGAGGAATTTCGCTCCTCGTCGAGACAGGACGTCCTGTTCCCCACCGCGCCCTACCACTAGGGTACACCACTACCTACAGCTCACCCACTACGTACAGATCCTACCTAGGTCCCCTCCGGAGTCCCGGTCACATCTCCACTGCACTCCACACCTCTTTTGAGACGCGTTTTCTGGCGGCGGAACTTGGAAGTTTGGTGTTGGGCAGCTTGGCTGGTTGGGTGCGATGGATGCACAGGGTGACGCGCATCGTTGGGCCTGGCGAATCAGAGCAGAGCACTCCACCTAGCGTATGCAACGGCGTGCACGAGCCACGTTTAGTTAAAGATATACCACTCAAGTTAGTACCACACGGCACACCTCACCCATCACATATATTATCGCGACGAACATCCTCATTCTGGTTACTAAGGAAGACTGCACTGCTGAAGGTTCGGTCACGACCACCATTCCCTGCGACTGTGGCGCCTTTAAACCCCGAGTCCAGCCGTGCTTTACAGCAGTTCCTGACCATTACGTTCAACCTGCACTTTATGCCTCCCATGTGACTGACGGTCAGAATGCGAGTGTTCGGGGCTGGGAGATAAGTACGAGGGGATGGCGCCAACCTGAAGCTCGTCGTTCACAGCGCGGATGCAGTGAGACCGGTATATGTGCTGGGAACATTTCCATCAATTCTCTACCATCAGCTCTAGAAGCGGCCCTTTTTTGCCTTCCTGGTTGCTGCGATGCTTTGCCGTCCAGTGGTATGCAGGTGCGCTGTACGAGCGGCGTCGATATGACGTAGCGAGGCGAATAAGCAGAGGAACACCGACACACTCAAAGTACTGTCCCTTGCTGCTCATGAAACACCAAATACTCGCCTAAGTTGCTCTACAGAAGGTTTTACCTGGGCTGAAACTGCTCGAAGTAGATCAAAGAAATATATCCGTCTCCCTGTGCTCGTTTTGAGCGAATTTCTTCCGTCTAAATCATGATACCTGCCCCGTATTGATGGTTGATTTGCAATTCCGAACCTCAACACAACGCCCACACTCGAGCTATACATCATATGCGCAGGGAATTCTTTTTTTTGCTCAACATCATCAGCAGCACAATCCCTTTAATTCACCGCAAATGGGAAGGTCATATGAACCTGTTTATCTCTGACCGCCCGTCGGCAATTTGGATCAGCGCGGCGCGCTAGAGTGACGGACGGTGACCTGCGGCCCAAGCGAAGGCTGTAGGCTTCCCCGCATTCTACCACACACACCGTCCCTACCCCTCTCTTCTCTCATCAGAGAAGCGCTCTCGAAGGTTATTGTTTTTTGTTGGAAGAGGAGAAAGACTTATCGTCACACAAAAGCGCACAAGGGTGGACGGACTGTGGTCATAAAATATGATTGTTGATGGTGGTGTGTGGCGATCAAAAAAATGCCACGCTACCGCCCCGCTTGTCCACCCGCTCGGGACTTTCTGAAAGCGCGTATGTATATGTATGCGAGTATGCACCCTCCGCACCTGCTATCTTCGTCTTCCCGTCTCCCGCTTCCATCTCTGTCCGGATCCTACCGACCGACCGTTTCTGTTATCCTCGCCATGCCATGCCATACTGCTAGTCATCATCTACTTGTTCGTCAGTGATCGGGCTGTGCGCTGGACCACCGAGGTGGTTGTACTACTCGGCACTTGTAGTGCACTCTGCAAGCGGGCTGCTGTTACCGGGGAGGAAGGAAGTTTCATGCATACTTGTTGTACTCTGCTGCAGTACTACTGTGACTATAAACGCCGCATGTAAGAGGCAAGGCCAAAACAGGGCGCCTCTCCGCACGCCATTGGAGCCAACCCCGTGTATGATATACCTAGTAACTCTGAGTACAGGTACCAATGGCGGCCGCACCGTGACAAGTCCGGCATATCAATCAACTACTAAGGATGTACTGTAAGCATTACTACTATACTCCGAGTTGATAGCTATAAAAGCTGCCCGGATACCCACACAACGTTATCTGGCGTCTAATCAGGCCACCCACTTAGTCGGCTAGTCCTCATTTCGGGGTGAGAATGATTAGTTGGTGTGTCATTCACGCAAATATTCCCCATATACATATACCCGGTCGAAGTCCAGTATCTTCCGGCGCATTGCAGCCAGCATTAAGAACGGGAGCGGAGAAATCACTCGTCTCACTCGCTTTCCTTCCTCCCTGTGCTACACAAATAGTTACCGACGTTATATACGTCGATAGATCGCTGACGAGATCTATCGTTCGGTACAACACGGCAGTGCTTCCGACTGCCTTCTTCGCTCTAGGATGCAAGAAAGTTGTGTTTGCATGTCTCGTCACGTCTATGTAACCTGGGAACAAGAGGAGATTAATGCAGGGTCGTTTCGTTCAGACAAATTTGCATGTACTATCTATCCTACAAGACAATGTATATACTGCTTTTGTGTGGAACTTTTTTACACAGCAGTAGTGAAAACGAGCTTCTTCGGATGAGGGATATCTCTGAGATTCTAATACAATTATTAAAGTTTGTATATTCTCTGCACATGTGGCTCGCTGCGGGTTGCGGATGGGTTCGTACAACCTCCCATAAATCTCGAACTTTTCTCACATCGCATCACATGCGGTCACTCACATGCAGGGTTGTTTCATCGCACATATTTTCGCCTTTTTTCCCCCACAACCCGGATCCACCGTCGGGGGCGGGGGACAGATCTCATTGTGTAGCGTCTCTAACCTGGGGCAACGCCGGTGCCGGTGTCTAGGTTGTGGGTACTTGAAAGGCAGGCAAACCCCATGCAAACGAGTGGTTCGCAATGCATATACTACGATACGACGACGACACGTCTTAGCAGACGTATGTACTTACTCTATGTAGTAATATATTGTATATTCGTCTACGTATCTCTGCTGGCTGGGGGACGGCAGCTTTCCCGAGAGGACGTGATGAACGCCTGGAGAATATCCCTAACTACTGCATCTAACTACTGCACTGTTAGAAAAAGTTTTTCTTCCAGCTAACATCTCCAATCGGTAAACGGGTGGAGATAGACGAGAGGCATAAGGGTTATGATAGTGGATAGTGGGTGAAAGTGGTATCGCGACTAAGCTCTGTAGAACAACCCGACGAGAATTACTGCCTGTAGCTTTCCGTTAATCAGTCCATCTATCTTTTCGCCAATATGCAGGGGGTTGAACCATAAGGATATATTTGATTTCCATAGCCACGCGCGGCCTTTCGGCAGAGAAAAGCTGAAGCTGAAGCCTTCGCGCCATCTTGATCCAGTATGATATTGCAACTATCCATCAGCCACATCACTATAACAATCATTCAAACACTAACTATTCTATCCGCATCTACCGGCGTGTGTCTATACTTAGCATCATCATCCATTTAAGCCATCAACATGCCATCGTCATCAGCCATCCATCATCATCCATTGTTTGAATCCCGCCCGCTTTCGCGCCTACATGTCACCAAGTACGATTAACTTTCCGCTGCTGTCCGCGATCGTGATCGAGCTCGATTATAATCCTTGGCCCCTGGCATGTAAAAAAGATCATATCCCAAACGTAAACAGAAAATAAAAATAAAAAAATTTAGAACGCAACTGGCAATGCTGCAGCAGACATGCTACTGCATGATATGGGGGGACCCCCAACATGTATATATGTCCCCCCCCCGCCACCGTTCCTGCAAACGTTGAGATATATTTCACGCCCAAAGAAGTGCGATATGTTATACTTCAAACAAAGAGAAATGCGGCTGCAACGACGGAAAGAAAAATTGTTTGTTGTTTACCTATTGGCTCGGCCCCTTAGCCAGTGCAGTGGTTGAACAACGCATCGATAAGTATAGATACAACTCCTTCCTTCATCTTCTCACAACCTAGGGTTCTTTTTTATTTTTCTGCTCGTTTCCTCCTCCAGTAGGTTTTTTAGGCAACCAATTCGCCCCCGCCTACAAGGCGTGCAATCACGGTGGGCTCCGCGCTACCCGCACACGGAATTACATGTACGTTCAATGATGCTGTGGAGGTGGAGGTTGTGGAGGTTGTGGTTTGTTTGGTAGGCAGAGAGTTGTACAGACCGAGAGTAGCGGGATTTGATAGCGGGGGGACGTTTGAAGGGTGTGGTGAGGGGTGGTGAGCCAGTAACAAACGTCGGCTGATGCGTGCAATATATGTTGCAGCAGCTGGGAGACGTGAACAAGGAACATGTGATGTAACGTGAAGCCTAATGTGACGAACAACGGAGGAACAGAAATCCCAACAAGAAGAAAGGGCAACTAATGTGCTCAGTGCAAAGTGCAGAAGTTTTGTTGGAGAATGGATAATGGACACCCCTCTCTTCTCCGAGAATGGCCGCTCTATTGCAATTGCCTTCGTCTGTTTGTCATTTTATGTTTTTTCCCCCCGTCTCCTCCTCTCTGCTGCAAGCCTCAAATTTGATAATGCACCTCTCTAACGCATATTTAAACATTCACCTCCACAACTACATGCGGGTAATATTCCGGGCGCCCTCTCACGAAGGAGAGAAGGGCCCTGCATAAAGACGTGAGATATGGCGTGACCGAAAACGTCTAGGTTCCTAATCACCGACGTTCGTCCAGCTCTCCCCTATCCTACTATAATCCTACAGATGCTATCGAACCCGACTCTAAAAGCCGGAGACGTGCATACTTGATGCATACCGACGGTATTGTGCTCATACATTTACCCCGGAAATCTTTGAGCATCACTCCAACGCCTGACGCTCGACTCCCGACTCCCAGGACCTTAGGGGAAAGCATGATGATGACGACGATTATGATAAGTACACGGAGTAGATAAACTCGCATTGCTTTTCGGCGGTTACATGTGTACTACGACTTTGGGATTAGTTTTTGTACGGCAATTACCTTTTCTCTCTCTCTCTTTTAAATCTGCCGCAGAATATATGTCCACCAGCCAGCCGGGTGTCGGTGGGCGCGCGCGGGACTGCGGGGATCTTGTTGGAAAAATCCCATGCATAATTATATATTGACGTAATTATCAATATTTCACGACTTCCCTCTCTCTTCCGCGACTGGATAGTCCGTAAACCCGAGGTTAATTGAACCAGGGAGAACGTGGACGGTATGTTTCGATAGTCCCTTAGATTAATTGTCTCTGAACGACCTTCCCGACGGAGGCATATGGAAGATTAAGGAATGTTCTATGGCGTGGTAACCCCAGGATTCCCTGGATTTAGAAGTATAAATCCGATGGCGGGATATGGAGAAACAGTGAGCGAGTGATGCCCCATGCATACTGCGGTCCTTATCTACTCCTTGTCCCATCTCGTCACCAAAGTAGAGCTCATGGCCCTAAGAATTTAGAGTGATACAACTCGGGCCTACCCGGTTTTCTTGCCATCAACTGTCAAAATGAGCCAGAGTTGCGTGTTGGAGCGGGATCTTTAGTCGAAGCTTCAGCGATGGCTGAATATTAATTCCACACTGTTGACCCGAGGGTCAGTAAAGTGTGCAGGTGACCCGAAGGTGTGTTCTACACAATTTTCACCTCTCGGCCGAGAGTAATCATAAAGTATCACTCTCGAGGCCTTGAGACGGCTTGTACTGTGTGCAACACTACCAAAAACGCGCATACCCTCTAAAGAACCAGGTAAAGTGCGCGCCTAGGCGTGGGGGTCTCATGTTGACCACGGGTTTTCTTTACCACTCAAGTGAGTGATTACTTATGTTGGCACTGCATAGACGTATGGCAAATGAGATTGCCCATTTGTCTTATTGAATGAAGTACACATAGATCGACCTTTGGCATCCCAACACACGCTCGCGAAGGACGGATTTGTTGCAATTTTCATTCAGGTACTGATCAGCGGGTGACGAATTTTCATTGGCCATTGTTGGCTTCGAGTTATAATCATACAGTATTCGGCCACTTGCGGCCATAAATACATACAAATTTCTCTTTACCATCCCCGCTGCTCGTGATGCAAACACCAGTCCAAGTCGTAGCCTCCCCACCCACTACCCTCATCCCTAAAACAAACACAACACAACAAAACACAACAAAACAAACGTACGTAACCAAACAAACAAAAACATACAAACATACAAACATAAATCTAGGCCTGTTGACTTCGAGTGGTAGTTAGTAGACTAGACAGTGCTGCTGTTGGTATTACTCGCCCACCTCTGGCTCAAGTTAATAGGATCTTCGCTGGTGGAAAACTGCAACAAATACACCTTTCATAAGCGTGTAAGGGGTACCTTTCATCTATCATGTGGAAGACTTATTTAGAAGTCAGTCGTTTGCTATAGTTGAGTGACTGTGTACGCCTCATACTGAATGATTCGGAGTTTTCTCGAATTAAACTGTTACTATATGATACTGAGATCGCCGAATTGACTCAGAGGCTACGGACTCACAGTCGTAGACTCATCCACGAGTTTTCACTCGCCACCGCCACCGCCACTGGTATTTGCAATTATGAGCTTCCATGGACTTCCATGGTGTTCCACGCTCTCATGTATATAAAGACAGAGCTTCTCCTTAGATAGTAGAATAGACTTAATCCGCTTCACATTCGTAACATAAACTTAGTCCAAAACTTGAACGAACGCTTCTCATGTTTGTCACTATCTGCTCTCGAATGAGAGTCTTCTCACCTACATCTTAAAGCGACAATGGTGAAGTAGAGTCCACACCCCAAGGGCATTAAGTATGCAGGTGGTACCCCAATAGTAATATAGCATGATCAGAGTATCATAGGTTCGCCAACGTCGACGGCTTATGAGCATATCAAGAGTTCTATCAGACAGACTGGTAGATTCCGAATGTACACGCAGAATAATGATACAGAGACCCCAAAGTAATGCAGCCGCCCAGGATGCAAAGAACGCCGGCCCCAATGTAAAAACAAGACTCCCAACCCCCAAAATACGCAGCTCACAAAATGGTTACAAGTAAAACAAGATAAACAAAAACAAAAACTATACAGAACAAAAACTATACACAAAGCAAACAAAAGTTGCACGGCCTTACGTATATCTCCCTCTCCGGCTGCCCATCTATTCCCACATGTTTTTCCCTCCAATCCCGTCCATCATTAACTCGGAAATAAACAGTAACACAAAACAGTAACACAAACAACACAAAGCAATAACACAACAAACAAAACACCATCACTAGAAAAGCACAAACTCCCACCCTTTCCCCGTTTCCTCCCTGTAATGTAAAGGATCTACTTCTTCTTAGCCCTCGCTATTCAAATTCCCACCTTTTCCAGATTCTTCTCACTTCAGCCCTATGGTGTAAAACACTACTTCTTGCCAGCTCTTGCCCTACTTGCAACTCTGGTAGACTTGCGCTGAGGTTCAGCAGAAACCTGGCGACCTCTTCCTCTCTTTGGGGCAACATCCACAACCTCCGCAACGGGTTCCGGAGCAGGAGTAACCGAGCCACGAAGCCTGCGGCCAGTCGAAGGAGCAGGCTGTTTGGCAGTCGCGGCCTTCCTTGGAGCAACAACTTCTATAACCTCTGCAACAGGTTCTGGGGCGGGGGTAACCGAGCCACGAAGCCTGCGGCTGGTCGGAGCAGCAGGCTGCTTGGCCGCCGCAGCCTTCCTCGGAACAATAACTTCCACAACTTCTGCAATGAGTTCTGGGGCAGGGGTAGCCGAGCCACGAAGCCTGCGGCCGGTCGGAGGAGCAGGTTGCTTGGCAGCTGCTGCCTTTCTCGTAGTTTTAGGCAGAAGCGCCACAGCTATCTTATCAAGATCTTCCTCCGGCTCTAGCGAATGCGCCTTTTCTGCAACTCTGGCGGATCTGCGTGCTGGTCCCACTGAGGTTTGGCGGCCTCTTCGCGTCTTGACACCATCCTCTGCAGCGGGGGCCTCGGGTTCGGGAGCAGAGACCTTCACTTTCTGGGGCGAGTTGACTACCGACGAAGCACTTTCATCCTCGGATTCCTCAGGTGCGTCCTTGCGTTTCCGGGAAGACGACTTGGGAACAGCAGGCGTTGCTTTACCACGACCACGGGCGTTTCCACGGCCACGACCCCTTGGTGTAAGAGCGGTCGAACGCGTCTTCTTGATTGGACTGGCGTTCGCCTTCTCGTCATCAAGCTCCGACTCCATAGCTTCAGCAGATGTTTTTCCACGGCCACGACTTCTGGTCATGCGTGCCTTCTTGACTGGACCGACGTCTACCTCCTCGCCATCGTCTTCCGGCTCGACAGCTTCCATCTTTCGTTTCCTCCCTTGCGAGATTGGCTTTAGATCCGGTGTTGGCTCTAGATCAGCCATTGGCTCTAGATCAGCCATTGGCTCTAGATCAGCCATTGGCTCTAGATCAGCCATTGGCTCTGGATCAGCTTTTGGCTCTGGATCGGGTGTTGGCTCTAATGTTGGCTCCGGGTCGAGTGATTCTACCTCGGGATCGGGTGTTGCTTGTCCACGGGCAGCAGTGGACGGAACAGCCTTTCCACGGTCACGTGTAGTAGTAGTGCGTTTTCCATGACCTCTCGGGGTAGGAGTGGTCCCCCACAGTCTCTTCGGGAGGCTAATCTTTATGGATTCCTCTTCCTCTTGTTCATTGTTTGAAGCCGGCTCCATCTTCCGTTTCTGCCCTTTTTGCATTGGCTTGGGTTCATCCGTCGGGGTGACTGAACGGGTGCGAAGAGATCTTGTTGGACGCTTAGACTGGTTCACCGAAGGATCAACTCCCAAGCTGAGGAGATCCCGGCTGAGAGCAATCTTAGGAGTAGCGCGTAGAAGGGACGTGTTCTTCGCTTCTGCAACAATTGGCGTATCATGCATTTTGACTGGTGTTGCTTCGGTAATTGAGATACCTACCGAAGATGTTGCCGGCGTAACGTCATCCCTCTGATCGAATGAAAAAGGCGCTGATGCATTGTCATCTTCGGTATCTGAAAGAGAAGCAACCATTTCGTCGTCCTGATCATGTTTTTCGTCATCCTGACTAGGCGAGGGAGAAGCAGGCTCGTTATCATTCCTACCAGGTGAAAGAGAGGCGGGCTTTTCGTCATTCTGCTCGGGAGAGAGAGGCGCAGACCCATAGTCGTCCACACTGGGCGAGATAAGAGCAGGCTTCTCATGACCCTGACTAGATGAGGAGGGGATATACACATCGTCCTCCCCACTAGGCAATAGAGCAGGAGGCTTGTCGTCATTCTGGCCAGGTAAAGGAGGAGTAAGATTCCCATCATCTTGACTAGGTAGGGGAAAAACAGGTTCATCTTCAATCCGTACAGGTGATAGAGGAGCGGCCTTCTCGCGGATATTCCTTTCCTCCTGCTCCCGTTCCTCCCGTTCACGAATCGCTTGTTGTCTTTGTTCCTCCTCCCGCAACTGTTGAAACTCCAACTCTCTAGCAGTAATCTCATCAGCTGATCGGTCCCTAGATCCTCTGGTAGACTTTTCCAGAATCGAGGCTAACTCCTTGGTAAGGTATTTCTTCCTTAAGGCCTCCCTGGCTTCTTGGTCCTGTTCTTGGGTGATTCCCTCCACTCGCTTGTCAGGCGAGGGAGGTGCATTCTCATAACTAAGCGAGAGACGAGCAGGCTTATCGTCATTCTGTTCAAGCAATGGTGAAGCAGGATTCTCATCTTCTTGACTAGGCAAGGGAGAAGCAGGCTTATCGTCAATAACATCAAGATAGTGTGGGGGCATGGCACCATTAGGATTCTCTCCATCAGACTCAGAGTCAGAGGACTCCTCATCCGAAGAACCTTCATCTTCAACATCACTTCCGGAAGCAATGATATAGCGATCGCTAAGGTCATTCCGGAGAGTCTGCTCACCCACATCCTCGTTGGCGCTGGACTCGCTTTTAGAGAGCTGATCTTCGCCATCCCTATATCAAGATGTCAGCGAATAGGTCATTCTCAATAACCAAAATTAATAGCTTACCAAATAGCCTGATTAACTGGACCTGGGACCACAACAGGCGGAGAACTTGTCTGAAGCATTTGTCGTTGGATGGCATCATTGATCTCATCAGCTTCAGTAGGTTCGGCATCATACTCTGTTGCCTCTCCGAACGTCTCCTCATAGATGTCCTCCTCAAATTTCTCAACTTCCTCCAAAACCGAATCATCCGCAAAGACTGTGGTTTTCTCCTGGACGAAAGTTCTATGAATTTTAACTTCCTCGGTAGTGTTTTGTTCTGAAAGAGCAATGGTAATGGCTTCATCGGCTGGAAGTTCCTCTTGTCCATTGTCTTCAGAGTCTGATCCCGATTCCGCTTCCAAACCAGATTCAGATCCCGAACCATCCGCATACTCCTCGTCGTCCGATTCGTCTTTGACATCCACACTACCAGCCGAATCCTCTACCACTAGGACACCCTGGGACATGTCGGCGTGCGATTTAGACTCGTTCTGGACGCTGCTTTCAGCTCCGGTTTTGACTTCGGTGGTGACTTTAATAACCGAAGATTCTCTCTCTTGTCGAGCAAGTTGCTCGGGCGGTGGTGATTTATCTTTGGCTGCTTCTTGAACAACAACAGTCTCATCAAGTAACGCTTTATGGCCTGGCTGAGGGACGGTGTCCTTGGCAGCGCTAGGCGTGGATTCTCGAAGAGCGGCGTCGAGTTGCGCTTCCAGTGTAACAGTATCGTCAAACGACTCCTCCAAGATTGGGTGAGAAAACCTTGGGTAGTCATGAGCTTTTTCTGAAGAAAACTTTGGAAGAGCTAGATATGTTTTATCTTGTTCTCCCTGGGTGAGATCTGCAGTATTAAGGTCTTTGGTCTCCGGATCCACAACGGCTTCCTGCGTCAAGTCGCCGGCAGTGGTAATGAAAGATTCCTCCCCAAGGGTCGTTTCGCTAGCGACAGGAGCTTCGGTCTGAGGAGGGCTCTTAAGAACTTCGTTCTTAACTTGTTCTTTGGCGTTTTGGAAAGATTGATCCTCGTTGATCGTTACTTCATCGGCAACAGGAGCTTCAGTCTGAGAAGTGCTCTCAAGGACATCGTCCTTAACTTGTTCCTTGGCATTCTGGAAAGATTGGTCCTCGTCAATCGTTACTTCGTCGGCAACAGGAGCTTCGGTCTGAGGAACGCTCTCAAGAACTTTGTCCTTAACTTGTCCCTTGGGGTTCTGGAAAGATTGTCCCTTATTGATCGTTACTTCGTCGATAGCTCGTTCTTCCCCTCCCTCCGACAGACCAGCCAGTGCTTCCTCTTCCGTGAGAGATCCTCCTTCATCATCTTCATATTCGTCGACAATGATCGTCTCACCGGCTGCCGGAAGTTTCGAACTATCTTGGATATGTTTCTGAATAGGAATAATCCCCTCCTGCTGAGCATTCATTACGGATTCATCATCACCTTCATATGATACTTCATCGACTTCGGTCTCTTCTTCCACAAAGGTATCTTCATTATCATAATCATATGTCGTTTCCACATCCTTGCCGGTTCCGTCATCGTCGGATGGCTCACCGACGCTAGAAGCAGCGTGATCGTAAAATGATGCCTCCTTGATGTGGACTAGTTTTTCGTCCGCTTCAGAACTACTTTCGTCAGAGCTGTCAGAGCTCAATAAGATCGGTGCATTGTTTCCGCCATTGTTGTTTCCGCCATTGTTGTTTTCACCCTCGTCCAGTTGAATAGTTGTCGTTCCGAAGAGGGAGTGATCAAACCCAGTCCATCCTTCCTCATACTCAACTTTCTCTTCAACAGGGCTAGCTACAGCAGTGGGCTGATTGGTAGAAGTCGGTGCATCCATAACAGTTGGTTCTTTCTCAACATCGGGTACCTGCTTGAGAAATGGTGGTTCGGTAACGTTGGGTTCGTCACCATCGTCGTCCACCTCCTCTTCCTCATCTTCTTCATCCCCTGGATCCTCATCTTCATCTGAATCCTCAATAATAATTGAATTCTCTGCTGAACTTTCCGCAAGATTGGACCGATCATCATCCCAGTCTGGGTAATCAATCTCAGCAGATTCAGCTCCACCGTCTTCATCTTCATCTTCATCGTTGGTATCTGCTTCATCATCTGAGTCAATAATAACGATGGGCTCATCCGTGAATACGGGCTCGTTTGTGGTTACGGACTCATTCGCGGGTGTGGGTTCAGTTGGGGTCTCAAGTTGTGACATTTCAGTTGTGTCTCCTTCGAAGAAGGAGTCGGAAAGTCCATAGGACCGACCTGGTCCAGGTGCAACGGGGTCTTCTTCTTCTATTTCCGAATCGTTGTCTCCTTCGTAGGATTCTCCACTGCTAAAATATTCTTCTTCCTCTCCACTCGACAATTCCACCACTTCTGGCTTCGTTGGAACATGAGGCAATTGAGCATAAGCAAACTAAATAGCAAACAATTAAGTTAACTACCAGACTTATTTGTGGCTTATAGGGTAATTACCTGCACGGGTTCTTGCGCCGGCGGAGTAGGGTTCGGTGCCTGAGCTGATACTTGAGGCCTTGCTGCTTGTCGGGCAGTTTCGACATCTGAGTCGAGTTCTGTGTCGATCTCAGTGGACTCTTCGATGAATCTAGACTCGCGTTCTAAATCCTCTGCTGCATGCTTCATAATTGCATCTCTTCGCACACGTTCTTGCTCCTCAGCAATTTTTTTAAGCTTTTCCTTCTCTAGCTCCTTAGCGTCCGCTCTCTTACTCTCTCTATTGGCTTGCAGAAGCTCCCTCATACCCTGGACTTTATCAGCCATAAAGGAGGATGTCTGTTGCAAACGACCGTCCCACGATTTTGAAGGTAGTGATTGAACAGATCCCGATGAAAACGGCGAGTTTGGACGGAAAACAGCTTTCCCTTTACTAGACGCTGTTGGTGTCGATTGCGCTACAGGCAGAGAACCAAATGCAGGATCCTCGCCCTCAAAAGATGGGTGATTCGAAACCTCCGAGGCTTGCGAACGGCCATTTCTGCTAGGTGTAGCAGGCTCAAAATTGCTAGTTGATTCAAAGCTTTTAGCTCTGCCGTCAATCTCTCTCTTGGCAACTCTTGCTTGAATTCTTGCCGCCAAAGCCGAAACCGGGGGTCTATTCTGTATTTTCTGCCTGATTCTTGCGGCAAAACCAGATGTGCGCGGGGGAGAAGACTGCTTTTCCACTCGAGTTGGAGTCGTACTCCCACCAAAACTCTGCGATGTTGCCTTTGTTGAAGTTGCTGTCGAGCTCAAAGGTCCTGACGTAGGAAATGAAGCACTGACATCAGGTCCTTTGCCCGTGATGTAACTGCGACTGTAACTACCACCGAATAGCTGAAGAGGTTCCTCAGGCTTCCTGTCGAGTTTGCCATCGTTGAAATAGAGAAAGGAATGTCTCGGGGCAGTCGATGGTGTAGGGCGCCCAAAACTTGTAAGTGGAGCTCGGTCTAGACCACCAGGAGTGGTCGGAGGTAGTTGTGGTGATGCTGGACGTTCTTGTGTTCGGTTAGGTAGAACATTCTTCAATTTGGTTATGCGCCTTGGAGGTGCAGGAGTCCTGAAAGGGCCTGTAATAGGTCTAGCATCGAGGTCTTGACGCGCCCGTTTCTTGGAACTGCTTCCGTCTTGCGCGACTGGACGCGAATGTGGAGTAGTTAGGTTAGGTGAAGTCGTCATCGGTGCGGAAGGTGTAGTCGGATTCATAGATGATGGAAAGGAGGTATTGCTATGGTTGTTGGGTGATCGGAATATAGTAGCCGGGGGCTCTCGGCTATTGTTCATATTATTGGTCGACATCTTGCGACGCGACTTTGAACTGTGTGATTGAATGTTAGAACTCGGGAAACGCGTCGGAACCGAGAGAGCAAGGATGAGCAATACCGGAGTGCGTAATGTCAGGGTTGCAATTCCTCTTGGGGCTCAAAGAGGCTCAACTGGAAAAAAAGTTGAAAGGAGCGACACCGAACGAATTCAAGTAGAGGGGTATCGATCGGATCGTAAAAGGGGTCGCTAAGATCGAGATCTCCGGTCGGGACCGAGAAGGAGATTATAACTGGCAGTCCCAAATGAAAACCGCGAGCAACGGAGAGGGTTTTGTGACCAAAGCAAAGAACTATATCAATAGATAATAGAACTCCCTAAGGTCGGTCGCTGGGGTTGCAAAATGTGTCGTTGAATCGAAAATCGGAGACGGGGTGTTCGTGGAACGAAATTGTGGCCGTCGCGGATGATTCGATGGTGTGAAGGAGAAGAAGTCAGGACGGAGTCGATGTCTTTGAGTTTGATCGTAGGGCCGCGCTAGGCACTGCGCGCCGAATCTCATTGGCTCGCTTGGAGAAAAGATGACGTACAGACTGTAATAAGGCACGGACCACCGCGAAACCTCAACGCAACGCGTTCACGCAAGAGATGTACTCTCTTCCTCTGCGCAGTCAACCGCCAAAGCTTCCAGCCTTATCATAGGCTTTCGGGCACTCGCCCCCGGGCTATACTTACGAAGCTATGGGATGAAAGTCATGAAATGAAACCAGTCCGTTTGTTGCATCTATATCAATATGCGATGACTGGCGGAATCAAGAGAATGAGAATGAGTGGCTAGTATCCCCTTCAAATCAGGCACTCTTCAGCATTACACTAAGCGGATATCCATGAACCTCAAAGGCTTCGGGTTCGTCCTTGAGGCCTGAAAGCTGTAACTTATGCAGTGATTATAACAGGGTCTACCCAATAACTTGTCTTGGGCAACAAACGAATATGATCACGAACCCGCACGTACTCGTAAACCATCCGAATCCCTTGGCATACCGAGAACAAACATCGTATAATTTCTCCGCTCTTATAAAGTCCATTGCATCATTCCCAACACCCAGTACAGTGCCTCCCAACTATTCCCAGAGTACATAAGAAGCGAACACCCTGCCATTGGAACCTTCAAATCACTAAGCACATCCAAAAACCTTAACGATAATCCCATCCGCGCCCTCCCTCAAATCCCTCTGGATTGCACGCCTCGCCAACCCCCTGCTGGTAACTCCTCCGGTCGCCGAACGACGGTGCTGGGCTGGCCGGTCTCGGAACGGGCGGTAGAGACATCCGCTGAACTTAGCAGCGCAGGAGGTGAGCATAGTTTTGTGTGCGACCCCAGCTTCGATGAGGCCCTGTTTGATTGCGAAGACACGGCCGTCGTTCATATCGCTCAGCACTACCTGCCAAAGCATAGTCCACCGCCGTTTCCACGATTCGCTTGCAGCTCTTCTCCTAGTTCAGTGTTCCGTCACCATTGATAATATCGCAATGGCCGTGAGAAGTGTATTCGCAAAGGCACACATCGGTCATGAGAAATATCTGGGGGAAAGCCTTCTTGATTGCCTAGATTGCGAGGACTACGGGTCCATCTGCGGCAGAAGCTTTGTGAGCCGACGGGTCTTGAGCGGTGGGAGCAAGTGGAATACCGAAGAGGATGATGGAGCGGAGGCCAAGTGCAACGAGAGGCTCGAGGATGATGGTAACCGCCTTAGAGGGTGGAAGAAATTTGAGTGTCGGACGGCATTGTTGAGGTGATTTGATGGAAATGGCTCGATAGGAAATGAAGGAACTATATAACAAAGCTGAAAAATTCCACCATACTGTGCTAAAACTGTCTTCTAGGTCGAGATCTGCCAGTTCTCGAGGCGATCACAGAATCACTCAGCATCTGAAACAGTACCATGCAACTCGTGCTTCATAATCTAAGACAGGTACAAAATAGACGTAAAAGAAAAAGACAAATCCCAACACCGTCTCCATCTAAGCAAAACTCCACATAGGTTTCGTAATATCGGAATCTTAGATGTTTGGGTGATTATTCGTCCTCCCCAAGCTCCTCGCTCATGACCTTCTCCAGAGCAGTCTCCCATGCCCTAGAGGCTTTTAACTTTTTTATCTTCTGTATCATCTTCTCCACCTCAGCGTCATCAACATACTCGCTCACGAACCCTTTCTCTTCGACGATAACTCCCCATTCGTGGCAAACATTTCCATACATGATATCAGCCAGCCACTGTTTAATCTGCTTGGTGTATGTACCATCTCCACCAGACTTGGCCGGAAAGATATCCTTGCCTCTAAAGTGGATCTCTGTCACGGGTGCAACAAAATACGCAGTTCCTGCAGCGAACGCTTCGATCAAACGACCTTCATCATGAGCCGAAGCCAAATCCGCCATAGTATATCTCCTCTCTACAATTTCAATTTCATTTGACAGACGCTCACGAGAAAGCTCCAATACAGATCTTCTAGTGACACCATCAAGGATGATTTTGTCGTCGAGGGGCGCGGTGATCAACTCCAGCTTGCCTGAGACCTTGGACCGAATGATGCAGAAAAAGTTTGAAGCGCCAGCCTCAGTGACAAATGTCTCCTTTGCGAAAAGCCAGAGTATTTGGTCATATCCATGGAGTTGCGCCTCCTTCTGGGCCATCAAGGAAGGGCCATAGTTGGCACCAACCTTCGCAAAACCAAATCCTCCCGGCCATGCGCGAATACTATCTTCCGAGCTTGCGAGAAGCTTCATTGGGTTGTCGAGCTTGGGGAAAAGCGCCATGACAATGTAGAGCATAGCCTCACGGGGTTTTTGGACACCCAACGCTCGGCCGGTTCCAATTATAGTTGGGCGAATATAAATGAACGTTCCCGGCTCCGGAAGCCATTTCTCGGCATCGACAGCGAGAAGGGCTTTCACCAGTTCTTCAATTGTGTGAGGAGGGAAGGTTGGACATGCAATTCGTGTGGACGAGAGCAACAGGCGCGCAGCGTTGCAGGATGGGCGGAACAACCGCACATTGCCATCATACCCCCGGTACGCCTTTAGTCCCTCGAAGCATTCAGTGGCATAGTGGAGACAGGACGCTGTGGGCCAGAGGTGCATACGTGTGTATGGTCCCAATTCGGGTGCATGCCAACCAACGGTGTCGGTCCACCGTGCGGTAATCATGTGGTCGGTAGTTGCATCGGCCTTCCCCCATTGAGTTGATTCCGGGCGGGAGTAGACCTTTGGAGAGGTAGTGATAGTGGTTTTGAGCTTCGAAGGGTCTAGCTCGGTGAGGGCTGGGGCAAGGCCGATAGGCTTTGCGGGAGCTGGGGAACCAGTAACATTGGACTTGGAAAGAGATTTGTTAACTGCTGTTGTGGTGAGATCTGCGAGGGAGCTTGGAGGTGCCATTGTTGCGGCGTTGGATGGTATAGTTGTTGGTATATTCGGTTCGATATGAAGGGAGTGAGTCAAGGAGAAGGAGGGTTCAAGGGGAGAGAATCACCTCTTATAACCTTACCTAGCTCAGTCCAGAGCCTTCTTCTTGCACTCTCCTTCTGCGCTTGATCTGCTGGCTAGCTGGTTTTCAGCCCTGTAATTAAATTCATCCAATTCAGGCAATATCAGATAGGTACTCGGAAGCTTCCATGCCCCCACCAAAGGCTCCGATTCTACGTCGGAGTCATCGATGCCGATGGGGAAGCCCGAAGAACAAGAACTGGAATTTTTCAGCAAAACCAGCCTCTCCTCTGCGTTTTGTTTGCATGTCGAGTACCTTGCACTAAAGTTGATGTTGTCGAATGTTCGAAAGAAAGATCGGGCTGCATCCCAAGTGACCGTATATAGCCGCCACTACCCGGTTCCTGACGACTAACCTATGACGGTGAGCTCGTTGCCGCATAGCTCTTGAGAATTAACTTGAATATCTGGTGCGGCTTGAGCTAGGTACGATTGCAATGGCTCCATAAACTGACATTGGAGTTCCGCTGCAAGCCATTTATACGCGACTATCACTTAGTCACGCCGCACCAAGCCGCTGCATGCACATGACAAGGTCATCTGGGGCCTGCTTTTCCCAAAATCTACAACTGCTTTAGGTTTTGAAATGTTAGTGGGATTTCTGGATTGGTGATGGAACTCGCTTAGCTGGAGTAACACTGAGACATATCAGCATCTCGGAGAGATGCAGTTCATCGCGTGCGTCATAGTGCTCGGGTTATTGCATATACGACTCTTGAGTTTAATTCCGCCCGCAAAAAATTTCCCAATGGACACCATTCGTGAGACAATTTAGGGGCTGCCGTATCCAATCCTGTCAGACTCGATAAGGTGCATAGAGATAAACAGAAGTATATTAGGGTTAGGGCCTGGCATTACCGCGACCAGAATACAGACACCTTTTTCATTCCCCAAATCCTGCTAGCAACTGATTTTGAATGCTACTCCCGCTTTGGACACGAGAGGTTCAAGGTTACAGGAAGCTTTTTGACGGGGTTAAGGTATATTAAATCGCCACCCCTAAAGTTCTGCTTCCCCAGCTTCTACACCAGGAACGGAGAAATATTAACCCGTATACTAAAAGAAGATGAACAATATTAATATTAGAAGTAAAAACAATGCGGATTAAATAGTGTGGCCGTTAAGATAGGTAGGGGTTGCTGCTTAGGAGTCATAGAACGAAAAGGTGAGGGTCTCCTTCGAATACATGTACATCAGCATTTCCCCACATGCAAGTTGTCAAGAACAAGCAGCTTCTATGGAGAGAGGCATGGTGAGAGTCGTCATAGCGAAGAACGTTCAACTAGGTCAAATCAAAGCCAAGAGATCGATACGAGTAGAGAAGTCTGTCAGACTAAGATATGAGCTCGAATCCCACGTTCATTCTCCGCAGTTAATGCTGTGTCGACAATTTTGCTCGGGGAGTGGAGCACACCACGGGATTACCAATAAGGACTTCATACAATTCTGCTTGGTTTCTTCAGGCATTTCCCATGTTACTCGATAAGTGCCTAGGTAGTCTAAGTGGGATCCCTCTTCAAGGTTTCTAGATCTGCTCTCCTATTCCAAGTAACCCATTTCCAATCACATCATGAACATGAAGGTTAACGGTATGCGGTCCAAATTCCAAATTCTTAAGATATACTCTCAGCGGCTCAATAAAAAAAAAAGCTTCTTTTCGTCAGCTGGCACCAACTAGGACCTTTTCTTTCTTCCCAGTCACCACGATATCACTCGCAGCTTCCACATCACCCGAACGATCGTGATGCACTTTCCGAAGAATGCTTCTAGAGCAACAATATAGCGGTCTGTGAGTTAAGTAGTAGCAGATTTTTTTATCCGCCTAGAATTAAAGGCCAATTTCCCTACCCAGTCGTTTGAGTCAAACTTAATCGAATTGAAGCCTCTTTTCCAAAAAAGTTTAATACATTGTATCATCTAATACTACGACAACATACAATGCACTCCGACCTCGCTCCACCTCTCACTCCCCGGCGGTGAAGATGAGCGCCGACCTCCGGGCAATGTTCTCTCCCATCCCAGACCCAACAGCGGAGGAGCAACAATATGCTGCCGAGATTACTCGTAACTCCTCCATTATATTCATTACAAGCAGCAAGCTAATACGAGCTCTAGGGAACTGCCTCTTCCTCTTCCCCGAGTTGACGGGCGTAGTCATAATCACCAACAACCTCACCACCTCACAGGGGATCGAGCAAACCGCCTACATCCTCGACGCCAATCCAACCTACCCCGTTGGACCACCCACAGCACCACGGTTCCCTCCACCACCTCCTCCGCTGACACTATTTCTCCTCCCACCTCCCTCACCAATATGGGATCTCTTCACGCCCCCTCCATCAACCATCCCATCCCTCGACATGGGCCCACTTCTCGACCACCCAACCACCCCAAAATACAGTAACTCCCCACCGCAACCTGTCGAGCCGTCTCTCCCATCACCAGTCCACCTCCCTTCCCGCCCCCCACCGAAGCTAAAATACCCCCACCAAAAGCCTTCGCACCTGCAACTTCCCTGCCAGTCCATTCACAGAGTCCTGCTCTCGTTCACATCCCCACCGGGGAGCAGTCTGCGGGGGATGGTCTCCAAGACCACCCAGATGCTCCGCGAGAAGCTGGGTGCATTTGAGGGCTACGCAGAAGGGAGGGGGTGGGGGTGGTGTTCGTGTCCGCGGGGGTGGCACAAGGAGGTGTATTTTAC
>Ga0307512_10000982_pt1 | contig 41970 bp, 27 predicted proteins | sample 14_EM_MG_FD_200267 | JGI IMG/M metagenome (GOLD analysis project Ga0307512, IMG submission 200267) | Populus trichocarpa ectomycorrhiza microbial communities from riparian zone in the Pacific Northwest, United States - 14_EM | ecosystem: Host-associated > Plants > Roots > Unclassified | place...
ATATAAACAAACCACCAAAAAGTGACCCAAAACCTCAACAAAAAACTCCAAATTATCACCCATCCGTGAACCTTCCAAAGTGCCAGACAAACTCCCACCCACAACGCAAATATAAGGGGTTCTCCCTGAATAGAGGTAATGATATTTGTCAGTAGCTGGAAGGATAGTTATCGCAATAGACTCTCAGTCTCGTAGCTTACATAATGCTTGTCCTAGGCTAACACAAGTGACCAGTCTTATGGTCTTTCGCAGGATTTCATGAGAGCCTAGTGTCGATTTGACAGTGAGTCTCATAGCCAGCGGAGTCAGTGAAAGTACGAATTTAGTTGTACTGATTTGATGATGCAATAACTTTGGTCAGGCATAAGCCTTCAAGGATTAAAGAGATGCCAGTTATTTCCTACCACATTCACTAAACTATAGTAAGTGGGACCGACACTTTGACTGCATGCAAGTGTGGCTGATGTGTCAGGTAGACGTTAGCCAATATGCAATTATGTGGTATCTCAAGCCATCCTCTGGGATCGGAACGACTTGGGCACTGTTCGGCTAGTGGGAATAGTCCCGGCCTTAGCTTGGTGTGTCTGATTGATGAAGACGTTGGGCAAAGTCAATAAGACTCAATAAACCTGAACATGGAGTACGGATAATCGCGGGGTTGTGAAACATCTTCATTTAATGTCGACAGAGCAATGGTGAGCCGCCATGCAAGCCTCTGAAGCAGATAAGCCTAGTAGGGTTGTGTCTTAATTTATTACACAATCCATTTAAAGCCTTCGAAATCACCATTTCAGGCGAGGAGAGGTTTTGACTATGCTAAATACAATTGAGAGATGTCTGAGTTGAAGTTAATGTTTGATTAAATCTTATTGCGGATGATGGCCCGAGAAAGGAGCATAGTGCTCTAAAATGAATCATTCAAGAATACGATAACCTTTGGGAAGTGTGGTTGTGTCGAGAGAGATTAAAGCTCATATAAGGAGTACTCCAAGATATACCAGATGAGATCATAACAATCCTTAATAGATGATGATGGCCATTTGGGGAGAGCAATATTCGAAACCAATCAGACAATGCAAGAAAGCTATTAACAGACAGCGATGCTCCGGCATTGGAAGGATAGCCCTACAAGCATGAACCATACCTACCTGTGAGAACGAATCCGAAATATTATTGTTGATTTCAGTTCATATCATTATTGTCATTATCATCAAGTATATTAGTATTATCTATTAGGATTATTCGTGGTTTCCCCACCCCATGGTTGAGCATAAGTTTATTAATGAGTTCGATGTTGTACTGTGCACTGTAGCCTTGTTACTGGATCGCTCCAAAAAACAGGATCGGTTATTTGCTGCACTGTGTATCTGGTGGCTGGCAAGTACAATCCAGTAAACGGAGATATAACCTTTTTTCGACATTACAAAATAGTCTCTTCAGACTATGTTCAGAACCTAGTCGTAACGCCATTATCCGAACGAGCTGAGGCAGGATCATTGAATCCTGAATCCAAAATCCCATCATTAAATATCAATGAATCTGAAAACGAAATATGTTTTGGTCTTGAGAATGTGCCTGCTAAGGTGCAAAGTGGAAACAGTCAACCATTGCATATACCTCGACCTGGGAAAGTTTTCAAGATTAGATTCAATCATTCCAATTAGGAGTTGCGATCTAGATTGGGGAAGCAGACTGCACAACAGCAGAAGAAGACTCGAGAACATTTTAAGATTGGAGAATTTAACTATTGAGGGAGATTACGCTGAGATGCATTATTGCCGATAGTATTTGATTGCCTGATTTCTCCCAGGGTAGGAGATGAGATTTGTGAAGATACGTGTCAATTTAGATTGCACTATCAACAGGCAAGAAATTACCCCCATAATATTAAGTAATCATTGAGATTAATTATACGAACATATCTTACAATATAAATTCGTCACTGATATCAAATAGATGAAATCACTTTATGATATTAATTGATTGCCGAGATTAGTTATACAAATCCATTTCACCATATTGATTAAACACTAAGATTATTTATATGAATATACTCTACGATATTTATTGATCATTGAGATTAATTTTATGAACATATCTTACCATATAAAATACATACTGAGATTAATTATACGAATAAACATAGGACAAGTATTATATGTATTGCCAGTACTGTATTATGCCACACAACGACTTAGTCGCTATGTACATAGTAGTATTGGATACAGTCATACATATTTGTCCGTTGTGTGTATACAATCAATTCAGACTACCATTACACTTCATCTGGAGATACGCATAAGGATTACGATAAGAACTACAGCCATGTACCTAGTATGTACTGAAGCATTAGTCAATACTTAAGTGGAAGTATACTTACTTAGGTGTAAGCACCCCTGTAACAGCAAATCCTTGAACGACCGTCCAGCCAGTCCATTCCATCCTCACCACGACCAAGTTGCAGCTGGGCGGCTGCTTGTATGCTTCCTATTGGCCAAAGCGCCTGCAGCAGGAGGATTCCCAATGTGATCGTGCTTGCATAGCCAAGCCACATTCTTATCAGCAACAAGGCTATGCTCATATTCGGCAAAGAGACCAAGGGCACAGTTTCGGAAGACTTCCAGGTATCGCCGCTGTCTAAATATCGTCTTTTGAAGCTTCGACTCATACTTTTGGAACCCTGTTTTGGTCATCGGGAAGCTTGTTGGATTTGGGCACCGTGTCTCAACATCATCATCCGATTCCTCCCCGGTATTGTGGATCATATCCTCGGCTGGAGGCGGGAGGATGTCATCCAGCCAAAGGTAGTTGCTGACAATACACATAGCCATCTGGGTACCGGCTGTGTCGTCAGCTTGTCGGCCACGATAAACAAAGCAAAAAAGTGTTGGGTTGCTTGATCTCATTGCCACCTTTACCGATCTGGCAGCAGTATTGTTATCACAGATTGGGGTATCATTACGGGCGTACGGACAACCATCTCCAGCAGGATCCTCCTGGCAGCCCAAAAGTTTTCGGATTTTCCAGCTGTGGTCTGGCAGATCGGCGATTACAGCATTGATGATTGACAACATGGTCATATCGACGATTGATGTACATATCAGAAGCATCGATTCATCATCCGCAGGCCAGTGCCATGACAATAGCTGAGTATTGTTTTCCCACACCCTCTTCCCACCGATTTTGGAATCCACATGGGCGATCGTAACGCTGGATGGCTCGAGAAGGAAATCGGTCGAGGCGTTGCAACGTACCTTGATTGGCAAAGACCCATGACTTGAGGTTTCTTCCTTGCTGTATTCTGAATCAACACATCATCACCAGGAACAAAAGAAGCATCAGGTAAATGAAATACATCCCAACGTGCAGGAGTTCCCTCTTCTCAATCAGGGTTTTTTCAAGCCTATTTTTACATTACAGAAAGCCAACCTCCGTGAACTTGTCCAGTGCTGACTTGATTTTCTGACCATCAAGGTCGCTCTTGTCTGCCATGTAGCGTTTCAAGAGTGGCCTTTCAGACTCCAGATCACTGATTGGAGTAACGCAACGATCAATTAGGAGATCTGATTGTTCCGGGCCAGCGGCCTTGCCTGATGTTGATGCTCTTGTACTGGGCAATTTCACAGACACGCTTCCTCACTTTATTATCTATCAGTTATATTGTGAAGCCACCCATATCCTGCCAAATCCCCATGGTTTGTGCTGCCCATTGGCTGGCTCCAACACTTGCATTCTCGGCTCAGACACGAACGTGTTGTTCGGGGGTTGCTTTTCGTAATGTATAGGTACTTATGCAAGGCCCCAGATACTATATCCTTCCTAAGCGTATCTCCAATGAAAACTAGTTTGTAATTGGTAAAGGTCGTATACGCAAAGGGGACAAATGGTAATCGTAGTCTCAGATGCTTCCAGATACATTGTAACCAGGTCCAATTGTGGTGTTAAAAAATACTGGCAATACATATAACTCGGTCGATACTGTATTTCCTTGTCTCAATTTTCAATAGCCTCTTCCTCGCGGCTTTAAGTTGCTTCTTAGTTTTGGGTAGATGTTCAATCCGTCCTTTCCCAGTACATCATAGAGGGTCTGCTTGACAACGGGTCTGGGTAAGTACCACATATTTGACTGACATGGACAGTCATTGAATATCTCGCGGTATTAGAGAAATCTTTCTTTCGATAATAGCTGGTTCCTCGCAATGATCCGATACTGATAATCATTGAATATCTCGAGGCGTTGTAGCTATCTCTCGTTCAAGAATTGCTCATCCTTGATTGTCGCTGTGGATTCGTAACTCGGAACAGAACTTCCGATTATCAAATGAGTATCTTAATGCTGAATCGAGTTGAATTAATGCAGCTATCCACCAAATACATTGTGCTGCAAGTAGGTATTGGCGTTCCTCAAAAGTAACTAGTACCTTGGCAAAGGTCCGGAGTAATTCGTCGGCTTCGTTTTCGAAGGTAATACCCATCTGAGGTGCGGGGCTGCCGCTACAAAGCGTATAATATGTGATAATACTAATAATAGATATAGGTATCATAAAAACACACACTAATATATTAACGTCTTCGTCGCTGGTAGGTTTTTCTGACTGTTCGCTGCTAGAGCTTGTTCTTTCATTGCCGGAACAATGCGATCGCTTTATAGTCATGTGTGAGGGTATTTGTGTAACCCATACTTCCATGCCATGATTCCACTACTCATGGTTGCTTCAATTGTGATCGCGACTTACCTCCTTACGAATGCGCCTGGTAATAGATTGCCACACTTCCCTCAGGTTTTCATGTTCATCAAATGTGGTTTCAAAGCATTACGCTCCTGATTTGTGTCTGGCCATCAATTATATTAAATCATGTCAGACAACCTATCAGATCATACTTCAACTTGGACATCTTGCTTCCGATTTGTTCAGTAGTTGGAACATCTGATGACATATAGTCTTATCAGTGGTTATCGCAATTTTTAATAACTCCAGGTTATTGAATGCCTCGCCTTGAATGTGGCTACTCAGCACTGCGTTCAGAGGTATTTATTGGGGACCAACGGATAGTCTGCCAAAGTAGAATATGACACATTTATGACATTGCAATGCATACTGACTCAACCCAATGAGAAGGTTTGCTTCTGGCCTCTTATCTTCAGCCAATGTCATGAATCCCTCAGATACAACATGCTTAGGTCTCGGCACTTCCGTAGACCGAGGAGTGTGACAGGTTTAATCCCAGTTGCTGAGCGACCAGGCTCCTAAATCCCTACGGACTAGTATTTTGTTTATCATCTGCTGCCCACGTAACTCTTCATGTTTGCAACTTAACTGTGTGTTGTCCTGCTAAATCGATATAGTAAATGTGGCCAATAACTATGCGCACTGCTGACGGTTTTTCACTTCCCAGTAATGGCGACAATAGTAGTTGAATCATCATAATTGAATCTGCTAGTGCGAGCTGACTCGTCACTAATCGATCGACACGCGGTCCAGGTGTAAATCCCCCTAAACATCACCTGACTGACAAAGAACGTGATGCTCTCACAGGTAGGTGTTTTGCAATTAAGTACCTGCTAACCATTCCACTGTTGAATCACTACCGCAGATAGGGGAGACCCCTAACACTTGCAGACTTGGCATCTGGAATGTATTTACATCTGCGACAACTGATTTTGGCAACAAGAAGGCATCACAGTACCTTGTAGGTCCTCAATGCTGGTCATTGACTGAGTGGTGGATATCAAACGATTGTTACTCTAAACAACGGTTGGGAGTGTTGAATATACCGTCGAGAGTAATGCGATACGGTGGCAGAGGTAAGGAGGGTGTGTCGAAGGTTCGGGAGATTGTAAGTAATGTGGGCAGGCGACGGAAATATATATATGGGCTTAGAGGGTTTTCTTGATCCAGGGCTATCATCTTGGCTGTAATTCACCTAGGAAACAATTCGCTCAGTATCATCTAAGCGCCCTGATTCACTGACTCAACTGTTAGGGGTTCTCTTCTAACAAGTGACAAGACACATATGTTGATATGTTGTAACAGTCGTGGTGTGCTCTTTAGCCGGAGTTCATGCCGGTCACGTCTCGATTGGATAAGAAATACGCTTAGTGGATTCTTTGAAAGCATATTGCCGCGGCAGCTGATTTGATGATGCAATAACATAGCCAGATCGAACAGACGTGGTCCTGCCGAGCATGTTAGATCCAGCCGGATTCACTCTTAGATAGTATGCGGGAGGCAGTCGTGCTAGTACGAGGGCTCTCTGTTTAACAGGGCACGTCCCGGTTTTTAAACACCTAAAAAGCACATAGGACTGAGGGAATATGGCGTTGGCGGTTGAGCCAAAAGCAGTCATCTGTTACGGGGGTTCTTAGTCCCAATAATCAATACAACATTTATTGAACTAAGTACGGCCGCCTATCCAAATATCTCTTTGTTTCCTCGTCTTATCCTAAGACTCAACTTCTCGTTCCTGTACAACGAGAACTCCCAATCGAAACCTGTACAACAATCCTTCTCCTCAATATAGGTAAACTAGCTCCCCTCGTCGAACGACTGGTCCTCGGAAAACTCCTCGAATGGTAGTAACCCGGTGTTCAAGTACCGAACCACCAGATAGTCGATGCCGTCGAGTTGAGTGAAACGAAAAACCACTCGGTAGATGTGGATTTGGTTGTGCTCGTACAAGGTATAGAGATGATTGCCCAACAACTCTACTGTGTGTTGCAGTGCGTATTCGGAATGTGTATACCTTTGACCAGGCATAAAAACAATGATCCCTTAAATTGATTAAGGAAGTAATGGTGATAGATAAATGGATAGAATTCTTAATAATATTTTAAGATCGTCTTCGGTGTTCTGAAAGCTAACTTGCTCCCTGATGTCCTTCAATTCCTTCGACCAACGCTGGCTCTTTATAGCCCGTGCTTCCTCGTAGCGCTGATAGCGTTATCTCGGCCACGCCCCCTTAGCGCCCGGCGATAACCCGCCACAACACCCTCAGGTAATTGTGCTCATGCAATGTGGTTTGAAAGAGTTCCGCTGCTGATAACGATCAGGCCATCCATCGCGCGATATCAACTCAGACATCTTTTGCATCGTACTAGTCGGTAGTTGGAACATCAATCACTCGAGCGATAATGCTTGCGCCTTTTAATCCCTCATGCACATGAGTTATTAATTGCGTCATAGACTTAGTCGGGGACCAACCAATGCTATGCCAACGTAGATTAAAGACGCGTAAGCTCGTATCCGATTCGAGGTTACATTGCGATCCAGACTATCAGAGTCAACTTGATAGTGCTCGCTCTAGGCACATTGCCTACGTCATTAATCCCTCAGTTACATCATGCTCAGGTCGAGACATCTCTCCAGACCGGGATGTGCCTCTCCGAACTCCATCGCGCGTTCGGGTAGGGAGAAGAGCCCTCTCAATCGCATATGACTATCAACTGCCGTGTGAGATTGCCCCACATGTCCCGCATAGTATCTAGGCGTGAACGAAGTACCCACACTTCGCTCGACCAACGTGTACTCCTGTTAAAGAGCACGTTGCCGACCACTTGAACGTTCACATGCATAGGTGTTTGTGCATATCGTAGATATGTATGCATCTCGTATGATAATTCAAGTATCATTTTCGCTGCTAGGAGACAACCCCTAACATCATCATTCATTGATTTGTTTGAGATGGTTCTGCAATTTTAATCTAGAAAAGATTACGCGCATAAGTTCCACGTTGGCATAGTAGGGGATATTTGAACCCCCTGAGTCTATGAGTTATTAAACATTAGGGATTTAATAACGTAAATGACGTATGCCAATATGGCTATCGTTCCGACTACCGAAAAACGGGATACGTGGCGAGATATCTAAGTTAAAGCTGTGGTCTGATTTATGAACCAATTTGATATCACGCATGGACACGATAACCACAGGGATGCGTGGCCACTGATTAATAGACGTGGCTATCAATGAAGGATTTAACATCATAGTCTGGAGAGGGTTCCGAGAGACTATAAAGAGATCACTTTGTTCGGAGGATAAGAGGGAGATCAGCATCGGAATGAAAAACGAATACCTACCAGCAGAGAAAGATTCTTATATATTATTGCGTTTTTATGATACCTATACCTATTATTATATATCTTAAAATCCATTAGCTTTGTGTAGCAGCAGCCCCGCATCTTGGATAAACGATATTCAACGAATGACTATTACCTTCGAGAACGATAACGACGTTATTAATTACGCACTTGAGAAGATAATTTCTTACGCAAGACATAATCAGTATATCTTCCTGGCGCAAAGTGTTTGGTGGATATCTTCCATTATCGGATTACAACAGGGATCAATAATTCGTATCGATAATTTGAAGAATCGTTCACAGTCTACAGTTACGATTGTTCCAATCGTTAGAGAAGCATCGGCGATACCTTGAGACACTCAGGAGAAATCTAGGACCGTGGTTAACCCGCACCATATCCATCCAGATAGGGTATCCCAGGTTGAGGGAGTTATAGACGATTTTAGCGATTTGGATTCAAGGAATTCAGAAGGGTCTAGAGTGTCTCAGTTCCTCGAAAGGACCGAACAGTTTATCCAAAGTTCCCAAAAGATAAGGAAGGATCATAAGAAGCAAAAAGCACCCTTATCTCGAACAAGATCAGGGGGAGTTCTTAAACAGCAATTGAGGAAGAAACAAAGAAATCGTCTTGAAGCAATTCCGGGGGATACGATAACTGAGTATCTGGCAGCTACGCAATACAGGAAGACGGTTACACTGTACCTGGCCATTCGACAAGAGAAAGTTGGGTTCAGGCGAGGACCATAAAAGCCAGGTGGGATTGATAGTGGGATATCGGAACAATCAAAGGAAAAAAATATATATATCTATATATATATTCCGGAAAGATAGGGAATAGGGTCTACTGCTGTACGCACCTTCAGGTTCTTTGCGAAGTATCTTGGATAGGTGTTGTTACCCCCGTAACATCAACGCATAAGTTCATCACCAAGACAACTAAAAGCGTGCTCTGCAGTCTTATGTCACTCATTTGTCCTGGCTCTAGTCCTTGTTGTTAGGGGTTCTCTGTTAACAGAGGAATTGGTACTTGCGTAGGGTCGGAGGACTGTATTCCTATATTGTTAGGGATACATAACACCAAGTCTAGACACATGCAAGTAGCCAGATCCATGGTCCATAGCACGATGTATGGGTGACTCGTGTCGATTTGATAGCAAGTGAGCCTCATTGCTAGCGGACTCATTGAAAGTTCTTATTCAGAAGATCTGATTTGACCATGCAATAACCTTGGCCAGTTACAAGTAATGAAGGTTTGGAGATGCCAGTTATTTCTTACCACATTGACTAAATTATGCTAAGTGGGACTAGATGCATCAACAGCACTATGTGCGACTGACGTGTCAGGGGGACGATAGCTACAATGCGATGAGGTGGGATATCAAGCCAATCCATAGTGCAGCGGAACAACATGGGCACTCCCCAGTTAGTGAGAACAGTCTCAACCTTAACATCGCATGTGTTATTGATTGATGTTGGGCCAAGAGAATATATCCTGGTAGGCCTTTGAGGGGTTAATCAGGATGTGATATGTCAGTTAAATGTCGACGGAGCAATGGTGGGTCGCCACACAAGCCTCCGAAACAGATAAAGCCAAATAGCTTGACTGGTGGTGCTCTGTGTTAATTTATTAAAGTAATCTGTAAGAAGCTCTCCAAATGACCGTGTCAGGCGAGGAGAAGTTTCGAATATCCGAGAATATGAGTTGCAAGATATCTAAGTTGAAGTTACTGTTTAATTACATCTTATTGCGGATAATGGCCCGAGAAGGCAGCATAGTGTTTTAAAACCAATCAAGCAAGAACATGATAACCTTTGGGGAGCGTGGTCATTATCAAGAGAGATTAATGCTCATTTATGAGTACTCTACCATATGACAGATAAGATCATAGCAATCCATGATTGATGATGATCGCCCTTCGGGAGAGTAACTCTTTAAATCCAATTATTCAATGCCAGAAACCTATAAAGAGACAGCAGTGCTCCGGCATTGGAAGGGTAGCCCCATAAGCACAAACGATACCTACCTGCCAAAAACAAGCTGAAATATTAATCGGGTTTCAGTTCGTATTTACTATTATTAGTATTATCGAGTATAGTAGTATTATCTATCACAATTGTACACGTTTCCCCTGCCCGATGGCTGAGAATAAGTTCATCAACGAATACGACATTATCCTCTGTGGTTTATCCTCATTACCGGATCGCTTCAACCAAGAATATCACTTATTTGTAGGACAGTGTATTAGGTGGTTAGCGAGTATAATTCAGTTTAAAGAGATACTTATTCACTATCACCATTATAAGATATTCCTATTAGAATATGTCAAGAATTGAGCGGTAATGCCATTACCGAATGAAGAAGAAGCAGGAATTGGATTTCCGGAATCTAATATTCCGATATTAAATATCAAAGAACCGTCGATTCATTCAAATAGAAGTTCCGGTACGGATCTAGATTCCGAGGAATATTAACCAAAGCAGAACCAGCTTCCTAAGATTCCAAGCAGTATAACAATTAAACCAGACACGACTCGCTCCGGTCGAGTATTCAAGAACATATGAAAATATTCAGAACTGACTCTTAAGGAGCTAGAAGCAATATTCGGAAAATAAAGCATGAAACATAGGGGACGAACTAGAGATCTCAACTGACCAGAATATCGGGATTTGTTTCAACGCAACAATCAGGGCGATTACGCATAGACATAATATTGCCTATAGTATATGAACGCCAGATTCATCAGGGAGATAAGAGAAGGGAATTTGTGAAGATACGCGCCGATGTAGATTGCCCTATCGACAGGCAATATATTACTGCCACGATATTGATTAATGATCGAGATTAATTGATCCTCGAGAACAATTATATCAACATACTCTATGCTATGGATCACTCATCGAGTTTCATTATACGAATATAGCTTCCGATATCATCTAGGTTGAGTATCCGAATATATGTAATGTCAGAATTGAGTGGCACCACGATACAATTCAGTTGCTATTTACTTAGAAGCATATCAATCAACTATACATATCTGTCCTCTTTGCGTATATGATGTATACAGACTCCCAATACCCTTTGTCTGGAGTTACGCATAAAAGAGAATATGATGAGCACTACAGCCGTGCACCAAGTTATTACTTAAGTATCGAGGTATAATTGCAAGTATACCTACCTGTGTGAATTCACCCCCTATAATACTTGTACCCCACGATGACATCGCAGGGTCGGTATCTAAGGAAAATGCACTGTTCATATAAGCTACGAACTTGACAAAAAGTGACAACCATAATGCATGCAATGGGCGTAGGAGGGTCCTGTGAGGGTGGAAAACAATAGCAGTGACGAGCTGAATGCAGATGCAATATGCTTTCGAGATCGAAGGGATGTCAAAATGGAGAAAGTGATTAAATACTTTCCAACCATGTCACGGAGGATGAGACAAATCCCAGAAGAGTGGTGGGTCCCCTGTTTGGACAAAGTAAATCGAGGTGTCGCTATTTACACTGACCTGCTAGCTTGTAAGTGAGTGAGGAGCAAAACGACTGTCCAGAGGCTTCTTCACGATGTTACCATATTTCATTTTACTTACACAATATTGATCTTTGTCAACAGTGTCAGTACTGTTCGAAGATGTACTCCACCATCGGTGCTTGGATCACACACCCCTTGTTGTGACCACAAAGTGATGATGGTATATGGATCTGCCAAACAACTGCTAGATGCTGCTTTTGGGACTGAGCACGATAGTATTGGACTTTCAATCGTTCATGAACCGCAACATGACCCGTTTCTTCACCCTTCCAAAGATGCTTCCAGCAAGAAAGAAGGCGACAGCGAAAATGTGTGTATCGATCAAGTGTAACCTGCAGTTCGGACACGTACTTGTGGTACTCTACACTTGAACAGCCGTCTAGCCGGCAAGCCTATTGGTAACAATTATTTCGATATCTTCGATGATGGAATTGATCAATAGACACTGTTTTGTTGAGAGGAGGAGTATCAATGAGCGCACTGGTCATCAGCAAAATGTAAATCAGTCCGGAAGCAACACACAATGCTCCCAGACACTCTGGGCGACCTCACCAGTGCTTCTAAGTACTTCTAGATGGTCCCAGACCCCCCTGGAGATAAGCACAGTGCTCTCAGACTCTGCAAGAGCATTCTGAGGTGCTCCTGGAAGCACCTGCAGTTATGGAGGTGCATTCAGGATGCTACGAGATTTGACTTATAAAATAGGCAAATTTTGGAGCTCCTGAGACCTCAGCGGGAGATTTAAAGAGAAGCTGAGATCGCTGTGCTGCTCTGTGGGATACTTCGAGAGCAGCCAAAACCGCTGCACAGCATCTACAGAAGACTTGGTGCCGTAATCTCCCAGCAGTGGTTCTTATGTAACAACAACGAATTTCGTCTTATCATATTCATCTTTGTTACAGTCACAATATTTGCCACATCATAATATGGCATACATTATTCAAGTCTCTCTATATATATACATACATTCAATTTGGCCGCAGATGGTACTGGAGCATAATCGGGGGAGCACCTGGACAGACCCATTGAGCATCCAAATGGAATTCATGAAAAAGAGGGGTTCCGGTTCGAGGAGCATAGGAATCGGGTGAGAAGATATGATCCTACCCAGCGTTGAGGATCCACGCTATTGCGTGGATCCAGTGTGACAAGCAGTTGGGAAGGATAGAGTGTGTATTTTCATTGTATTATAAGATGAGATGGAAATGAGATGATGTCTATGTACTCCGTGGTCTGCTGAATACATACTCCCCGTCACTCTGTCTACCTCCGTTACCCCTGTATCTCTTTACACCCGCTGTCGCTCGTTGAAGATGTACTTGGAGGCCGTGATCGAGCGTGTCTGGAGATTCACGTGGAGACTGAGATCGAGTGAACTCAGAGATGCACTTAGAGGCTGAAATTGAACGTGTGTGGAGATGCACTTGGAGGCCGCGATCAAGTGGACTCAGAGATGCACTTGGAAGCCATAATTGCGCGTTTTGGGAGATACACTTGGAGGCCATGATAGAACAAGATTGGAGGAGTACTTGGAGGTGGTTGATCTGGAAGCAATTGATCTGAAGGCTGTCAATCCGGAGGCAGCCAATCTGGAGGCAGTGAGTCTGGAGGCAGGAGATCAGGAGGCATGTGCGATGGAAGCTGAGACTCTATACAATGTTGAACTCATAATTGTGGGAATGTAGAGAATTGAGTACAACAAGCTCCGCTGGGAGCTGAGAGACTGGTTGGGAGCGGGAGACAGTCGATCTTGGGATGATGCAGTACATGGTGTATTCAGTACTTAGTGTATGCAGTACTTGGTGTATGCTGTACTGGGTGTATGCTGTACTTGGTGTATGCTGTACTTGGTGTTAACTCTTGATCATGGCATGGAGAGATAGAGAGGGATGACTTAACTTTGTGTTCTTAGGTGACAGTAGAGTTGAGGACAAGAAGGAAAGAGATGACAAGAGATGGGGCAAATCATCATGAGAAACTGGGACTTGGAGAATTTCGTGTGTGAGTCAATTTATGTTACGGGGGTAACAACACCTATCCAAGATACTTCGCTAAGAACCTGAAGGTGCGTATGGCTGTAGACCCTATTCCCTATATTTCCTTATCTTTGCGGAATATATAGATATATATATATATTCTTTTTCCTTTGATCGTTCCGATATCCCGCTATCAATCCCACCTGGCTTTTACGGTCCTCGCCTGAACCTAACTTTCTCTTGTCGAATGGCCAGGTACAGCGTAACGCTCGCTCTCTATGGCCTAGCTGCCAGATACTCAGTTATCATATCCCTCGGAATTGCTTCAAGACGATTTCTCTGTTTCTTCATCAATTTCTGTCTAGGAACTCCCCCTCATCTTGTTCGAGACAAGGGTGCTTTTTGCGTCTCATAATCCTTCCTCTTCTTTTGGGAACTTTGGATAAACTGTTCGGTCCTTTCGAGGAACTGAGACACTATAGACCCTTCTGAATTCCTTCAATCCAAATCGCTAATATCATCTATAACTCCCTCAACATGGGATACCCTCTCCGGATGGATATGCTGCGGGTCGACCACGGTCCCAGATTTCTCCTGAGCATGTCGAGGTATCGCCGATGCTGCTCTAACAATTGAAACAATCGTAACTGTAGTCTGTGAATGATTCTTCAAATTATCGATATGGATTATTAATCCCTGTTGTAATCCGATAATGCAAGATATCCACCAAACAATTTGTGCCAGGAAGATATACTGATTATTTCTTGTGTAAGAAATTATCTTCTCAAGGGCGTAGACAATAACGTCGTTATCGTTCTCGAAGGTAATAGTCATTCGTTGAATATTGTTTATGAAAGATGCGGGGCTGCCGCTACACAATGCTAATGGATTTTAAGATATATAATAATAGGTATAGGTATCATAAAAACGCAATAATATATAAGAATCTTTCTCCGCTGGTAGGTATTTGTTTTTCAGTCCGATGCTGATCTCCCCCTTATTCTCCGAACAAAGTGATCTCTGTATAGTCTCTCGGAACCCTCTGCAGACTATGATTTCAAATCCGTCATTGATAGCCACGTCTTTTGATCAGTGGCCACGCATCCCTGTGGTTATCGTGTCCATGCGTGATATTAAATTGGCTCATAAATCACACCACAAGTTTAACTTAGATATCTCGCCACATATCCCGTTTTTCAGTAGTCGGAACGATAGCCATATTGGCATACGTCATTTACGTTATTAAATCCCTAATGTTTAATAACTCATAGACTCACGGGGTTCAAATATCCCCTGCTATGCCAACGTGGAACTTATGGGCGTAATCTTTTCTAGATTAACATTGCAGAACCATTTCAAACAAATCAATGAATGATGTCCGCTTTTGGCTCAACCGCCAACGCCATGTTCCCTCAGTCCTATGTGACTTTCAGGTGTTCAAAAACCGGGACGTGCCCTGTGAAACAGAGAGCCCTCTTACTAGCATGACTGCCTCCCGCATAGTATCTGAGAGTGAATCCGGCTGGATCTAACATGCTCGGCAAGACCACATCCCTTCGATCTGGCTATGTTATTGTATCATCAAATCACCTGCCGCGGTAATATGCTTTCAATGAATCCGCTAAGCGTATTGCTTATCCAATCAAGACGTGACCGGCATGAACTCCGGCAAACGGGCACACCACGACTGTTACAACATATCAATATATTTGTGTTGTCACTTGTTTGAAGAGAACCCCTAACATCACCCCCTTCTCTAAGATCGGTGTCCTCAATGATGCTCCATCATAAAAAGTATTCATCTCTCAATATAACTTCGTCCTGTATACCACAAGTATTCATCTCTTTCTATCCTAATTCTTATAACTTTGGTATAACGTTAATAGTCCGTCGAAAAAATAAAATCAAATTTTTTTTCTTTTTCACAATTAAAACGACTACTTTCACAGCTGTTCTATAATTTTCCAATCCTTCTCTTAGACCTTGAGACCCGTACATCACTCCCTCCACTGGGGCGGATGATCAATGTTTCTCCACCATCTTTCCGGACAATTTCAGCAAGTATTTTTCCTATCCATAATTCAGTACAGTAAAGGCTGGAAGTCTGATACTTATATTAATACCACACCAAGGTGTGATCGGAAAGATTCTTGTATCGTAATTCATCTCTCTCAATTGTACATATGAAGATATGTTCATTGACTCCAAGTATTTTCTTCACTTGCGCGGCAGGCCGGTCGACGCATTGTACTTTAATTGATACATATAATCAATTATTCATCTACTCCAAAGGTTCATCTGGATGCCATACTCATGCATGGACTTTGTCTTATAACTTTAACGATTTGAATAATGTCCATTTACTCTCATGTTTCTGATATGCGCAGTTTTACGGCTGTCGACTCTATCATACTCCGATGAGTACATATAGACAATATTCAAAATGCTTTCGGAAGTATCTCCTAATGTTCCAAGAAATGCTCCATACGATCAACTCTCTTCGCCGTGACAGAATCACCCGCAAGAGGGTCAGAGAGCACAGCATAGAATACACCCGGGAATCATTAAGTTATGTCTCCTAAAGTTTCGACCCACAGTTCAACATACTATGTTGCATAAGATAATGGTATCCTAAGTCCTCGTATGCGAGAGTACCTTGTCAATACGTAGTATATGTCTGTCTCTTATTTAATCAGTAAATTATTCACAGCTGTAATTCTCATATATAAATAAATTGGCATTACTTAGCTTCGTTGATTAATAATACAATATTCCAAAGCATTCCTGAATATAGCTGTAATATGACCATCAAGGTTGCATAATGGATGCTTAACTCGTACAACGTGATGGTAAGAATATCTGATAATGGCTCGACGCATCATAGTTTCTCCTTGTCAAAGGTAATTCGACTATCGATGAGAATACCTGATGATACCATAACGCATCATTGTTTCTCCTTATCAAAGGTGATTCAAATATCGATCAGAATCCCTGAAGATGTCATAGACATCCTGGTTTCTCTTTATCGAAAGTGATTCGAATATTAATGAGAATACCTGATGATACCATAACGCATCATCATTTCTCTTTATCGAAGGTAATTCGAATATCAATGAGAATACCTGAAGATGTCACACACATCCTTGTTTCTCTTTGTGGAAGATGATTCGAATATCGATGAGAATACCTGAAGAAGTCATACACATCCTCGTTTCTCTTTATCGAAGGTAATTCAAATATCAATGAGAATACCTGAAGGTGTCATACACATCCTCGTTTCTCTTTGTCGAAGGTGATTCAAATATTGATGAGAATACCTGAAGATGTCATACACATCCTCGTTTCTCTTTATCGAAGGTAATTCAAACATCAATGAGAATACCTGAAGATGTCATACACATCCTCGTTTCTCTTTGTCAAAGGTGATTCGAATATCGATGAGAATACCTGAAGATGTCATACACATCCTCGTTTCTCTTTATCGAAGGTGATTCGAATATTGATGAGAATATCCGTTGCTATTTTATCCCTTCTAACACTAGCCTTGACTATGGAACATAGCCATGCAATTCTAGTTAATTTGAACCGCATTAATTTGAACCAATCTCGCAACACCATCTCATTACTCAAGTGAGATCGTTCTTTTCATAATTTTTACCCTCTTCTTTCTATGGCAAATCTCCGGTTGCCATCACATAAAACACCATTCCCTCCATTAAAACAGTCATAAAATAATCAAAACGGAATGTAATTCCTCATTCTTCTGTCGCGAGAGGATTATAACCGAAATAAGGGTATGTAAAGTATTATCGATGTCTTTCCTTTCCGTATCATAAAAACGAGAATACTTACAGACTTCCTTATTTCTTTGTTATTGGAGGTAATTCAAATATCGAAACTATATTACCGAAGTAATATTATCGAAATAATATGCGAAGATAATATCAACAAGTAATATTGAAAATATAAATTACCGAAATAGTATTATCGAAGTACTATGCAAAGATAATATCAATGAAGTAATATCGAAGATATAATTATCGAAGTAATATTATCGAAGTAATATGCAAGGATAATATCAACGTAGTAATATCGAAGATATAATTATCGAAGTACTATTATCGAAGGAATAGGCAAAGACAATATCAACGAAGTAATATCGAAGATATAAATTATCGAAGTAATATTATTGAAGTAATATGCGAAGGTAATATCAATGAAGTAATATGGAAGATATAATTATGGAAGTAATATTATCGAAGTACTATGCGAAGGTACTATCAACAAAGAAATATCGAAGATATAATTATTGTAGTAATATTATCGAAGTTAAATGGAAAGATAATATCAACAAAGTAGTATCGAAGATATCAATTATCGAAGTAATATTATCGTAGTAATATGCGAAGGTAATCTAAACGAAGTAATATCGAAGATATAAATTCCCGAAATAATATTATCGAAGTAATATTCAAAGATACTGTCAACGAAGTAATATCAAAGATATAAATTGTTGAAGTAATGATATCGAAGTAATATGCGAAGGTAATATCAACGAAGTAATATCAGAGATATAAATTGCCGAAGTAACATGCAACCAACATGAAATTAATGGTGGTAGCATTAAACTGTTTCGCACCATGGTCTTTTACGTCAGCTGATGATCTTTTATAACTTCTGTAGAAGTGACATCCTAGATGTGCAAAGGAATTATCTCATAATCTGCATTAGAACAAGACTCGCTCGACGCCTTATTGGGCTACTGATTACACTCGATGGCATCCCAAAGCTCATCATCGGGCTAATCCTCAAACCATCCCCTAGACTCAGTTTGATCTTTTTGCCCGTAGGATCACCAGTCATCGTTAACCTTTGGCTTCTCGTATTCTTCTGCTGAATCCTCAGAATACTCATTATGCGCACCTTCTTCCTTCCATTGATATTTCGCTTCACGAAGCTCTCTTTCGTATATTTTCTGGTAATATTCTTTGGCTTCGTCCCAGCCATTATCATGCCCTTCCAAGAGCCCTTGGTTATAACCATCGGTATAACCGCTGTTCTTTCCTTCGTTATACATCCTCCAATCACGAGGTGTATATCTATCGACTTTCGCATATGCCACTTGAATAGATTCTTCAAAATGAATCATCCATTCGTAACGTAACGATGAACAATTCTCCTCGTAAAACGGGTTATATACCATGAGTATTGATTGCTCAACAAGACTTCGAAATTGAATCATTATAATCGTCACAGCAATAATCATTACTATATCGTATAATCGCTCCACTGGGGGACAGGTAGAATCTACCACTGGCTGCATTTTTTCGATGATTTATTGTCGTCGCAATAACACCACTCGGTTCTATCCTCGTCTTTGCAGGCACAATCCCACTTGTCGGCCCACAAGCGATATTCCTTCCAGTGATCCTTAAATACTGAATCTTCAATCGTAAGAAATTCCCTGTTAATTGCTGACTGGCGATAGTATTCAACCCAAGGTTTGGGTGTCTCAGGTTCTACGTGTAATATCGGATTATTTCAGTAGTTCTCGGGTTGTTCAGATAAAATCGAATCCAACGAACCAAATATATTTAAAGGTTCGTATTTGAATATTTCTGGCATATATCCAGCTAAATCGAAAATGTTAACTGGCATATGCCTATTGTCAACGAAATATTATAATATCTGATATTTCGTTCAATATCCAGCCTTGTTTGTAAAGCTGAATCTGTTATCCCACAATACTTGGTCCTTGGTAATATTCTGGTTTATAACTATGTCAGTTAATGTATTCGGATGTTGTAACCGGAATCCGAAACGGTAACGTAACTGTAAGATTTGGTAACTGAGTAGCAACTACTACCAATCCAAATCTTGATGAATGCTGCAAGAAGGCTCCTTGCTTCTTTAGTCCCTTGTATGCTTTAAGCTCCTGTTCTTGCATGTGTCGTAATAATAAACCTAGGAACGTAGAGTTGATTTATTATACTGTTACGGGGGTAACAACACCTATCCAAGATACTTCGCTCAGAACCTGAAGGTGCGTACGGCCGTAGACCCTATTCCCTATGTTTCCGGAATATATATATATATATATATTCTTTTTCCTTTAATGGTTCCGATATCCCGCTATCAATCCCACCTGCCATTTACGGTCCTCTCCTGAACCTAACTTTCTCTTGTCAAATGGCCAGGTACTGCGTAACGCTCTTCCTCTATTGCCTAGCTGCCAGATACTCAGTTATCGTATCCCTCGGAATTGCTTCAAGACGATTTCTCTGTTTCTTCGTTAATTGCTGTTTAGGAACTCCCCCTGATCTTGTTCGAGACAAGGGTGCTTTTTGTTACTTATAATCGTTCCTCTTCTTTTGGGAACTTTGGATAAACTGTTCGGTCCTTTCGAGGAACTGAGACACTCTAGACCCTTCTGAATTCCTTGAATCCAATTCGCTAATGTCGTATATAACTTCCTCAACCTGGGATACCCTATCCGGATGGATATGCTGTGGGTTGACCACGGTCCTAGATTTCTCCTGAGCGTCTCGAGGTATCGCCGATGCTTCTCTAACAATTGGAACAATCGTAACTGTAGTCTTTGAATGATTCTTCAAATTATCGATATGGATTATTAATCCCTGTTGTAATCCGATAATGGAAGATATCCACCTAACATTTTGCGCCAGGAAGATATACTGATTATTTCTTGCATAAGAAATTATCTTCTCAAGGGCGTAAACAATAACTTCGTTATTGTTCTCGAAGGTAATAGTCATTCGTTGAATATCATTTATGAAAGATGGGGGCTGCCGCTACACAAAGCTAATGGATTTTAAGATATATAATAATAGGTATAGGTATCATAAAAACGCAATAATATATAAGAATCTTTCTCCGCTGGTAGGTATTCGTTTTTCAGTCTGATGCTGATGTCCCACCTTATTCTCCAAACAAAGTGATCTCTTTATAGTCTCTCGGAACCTTCTCCAGACTATGATTTTAAATCCCTCATTGATAGCCATGTCTTTTAATCAGTGGCCACGCATCCCTGTGGTTATCATGTCCATGTGTGATATCAAATCAGCTCATAAATCGGACCACAACTTGAACATAGATATCTCGCCACATATCCTGTTTTTCGGTAGTCGGAACGATAGCCATATTGGCATATGTCATTTACTTTATTAAATTCCTCATGTTTAATAACTCATAGACTCACGGAGTTCGAATATCCCCTGCTATGCCAATGTGGAACTTATGTGCATAATCTTTTCTAGAATTAACATTGCAGAACCATCTCAAACAGATCAATGAATGATGTCTGCTTTTTGCTCAACCGCCAACACCATGTTCCCTCAGTCCTATGTGCTTTTCAGGTGTTCAAAAACCGGGACTTCCCCTGTGAAACAGAGAGCCCTCTTACTAGCACAACTGCCTCCCGTATAGTATCTAAGAGTGAATCCGGCTGCATTTAATATGCTCAGCAGGACCACATCCCTTCGATCTGGCTATGTTATTACATCATCAAATCAGCTGCTGCGGCAATGTGCTTTCAATGAATCCGCTAAGCGTATTGCTGATCCAATCGAGATGTGACCGGCATGAACTCCCGCTAAAGAGCACACCACGACTGTTACAACATATCAACATATGTGTCTTGTCACTTGTCAGAAGAGAACCCCTAACAATTTATCATCCCCTATACGCCAGGTATGAGTCCCGATCCGCAGTGTAATTATACTGATACGAGGTCTACCCAACTCAATTAGGCAAATAGTACCCCTCATTTCTCATATCCGCTCGTATCCTCCACATCGTTCTCATCTTCATCCCCCATCTCTCACTTGCTTGTCCATAACTCTACCATCATCACAGTACAGAAAGTTGAGTCATCCCTCTCTATCTCTCCATGTCATGATCATGAGTTGACACTGAGTACCGCACACACCGAGTACAGCATTCACCGAGTAAAGCATCCACCGAGTACAGCATTTACCCAAGATAGTTTGTCTTCCCTTCATTCTCATAATTACAAGTTGACCCCTGAATGTCGCTTCAGCTTCCGGCGTGCCTTAAAACACGATCGACCGCCATCAATTCAGCTCTCCATGAGAGCTCAAAGGTAAAGTCACCTTGTCACAGTCCCATGGTTGCGAGTTAACTAAGTGATAAAAAGTGTCTCAGCACCCGGCGCGCCGTCCATCGACTGCCTCCAAGTACTCAACCAAACTCGCACGAATACCGCATCGAAGTTCACATGATCATGGTCTCCAAGTGCATCTCTAAACTCGCTCCATCACAGCGTCCAAACTCGCTCGAACACGGCCTCCATGTGCATCTCCAAACTCGCTTTATTACGAACTCGAGGTACATCTCCAAACTCGCTTGATCACGGCCTCCTAGTTCGCACGATCATGGCCTTCAAGTGCACATCTCCAAACTTGCACTATCCCGGCCTCCAAGTGCATCTCCAAACTCGCTTGATCATAGCCTCCAAAGTGTATCTCCAAACTCGCTCGATTACAGCCTCCAAGTTCGCACGTTCATGGCCTCCAAGTGCATCTCCAAACTTGCTCGATCACAGCCTCGGAGTGTATCTCTGACTGCACTTCATTGTCATTTTCAGGCGGATCTCGAATTGCTCTCAAGCACTACCTGCAGCCAGTCCAGATATACTGTGTAGAATGGTAGTTATATAGATTCATAGATACCTTGATGAGAATATAAACTGAATACATGAGTTTTGAAAATCGTTGAACCATAAGTAGTAACTATGACTTCCAGGCGCACCAGCAGCGTTCCCAAGGAAGATGTTCTTTTTCTCAGACAGCTCTACTGTGCTTCAAGGGGCTCCCAGGCTTGCCGTCAGCGCTCCCAAACTTGTAGTGGGCGCTCCCTGGCTTGTCGTCAGCACTCCCAGGCTTGTCATCGGCGCTCCCAGACTTGTCGCCGGCGCTCCCATGTGCTCCCAGGTGCACCCAATGCCCTCTCCGCCGCTCCGAGAAGTTCCCTAAGTTATCACAATAACTTCCATGGTACTCCTGTACGAGTCATCAGAGATCCCAGTGACTTCGAAAGCCGGCCGAAATGCCCTCATCGGGTCTGATATTCTCCTGAAATTGAGGCATCTAAGTTTACACTCCACATCCTCTCAGACACTCCTGGAGGCATCCAGTAACTAAAATACATTTTGCTAATGGTGTGTGATGCACAACTTGAACAGAGCTGCTATCAATGAGCACGTCAAAAACACTATAATGGCAACCGTCAGCAACGTCACTTCATCCCACACTGTGTTGGAAAGGTTGAACGAAATGTCCTACGTGATGGGCACCAACTCTGGGGAACCTGCCAAAGTGTGTTACATTTATCTGGCCGATCCAAACAACCTTCCCAATGATGATTAGACACGTTTTTTTTACCACAATCCTGTTGAATGCAATGAGTTAGTAATCCATCAGCCTGTGTTCAGCATTCATATGTCATATGCTCCAGCGAAGGAATTCAATGATGCTGAGGAACGGATCTACTCAGAGATGGAAACAAGTAAACAGTGGTGGAATGAACAGGTACGTTATTTGAATTTTGTCATAGCGGCAATGATCTTGACCGCTTCAATAGCTACAGCGGCCACATGGTGGTACATTTGTCTCTCCGTTCAGCATTTCAGACCAGACACATCTTACAAACTATTCGGATGACAAGAAGGAATGGCCAGTATATTTGAATGTCGGAAACATCGCCTCAATGATTAGATCAAAGCCTTCGAATCATCCAATCATCTGTGTTGCCCTTCTCCTCGTTACTCCGAAGTAGCACGTTGAAGGATATGGAAAGAAACCGCTGTGAAGAAAAACCAAATTAACAATAGCGAGGTTTGAAGGAAGGTCTTCGAGCGTATTTATGTCCTCTGCACTCACTTCTCAACACTGGGATGCTTATGCTTCGAGCGGTTGGTTGGATGCAGCATTGTTATCCTCTCATCTGTGCATGGATGGCTTACTACTTTGCAAACATTCACTTCCACTCAATCAAGCAGCCCCATGGCCCTGTGTGTGAAGCACCGAAATCGATGACTGGAGAAGGGAATTCATCATCTTGGCAATTGAGAGACTATGAGATATACATCAAAATAATAATACTCGGGACTCAGGGAGATGAGACAGAGAGACGGGAAGGCAGACAATATCTGGCAGATGTAGCAGTTGGAACCTGTGAAGGCATCTTCTGGAATATGAAATGCATCATATCCGACAACTCTTATCGTAATCGATATTATTCATAATGTCTATCTCTGTCTGTTTAATCATTCGATGGACTGGGCAACCTCTTTTCTCGAACAACATTCCAGGATCGACACATTCCGCCAGCTCAGGGCGATGATGCCTCCATGTCCTGGCTTCACTCGCTTCAACAAGCCATATAGCCAGATGACTAGATGGAGTGGTAAGGAGATCAATGCACTCGGGCGTGTGATTGTTGCAGTTTTCGCGGTGACTCGTTCAAATCCTTCAGCGAGCCAAAGGATTCCCTTCACAGAAGCCCTGTTGTGCTTCCTGAATGTTGTGTATTTTCACCTTATGGCACAATACCGGTACCATACTGAGGCCATGATTGAGTACATGGAGAATCATGTGGAGGAGTGTGATCTTCAGAAGGGTGTTTTCAGTCGATTCCACACCAGCAAATCTTGACAGAAGGTCTTGGAAGCCTTGACAAGGCAGCTTACTATGAACACACAGGAGGAACCGGAGAGTAGCCCCCTTGGGAACAATTCTTCTGCGGCTACAACGCATCGTCGCATTGATGAAGATAACATGCAGGTCAAGCCAGAAATTGCACAACATCTTGTTGACAAATCGAATTTCAACATTCTGAAGATGCATCTCCTGAACCACTTCACTGACCAGATCCGACAGCTTGGCAACATCTTCAATGTAAGCTCTGAACTCCAAGAAATACCCGATGATGGATCTTAAACAAGCATACCAACAACCGAATTATCATGTGGCCACCTTACAGATATAGGAAACCAAAGCCTGAAAGTAGGCGTTTCAGTATTGAGAGCTGAATGCAAACACTGCAAAACAATGTCTCGACAATTATATGCCTCTAACCTACGCCCCTTTCATGTGAATGATGAAATACCCGTGACCTGAAATCAAGACCCTTCATGACCTGCCCAAGTAGTGTGCAATGCCAAAAGGGGAGCTACCAAATCCCATTGCCTAGTGTTTCAGGAGATTTGCCAACTTCAGAGACTACATCGATCACGATCAGTATTTCAGTCATTTCAAAGATGCAAAATCCAACTGCTACAACGCAGTTTCAATTCCTGTGACGTCTTTTCAATGCGACGAGCAAGCAGTTCATATGGTAAGTTGCAATGGGTCCATGAGATGGAGAGAGCCTAAGCCACCAAGAAATGATACAGTGCTTCTCCGGATGGGGACGAGTCCAGATAGCCACTTCATGTTATAGGGGTGCTTTAACCTATGTAACTCTACTTATTAACAAGTATTAATCAATACTTGAAGTAAGTACCTAGTACACGGCCGTAGTCCTTTATTGTAGTTTCCCTCATGTGTATCTCCAGACAAAGTGAAGTGGGAGTCTGTATAAATCATATACCCAAAGAGGACAGATATGTATAGTCATCTCAGATATTTCCAAGTAAATAGCAACCGAGTCGTATCATGCTGTAACGCAATACTGACAGTACATAGATTGGTATAATAAATCTCAGTGATTAATTGGTATCGTGAGTATATTCGGATAAGTAATCTCCGTGATTAATTAATGTCGTTGTGGTAATATATTTTCTGTCGATAGTGCAATCTAAATTGACACGTATCTTCACAAATCCCTCTTCTTAAATCTTTGATACATCTGGCATTCTGATACCATCTGCAATATTACATCTCAGCGTGGTCTCCCCCAATAGTTCACTTCTCCGGATGTAAGAGGAACTCTGATTTTCTTCCGTTGATGTTAATTCTGCTTTCTGAATCTAGATCGTAACTCTGAATTGGAATATGTAGATTCATTCTTAAAGACTTTCCCGGATCTTCTTATATTTAATGTTTACTGCTAATTCCTTTAGGCTTTATGAGATGCACTGTCAAGACTAGAACTGATTTCAATTCCGGATTGGTTACTATCTAACGCTGGTATTTCGAATACCCAAATCAAAGATCCTGTCTTATCTTGTCCGGAAAATGGAGTAACAACTAAATTATCAATGTACTCCAAAGGGAATATTTCATAATTTCGATTGCAGGTTAATATCTCTGTAAACTGGTTTATACTTGGTAGCCACCACATACACTGTGCAGCAAATAATCAATCTTCTTTTTCGAACTGATCCAATAGCAAGGATGAAGTGCACAGTATACATACGTACTCGTTATTAGACTTGAGCTCGACTATGGGTCGGGGGAACCATGTACCATCCTAATACATAATACTAATATACTCGATGATAATAATAATAAGAATCAGAACTGGAAACTTTATAATATTTCAGTTTCATCTTCACGGGTAGGTATCATTTGTGCTTGTGGGGCTACCCTTCCAATGCCGGAGCAACGCTGCCTCTTTATAGCTTTCTTGCATTGCATGATTGGTTTTAAAGAGTTACTCTCCCAAAGGGCTATCATCATCAATCCAGGATTGCTATGATCTCATCAGTCATATCTTACAGTACTCTGTAATGAGCTTTAATCCCACTTGACACAACAACGCTTCCCAAAGGTTATCGTGTTCTTGCTTGATTGGTTTAAAATCACTATGCTCCCTTCTCGGGCCATCATCCACATTGGAATGTACTCAAACTGTAACTGCAACGTAGATATCTTGCAACTCGTATATTCAGATAGTCAAAACCTTTCATCACCTGACATGGTTATTTGGAAGACTTTAATCAGATTGCTTAATAAATCATGACACAACCCTCTTCATAGGCCATATCTGCTTCAGAGGCTGATGTGGGGGCTCACCATAGCTCTGTTGACATTTTGACTTGACATATTGTTACGGGGGTAACAACACTTCACAATCCTATACTTAATACCTCCTGCGTAAGTATATGCTAAGACGTACGGCCGCAGATGCTAATCTGTATTATCTTCGGAATCGGAACTATCCGCAGGATTGCCTCCTTCTGACGGTTCAATGAACTCCTGGTAGATCTTATCCTTAGGGGATATAGCAGTTCCCTTATCTAGTTTGATTCGTCGAATGCAATCCTTAACCAGTTGATTCCCTGTCCTATCGAAGGGCCAAGTGCAGCGTAAGCACTCTCTCGCTGCTTTCCTTCTTGAAATCTCGCTATTGTCAATTCCTTCTGTCTTGCTATAATCAGTCTGCTTATCGGTCGCAATGCTTTTGGTTATCCGCTGATCTTTGCTTATGGATTTCTTAGTTTGCCTTAATGGATTAATTCGACCAGTCGAAGTTTCTCTGGAAATCTTTAAAGCTGCAATCTCCCTTAATCACTTAGATTCTTTTAAGAACTGCTCGGTGCAATCCAGTACTTGATCAACTTGTCGATCCCCAGCAACATCACTAGGGGTAGCCGCAACTTCTCGGGGAAGTGGTTCTTGTAATATAGTATTTTCTTGGCCTTGGAGTTGGTCGATATGGAAAACCAATTCCTGCTCAAGTCCAATAATCGAAGCTAACCTCCTCACACACTGCGCCAAGAAGATTTGCTGGGTTTTTTTGTGTGAGATATAATGCACTCCAAAGTGTATATGATGACGTCGTTATCGTTCTCAAAGTTTATCGGCATTCAGACGAGGAATACTTACCAAAGGTCCGGGGCTTCCGCTACACAAAGCTAATAGATTCTAGGTATATAATCGATATTGGAATCATAAAAACGAAATAATAAATAAGGATATTTCTCCGCTGGTAGGTATCGTTCGTTGTTCGCTGCTTTTCTCATGCCCTCCAACATTCTTCGAACAAAGTGATTTTTTTATAGTCTCTCAGCAGTACGGGCTTAGCATCGCTCTCGATGATCCCCTGTTGCAGACCATGATTCAATCCCTCAATGATAGCCACATATCTGTGCGTCTTACATCCCGAAAATGCGCCTGGTAGAGGCGGGCATGCATCCCTTTGGTTATCGTGTTCATGCATGATATCATATTGGCTCATAAATCAGACCATAACTTTAACTTGAACATCTCGCAAACGTTTCCTTCAAAATCGGGAGTTGGAACGCCCACTCTAAAGTGACACATCGTTTAGGCTATTATCCCGCGATAATAACTCATAGACTTAAGTGATTACTATCCACTGCTATGCCAACGTAGACCTTTATGCGTGTAATCTAACTCATTGATTAACGTTGCGAAACCATCCCAATCAAGTCAATGCATGATGTCCACTTTTGGCTAACGCCAACACCATAGCCCCTCAGGCAGATGTGCTCAGGTCTTCATCATAACCCGGACGTTACCCGCATCCGAGAGGCTTGGAAACCGGAGAGCCCTTTACTTGCACGACTGCCGTGCAATCTCTTCTGCAACCGCATAGTCTGTAGGAACGAATCTGGCTGAAAATAATCCGCTCGGCAGGGCCTCAGCCCTTTCGATCTGGCGGAGTTACTGCATCATCAAATCAGCTGCCGCGGCACTTGCTTTCAATGAATCCGCTAAGCCATGAGCTTATCCAATCAAGACGTGACTAGCATGACCCCGCTAAAGGCCATACGGCATGGTAACTAAGTACCATTACACTGATAGGAGAGAACCCCTAACACGTATCACATCTCAGTATTACCAGATTGATAGAGAACTAACCTAACTCCTTGTAGGTTTATCGGGCCTTATTGACTTGGCCCTACTTCTCATCAACCAGACACACCATGCTAAGGTCGAGATTGTTCACACAAACCGGGGAGTGCCCAAGTTGTTCCGCTCCACTAGGGATCGGCTTGAGATCGATTCAAATCGCATATTGGCTATCGTCTTCCTGACACATCTGTTGCACATAATGCAGTTCATGTGTCTAGTCCTGTATAGCATAGTTTAGTGAATGTGGTAAGAAATACCTGGCATCTTCAAGTCTTGATTACTTGTGACTGGCCAAGGATATTGCATCATCAACTCAGCTCTACCGTATGTGAACTTTCAATGTATCCGCTAGCAATGAGGCTTGCTATCAAATTGACACGAGGCTGTTGTGAAATCTTTCTAAGGATCACAAGACTGGATGCTTGCTTTGCCTAGGATAAGTGTTATGTATGCCACATTTATTGTGACATATATCCTTCCAGCACTTCCAAGTACCATTTCCTCTATTGAGGGAGAACCCCTAACACTTCATCAACAAAATGTAATTATGTCACTGGGAGCCTCGGGGAGCGTCTGAGAGTTGTCAGACGAGGATCCCAGGGTGGTCAAATCCCAGAGTAGACTGGACCGACGCAGTGGCCTTCAGGTGCACCTGGGAGCAGCTGGGTGCTCTCGACGACAAGACTGGGAGCGCCTGAGACTGCCGAAGACATGCCTGGGCGCACTGGCGACTATCCTGGGAGCACCTCAAACAACTGTCCAGGAGTCTGGGAGAAACAGCATCTTCTTCGGGAACACTGCTGGTGCACATGGAAATCATAGCTACTACTTATCGTTCAAATATTTTTAAAATTCAGGTATTCAGTGAGTATTCTCATCTATGTATCTATGTATCTATAGAGCTATCCATCTACACACGGTAAATCTGGACTGGCTGCAGGCGGTGCTTGAGAGCAATTTGAGATGCACAAGGAGATGACGATCGAGTGAACTCCGAGATACACCTGGAGGCCGTGATCGAGCGAGTTTGCAGACGCACTGGGAAGCCGTGATCGAGTGAACTCACAGATGCACTTGGAGGCCGTACTTGAACGAGTTTGGAGATGCACTTGGAGGCCGTCATCGAGCAACCTGGGAGATGCACTCCGAGGCTGTAATCAAGGGAGTGTGGAGATGCACTTAGAGGCCGTGATCGAGCGGGTTTGGAGATGCACTTGGAGGCCGAGATTGTGAAACCCAGAGATGAATTTAGAGGCAGTGATCGAGCATGTTTGGAGATGCACTTGGAGGCCGAGATTGTGAAACCCAGAGATGCATTTGTGGGCAGTGATCAAGCGTGTTTGGAGATGCATTTGGTGTTAGGAGGGTGCTTTGCTTTAGGTATATATTCTTATGCATGGTCCTGGATACTATATTCTTCGTAAACATATTTTGAGAAAAAGTATATTGGTAATTATTGAAGATCGAATACACACAGGGAATGAATGGTTGTCATTGTCTCCGATGCTTTGATGAAAATCGCAACCAAATCAATTTGGGGTGTCAGACAATTCTGGCAGAACATATAATCCTTCAATTCCGATTTGCTTCTAAAAGGGCCACACTTCTTTTGAGCCTGGCTAATCTCTTTCTTTCATCCTTGTGTTGCCTTTGTGTTTGAGGTATTGCATTGACTCTACCGTATCGAGTACGTCTTGAGGGTTCCGCTTGGTACTCATCATTCGTCGGTACCTCGTATTCGTCAGACTCTGTCCGATGTTTGACATCTGGAGGTGTTGAAGAGATCACTCTCCCGATAGATACTCGTATCGGTCCGCATAATTCATTATCGTGAAATTGATCTGATGGGAATCCCAGATCATCGAGGAAGTAACATAATGCTGGATCAAGTACAACTAAGGCTGCTAACCACCAAATGCACTGAGCAGCGAATAGATATCTTCATACTTCAAACATAACTGATAACTTCGCAAAAGTTGAAAGAAATATATTGTCTTTGTTCTCAAAGGTAATACTCATCTGAAGGGGTGGTGCTGTCGCTACAAAGCCAATAATATTTGATATTAATAATAATAGCTAAAGGTATCACAAAAACACAATGATGTTTTAAGGTCTTCTTCACTGGTAGGATTTTCTGACATTTCGCTGCTACAGCTTCTGTTTTTGATTGTGGGAACAATGCGATCTTTGTATAATCGGACGCTTCGTTCATTCCTGACTTAGGAATCTTGACTATGCCATTATGATTTTGAATGAGAGCTTATCGTTGAGAACATCTTAAGTGCCTCATTGATTGGTGCCATGCTTCCCTTTGGCTATTGTGTTCATGCAGGAGTGGTTTCAAGGTGTTTCACCCCCCACTATAGGCCATCCCCATCTCATGATATCAAACGCACATTCTGACAGATCATAACCTCAACTTTGACATCTTGCATCCCGTATTATTCAGTAGTTGGAACATCTGCTGATGCGTAGTCTAGCCAGTGCTTGATCGCAATTTGTTGCCTCGCCTAAATCTGGGTATTCGGCATTGCTTCAGAGATCTAATCGGCGACCAACGGTTGCGCTACCAAAGTTGATTATGACATGTCACTATGACGTTGCAATGCATTATGACTCATTTCAGTTAGCAGGTTTGCTATAGGCCTCATATCTTCAGCCAATGTCATAAATCCCTCAGACACCGCTTGGTTAGGTCTCGTGCTTGTGTAGACAGAGGAGTATGGCAAGTTGATCCCACCACTAGTGTGCGTGGGCTTGCGGATCTTTCTCTCTGGCACATTGAGTTACGTCTGCTGCACATGTAATTCTCCTTAATCACACCTTAACAGTGTGTTGTCCCACTAGATAAGATACAGTAGGTGTGGCCAATGATTCTGCGCACTGCGGAAGGGTTTTCAATTCCCAGTAATGGCGACATAATTGCATCATCATAGTTGAATCTGTTAGCACGGGTGTACCAACAGCTAATTGTTCGACACATGGCCCAAGTGTCATCCCGCTCAAGATTACTTGGCAGAGAAACCATAATGTCGTTCTTTGAGGAGTAGCTGTTATGCAAATGACTACAGTAGTTGTAGCCACATGTACCCCGCATGTGATCCATCATGTATCATTACCACTGCTAGGAGAAAACCCCTGACATTTGGAGGCGCAGATGGAGTAACTCAGAGCTGCACTTGGAGGCCGAGATCAAGTTGAACTCAGAGATGCACTTGGCGGCCATGAAAGAGGGAGTTTGGCGATGCATTTTGAGGCTGCGGTCGTGTAACTCACAGATGCACTTGGAGGCCGTGATCAAGTGAGTTTGGGGATCCACTTGGAGGCTATGATGAAGCAAGATTGGAGAAGTACTTGGAGGTGGTCGATAGGAGGCGGGCCAGGTGCTGAGACTCTATCCATCAGTGAGTTAACTTGCAACCGTGGGAATGTGATGAGGTGACTTTAGCTTTGAGCTCTCATGGAGAGCTGGCTGATGGCGGTCGATCTTGTAGGGAGGCATGCAGGAAGCTGAAGCTAGAATCATGGGTCAACTCGTCATCGTGAGAATGAAGGGAAGACTGAGAATCTTGGGTGGATGCTGTACTCGGTGAATGCTATACTCGGTGTATGCTGTACTCAGTGCCCACTCATGATGATGACATGGAGAGATAGAGAGGGACGACTTAACTGTGTGTTCGGTGATTATGGTTGAAGTTGGGAACAATATGGACGATACGAGCGGATTTGAGAAGTCAGGGTATGTCTTGCCTAATTGGGTGTAGAAGACATCGTATCAGTGTTTTTACACACCGGAATGGGAGTGGTACCTGCCGTATAAGGAATGGTCCATTGACCCGCACAGAAGATTCTCTTGAGTCCCAGTTTCTCTTGATGATTTCCCCCATCTCCTCTCATTTCTCTCTTTCTCTACCATCACCTAAGAATACAAAGTTAAGTCATCCCTATGTAACTCTCCATGGAATGATCATGAGTTAATACCAAGTACAGAATACACCGAGTACTACATACACCCAGTACTACATCATCCCAAGATTGACTGTCTCCTGCTCCCAGCCGGTCTCTCATCTCTCGGCGGACCTTATTATAGTTAATTCTCTACATTCCCACCATTACGTTTTAACCAATGAATAGAGTCTCAGCTGCTGTCACACCTCCCTCCTGATCTACCGCCTCCAGATCAACCACCTCCAAGTGCTCCTTCCATCTCAATTGATCATGGCCTCCAAGAGCATCTCCAAACTCACCCGATCACAGCCTCCGAGTGCGTCTCTGAGTTACACAATTTCAGCTTCCAAGTGCATCTCGAAACTCGCTTGGTCACGCCCTCCAAGTGTAGCTCTGAGTTCAACTTGATCCCGGCCTCCAAGTGGATCTCTGAGTAACTCAATCTCGGCCTCCAAGTGCATCTCAAAACTCGCTTGGTCACGGCCTCCAAGTGCATCTCTGAGTTCAACTTGATCCCGGCCTCCAAGTGTATCTCTGAGTAACTCGATCTTGGCTTCCAAATCCATCTCCAAACTCGCTCAATCACAGCCTACAAGTGCATCTCGAAGTTCTCTCAATGTGAGTCTCCAGGTGCTCCTACTATTATGCTCCAGTACCGTCTGCATCCAGATTGGGCATATGTATATATATAGAGAGACTTAGATACATATTACATGCCATATTATGCTGTAGTGAATCTTGTGACTCCAACAAAGACGAATCTAATCCACAGAATGCCTTATAATTATAGAACCCCAACAACCACAACTGTGAGAATACAGCACAAAGTCTCCCACAGAGCTGCGCAGAGGTTTCATACTGCTCTCGAAGTCTCCGGCAGACCTGCGCAGAGGTCTCAGGTGGTCCAAAATTTGACTATCGTATAAGTCAAATCTCATAGCATCTTGAATTCACCTTTATAACTGCAGGTGCTCTCAGGAGCACATGAGAATGCTCTTGCCGAGTCTGAGAGCACTTTGCAAAGCTGCAGGTGTTATGGGGATGCTTATCGGTAAAGTTTAGGTACATTATGCAAGGCCCTAGATACTTCTATATTTTCCTAAGGGTATCTCCAACCGAAGTAAATCAGTAACCAACGAAGATCATACACACAAAGTGGCCAAATAATGAATTGTCGTATCCGATCCTTCCAGGTAAATGGCGACTAAACCCAAATGTGGCGTACAGCAATAGTGACAGTACATATATATGCTGTTGAAATATATATGACTCAATTTTGATCTCACTCCAAGTCTTGCCTAGCTGTTCTTTGCTAGTTTCAGTTGCTTCCGATTTGGTCTTCGGGGAACACCGTTTCTTGTTCGTGTTTGCTGTAAACGATCCACTCGATACTCACTTTGTACCGATATCTCAACATCACTCGGCAACGGTTGACATTGGATGTACCGGGGAGTGGAAGATATTTCTGTATCGATATCCGTGGAAATCGCTGAGAAGCCCTGACACTCCTAGTCGAAGGAAACTCTTGATTATTGATCAGGTATTGTAATGCTGGATCCAACTGAACTTGCGGAGCTATCCACCTGACACACTGTGCGGCAAACAGATATTGTCGTTCCTGGAAAGTAACTAACAACTTTGCGAAACCCTATCATAATATGTCGGCTTTGTTTTGAAAGGTAACACGCATCTGAGGGGGGGGGCTAACACTTCAAAGCTTAAAATAATTGGTAAAAATAATGATAGATATAGGTATCATAAAAACGCAATAATATTTTAAGGTCTTCTTCGCTGGTAGGTTTTTCTGACTGTTTCCAGCTGGAGCTTGGTGTTCTTATTGCTGGAACAATGTGATCACTGTATAGTAAGACCCTCAGTTTATGTTTGACTTCGGTATCTCACTATGACAACATGATTGCTTTGATAGCTTATCGTTGTTAATATCTTAAGTGTCTCATTCATTGTACCACGCTTCGCTTTGGTTATCATGTTCATGCATGAGTGGTTTCAAGTGTTATGCTCCCTTATTGGGCCATCCTCATACAACATATCAAAATGCACATCCTGACAGGTCATAACTTCAACTTGGACATTTTGCTTCCCATAATGGTTCAGTATTTGGAACATCTGCTGACATGTAGTCTAGACAGTGTTTTATCGCAATATGTTTTGATAACTTTTGACTATTAAATGCCGCACCTTCATTTGGGTATTCAGAATTGCTTGAGAGATTTAATCGGCGACCAACCAGTACTCTGCCAACCGTGATAATAACTCGCCTACCTCGCAATATTAAACTGGTATGATGTCGCAATGCATACTCACTCAAACCAATAAGTATGGTCCCTTCAGGAGTCTTATCTTCAGCCAAGGCCAATAATCCCTCAGACACTGCATGTGTAGGTCTCGACCTTCCATACATTGGGGAGTGCCAGGAGTTGATCTCGCCACTTCGCGCGTGAGCTCCCTGATCCCTTTTTCTCGCGTATCACATTATCGTCTGCTGGACTTGTGATTCTGTGTAAGCGCAACTTAACTGTGTGTTGCCCTGCTAGATAAGATGTAGTAGGTGTGGCCAATAGTTATGCGCACTGCTGAAGGTATTACACTTCCCAGTAATGGCGACATAATTGCATCATCACGGTTGAATCCACAAGTCAGGGTGTACCTATGACTGATTGATTGACATGTGGCCCAAGTGTACTCCTGCTAAAGATCACTTTGCTGACAAACATGACATCGTTCTTTTGAGAGGCAGGTGTTTTGCACACAACTACCATAGTTGTAGTGTATGTACCCTCTGCGATCCATTCATGTATCATTACCACTGTTAAACTGAACCCCTTAACACCCGGGGGGCCTGGGAGCATCTGGAATTACTTGGGAGCACTGGTGAGGTCTACCGGAGTGTCTGGGAGGTGTGCGTATGGCTTCTGGACCGATATACATTTTGCTGATGTTTAAGTTGACTACTGGATGCATTCCCGCACGGTTGAAGTGTCTTTTCGTCATCGAGGATGCCAAATGGAGTGTTACAGGTCCTCTTGCTTTGGTTCAGATGCTTCCAACAGGGCCGATATATCGGACTGCTGGTATGGTGATTGTCGAGGAGATGCATGAACCTCCAATGCAACCCTTGCATGATACAAGTGCTATGGGTTCACCTTTAGCAGCGGTAATGATACATGAGTGGATTGTAGCATGTACTTGTGTTGACCATCGCGCCATTCACTTGCAAAACACCTACTTGTGAAACAACAACATCATTCCTGTCAACCAAGTGATCTTTGGCGGGATTACACTTGGGCCACTTGTCGATCAATCAGTGGCAAACTTGTTTGCACTAGCAGAGTCATGTTTGATGACCCAATTATGTCGCCATTACTGGGATGTGTGAAACCAGCAGCAGTGCGGATGATAATTGACCACACCTACTATATCTTACCTAGCGGGATGTTACGGGGGTAACAACACCTATCCAATAATACTTTGCTAAGTACTATGGGTGCGTACGGCCGTAGATCCTATTCTATATTATCTGATGACTCGAAACTTTCCTCGGAACTACTACTTCCCAACGCCGTAGTTAATTTCCTATGCGTCTTAGGAAATCCTACAGTACCTGGGGTGGACTTAATTTGTCGTCTGCAATCCTTAACTCGATGATTGCCTTTTCTATCAGAGGGCCAAGCGCAGCGAAGGCACTCGTTTGCTGCTTTCCTTCTCGAAAGCTCGCTACCGTCAATCCCTTCCGTCCTGCTAAAATCTCCCTGTAGGTTTACCGTAGTGATCTTGGATTTTCTCTCAGATTTCCTTAGGTTTTTCTTAGAAATCTTGCTCGGGTTTATCCAACCAGTTATTGTTTTACCGGAAACTTTTAAAGCCGCTATTTCTGTTAGCCGCTTGGATTCTCTTAAGTACTTTTCAGTGTTATCGAGTACTTGATCAATTCGTTGATCGTTTGCAAGGTCCCTAGGCGTAGCCGAAACTTCTCGGTGATGTCATTCCTGTAAAGTTGTATCCTTTGGGCCTTGGAGCTTATTGATGTGGGAAACTAACTCCTTCTCAAGTCCTAAAACTGAAGCCAACCACCAGACACACGGTGCCACAAAGATTTGCTGAGTTTGTCTTGCGAGAGATATTACACACTCTAAAGCATATAATATAATGTCGTTATCCTTCTTGAAGGTAACTGGCATATAGGCTTTTGAACTGATCAAAGGTGCGGGGCTGCCACTACACAAAGCTAATAGATTCTAGGTATAGATATAATAGGTATAGGTATCATAAAAACGCAATAATAAATAAGGATCTTTCTTCGCTGGTAGGTATTCGTTTTTCTTGTCCTAGGCCGATGCTCTTTCATTGCCGGAACAATGTGGTCTCTTTATAGTCCGCTGGAATAGATAGTATGGGCTTAGCATCACCTGTGATGATCCCCTATCATTACAGTACGGGCTTGGCATCCCTCTCGATGATCCCCTGTTCCAGACTATAGATTAATCCCTCAAATGATAGCCACTTATCTGTGGGACTTAGTGACGTCGCCCGATAGATATCCTTGCGTCTTATTTCCGTGCGCCATTTCGGAAGTGCTTGCGCGTCCCGGGGGACACGTATCATCTTTGATCATTAATCAGACCATAACCTTAACTTAGACATCTTGCAATATCGTTTTATATATTTTCGGTAGTTGGAACGCACACCCTCTCGTGTATATGTCATGCGTGATATTAATCACTCATAGTTCTTCTGAGGAAAACCTCTCTATGCCAACGTAGATTTTATGCGTGTTAATCAAAAGGCACTTTGGCACTGATTAAATCATCGCGGAACCAACTCCTCAACTCAATGCCGGATGTCCGTTTTAGGCTGATTGCCAACGCCATGATCCCTCAGTTATATGAGCTTAGGTGTTCCGTAACCCGGACGTGCCCTGCACCCGATTGGAAACCAGAGAGCCCTTTACTCGCACGACCGCCTCCCGCATAGTACCCAAGAATGAATCTTGTTGAGAACAACAAGCTCGGCAGAACCGAAGTCCTTTCAATCTGGCTAGCTGCTGCATCATCAAATCAGCTGACGTAGTCATATGCTTTCAATGAATCCGCCAAGCTAAATGCTTGCTCAATCGAGACGTGATTAGTACACCCCCGCTAAAGGGCGTACCGCGTGGAGACAATTTTACCAACCACTACACTGCTAGGAGAGAACCCCTAACATCACCTTCTTCTCTAAGATCGGTGTCCACAAAGATTTGCTTCGTCATAAAAGGTGAACTTCCTGCATATCACAAGTATGCTTCTCTTTAATCCTTTATGATCTTTATAACTTTGGTATAACGTTTGTCTTCCGTCGACCCGAAATTTTGAAATAAAAATTAATTCCAAATAGAGAGACTATTCTGTAACCGTTCTATAATTTGTTTTCCATCTCTTAGACTTCGAGACTCGTACATCACTCCCTTCTCTAGGGCGGATGATACACATCCTCTGCCGTCTTTGCGGACATTTTCAGCAAGTATTTCTCCAGTGTCACAAGAAAGTGTGAACGGAAAAACCTTGTATCGCAAATTCATTTATTCCAGTGGTACATATAACGTCCTGATCATTTACTCCAATTATTGTCTTTACGCGCGCAGCATAGCCGGTCAACGTATCGTACTTTAATTGATACATATAATCTATTGGTCATTTACTCAAAAGGTTTATCTGAATACCATACTCGTGCATGGATTTTGTCTCAACTTAACATTTCGAGGTGCAGATCATTTACTCCAGTAATTCCTAGATGAGTACGGCAAGCCGGTTGACGTTTTGGTACTTTGCCTGGTACATATAAACTGTACTTGAGATGCTTTCGGAAATATCCCCAAATGTACAAGAAACATTCCAAACGATCGAAGACCATGTAGAATGCGCCCGATATCATTCAGTTATGTCTTCTAAAGTTTCAACCCATAACTTCTCTTATAGTGATTAACAAATAAAGTAACGCCGTACAAAAAGCCTTTGTGGACATAGTCCTAAGGTATTAAGCATAAGCCCTCCTTCATCTATTGCCTACTACTCGATTGGTTATGTTATATAAGATAATGATATCTTAAGTCCCCGTATGCGAGGGTACTTGGACATTACGTAGTATATGTCCATCCCTAATTAATAGGTATTACTATTCACAGCTGTAATTCTTGTACAAAGTTTGAATAGGTAGTACTTAGCTTTATTTGGTAGAACATATAATCAAAGCATTTCTATGTATAGCTGTAATTATAATCGTCAAGGATGTATGATGAGTACTTAATGATTATCATATAATCATATGATCGTAAGAATACCTGATGATACCATACTGTACCATCGTTTCTTTACATTCCGAGAATACCTGAAGACAATGTAGCTTGTCCTCGTTTCTGTTTGTTGAAGGCAATTCGAATATTGATGAGAATACCTCAAGACAACGTAGCTTGTCTTCGTTTCTCTTTTGTCGAAGGTGATTCGAACATTAATGAGAATACCTGAAGACAACGTAGGTTGTCTTTGTTTCTTCTTTTGTCGAAGGTGATTCGAAGGTTAATGAGAATACCTGAAGACAACGTAGCTTGTCCTCGTTTCTCTTTTGTCGAAGGTGATCTGAATATTAATGAGAATACCTGAAGACATCGTAGCTTGTCCTCGTTTCTCTTTTGTCGAACGTGATTTGAATATTAATGAGAATACCTGAAGTCAACGTAGCTTGTCCTCGTTTCTCTTTTATCGAAGGCGACGGGAAAACAATTTTCCCGATATAGTCGAATAATATATTTCTTTACCCCGTTCTTTCTATTGCAAATCTCCAATTGCCATTATAATAATAGTTAAAATTAGAGTAAAAGTAAATCAAAACGGAATGTAATTCCTTAACCCGAAGTAATATATAAAGGAATTATCGTCGAAGTAACATCGAAGATATATATTACCGAAATAATATACGAAGGTAGTATCGTCGAAGTAACATCGAAGATATATATTACCGAAGTAATATAGGAAGGTAGTATCGTCGAAGTAATAACGAAGATATATATTACTGAAGTAATATATGAAGGTAGTATCATCGAAGATATATATATTGCCGAAGTAATATGCGAAGGCAATATCATCGAAGCAATATCGAAGATATAATTACAGAAGTAATATATAAGAATAATATCGTGAAAGTAATATCGAAGATATATATATTGCCGAAGTAATATGCGAAGGTAATATCTTCGAAGTTATATCGAAGGCATATATTACCGAAGTAATATGCGAAGGTAATATCATCGAAGTAATATCGAAGATATAACAACCACCGTTTTGGAATTGGTGGTGGTGGTAGCATTACAATTACTTCGCACCATGGTCTTTAACGTCAGCTGATGATCTTTAATAACTTCATAGAAGTGACATCTTAGACGTCTAAAGCAATTATCTCATAATCTGCATTAGAACAACACTCGCTCGATTTCCTATCGGGCTAGTGATTACGCTCGATGGCATCCCTAAGCTCATCATCGGACTAATCCTCAAACCATTCCCGAGACTTAGTTTGTTTGGAGTCTCCTTTTTGCCCGTAGAATGAAGATTCGTCATCAACCTCTGGCTCCTCGTATTCTTCTGCTAAATCCTCAGAATACTCGTCATTCACACCTTCTTCCTTCCATTGATGTTTAGCTTCACAAAGCTCTCTTTGGAATATTTTCTGGTAATATTCTTTGGCTTCGTCCCAGCCGTTATCATGCCCTTCCAAGAGCCCTTGGTTATAACCATCGGCATAACCACTATCTTTTCCTTCATTATACATCCTCCAGTCACGAGGTGTATATTTATCAATTTTCTTATGCGCAATTTGAATAGATTCTTCAAAGTAAGTCATCCATTCGGAGTGTAGCGATAAACAATTGTCTTCGTATAATCGATAATATCGCATAAGCATGGTTCGTTCCATAAGGTTTCGTAATTGAATCATTGTAATTGACAAGGCAATAATGATTAATATATCGTAAAGTTGCTCCATTGGAGGATAGGTTAGATCTACCACTGGCTGCATTTTGCCGATGATTTATTGTTGTCGCAATAACACCACTCGGTCTTATCTTCTTTTTTGCAGTCACACTCCCACTCGTCAGCCCACGAATGGTATTCTTTCCAATGATCCTTGAAAACTGGATCGTCAATCGTAAGTAATTCTCCGTTAATTGCTGATTGGCGATAATATCCAACCCAAGGTTTTGGTGTCTCAGGTTCCGCGTGGAATATCGGGTTATTCCAGTCGTTTTCTATTTTCTCGAATAAAATCGAATTTATGGAACCAAATATATTGAGGGGTTCGTATTCGAATAAATTAGGTGTATATCCGGCTAAATCAAACACGTTGATGCGCATTCGCTTATTCCCGACGAAATATTATGATATCCGATATTTTGTTCGATATCAAGCCTTGTTTGAAAAGCTCAACTTTTTGTTCCAGAATATTTGGTCCTGTACAATATTCGGGAATATAACGATGGCGATTAGGATACTCGGACGTTGTAACCGGAATCCGAAAAGGTATCATAACTGTAAAATTTGGTAACTTGGTGGCTACCACTACTAATCCAAATCGTTTTGAACGTTGCAAGAAAGCTCCTTGCTTCTTTAGACCTTGATAAGCTTTAAGCTCCTGTTCTTGCATGCGTTATAATAATAAACCTAAGAGCGTGAAGTTTATTCATTATACTGTTACGGGGGTAACAACACCTATCCAATAATACTTCGCTAAGCACTATGGGTGCGTACGGCCGTAGATCCTATTCTAAATTATCTGATGACTCGAAACTTTCCTCGGAACTACTACTTCCCAAAGGCGTAGTTAATTTCCTAAGCGTCTTAGGAAATCCTACAGTACCTGGGGTTAACTTAATTTGTCGTCTGCAATCCTGAACTCAATGATTGCCTTTTCTATCAGAGGGCCAAGCGCAGCGAAGGCACTCGTTTGCTGCTTTCCTTCTCGAAAGCTCGCTAGCGTCAATCCCTTCCGTCTTGCCAAAATCTCCTTGTAGGTTTACCGTAGTGATCTTAGATTTTCTCTCAGATTTCCTTAGGTTTTTCTTAGAAATCTTGCTCGGGTTTATCCGACCAGTTATTGTTTTACCGGAAACTTTTAAAACTGCTATTTCTCTTAGCCGCTTTGATTCTCTTAAGCACTTTTCGGTGTTATCCAGTACTTGATCAATTCGTTGATTGTTTGCGAGGTCCCTAGCGGTAGCCGAAACTTCTCGGTGAAGTCGTTCCTGTAAAGTTGTATCCTTTGGGCCTTGGAGCTTATCGATGTGGGAAACTAACTCCTTCTCAAGTCCTAAAAGTGAAGCCAACCACCAGACACACTGTGCCACAAAGATTTGCTGAGTTCGTCTTGAGTGAGATATTACATACTCTAAAGCGTATAATATAATGTCGTTATCCTGCTCGAAGGTAACTGGCATATAGGCTTTTGAACTGATCGAAGGTGCGGGGCTGCCACTACACAAAGCTAATAGATTCTAGGTATAGATATAATAGGTATAGGTATCATAAAAACGCAATAATAAATAAGGATCTTTCTTCGCTGGTAGGTATTCGTTTTTCTTGTC
>Ga0307512_10000983_pt1 | contig 41939 bp, 24 predicted proteins | sample 14_EM_MG_FD_200267 | JGI IMG/M metagenome (GOLD analysis project Ga0307512, IMG submission 200267) | Populus trichocarpa ectomycorrhiza microbial communities from riparian zone in the Pacific Northwest, United States - 14_EM | ecosystem: Host-associated > Plants > Roots > Unclassified | place...
CATGCGTACGAGACATACAAGACATACTCCGAATACCGCGTATATAAGTTCATGAACGTACCTGTACTTTAGGAAACACAAGCTTCTAGCAATCAGTATTTCAACAAAATAGACCTGACCAAGCTGACCATAAGCTGAGCTGATGATAAGGTATCTGGTAATGCACCAGGCACACAGCTCTCTTATACATACATCGAGACTTCTTATCTTTTCTCTGTATCACAGAACATACTGTACCAACCACTGGGGTTCGGACACTGTCTGTTGCTGACAGGTAATTTCGTTTTGGACAGCCAGTACTGACGGCTGTAGAAGAGATAGACAGGGCTATGGCAATGACGGCGGTGCATGGAAACACCTCCCTATCTGCTGCGCGTCATAAGAAGTGCAGAAGGAACGGGTGGGGTAAAGGATAGACTAAGCGGAAAATACCCCGCAATATAGACCTGTTTAAATGTATAGCACAGAATTGAACTTGAAGGTGCTAGCAATTTTTACTTCTTGGACTCTGGCCTGCTGACGCTGAAAGGCATAAAAGCAGCTGGGCAGACACATCGTGCTGACTACTGACGTCCAAACCTCAGTGGCCGGTATAGTACGTACTAAGTACACGGTTTTCCCCATATTGCAACAGAATGAAACAGTGTACTTGAGTTTTAATGTGATAGTTACGGCATATTTAACTCTAGGTGCAATTAATCTTCCCACAGCTACTAGTTACCACTCTGCTGGTACTTTCTGCACATTAGAAACAGTGTTCCTAAGCGGCCAGGCCGGCCTTAGCGGCGGCTTTCAAATGAGGGCCGGGCCGGACCTGCAGGCTTTTCCGGCCGGCCTGGCGGCTTTTCTTGGCGGCCTGCAGGTTTTTCTTGGCGGACTAAGCCTAAACAGAATATTTTGTTTGAAAGATTCTCTGCTGCCTATACTAAGAAAGTCTCCAAAGTATGAAACATAAACCATATCCAGCTCAATCATCGTAACCTGCCATTGCCGTATTCCATCCATCAACCAGACCAAGGCTTATGCAGGCCGATGCAGGCTTTTTAAATCACGTGCAGGCCGGCTTTTGACCCACGCCGGGCCGGGCCGCCGCTAGCGCAGGCTTTCAGAATGGAGGTCGGGCCGGCCGGGCCGCTTAGGAACACTGATTAAAAATATGACCATGTGCTGGATATACTGGAAGTCTACATGTAGTCTGTAGATTCTAAGCGTAGTAGATTTGTAATGTAAACAAGAGTTTAATGTTTGTGCATACCTTCGACTACTAGTTCTCTCGTGCCCAGATTTCTAGCCTAGCTCGCAAGCTCGCTCGGCTAGAGCAAAATTTATTTTCGCAGTCTGGTACGAGATAAGACTACCAGCCTTCCAACATCTTTCGGCTAAGAGTACATTTTAAGTACATAGATCCGCATGCCCCCATAAATTTGTTCCTGCTCTCAATGCTACCGGGCGTGGACTGAATAGTAGGTCCCTTGCTGCTGCACAACAAAAGGCAACATGGGACGTACAGAATAAATGCCCCGGAGGTACTCATGTGCAATGAAGTTCAGGGGAGATCAAAAATAGAGCTTCGTTGTAAAGTTCTCCTCCAACCACCGAGGTTCCCCATTCACTCCCGAGGAAGTATTAGAAGTTTCACATGCAACGAGTTGTATCACTCAGCGTCACTAGCCACCTCTCACTATTCTGAAGATGTTATAATATCACGGAAATACTCCTCCGATAACAGCACATAACTTGAGTTTTCATTGATATACTACTCGTCCTCTCGCAGCACACTCCTATACCACTCCTATACCATCGTCCAAGCTCTAAGTTCCCGCATTCCAGCACTTGAAGCTGACAGTATGGAACCTCCAATACGCGGGTACAGTCGCCCATCCAGGGTAGTAGACATAATCGGAGCTGGTGCCGCCGCAATTATCGGCGTTGTACCACAGACATACAGTTCCTAGCATTACACATCAGCTATCTTCCGACTGGTTGGGGGGGGACGGGATTGGGCGGGGGAGTAATCCCAAAAATGAGATAACATACCAGAATCGGGCCCAAACGAGCCAAGCCCCGTAAGCTGGGTAAATGCAAGGTAGTTTTGGCACTGGTTATACGGCGGGGTGTAGTGGTGGCAATTACCGGACCAGTTCCTGCATTAACGATAGGTGTTAGAGATATGAGAATATGATAACACTGGAAGGGGTGTACTTACGTCCCGTCGCAGATATAGACGCCGTAACTGCGCTTCACTAGCTTGGAAGCGTCCTCTGCTGCCTCAGGAATGGGGTTTGCAAAGGTTGTTGTGGCGGCCACAAGGGTGGAGATGGCGACGGCGAGATTGAAGTGCATGATGGATAGAAAGCTGAATTGTCTTGAAGGATGGTAGCTTGGTGAGAACTTGAATTTTGTGGGCGTGTTGGGCGTGTTTATATACTGCGCTGGCGGATACTACTAGCCCTACGGGATAAATAATCCTGTCATGTGGTTGATGGCTGATGACAGTCATCAACGTGCATGGAGGCGGAAGGCTTATGATCAGTAATTCACAGAAACGACTTGCTGACGGTGCCAACTTACTTGCACTAGCCTTGCGATGATTCGCCTGCAGCTCATGTATGCACGCCATACTGACAGCTACTTGCATATCTGCTTCCGCGAGATCCGCGGGGCTACAGCATCTAGCGATATCCAGTTTGTTAGTAGCGTCGCAGGCGGCATATGCAAGCTCAATGGCGGTCTTTTATTTGCCCTAAGAGGAATAAAGCTATATGGGCTGGGTAAATGGACAAATGAAACCAATATGTAGATCGGGCATCCTGCAACGCAAGAATAAACCGGATACCACCAGGTTCTATGGTATTTTAATTGGTAGGATGTAACCGAGGTACTGCCACTCCTGCGAATCATGTCTCGGCACAACTAGGAATCCTCTCAACTGGAAAATCCCTCCAGTTCCATGACGCATTCGATCCCCATAGTTTATTTGCTTGTAAATGGCATAAGATCCCGCGTTCACTTAGTGACGATCAAATACATATGTCTGCCTATGTGTATGCACCTACTCTCCCGTTCATTGTTAGAAAAGTGTATGTATTCGCACAGTACAATCGCCAATAACCTAAACTTGATACTAGTCCTCAGTGCGCGAAAATAGTGGCCTCGAATCAAGCTCTCAATTGTGTATATTTATGTAGTGTGCTCTAAGATGAAAGTGGAAGTGATAAAAAGGGGATGTGTTGCAGGGGTAAAAGAAGTTGTGCGGGCGGTCAACGTCAACCCGGTGAAAATCATAACACCCGGGTTTGTACCCGATTTGTACGGAAAGAAGATCCCAAAAGTCTCTAAGCAAGTTGGACAAATGTCATTGTGAAAAGTTGAAGAGAGTGACCGGGTCAAGCTGGCTATAGCTAGAATCAAGGCTGTCAGTCGGCTTTTTTTGCTAGCGCTAGCCTTTGGGCTAAGACTGTAGTAAACTCAAAAGCGGTAGATTTTTTAACAAACACTTAGCATTGACTTAGGTAAATACCGCCTAATGCTCACCAAAAGCTCAGCTCACGGGAGATAATTTGAACTTGTGGAGAAATACCTCTGGGCCCTCTCACTTTGATTAGGCGTACCGCTCCAGTTAGTAAAACCTGCACGCGATTTCAAGGGCCGGATACGAGGCCACAAAAATCGGGCTAGTTCACAAGATTTACCGATAACATTACCCGAATTTTGTTCAATATAGAGTACTCTACACTACCGTCATCTTACCATATTAAGAAATAGTACGACAAAAGCTTGTTTCACATCCAGGTACCGTCTATTTAACTGTCAGCCTTAACGAATTGTTATTTTTTTTAGCTTTGAGTAACCACAGTTTAGCACTTAGACACCTGCAAACACCTGTCCACGTCTACCCCCGCCCCATGCAGGCACCCGGTTCCCGACATACCTTGAACTTCTAAAATACTTTGTTCAGAGAAAACCAAGAACGATCTCGCAGATGGCAGCAGACGGGCTTTCTAGCAAGAATTTATCTGTTGCATGAAAATGCTTTCTAATGTTAGCACGGTATGATTTTGGTGCATACGGAGTAACTGAGTACCTAGAGGATTTGTTTCCAAATTTCAATACCTGTTGTGGAGGCTCTCTGTCACTCCTTTTCAGGCGTCGCTGCTAGTGTCTAGGTATACCACGATGTTAAGGACACACCTCCGACAACCACCCTCTCCGCCTGGTTTTGCCAAGCTTTTCCCCTCGCGGGGCAAAGCGGGGTTTTACTTTGGCTTCATCACGACTTTCCGTGTGTGTCCGCTCTGCAAAGTACGTCTTATGGGTCGAAGTCAGAGTGTATCTCGTCACCAAATACCCGCCAAATGTCACTCAGCATCGATGTCGATCGGTAGTCCCTCTTCTAGGACAACTCGCCTTCTTTCGAATGTTTTACGCCAGTCTACGGTGGCTCTTTTTACGACAACCGGGCTCTATGAAGAGAACTCTGAGAGTCCAAACGACCTACGATAATATCACCATCCGCCCACCCGGCACGTCAAGCCCTATAATGAACAGCGCGCAATGAATGTTCTAGGGAGTTGTTCTCTTTTCCAGACCTACGAAGCTGCTGGCCTTTTCGGCCGGTTGGGGTATTCCACTGCGATAACTTCAAAGAGACCCTGCAGCGGGAGATAGCGAGGATCATCAAACGGTGGTCGTCTAACCGGGGCAAGCAGGTTTAAGGAATGGGGTCAAATTACTCTTGAGAAGTTATGCCCTTGAGGGGGAGGGAGTTCGGCCTGCGTCTGGTAGTAATTCGGAGTGGGCACCATCCTCGAGCCGGAGCGTTCCCTGCGGGGAGGGTTCCGAGACAAAAAGACGTTATGGGGGAGCTTGCAGGATTTTTTGCTGGGCTTTGGCTGTGACTGTGTCGTGTGGGTTTTAATTTCGGGGCTTCGGGTTTTGTTAGATTCCTGGGTCATTAGAGTTTTAATTTGCGCGGAGGCGGCTATAGGGTTTGGTGGGGGTCCTGTTCTTAATATGCCATGGCCGCTACGCAGCCGAATGCAATATGATTACAAACAAACAAACCACGATGTTAAGGCCGCCAAGTGGAGCCATGTCGTGGCCTGCAAGGCACTAGAATTACCGAAATTTATAACATCCCTGACCCTCGTACACTCCTATCTGACTGGTTCTTGGGTTTCGGATATGAGCAAGCCCTAACCCAGCCAGCACAACTTGTGATTAGTCAGATGCCAGTTCATGGAACATTAGTGCGAAGAGGAAGCTAAAAGACAATCCCAGAGGGTCGAAATTACCGAGCTAGGTTATTGAGTACAGGATTTGGCTCTCGGAGTTAGCTTTCTGTATCCAACGATCAGGTATAGGACAAATCAGTCCCTGTTTTCAAAACTCTATCTGGATGCAACAGTCTCGCACAACGCTATTGTCTTTAAAGCAATCTTGATTGCCAAAGTGAGTGCCACGTAGATGACACTTGATTACGATAAATTCATAATAGTGGGCTTTTAGATTTCCTCGCTGGTCTGTCTATGTTCTCGGTGCTACCCCTGCAACCGAACAACAAACTAGTCAAGTACATTCTACCTTCACTGAAAAATAACGGTAGTCCGTGGTAATTTAGCACCTCGTTTGGGCAGTTATATGCTTCGGTGGACGGTCGGTGCAGGTTTAGATGTCGGTGCGGGTTTAGATGTCGTAGTACGTTGCACGTTCCGGGTATGCCTCGCTCAACTAAAGTGCCGTCTTTAGTCTATGTGTACGTAGTTGCTGTGTAACTTGTCATTTTTAAGTCACTAGGACTTAAATGGAATCCTCAACCATCAGCCAACGAAGAAAGGGTGAGACCCGCCATGGTATATCACTAGTATTGGCATCTGTAGCAATGCCCTGAATCTAGCACCTGACCCCTAAGTAGTATGTGGTGCTTACCGGGAATGGCCGAACTAACAGGCCTCAAACGGTGGTGGTAATATAATGTAAATAAATCCGCGGCAAGAGGTTATGGCGCTGTGATCCCTGGGGCTGTACTCCCGGAACCGAGGTCGAGATATTGACATCTTGGAAGTTGCTTACGTGGAACCTAAGCTATGCGGGGTGCCTGATGATCTACCTCGGCAGCCGTCCGTCATCAAACATGTCAAGTGGATGATCTAACTTCTGTTACAACTCATTTGTTACTAGAGATTTACAACTCATTTGTTACTAGAGATGTGTCGGCATTGAACCTGTCCAGTTGCACAATAATGTAAGATCGCTGCGTAACTGGGAATAAAAGTCGTGCCATACATTAACCAACGTTCGGGTTGGCCACAGGGAGCGAGGTATATATCAATCGATGTCGGTGAGTGGATATAGATTGTTCGAGGTTCTGCCCCTTTCAAGCTCCACCCCCAAATGTGATTCGTCTCTTAAAATGGTTTTCAGGACGAAGTCGTCAACCCTGGTCTTCCTGGTAGTTTCGTATATTCTAATAACCCCACTCAGGACAGCGAATTACGCTGGTTTCGTTCGTCCCGTGGCCCATTCCCAACCCTGGCAATTCTTCACGATCAATTCCAAGCACCCCTTCAAACCCGAATCTCCACCTCTCTAATTATTAGATTGTTTTATTTCAAGCCAGGTAAATTATTGGGTAACTACTCTGGAACAGCTATCGATACCAAAGATCCAAAAGAGGAAACAAAGCATACGGAACAACAGTTAAGAGTATACCGCTAGGCTGTTTACCGCAAGCCTACTTGGAAAGATTGATTCTCAAAGGTACCGGTCGGTAAGCAACGTCGGCGGCGGCGGCAAGATGAGAAATAGGAGGGTTCCATGCGGACCGTACGGCGGCGGTTCTTGTCACTTCCGATATAAGAAATACTGTGCGCACTGCTTTAGAGCGTGCCACTATGGTGAAAACCGCTGATTGTCAGGACAAGATTCCGGGAGGTAACAGTACTTCGTTTGTGTAAGTAAGATTTGTGATAGAGATAATCGCGTGGTCGAAGCTCGGACATCGTTCACGGTGGGTCATTATGTGACGCTAATATCCAATTGTAAAGTATACGTAACAGTTTTGGCAGCCAGTCTTAGGGTGCATTTGCTTACAGGTGGCATGTTCGGGAGTGGCCAAGCATGTAATGCAACATAAAATAAAAATTTGCACGGCAGAGGTTTACCAAACGTGGCTGTTTCCTTGGTATCCTGTGTCACCACGCCCTATGGTGTATATATTTATAAATGTGAAGGTGGTTACATTTATAGAAATAAATTGGTATAAAACTTGCTAGCCTATGAACCGGTTCAAGCGGTGCAGTTCGGGGGTTCAGAGCCAACGACGAACCGGTTCGAACCAGTCCCATTGCGGTGCAGTCAAGCCCCGAGCGGCAGTAGTTTCGGATACTTGTACGCCTGCAACATCCCTACTATATAACACACGAGGGCACAGTCACGAAAATTACCCGGCTGGAGGAGACCACCTTCAGTTACAACCAAATATAGCGAGCTTGCGTGCAACACGCAAGGAGCGGGAGGCGAGTTCGGGCCGACTTTGAGAGAGAACTAGCAGAAGTAGTGGAAACCTATTTTTCGGGGTACCGTGACTTCCACACGCGTGTTCCATTATAGATGAATAGTATCTTATCATGCATTTCATGAGTAGTAAAAAATTGTATACTGTGGAATGCCCCAAACAGCCGTCAAACCCAGCTGAATCGTCAAGAGTATTTGCGAGATTAATTGCTAGTTATACGTGGTCATTCGATATCACTCAGAACTGGTTCGAACAGGTCCCTATAGCAGTTCAAAAATTTGTGAACCAGTTCAAGCATTGCAATTCGATAGACCGAAATATCCCCGAACCACACCGCCCAACTGTAAGTTCGAACCAGTTCAAAGCGAACCGTTGAGATCACTGTGAGATTATATATATAACAAAAGTAAAAACAGATGTAATAGTTTTGTTCTTTTCTTTGCAGTGTGCACCGGATATGCGCCCCCACTGTGAGGGTAACCGCTAGCGGCGGAATCCTACAGCGATGAACAGTCTCGTTCTACAATTCATATGTATTGGAAATCCGCTCAACCCCGCGCCCGAGTCCGCCCGATGATAGCGAAGCAGCCAATATGTCTTGTCATTCTGTATATAGAGAGATTGCTAGAGTAAAGAGAACGATATCGCTCTTAGACTTTCTCACAGCGCCCGCTACCATTTCCAACAATATGTCATACACGTAGTTTGTATTACCTTCGGAGACAGCTGCAAGCTAACCTTTTTACAGAAACTAAACACGTAGCATCCAATCTTGGACGATTTGTTGATTGCAACAAAGAATCAAGCTATTTCACTCGGAAGTTAATAATCCGTACGAGTGATTTGCTCCTTACTACGAAAATAAGATCCCCCGGCTCAAGGACTTCTATTACTATTCGAATTCGCTCATTGACCATCATAAGTATCAATCATAGCTATCAAAAATGAAAGTGTCTCACACTAAAGCTTTCAAAAATGTTTTGCGCGGCCGGCCACCGAACTTTCGCTTGCTGACAATTTGAACTGCCCTCGTGAGCCGGCTTTTATTGAAAAAACTGTATATCTGAAATATAAACATTTGCAAACAATTATCCTGTATGGGTAGCAGAAGACATTATTTGTAGCTGGGTGGGCTATTCTCCGTAGAGAATCTGTTATTTTTAGTAATGGTATACAAATTTGGTGGGCATAGGCGGTCACTCAGCCCGTGGGCGACTGCAGTGTTGCAATAGTGAAGGAGAGAACCGCGTGTGTGTATGTACTTAGATACAGAGAGAAGAGGGAAGGAGAAATACGCGAGTTATATATGAGGGAGAAGTGTGCCCCTTACTACCAGCCCTGCTAGCTAGCGGTCAGCTCTATATATACATGCAACATGCAGGCCAGTAGGCTATTACTCCCGAAGTTCGCACTCAGCCCAACCACTCAGCCAAGCCGGCCCGGCCTATTGGGAACACTGCTCTAGTTGAAACCCCATCAGTTTGCATCGGCGAGGTTGTCGTTACCTAAACCAAGTCTCTATTTGCCCGGAGCCATTAACGGTATTTAGCAGCTTGCGAGACGTGGCGTTAATCATGAAAAATCACCCTGCTCGTTCAAGTAGATTGTGTGTTACGAATATAAAGCGGACGAAGTCTATTCTACTATCTAAGGGAGAAGCTCGGCCTTTATATACATGAAGGCCTGGAACTTTATGGAAGTCTATGGAAGCTCACGATTGCAAATACTAGTGGCGGTGGCGAGTGAAAACTCGTGGATGAGTCTACGACTGAGTCTGCAGCCTGTGAGTTAATTCGGTGATCTCAGTGTATCGGCGACTTCCTCTTAGGTCATATAGTAATATTGTGTTCAAGGTAGAGAGATAGAGAAGCTTGATTGTATCCTATCTAAGAGGGCCACAAGGCCAATATATATGAGAGTACAAGTACGACTGAATGCCATCAGCCCGTATCAGAGTCAACAGTCATCTCCGGCCATACGAGACATCACCGTCTCCAGCCATACAAGGCTAATCTCCGACTGAGACCTGTATATGCAATAGATTGTATTGTATGATACGTCTCTGCCTTCTGATGGCCGGAGATGAGTCTTGTATGGCCGGAGGTGAGTTTCGTATGACCGGAGATTGCTTTCGGCCTGACTGGTCAATACATAGATGCGTACGCACGCATTCACACTTGTACTCTCATATATATATGGCCTTGTGGCTCTCTTAGACTAAATACAATTAAGCTTCTCTATCATCTCTACTTTGAACAGACTGAAATAACCGAAGCTTATACCACACTACGTTACTCCGCTTAATAATGAGAGACTCTGGTTTCGACACTATGAACGACTAGTCTTAGTGTAATTAATAAGGTCCTGTTCACAAGATTTCAATAGCTGCACCGAGTCGAACTGCAAAGGCAGGGTGAAGAAACTTACGAGACTGGGTTATACTGACCGGCGCAATAGAGTATGTACGATCGGTGTATGACATGAATTCCATATGCCTATAGAATCTCTTCGGGATCCATCCAGTGATCTTATTTGACGAATCCAGTTATTCGAGCCCCGCCCATCTTCTGCATCATGTTTAAGTGATTGATATCGACAGTCACCTCCGTACTTGCGCTGTGCTGTAAGTTATCTCGCTGATCATCACCATTTTACTTTGAGCTTAGCTGATGTACATGTAACAGACGCGGACGTATCATAGTTAAACCCCTTCATCTCTCAGCTAATAACAAGAAATAATGTAAAAAATTGAAACTTTTCTTCCCGAATAACCGTAATAAGACAAAAAAAGGAAAAAAACTCAACCGAAGAGTAAACTGAGATTGTAGAAACCGTTTACTCAAACCTTAGAAAAACCAGATAGGGTAAACCCAATGAAATACGGATTTTGTAGCGGCGTTGCGGCATATTTGCCAATGTGACTAGCGGAGTAACGATTGCTCTCTTCGACGTGGGGTTCGTAGTATGGAGGGGAAGGCAGTCATTACAATAAATTATAATTTCGGTGTTGTCGGTCAGCGATTGGGCGTCGGAATACAGCCTCGGTAGGGACTGTTATTTAAACTTTGTCATGACCGATGAGATATGTGAGCTGTGTCCAAATACGCTCCAAAGGCAATCTCAGGTGTACCTATACCACCTCCGCTGATGTTGATCCATACTCCCCAGTATTCAGAGTCAAAGTACTGCGTCCATCGGTATGGTTTGGGGATATCGTAAGATGCTTGGAAGATTGGCCAGTGGTTTCTGTGTACGACAGCCCGCGTATCGGCGATGACCGCTGCTTGATAGCGTTCCTTAGTTCCGCATTCGAATAGGCGCACGCATGCGGCCCGAGGTCGTTTTGGAAAGCCTCAGCAACATCGAGAATGCCTCGATACACTCCCAAACGCCTCCCAGCTTGGTGCATTTGGCTTTTCCTAAAGGAATCCACCCAGAGACCGTACATTCCCAACGACCATATTAACTGGAAGAGACAAACGAAAAACCAAACCCGTGGAGCTAAAGTATAAACATATTCATTCCGAGCGAGCGCTTCGGTACAATTTGCAATAATGTAGTCCAAAGTGTAGTTCTCTCCTGCATAGTAAGCAACCTTAGAAGTGCTATCGTACTGGAAATCTTCAAAAAACACCGTTGTGCCATTATGGAGCACAACATATGGATCCCGAAGGGCGATATAACTTGTCATTGTAGCGATCAGTGTCGGAAAGGCAAGTAAGTAGAGTACAGAGTACAGCATAAAGAATATTTTACCGCCGAATGATGCTGTTGAAAGCAATCGCTGAATCAATGCTTGAACCATGCTAAATGGTGATCTAGAAATGGCGACTGAGATATAAAGGTCATAGGATACAGTCGATTTCGATTCGAGTATTTGGTTCAACACCGCCATATAGACAATGCCAGAAATCCAAAGCAAGAATAGTTGGCCTCCCCGTCCAACAATAAGGTCAAAAGCAACATCAATACCCTTTGCCGCCCCAAAAGACAGCCCTCCAACCCCAAGAAACGATGAAGCGAAGACATTGCTGAAAACTCGTGCGAGCCAGTGGCGATCTTCGTTGGTCGGACAGTAACGAAGTACCACATTTGTTTTATCGACGTAGACATATCCCGCAACAACAAACAAAATTGGCGCAATGACGGCAGGCAAGAACAACCAGCCAGTCAGACATCTTCGCTTGCGTTTTTCAATGAATTTAAACGACTTTGGTTTAAGGTGATCTGAATCGCGGGGGTGCTGTTCCGGTTTGTCGATGGGCTCTGTAGACTCGGTGCGATTGGTAGGATTGCTAGGCTTGCCAGGCTCTGATAATGCTGAATCAGCTTATACCTTCTGAGATCGTAGCACTCAGATTCTCACTCACCCATAGTTTAACGTGAATGTAGAGCTTGCGAATGACCGGTTTTGAGGATATTTCAGCAGACTTAAGTTGTAGAACTTGAAAGGTTGTCGCAGTCAGCTTGAATTTCTTTGGCGCGGATTCCTCATGCTACTTAAATATATACTAGTTAACGAGCAAACGGAATGACCAGACTTGTGATTAAACTACTAAAAGAAATATAGCGGATTGCACTACAATCTAGGCAGCCGTCCAGTTAATTTGGTGGTTGTGTCGTCTTCAATCTCTACTAGCCAATTGCATTCCATATTTATGTGGTTCATAATCTATTAGCAGTTCTGCAAGTACTCGGGTCTGGGGGTAAAGGATCGGACGCTCCTGTTCTGGCATACAACCACACAGAAATGGTAAAACTGAGGGTGCTACACACAGTTTTAGGTGAAGTGCGACCTGAATAATGAACAAAAATGGTAAAGCTAGAGAGTGCACTGACTTCCACCTCAGATTACCCCCTGTTGACACCCTTGACTCACAGCAAAATGTAATACCAGTACCAGAACAGGAATGTCCGATCCTTTACCCCCAGACCCGAGTACCCAGAACGTAGTGAATAACCCCAGATCACAAAATCCGACAATGTTATATCATATTTTAGCGCCAGTACTGAATCTCTTCAGTTCTGAAACTAACATCAACGTAGTGTAGTATAATATCGGATGAAACCGTGACATGTCTAGTGTTCTAGTCAGTTCGCGGAGAATGTCAGTCCGCGGAGTAACTGGCTAGTTCACGGAGCCCCACCTTCCGTGAATGAACCAGTCAGATCAGTGCTCCATGAACTGACTGGTGCTAATTGTGCTCAACAAAAGTAACAATTACTCTGATTGCAAAGTGATGTATACATGAAATATGCGCAATTTATCGCTCTTTCACCTCCTGGTCTCCAATTTATGATATCTTTAATATTGGTAGAATGGTTGTGAAAAAACACCGATTTTCAGCGATTTTGGCTGTTTGTTTTAAAGCTGCTCAATCAATTTTAAAGATATCATGAATCAAAGACAGAGAGGTGAAAGAGCAATGAATTATGCATATTTGATGTATACATCACTTCGTGTTTGGACCTATACTTGCAGACTTAATTAGACCGACTTTTTGTCATTTTTGTCAGTCCAGCCGAACAGAGAAAACACAGACTTTTTTTTTCCCGATTTTCCCTACAATTGGCTGTATCTCGCAAAGAAGTGACTGGTCAGCTCATGGAGCGTGTAGGCTCTGCAAGCTGACCGGTCAGTACACGGAGCCCAGTTATTCCATGGGTCACTCCACGGACTGACATACTCCGTGAATTGACTAGAACATCTAGTTCATGCAGGCTGCGTATGGAAGTTGCAGCAAATAGTTTTTTTCTCCAACACTCAAGAGTGCCATAACTTTTCTTGCTACATTGGACTGATAAAAGTCTTCAACATATCCTGCGATACTATGGTCTATTGTATATATCTAGCACGATTAGGCGAATACTTTATTGATTGTCCCAAAAGAAAGGTTACACGGCATATTTCAGGTAGTACATTGCTGCCTACTGCACTCGCACCTAATCATGGGAGGCCGCGTAAGAATACTCGGTCCTAAGGAAGGGTGTGCTAGTTCGGCAATCACTGTAACTCTTTGTGGGTCTGGGAACAGCGGAGCCGAGAGAAGAAAACCCAACTCTTGAGAACCAGTGCGGAGTTTAATTTTTAGTGGCGATTGGAACAACAACTCGTACCCTAGTGAAGGACTTCCTGCTATAAAATTAAATACAAAAGTAGCTGTAATACCAGAAAATGAAAGCCGTAAAATCTCTAGATAGATAAGTTGAATGTAACCCAAATGGGCAAGTGCCAGAAGTCTTGTTGAAATTTTGCCTGAGGCTCTTTTTCCCAGGCTGTCTACCGGATGTTTTGCCGCTGCAGGTGTAGCTAAAGTGACATATATTACTTATCGCATAATCCCTATAATTAAGGTATAGCGAAGCTATAAGAAAGCGAGCTATCGAGCACCCGCGCTGAATTTACACCATTTGTTAACTTTTGTTGTCGGATATCCGCCGCGCGTCGAGTGTATAGAAGTAGTATCCCTGATAGATTGCTTTGGCTGAACGCATTCTATTACTAGATTAAACTGGGATTGAAAGAATGTTCGACAATGCTTGTACAGGACCTTGCAGGACGATGAACCACATTAATAGAACGGCAGTTAGACAATCACGTGACGCACTTTGTTCCAGTGCACTTACAGCACATTCCGTAACCACCTGCCGCTGCATATAGGCCCACTACATCAGGAACCACATCCTAGGTACACAGTTGGCCTAGAAAGGATATGTTTTAGGTCTTCCTGCTCCATATGTAGCTAGCAGTATATAGATTGATAGGAAGTAGACTAGTATTTTCATTTTATTGCGGAGATACCACTGCTGGATGTGCTGGTATACGTAACTAGTACGAGAAACAATTGGATACTTCTAAACTATACGGTTAGATCATACAGTTACCCATCCCATCAAATTCCGATACATCGCCTTCACATAAAAAACACTGCCGATGCTTATATTGGGAGTTCTTCAGTCTCTACATAAGTCAAAGCTTTGTCTCCAATATCTCAGTCTCTATATGAGATACGTTATTATTCTCGTACTGTACTAGAGTTTAAACAACTAAATAGAAGTTTGTCACGTATTTGAATTAATTGCCCTATGATGAAAAGTCCATGCCTCAAATAGTACTGCTGAAGATATATTCAGCGTTGGAACTATGCAGCCCCTCATTTGTATTCGGTGCATAGTGAGGCTCAACATGAGCGTTGAGTGGATGAAATGTACAATCAAGTTCCTTTTCGGAAGTTACCTATAACTCACATTATCATTACACTTTTATGGGAGAGTTCGAAAATGCGGCAACGAAAAGGGAGTAGTTACACTTAGATCCTGACATGAATGTGCCCCAACAGATACCAGCATGGTGTATTAACAGGCAATATCGATCGCTCCTTTTACAATACAGAGCACTAGAGAGGCAATTACCGATGGCATAGCTGCCGGAATCCGGCTAGGCCAGGGGCTGAGAAACAGTTCATGATGGCTAGACGGCGATTTTCTTACGCCTGGTATGGAACTTAGATACAGGGTAGTTGGGTGGGTAGTCTGTTCGACCTCGCTGGAACTGGCTGCTAATCTTCTTTTATACGAGAGTTCAAACTGACGATGTCACGATATCGAGATGGTGTATCAAAAGCTAATAGCGCAATACCCAAAATCACGGTGATCACGCTCACAGAATTGGCTGCCTAGATCGGGTATTATGAGTAAAGCTTCTGTGACACTCCCAAAAAAAAGCTGCAGAACCCTCCGATGATGGTATCAACCCCATACACAACCCCCGCGGACGCTCCGCTGGGAACCACAACACGCGTCTCTATTAACGCTAATATTGTATCGCAGGATGTGTGCTACAAAAAATGTTGCGGTAGGCTCTGCTGTGTGAAACAGTTAGGCAACGCCATGTCAGTTCTTCAGCAGATCAGTCTCAGAGTGTAAGAGACAGCGATTTTCGGCTCTCGGAAGAGATCTTTCTTACTTTTCTCTGCTACCCAACTGGTCTCGTTCCCAGCTTGTGAAATGAAACCTGCTCAGCTGAGCGAGCTTTCAAGTTACAACCGTAGCTAGAAACCTGGCCACATGACAAAAAGCAGCCTGTAAATCAAAAAACAAAAGGGATTAAAATGCAACCAACTCACTTAAAATATCCCTGGTGACATGGACGCTCGTATCGCATGTACTGAGCCCTTGGCCAGTGAGCACTGGGGAATAGAGGACATTATTCTTCGGGTTCCACTTGGATTAGTTTGGTTGGGTCACTTAAATTTCTTGCTAGCATCGCATAATCCTACCATAGTCTTAGTACTGAGCTAGAGAGCACTATTGATCGTTTTAGATGATCGCGTAGACAATGCTAGGTAGAAGGAGTGCTCCGAGTTCCCTTGAAGGAGCTATAGACAATTTGCAGCGAACGAGCTAGAAGTATTGCGGAGTGAGGCTTTGCCTCTAGTTATTCTGTTTTTTTAAGCCTAGATATGTAACCATATAATTCCTATGCGTAGCTTAGGCAGACTTATTCCTCGGTAATCCATCACAAAATATCATTCGTCTATATAATTTCGCAGTTGTTAACAGGCTATACCACCGCAATCCCGCGCCCGAAGGATCGCGAAGCTATCACACTCTATATTACTATGAAGAGCTACTTCTCTCATATATAATCGACGAATGGTACGAGGAGACTTTATTCGTTCCGCATCTCTTGGATTAGTATCTTTTGTTAGGGATATGATGTTTCAATAGCAAAACGCCCTCGTTAAGGTGGGGGACTCTTTGAAAAAAATGCTTAGTAATACCCTTTTCGGCAGCAAAACAGCAATGTTTATTAGTTTTCGCCTAAAAAATGAACAGATAATTACCAAATTTAGTAGTTAGTTTCTCATTGCTATGGAAACATTACCCTTTTAGGCGATGCATAAACATGGACATTCATCTACTGCCCATACAAAAACCTACATTTTCAAACACTTATTCCTCCACAATCACTACCTATTTTAAAAATGAAGCTCTGTAGGATGATAGAGAACCATCCAAATAGTCATTCTACAGTGTTAAAATATTTTTTCGGCGTTTTTTTGGTAAAGTAATTAAGCCTCAAAAATGGTCGCACAGCTTGGCAAAAGTGCTTCCCCACCATACTTACTCAGTTGCTAGAGGAGATATCACCCCTGTACGCAATTCCGATTGCGATGCGAATGAATTTATAGGTAGGTGCAGGGATACCCTGCGAAGTATCCAACTATCTATCCGTCCAAGACAGTTACCACGCATGAGTGAGAGCAAGCCATAAGTAATTGTTTATGTGAATGTTTTTCGTCTCTGTTTTTGATTCTAACAGTGCACGGCCGAGGGTACTTCATCTCAATTCTCAGATCAGTGATGCACATTTAAGCCTTTCAAGCATTACCACCTAGACTTGCGCTGTTAATAGGGATCAGTTTGGGGTAGTTGTGGTTGCCACCGATATGGAGCAGTTTTGCCCTCATGGAACAACTGTTATTGATCTTTGTGGAATGGATACTGATCAGTCGTTTCGGTGAAAGGCTACTCTAAAGGACGGTGCATGCTTATGCCAATGTTCGAAAGAAGCCACGTCTTTCGAAGGTTTATGGCAGCTTTTGCTGCAGCGCCGATGGACTGAGTGATTTACCGCACATCATTACCTGCTCTCAAACTACTTTGAGACGAGCAACTTGACACTACTTACGGTGTGTAAAAGGATTCATCCAAGTCGCTAGTCTCAATATAACTTAGCCCCTGAATTACGGAGGCCTTCAGAAGTCTACAGTATTTAACCTTATAAAAAATTCTTAGGGAAGAGCGGAAAACCCCTATAAATCGGGTTCCGGGGGCAATATCCGCACTTTAGAGTACTCCCTATATCGGTGCCATTCTTCTGCTGCACCAGATGTCTTCTATCGAAGGTAGTACACGGTGAGACAGTCTCCGATTCCTTTGAAACCAGCAAGTAGGGGTGGGTGCTTGTTCATAACTCAGGTTTGCTTCGCAGACACAGTATTCACCCCTTAATTTCCGGCTATATGCATGCGCCAACTATATTGGCTAGCCCACTCACCCGCCGACTTGCAGCATTAGTAGGCGTAGAGGACATACGACCGTGGTTCATTCCCTGAATGACTCCATGTGGAAGGAAGGCTCTGAGTTTATCAAACTACAAGGGAATTGTATCACACATATCAAAGCGGTTCGGGAGGAGGAAATTATAGTAAAGTTAATAACCCCGCCGGTCATGTGAGATGCAGGGCATTTAAGTAACCGCTTAGCCGCATCCTAAGATATCGGGCTGGGCTCCGCACTGGAGATCCGCGTAGATCCTAACTGTCACTAAAATGAGGTGAAAACCAGCTTGGCTCCCCTATCAGCTAGTATTGCTTGAAAGAGATCTCATGGAGAAAAGCCACCTTTGTTTCGTTCATGGGTTGCTTGTTGGGGTAGGTATCTGCGATCTCGATGTCTTTTAGTTTGCCACCCCGCACTGGAGTACCTTCAGCTACCCTATTGGTACCTGAATAGTTTTCGTACAAATTCAGACCCTGTTTGCAAACTTGGCCATAAGCGTTGGAAGATACACATTGTCAATCCTGCATTGCGAGGCGACACCGCAACATAATGCGAGCGATATAGTTAGGAAGTTTGAAAGAAATGTCAATAAAATTGGGAGATGAGGAAACTTTTCTGTTAATTTGTTCAGGAATAAGTGCTTCTACATCTAGCGGTATGATTTAGAGATATATTGAGATCAAAGAGGCTTATTTTTCTCTTGTCTCGGTAGTCCATCACAAATTATCAATCGTTACGTGAACCGCGTATGTTACAGATGTACATGAGTTGGAGCCCTAGGGTTCGTGACTGCTCTTTTAGACTTCGCACTCTACTCTTTTCTTCCGTACTATCATGGATCTTTAGACCTGTACACAGTCATCGCACCATAGTCAATGCATACGGTTCTCCTCATATCGTAACATATGTACACCCTAGCAACATGTTTAGCTACCGCATCCTCGCCCTGGAATCAGAAAGATGTCCTAGCTAGCACTCCTTGTCATAAAGGTGTTTCTCTCTGCATGCAATATCACTCGTGAATTTTAAACACCTCGTGTTACTATATGATCTGTAAGAAAGTCGCCTACACTGAGATCACCGAATTGACTCACAGGCTACGGACTCATAGTCATAGACTCATCCACGAGTTTTCACTCGCCACCGCCACCGCCACTAGTATTTGCAATCGCGAGCTTCCATAGACTTCCATGGTGTTCCAGGCTCTCATGTATAGAAAGACAGAGCTTCTCCTTAGATAGTAGAATAGACCTCGTCCGCTTTACATTCGTAACACCTCGTTCATCCCGTAGATCAAATACCGTATTCATAACTTTCTCTTCGGCGATGGGATGCAATTTTTACACTAATTATGAGCCTGTGAGAAGAGATGATATCAGGGAGACTTGGATTCTGATGCTTATTGAATGGCGATGCCGAAGCGTGCTCAGGATTTTGGTTTTCAATCACGCAATAGTTACACCCTGCCATCACATCTCCACTCTTCGTCAACATTCAGCGGCACTGTGCATTAGTTACCGCTTGTGTCCTCGACAAAAAAAGGCGTTGTCGCAAGAAGCTGTGGGGCAATCCGGTCATACATGTATAGTGTAAATTACGTGTTTTTGGAAATATGCCAATAAACATGTGAATAAGCATGTAAAGCGCCATGTAAAGCGCCATGTAAATAAACATGTTAATAAATGTGTGAATAAACGTGTGAATAAACGTGCCAGTAAACATGTGAATAAATATGTGAATAAACATGGGAATCACCATGTCAATCGCCGTGTAAAATAGGTGCGATTCTGGTACTCTGAAACATGTAAATCACCAGTTTCAATTCATGCAAATAAAGTAGAATGCAGTATTCATTGCTACTGCTTTTGATTGGAATCGATATCATTGATGTACTAGTACAATCCCAAAACTCCCGATTACTCCCATGCCTTTATGCATCTCCAGATCCATCTCAAGCATGTATTTAAACGCACCATACTTGTACTGGGATTTGAAATGTTAACGTTAACAAGCGGTTTTGTGTTTTACCCTTTACAGTCATGAAATGAAAATACGCGAACGTGCTGCGAGGGGCAAAAATTGATTCCAAGATTAGTCGAGATCAGTAAACTATTAGCTCGACTAACAGATTGTGATAGTGGCTAATTTTTTTTACCGTGTCAATGATCACCCCGCAATGAGTCGCTTATGACAGTGGCATTCTTTAATCTTCCCTATTTCTTCGCAGGTCTGACCTATTCGCTTATAGAGACTCTAGAATTCTACCATCAAGGTAATTGACTCCAGAACAATCGATTGCATTCCTTCCAAAATTAATTCCGCAGCATTGGGGTGCGTTCTGGAAACCGAATGCCCCACCTTGATCCTTGCCGTTGATCTCTTATCCCTGCTGAAAATCCGAAAGTTTGAGCCGCAATTCCAATGGAGATCAGTTTAAGCAAACTCACAGTCCATAAGTTGACGAAGGCCTCCTTACTTGAAAACTAGAGCTTTAGTGCTGATTATAAATAGATAATGATGTACAAAAATTGAACAGACTTGAACATTAGAGCAGTGACAGTTATACCTTACTTGTGTTCCCCCGAACTAAAGGTGCGGTTATATAACTACGTATACAAAGGAACACGCTTTTGTGGAAACCACACAGTACCCCGAAAATATGCTTCCATCCTTCTACTGGTTCTCTTTCAAAGTTGGCCCGAACTCGACTCCAGCTCCTTCGGGTGTGTGTTGCTCGCTACTTCCCGTCGGGTAAATTTCATCAAATTGAACTCCGTTTCTTCGTATGTTATATAGAAGGGACAAGGGAACATGCGTGTGGAAACCACACGGTACCCCGACAATATGTTTCCATAGTTCTGTTGGTTCTCTCTCAAAGTTGGCCCGAACTCGACTCCGGCTCCTTCGGGCGCGTGTTGCTCGCAAGCTCGCCAGATCTCCCCCGGCTGGGTAAATTTCGTGTCCTGGTGTGTTACATAGTAGGGATATACTGGGGATGTATATCATGAAGTTCTGATGCAGCAAATATAGCTCTGGGATGACCCAACAACGAAGGGAGGATTAACTATAAAATGCCATCGATGGACGATCTTTTAAAATTATTTTGTTCATTTTATGAGTTTGTTTCATATATTCGTCGAGCACATTACTATAACCTACACTTCATTCTACAAACTGCGTAAGGGGTGCTATTGATTCTTGTCCTAACCAACTGCAACCCCATAGACAATCCAAGTATCAAGTGATGATCATTCGAAAGAATGACCGTGAAGCTAACCCCAAAGAAGAGCCGGCAGAGTTAAAAATGACTTGTCATTCGAGGCACTAGGTGGTAATCCATGATTGGTCCGCGTTATTACGCCACACTCTATATTTCCTTTGTTCTGTATTGATTCAGATGTCGTATCTATGTAGATATATTTAAAATACCTGATAATCGAAACCGGCCACTCTTTGTAACGGTTTGCGGTTCGCAGACCCCAGGCCTCACGATCGGGTGATCGGATCTAGATATTTTAAAAGCCTAAATGAATTACATTTGTTTGATTTGACCACTAGACAATGTAATGGATGGAAATGCTCGATGCTCCCTAAACCCTAATGAATGTCCTCTCGCGCTTGACGGGTTGCGCACTGCCAATTGCACCAGCGCCGTAGTGGTCTTTCCTTAGGTGGTACATTATTGTACAAGAAACAAAGTCTTGGTATGTCAACACTCCCAACAAAGGTTGGAATAACCTTATCTCACACCTTGCTTAAACGACTTGTGCAAGTGGATCACTGCATGCATGCGGAACATATTTCCATGTGCTAACCACACCTCATGAGAAACACCTCCACAAATGTGCAATGTTATGCAGGTACGGCTGGTGCAAATGGTGTTCTGTTTTAGCCACAGATCTGAGATTTCGAGATCCTGGGGACCAATCATCGGAACGCTGGAGACTCCCGGAATTGAAATGCTATATCTTGCTGAAACAATCCCAATCATTGCTCTTTTTGTGAATATGGCTTTTAAAAAAACTATCAGCCACCGCTACCACAGTGTCCAGCACAGAATAGGTCTCAAGTTTAAACATCAATTTATCTGTCCCAAAGGTACCTACCTTCCGCCAGGTAAAGTGGTCTGTACTGATTATCTACTCGGGGTGGCATACCGTGCGGGCAAGCTCTCTAGATATATCCGAGCCAATAGTTACAAGTTTGTAAATTTCTATTCCCCATAGCACGCAAAATCCAACCTCTATTTTTAAATTATAACCTCATTATATCCTTATCTTACATAAGAGTACGCGGTACGGGGAAGTATGGCAATGTTAAATTTAAGCGCTGGACATATCTACCCGCGATAGGGTTGGAGTACTGGCGCGGGATGAGGAAAGCCAAGACTTTTAACCCATGACTCTACTTCGTCAGTTGTGGCTGCATTGCTAGTCTAAATCCCTACTTCAAAGCGCAACATACTTTGCTAGATTTCCCCTTTATGAGTACCACGTATCCCCTTGGCCCTTTCACATAGCAAGTGTTAGCTAAGATTGATTGTTGCGGCTACAGAGCGCTATCCGAATGGTCTGACTAACGCCGCCGAACAGCTAAGGAGGAAGCACTGAAAAGTCACCAGTCAGTCAGAAATAGTTGTATATCGGAGGTCTGTTTCTAACGAAACCCTGGAGCCAAAATGGTGGAAAACGGTTTTGTGACGAGTAATACTTACTTGGCGAATAGTATTTCTGGTTAAAATTCTGGCGTATATTTCCATTAATGTAAAGCTATACTGTCCGAGCACAGTAGTTGGGGAGGGGTCCGTCGCTGGCCACCTTTTTTGATAGGACGGGTAGACCTGACAGTTTTAAAGTAGAGGGCGGAGTGCTCTGACAGATAAGAAAGGGTGCTGGGGCGTAGCAAGTACTTGAAGCTGATCAGGTTGCCGAGTGTAAATTCATGTCGTATGAAGTTAGAAATGGTAACTGCGAGTGGTATTAGGTTCTCTTCGCATGTTACTAGTCATTTATATCTGCGTCCCTCTGGCACATTTTCCTTACTGGACACCTGCCTCTGAGACTGATGGCAGTAGATATCTACCCCTGGTTCTAGTTTGCATGTAGACAGCTTTTTATCGCTGGCGCTAGCCCTGCGACAAGTGCCGGATGATAGACGGTTCCAGCATAGGTTGGGACGTCAGCTGTCAGCAGGGGGTGTCCGTCCCAAATTTCTCATAAGTTGGATCACACAACCCCGAGCCGCTGCAAGAAGGTTTTGCATAACTAACCTCTGTCGATTGGTCTGTCTTGTTTCACTGTCCATGGAAAGAATAAAGGGCCGGTGTAGATAGACAATCGACGCCTCTGCACCAGCATGAGCAACACACTGTACTTGTAAGTTTACGGGTTGTGAGAAGGATTGGTATGGAGGTGTATTTTGTCAGGCGTAAAATTAAATACAATAAAGAACGGAATCTCGATTTAGAAAATTCTACAACATAAGTTCAATAACAGTCCCCCGAAAAACAAGCTTCGGATCACCTGGACCCAGGGCCAGGGCAGCAGCTTGCAAGAGCAATCAACGAGCATGCTAGGGCCCTCCGTGCCCACGGCATCGAAGCCGCGATCCACTGGCTCCCGGGACACTCGGGCATCCCCGGGAACAAAGAGGCTGACCGCCAGGCAAACAAACCACGAGAAGACCGAGGCTACACAGTATGCGAGCGGATATACACCTCAGCCGCAAATAGAACTAGACGGATCTCCGAAGTGAGGATGGCGGCAAAGGCGGAGTCGGAGGCCGACAAGTGCTCCAAACACTACGGATATAGACTGAAGGGCAAGGCGGGGAGCAAGAGATCCGTCCCGATGACAAGTGTGAAATCATTGGCAACGAGGTTCTACAGACTGAAGAGCGGGCATGCGCCGTTTCGAACATACCTAAAGCGGTTTGGACACCGAGAGGACGACAAATGCTGGTGGTGCGGCAGCGGAGGCAGGACGGCGGCCCAGACGTGGGAACACCTCTTCCGCCACTGCAGCCGGTGGAGAGACCAGCAGAAAGCACTATGAAAGGCGGTGGGAAAGGCGACGGGCTGGAAAGCGGGCAGGTTCCGACACGTGCAGATCTCTGAGCTGTTTTCCATAAAAGAGTGCGACCAAGCGGTGATGAACTTCCTGGCGGCTATGGAAGTCGGGAAGTTCCCGCCCAAATGAATGGCGGTATGGAGCGGGTATAGAGGATGACATAGGTGCGGGGGGGAGGCGGCAGTGGACTTACAGACGTTCTCTTTTCTTTGCTTGTCTTTTCTTTTCTTTTCTGGTCCATCTCTCAACTCTCATATGTCAGCGGGGATGAAGGGTAGCAGGGGGGAAGCTCCGCCATCTAGCCGGCTCGCCCGGAGGCGGAGGGGATTATCAAGGTCCTGTCATACTCTAATTAGAGTGAATACAGTATGATTAAAACAAAAAAAAAACAAGCTTCGGATAAAAATAGACCAGTTCGCGAGGATGAGTTTCAGAATCGATAAAAGTTAAGCAGATGCCACCGTATGCACTCGGATAAAGGCACGCACCAAATTTAGTTAGCGCATTGTATCTGGTAAGACACTTACTGAAACAGGTAATTTTAAACTACTGTGAGAATTTTAATTTCCGAAATATTGCTATATGGGGTAATTAACTAGTCGCTAGCCTAATCGGGAGCATACCTTTTATCCGTGTCTACGGTAGTTGGTTGTGCAAGGTACTCTAAAACTGGGTTACTAAACCTTGCATAGGTTTGGATGTGACAGCCACGTTGACGGGTGTAAAGGCAAAAAAATCGGGGAAAACTACGCCATGTGAGTCCCAAAGAGCGAACCTTGTTCAGGTTGGCATCCTTTTCTTTTTTTAGCGAGGTATGTTAGTAGTTCACATTTACCGGTACTCTATATTGCCAACAATATGCAGCACCTTCGACTAGGGGAGCTATCAAAGCTACCCGATTGGCTATCTCTTGCACCTAGATTTAAGAAGCATGAGACAAATATAACACAAGATCTAGTTAAATTTTACGAGATTTTCTGCTAGAGGGTATCTGCGAGAGGAGCATACAACGCCCTTTGCATGTCAAATCTTCCCTACCCATACCATACTGCAAGTCGCTGAGAGCGACTTGTTTTCTGACAATCTTATCTTAACTTGACTATGGCATTGAAATGGTACCCCAGTTCGCCCCCCCTGGTGCAACACTGAGACACTCCACGCGTCCCTGCAACACTTGATTACTACTGTCCCCACCATTAATACTCATTCGATGGCACAAAACTTGTCGCATGGGAGATTTCGTACCCTTTGCAAAAGCCCAGAAGCCACCTAATCAACATTTTCGCCACAACTAATAGCTAAGTCGCATCGTGAACCGACAAAGTATAGGCCTCCAGTCAACGGCAGGCTGTGGGTTAGTTTGCTTTGATTGCGGCGCTGACTACCGCCTGGCCTGATCATCAGAGTCTTCACATCGCATTCGTTGTACATATGTAGTAACACTCGAATCACCATTCAAGAAAATGAAGCAAACATCACTCAAGACAGACACTGACACACTCAGTGGGTATAACTATGTATAGCAAGCTTACAGATATCTAGATAGAAAAATATTCAAGCTTCAGCAATTCAACGTCGGCCATCGACGCATCCAATTTATACTGAATTAATATAGTATTTGAGAAAAAAGTAAGAAAAATCCTTCCAAGCATATACATAAGCTAATATGGATAGTGCGATTGCTGCCTTCCTTTTGGGGTCCTCTGACGACAAGGTTTGGGACCTATCAGCCTGTTGTCTTGATTTGCAGTACCTTTGGCATCATTCTGGTAATGAGTGCATTATCCTTTCTCTGGCAATGGAATATGCACGACAACCCCACATCACTTCGGTCTAAGATCGCCCTAGCTGGCTGGACGACTTCGGTTATCGCCATCTGTAGTGCCGTCCTTCGCACCTGCATTCTTGTTCAGCTTTGGACCTGTTCCCTAATGATGGCGGCATTGGCATTTGAGTAGAAATGTGTTTTATTCCGCGACGCCGCTGCAATGTCCATCTATCGATATTGTGCCGCAGATCCATACTCACTGGTATTCCCTATGGTTCGCAGTACAACAGTCGGCCAAAAGCCCAGGGGGTCCTGTTGATTTTGCTGCTGTCAATTCTCACCATTCTGTCGCAGTTCACGTCTACAATCCTATTTTCCGATACTAACGTGGGATTTATCATCGGTCCAGTAGAAAATGTTTCCGTACCGTACGCAGTAAAGCGGACCTTTACCTCGCCCGAGGGTGCTTCTTACCTAAACTCACAACCGCAAGAATCCCCTCGATTCACAGAGAAGACCGCAAACATGGTTTCGATCACCGATAACTTCACGCAGCATCACATCGATGATACTGGTGCAACTGCCCGAGCAGTCCTTCCATTGCCATCAGCGAACCGCACGTCCCTCTTCAACTATAAAGGCGTAGCAACTTTGATCGACTCACATGCGCTTTGTGTCACCCCCGTTATTAAAGACTACACCTACAACTCGAGTACATTGCAACTGGCAGGGAACTTCACGGCTCCGCTGTTTTATACCGCGTACAATTCAGGGGAGCTGGGATCATTCAAAGGTGGATCGTTCGACGTCAACACCACAATCAGTTTTACCTGCAACAACATGAATATGTACAGCGGAACCACCCTTTGTCGTGCTTTAGCCAATTACCCAGCAAACAGCTTCGAAGAGTCCGAAATACCCGTGCGATATGCGGATTCTAGTCTGAACGTGTGGTGGTTCGTTATGCGGCTCGACAAGCGTACCACAGGGCTTGGACAAATACCTACAGAGCTGGGCCCGGTGGGAACTTATACACACAATGGAACAGAATGGATCTCGCAAACCGTCTAGGGGAGTTTATATACTACGCAGACGGATATCACGCTTTGCCTCACCACCTTCCAGCTGAGGTACGCAAACGTCAGTGTTGGTGCGGACGCCCAGGCTAAGGAACCACAGTATAAGATAATGACAGATATCGAAGCGGGACCCGAGCAATTCAATACGACCGCGATCCGACGGCAGCTGGGAATTGAAACGCAAACCCATCAAGAGAGAGGCATTTTGACGCTGCGCAACTACAACTACACGAACGAGATTAGCCAGCAAGGGGCTGTGTGGAGGGAGTATGTTGGGACCAGGGGGCTCGACGACGCGATAGACCAAACTTATGTTACAAATGTGTACCAGTCGGTTTTTGATGAGACGCTGAGAGAAACCCAGTCTCCAGCTCGCGCGCTTCGGGCAATGTTTACTGTCCTCACCCTGGATGATTACTACCAGCACATGAAGTGGTTTGATAAGAATGGGTTTGCAAGCATGCAGGAGGCGAGATCCGTTATTGTGCCAACCAGGCATGTGGGCTTATTGATAGTGTGTGGGGTCGTCGCGCTGCACATTTGCTCGGTGGCGCTGGTGTTTTCACTATTTGCTAGGTCTACTGCACCAAAGTTTTTGGAGCAGGCGTGGCAGACAATCGGACAACTTTATTGCGGGGATGCGAAGGAGTTCTTGGAGTACACTGTGGATATGGGCGACTCGGATGTTCCGCGTCTGCTGCCTGCTGCTGCGGAAAAGTGGAACACCCTGGTCGAGATTTCGAAGAATGGGATAACGGCGATTAACACACGCACCTCGAGCTTTACGCCTCTGCAATCGCTGCAAGGTACACTATAACTTCTTTATTTTTAGTGATGTCACTAACTTCGGTTTTAATTGAAAGGAGCCAGTTGACACTGGTAAGACGAAAATCCATTGCTAAAGCGGAAGAAGAGGAAAGGGAGATATATTCTGGCTTGCTAGCGTGAGAGAAACAATCCATGAGAAAATAAGGGCAATCACGAAGGACAGAGACTTGAATAGTTACAGGCAGTTTGCTGTGGAGAGTGAGAATGCTTTGCGTGCACAGGATGATTTGCTGATGTTCAAGTAATTGTGGTTATGGGTTAATTCCTGCTGCAATATCGTAGTTGTTCTGAACGGTAGAGGTTTTGGCTGTTTAACTGTACGGACTGGGAAATCTAACACAGTTAAATAATGAGTAATAAAAGTCAAAGATCAATGATAGTATGATCCAGAATGCTTTTAGTCCGTCGACAAGGACCAGAATGATAATCAAGACAAACCTGCAAAAACGTGGTCTTTTGTGTAGACGAGGAATAGAACGACTTTAAAGTTTTCCTTTGCCAAAATGCCCCGTAGTTTTTTGCTTTCCTGCGTATAAAGCCTGATAACTAAAGTACATCTTCGCGATATCTCACCTTGTGCAAAGACACTGAGTATATTGGTTTTGGCAGAAAAACAGCCCCATATATTGGTGAAAGTCCAGATCTCGGAGGTGGTGGATTAGGGTTCGGCGAATCTCTCTCCAGCACAACGGGGTAGCTCTGAGGTAAGCATATATGTTAAAAATCTCATTACGGAGACCAAACGGACCAAGTACCAACATATCACTTTACAATGGAGTTTTTGGAGATATATATTGAATTATTGTTTGGCATGGATTTCTACCATGCTAGTTTGCAATACTGTAATTTGGGAACTCGGTGTAGATAGGAGAGAGAAGGAAAATGCACAAATCCACAGCCCGAAGGAGTTCAGTAGCAGCGCCTCGTTTACCTACCACATACAATCGACCTCCATCCATATACCCACTATACTACCGACGCGGAAATTACTGTAGCTTTAGTAATGTAATTGCTCTCGCAGAGTTAAGCAATGCTATAAGGAGTGATGAATGAGTATTAAGCATACAAACGGTCCAACATTCCTTGCTCTGAATTTACAGTCCCCTCCAGAGTCAGCACATATCAGAATATTGCGTGACACAGAGCCGAGTGAGAAATACTATTCTCGTAAAAATCTAGATCCAGACATGCCACTCCCGAAAGACGTTCAAAGAAAAACAATGTTACTCAAGATCTGTGAAGCGCAATCTGACTTAGAAGTCAAGCCCACGTATTTCTAGGACAGACGAAATTTGGTTTTCATGTGCCCAGACACCCTTAGCTCGTACCACGCTAGTGCAGAAGCTGGCGTAGCACATGAGTCGGATATCTGAGCCTGCAGCTCAACAGGCGCGCTACGCCAGCCACCTAAGTCTGGGCACGAGAAAAGAAATTTGGAAGATCGGTACGAGGATTCGCAAAATTATTTCCGGACTTTACGCTTGTGAGCAGCACGAAGAGGGTTAGTCATTGAACATACTGTCAGAGGCATGGCCAAGAATGATCATCAAACTGGCGAAAATGATCAAATCTGTTGTCTGACGTAGGTGGCGAGCTGAGCGGCGATATGGGAGCAGAGATGCGACAGACAGTGATGAACTTAGATCAGATCAGATTAGGTTGATGAGATAATTCTCGGATAGATCCGTTCACGTGCCAAGACTCAGAACTAATTGAAGTTCCCTTCTTTTCTCTTCATTCGTCATGTATCGGTTCAGTAGTATTCAAACATTTGTTTTTTTATAATTCGCCTTAGTTTCTATTCAGCAAGAGGGTCTGGTGCAAGAAGCTTATAGTCGGTCACAATAAACAAACTCGGAGCCGCGTAGTAGCCTCGACCCCCAGCTAAAGTTTAGCATGATGAAATATGATAGGTGATGTAGCACAACACGTGATCCAACTTCATAAATCATTTTCCAAAAATAAAAGAGCCTGAACCAAGGCCAAACATGCAGATCATTAGAAATATAATGTTCCCGCCACCCCCACCGACTCCGTACTCTACACTACAACCGCGGCGCATCCCTGAGAACACCACTTCTGCGTAGTATGTCAACGTGCCTAAGTCTCACCCGCCGTCATGTTCACCCCCGCTCCCTGCGTCACTCCCTGAATTGCCGATCAAGCCGCAATCAACCACTATCAAACAAAAATGACAGCCCAGAATCAACTTCGCTCGCCTTAACCTCAATATCACCCAACACAGCTGCGTCGTTGTTTATTCCGCAGTCTAGATCAGCGTCAGCGTCAGCATCAACATCTGAATCAAGATTAATCCCAAATCAGCTCCTACTAGACACCCTGTCTCGCCACAACTCCAACTCCACGCGCAATCATCCTAAACGGCAATCTGCAACCGCAACAACCGAAACAAAAAATTCGTGCTCGGAGATGGATAGGCACCTGTTGCAGGAACTACAGGATAATGTCACCGTCGATGTGCCAGGTTTCCTCGACGCATTCTTTCCACCTTCTCCTGCGGTCGGCGATCTCTTTGCCAAGGCCACCCAACCCGGATCTGGTTTGTACTCAGAACAGCACAGACAGTGGATCGGATGGCCCTCTGGCGCTGCCGAGAAAGACATTGGCTGCTGGTTTCGCGATGCAGTCGATAACAAGCTGCTTAAAATCTACGCCGGGATTGTTGCATCGTCTGTGCGACAGGTATACCGTTATGTGCTTTCCGGTAACATGACCGTCACCGATGGTGACCGGCAACGGAAACCCGATATCATGGTATCAGCGGCCGCGCCCGTTAACACGACATCTGCCGACATCGATTTCGCCATGCTAAGAGGCCCGCACAACTGGGGATCCATCCGCGTAGTCGGCGAATTCAAGAGCAATTCCACTCTCTCCAACAAAGACAAGACGATAGTGCAACTCGCTAACTACGTCAGCGAAATTTTTGGCGCACAACCTTCTCGGCGCTGGGTACATGCGTTTACCCTGTGTGGTGCGCAGCTGAGAGCCTGGATCTTTGACCGTTCTGGCGCCACCGGTTCGGTCCTGATCGATGTGCATCGCGAACCAACAATGTTTTTACGTGTTATATGCGGTTACGCTGCTATGGATGCCACTGAACTTGGCTTTGACCCCACCATTAAATGCAAATATACTACCGACAGCGTGGAGAGCATTTTTGATCCGACTGCAGCGTACCAACGGAACCAAAACCCGACTTTGTACATGTACATACCATGGGAACAGGCCGACGACGCAGTGACAAAACTCATCCTGTCGCCAGTCAATATCTTCCGTCAAGTTACTATCGTGAGCCGTGGGACTGTGTGCTGGAAAGCGAAACGATGTACCGACGGCGACACAGATAACCTTGATTCGGGCTGGGAGTATGTGGTCAAGGATCAATGGAGGGACGTCAATCGTTCCGCCGAAGGTTCCCTTATTCCACCTGCCGATGCGGCAACTTTCGGACTCCCACAATATGTGTGGCACGATGATCTTAAAGATCATTCCGGAGCATTAATCGATATCGCGGCCTTTGTGCGGAAAGGTCTGTCGGTCTCCAACACCTCCGCCGACCAGGAACCCCTCATATCCGGCAACGACAGCCAGAAACATACCTCCACCACCAAACTCTCTTCGTCCTCCAATAGTCAGAAACGCATCAGCGTGGGTGCCTCCCTCGCTCGCTTCACCACACACCTCGAAAACCGAATCCTGACCCGCCTAGTCATGTCCCCCATTGGCCGTCCAATCTACCAATACACCTCATACACACAACTTCTCGCTGCGCTGCGAGACGCAATCAAAGGTATATACCCTTCCCCCTTCCCCCGTGCTGCTAACACCCCAGGTCACCGCAACCTCTTCCAAATCCACCAAGTCCTTCACCGTGACGTCTCCGTCAGCAACATCCTCATCAACACGGACCCGACACGAGCAGAAGCCGGAATCCTGATCGACCTCGACCGTGCCATCCACCGAGCGCGCATCGCAACCTCTAGCGCAAAACACCGCACCGGCACCCCAGACTTTATGGCCGTCGGAGTCCTGTACGGAATGCCACACACCTACCACCACGATCTCGAGAGCTTCTTTTTCGTGCTGCTGTGGATATGTACGTACTACACTGGCAGCGAGTGTCGGCGACGGAGTTCGCCGCCTGCGGATACGCTTTTTGACGCGTGCTATTCAGAGCACGACGAACCGGCTAGCATAGCGGGGAAGAAATTGGGATTTGTGGATAAGCCGGGGACGTTTGAGCGATGGGTGATCGCAAGGATGGAGGAGGATATACGGAACGTGTTTGCGCCGGTGTTGAGGAGGTGGAGAGATTTGCTGTTTCCGTTGGGGTATGATCCCGAAGATATTGTGGCAGAGGAGATCGAGGGCGATGGAGAGGAGATGTATGGGAACGTTTTGGCGGTGCTGGAGGAAGGGATTGAGGCGTTGGGTCGGGAATGAGGTTTTGGTTTTACTCTTTCCCGGTCTGGCATTGGAGTTTGGTATTGGCGTTGGTTGTAGCTGTAATTTGCTTATGCGTAATATTGCGGCATTTTCTGTTACAATATCCTTGGGATACAGCCAGCGTCGAGGTGGGGCGATGATTTTGGCGTGGTGCTTGTGTAGGTGTCGCGGCTTTTAGTATATAGGGAATTAGCGGTTTATTAAATTGTTAGCCTTATAAAACTAAACCTGGGGATTTGTATTCTAAACCGCCTAAGAATCATTCTCTGTGATTTTATATGCAGATCTAGTAGTTTTATGTCGGCTATCAGTAGTTGAATGGAGGTGGACTACAAGCAGTATACCAGTACAATTCTCCATCTGTACTACAGTTTATACCTATTGCACCGAGTGGTGGTTCTTCGCCTGCGTCCGAAGGAAGTACTCTAGCGCCAACAGACTCTCCGAATGCTACTAACTCGCCTGCGGCTACTGATGATACCTCCCTCACCAACACCGATTCCCCGTGCACTGCGAGGGTCCCTCTGACACTACAGGTATTTCGGACAACAACGTAGACAGTAGTAACGGCGGATTGGACATTGGGGACGTACCACTTTGGATGCAATTACTGCTACAATATCCAGCGAAGTTGTTGAAATGACGTTTTCGGATGTAGCTGTGTCCTTACGCACCGTTCTCAGCCGGTAAATTGCCAGAATCCTTCCAGAACAATGACGATGCAAGAATAATATCTGGGCTTGGTAAAGGCACCAAGGGGTTGCAATAGTCCGTCCGCCCACCAGTCTTACAGGTCCCCATGTCGTCGTCTAGTCTCGGGAAAGATATTGCAAGACTAGGGCCCCATCAGGGCGACTGGGGGTGACGCCTCGGGCTGGGGTTACTGATTCACCTGTAGTTATGCAGTTATTTCGATCAAGACACAACAATGTGGGTTCTCCAATCCGTGAATGATCTACTGGATAGGTTGTATTGCAAATTACGTATCTTAGACACAGTTAGGAGGAATATTGGATATCGTCACCGTCACGACTGCATCATTCGCATCATGCGTCCATCACTCGGAAGACCGCCGGCACCTAGAGTCCCACCGTCCGGGATAGGGCAAAGTTTTGCCCGGACAGGACGGACTTTTGCGAACCCTGAAGGCACCAATGTCACGGGGATACCATTAAGTTTGAACGCGGCGAAATCGTCAAAACCGACAGGTATGTACCTTCCAGCTTGAAGGCATTTGCAAGGAAAGGCTGACTCTAACAACATAAATAGTTTCTTTACATCTCCTGAGATATTGGAGGAAGCATTTGCTGAGACGGGGGGAGCAGAGTTCGCCGACACGCTTAAAAAAGTTTGTATGTTACAACGCCTATCGGAGACCAGGAATATTACCATATTTGCGCATGGGATCTTGAAACTTTACAAACGAACTACAAATTAGACATGCTGCTGATAATTTGGCGATGACAATACTATTGGATCCTATGCGTGACTTTGTATACGTGCAGGGTACGTTAAACCGGTTTCCATTTCTGTGGCCGCATGTTGAACTTCAGGCGGTCTGAAACTAAATTTCCCTAACGGATGACGTTTTAATTGGGCAGGCAACCTGCAAGTGTTAGAGTGGATAATCTTGTACTCTACAACTCTCTACTTTCAGGCGGCGCCTGCATGCATTGCCACATCGAGTACAGCACTCTCGGAAGCATTATCATTATACAAATTAGCTTAGCCGAACCGGAATAGGTTTTAGTGATGTGCGATGATGTGCTCGGGAACTATTTTAGTGTTAGGCATACATATGTGCTTCTGATGGCTCTAGATTATATCACATTGTTACTTTTCGTGATGGGTAGTTTTGTTTGGAGCTGCGATAATACGTGCAGGTTCCTGGTTTTCGGCACTGCTAAATTCCCTTCTAAACGTCAGGGCGAATAGATACTGTTAATTGTTGATGTCGGGTATGCAAGCTGCAGGTACAGCGACGAGCTGGATCAGATTACCTTTCGGACCCGACAATATGGAACGGTGTGCTTCTGGAGTCTGCATGTAGCATGTCACATCCTTCGGTACTCGTCGGTTCAACAAGTAGAGCAGGTTTTACACATTAAGCGAGAAATCAGGAGTCCTTGTAGGAGAAGGCCGCCCCCACGACCGAGGTATTTTTCCCCGCGAATGCATTGGCTCGTTCTCTTCAACCCCAATCCGTATATCACATTTGAGATTTGACGTATGTAAGGGGAATGTATTTTCAGATACACGAATCGAGGGATCTACGCCGAGATATCGCATCTGCATTCTCATCATACAGGGATGTCAGTCAGCCTCACCCGAAGCCACCAACATCAATCCATTGTTGCTTCTTCAGCTTCGGTTCACGGAGACCTGATCGGCGCATCCGAATTCACCAACAACTGAAAAAGCTGGCAGCAAGGTGATTCAGTTCCCACTTTAGATACCGATTTTCGTATTTCCCCGCTCCTGCCACCCAGGTGTCATAACAACTATGCCTCGGTTTCAGCTATTGCCAACTAACGGGAGCCATTTCTCTAAAACTAACACTGTAAGCTTGCATGCGCAAAAGTGGGGAAACAAGCAAGTGAGGAGCCCGCCGAGGTTGAATGACGAGGAAAATAGCGAAGATTTGTCTCAGGTATATCGGACGTTTATGGTGGTATCAGTGATAAGGTTGGAGAGCATGACCATGGGAATTCCATCCCGTAGGACCTTGGTCAAGGAGTAGCGGAGTGAGATCGCTGAATCAACAATGAGACTTTGAGATTCATTTCCTTTGAGCGGAATGTGTCAGGATCTAAACCTCACCTAAAATCCCTCTGTAAGCAGTACTATGACCACGAAATTGTTTTCTCTAGAAGTACTTAATAGAAAGTGCAACAGGGACATTATTCTAAAAAGGTACGTTAAGGGCCATTTTAGAAATATTAGCAGATGAGTGGAGTGTGAAAACGATAGAAAACTCAGTGAGAACTCATGAAGAAACGGTCTCCTTTGTACTATAAATTCTCCACAAACAACTTCTGCCTGCAATTGATTTTGTCTCAGCCAGATGATACTATCGCAGTATGATGTTGTCATAGTGGTTTGTAGCCGGTGGGTAGTACCAACCTGATGATATGAGACCAATTTTTATAGCGCAACTACATAATAAAACGCATGGAATGTTATAAAACAGACACTACGGTGTGAATGGAAACTCCTCGTTTCTGGATCTCTTTACTAAACTGATGTATGTTGAGATAGGGATCGGCTTGTAGGAGTGTTAGAAATAGAACCCTATCGGCCTCCAGACTCATCATCAAGTACATTCAATAAGGAAGTCATCAGCTAGGAATTACACATTCCGTGAAGTATCATACTCAGTAAACCTAAACCAGATTAAAACTATAATCTGCCTAAATCTGCCTCATTAATTTTCAAATCGAAAAACAAGCAAGGGGAAGCAACAGAAGTACGGGGTGCCATATCATGCATATAGTCATTTGTTCTCACGCAATATATATTATCCCCCACCCCGAGGTGAAACAAACTGCCAAATCTTGAGTGATTACAGCGAGCCGGAGGTAGGGTTGTCAATTGTCCGTGCTGGGCAGTAATTTTCCAGGTCGCCTGCCCAGAGCTATCCCAATCTGTGGTGCTGATGCCCGGGGGAATCCAGTAGGATGAAACGTGAAGGACTCCCGCGTTGCGAAGTTGGATGCCCAAATTACGGATCCCGAGACAAATCTTATCACACGTCGGCATGCCGTTATAGGACGCCGTTATATCCTCGGCAGCGATACACACTATTAAATTCTACTGCTTTGCAGAAAGGGCCAGATGGACAAATTCTGGATAGACTCACATTTCCAGCCGGGATATCTCAGATGAGCGGAAAATCTTCGCTCGACTCTGCTAAATTCTTCGGTGAATTATTAGCTCTCGGTGCCGGTTAAGCGCGAGGTTTGCAGCTTGTGCGCGAGAGAACCGACGGATTCTGCAAATGCAAATTTTGAGTCCAGTAGTATGGTAGGAGAGGCGAAGATTTCGTCCAGCGGGATACCTGGCATCAGGGGTCATTAGATTGATTTGGCGGAGGCAGAGTGCGCGAAGTTGTGGGAGACCCGGGTGGAGGTAGGCCGGGCGACGTAGCAGAGAGCAGAGGGTGGCGACTACCGAGGCGGTTTTGTAGAAGGGATAGATGGGGAGGGAGACGCGGGAGATGGACATGGTGTTGTGGGGCGGACCGGATGTTGTAGAGCTTGTTGAGCGACTTCGAGAGTTGGGTTCCTGTCGGGGAGAATATCACATATTCTACTTTAGCGGCGCAACGGGAAGTCAGGCAGTCTATAATCGTTATATTCCGATTATGTGGGGTATGCCGGGGGTTAGTTAGGCTGTCGGCATACATTTTTCCGGGGAGCTAGCCGCCACTAATTCTCCCTTTATAACGCTAGCGCTAGCACATCCGAAACAATAAATTACCTATATGTGCTGTAATATATTAGTACTGTCAAACACCAGGTGTCAAGCGGCTTTAGATCTGCCGCAACAAGTATCTCACAAACCACAGCTTGTAATAAAATGAAATTTTAACCTTAGCCGTACAACTTCCGTAGAAATGGGAATCTCAAAAAAGATATTCATAAATTTCATCAGTGTCGAGTAGGACGAAATATATTATGTATAGTACAACACTAGACCTGCTGTGAGAGTTAATAAGCTGGAGAGCATCCTGGCGGCAAAATAAGTATTCTCCCTAAGTATATCCTGATATCTTAATCTTCAACGTTTACAAAGTGTAGCTCCCATATATAGCAACGTACTCGGAACATAGAAATCCGTTTGTCTCTACCCTGATCTCCTTTTATCACTTGATTTTGAGCCTTGCAGCTCGGCACCAGGTATAATCGCCAGCTGAAAACAGAATCTTCAGCCCAGCAGAGCGGATTAAAAAAGGAACCCGTGGTTCCGTCGGTGTGTAGACCAGGGTTATGGTATTCCGTGACTGCTCTCCTGGATTCCGATTGGCTGACTCAGAGGATACATCCATTCTCACTTGTTGACTGAATTTTCTTCAGTACTACTGCCTGGGAACATATCGAACAATGGCTTTTACCGGCCAACTTGATATACACTTCGCGTCCAGAATTCCATCACGCAATGCTGATCTGTATTCGCAATCTAGTCTAGACTGCCAGTCCACACATGAACCCAAGCTGTACCTCCCTACTTTACTATGAAACAAACGAACATACGGTGAAAATCAATTGACCATAACGAACAAAACATCGTCTTCTGTCCTTCTCTTCCTCCACCTCTTCCATCTCAATATGCTCACAAAGTATTAAACAAACAATCGAATGCTAAAAACAAACAACCGCGAACGTTCTTCACTCAACCTCCGCTTACTGCGATGTAGTCTGTCGTGGTATTCTAGGCATTTCGTTAGTCTCATGATGGTATAAGTGCGGTAATAGGTTTAACGTACCGGTTTTTTTATAATCTGACGCCAATTCTTTATTTGCTTGTTGGCGGGATGAGTCCGGTTCTTTATGTTTATCTCCTCCCCCGTCTTCACCTTTATCTTCACCTCCTCCCCATAGAGATATGCGGCCTCGTACCACTGACTCTTTCCGAGAAAATCCGATTCATGCCATTTCAATATCTTTTCAATAATACCTAATAACATCAACGCAAGGAAGGTAGCAGGGACAGCAACTAGGATTGAAAATCTCAATGCTGTAACTTGAGGAGTGGATACAACAAAGTTGGCGACGCCATTCTGCGGTTGTCCGTTAGGGCCATTTGCTAGGTTTTTCGTGCCGTCCTGGGGAGGTATCATGACGGTATCTCTGAAAATGTGAGATGAAGAGATGAAGGTTGCCACCAGCAGGCGGTTCATTTCGTCTTCAACTGTGGCTGCCGCGGCATCGAAGCCACTCCCCACGTACGTCATCGAGGAAGTGAGTGCCGACGCACCTGCGGAATTGGCTACGCTGGTGATCTTAGGCAGGGTGAATTGGAACTGAAGTAACTGGCGCCATCCTAGTGGAAACACTCCTTCGAGTGCGTCCGATGCTTCGAAAATATTTTTGTAAGTGCGACCGTTATACGTCCAGGTGTCGTTCTGCCAGCATGATAGCGGGGGTCGGTTGACTCTGACCTTGTTCCTTGGTGGATCTCGATCAGAAGTACTGACATTTTGAATAGGTTCTGTGTAATACCAAGGGTCTGTCGATGACCTGTAACTACTGCGGCCAACAGAATAGATGATTATTCCGAATCTCCTCTGCGATGGGAACGCTTTCGGGTTTGTTGGGATCGATGGGTCTAGAATGGCCTGGACTCTGGGTGGGCTATTTGCTTCACCGGTTCGCGGAACTGTATAACCAGCCTGTTGATTGTCCCAAGGATAATAAACCTCTTCATCTTTCCCTGAATCGTACCTGTCAAACCAGTTATAGTCGGTCTCACAGTTTCCTGTGACGTCCTGTCGAAGTAGAGGGAAGTTTTGCAAACCCATATCCCGCCCCGTGATTGAGTAGTTGTAGCTAAGCGTGAAATGAGGGTTAAAGTCGCTTGGCGCTGTGGCCGGGGATTTGGCGACGATGTTGAGCCGGTCGCGAACAGTGACACCCGCAGCTTCGGAACTTCCGAGGGCACGCAATGTTGCCGGGCCTAGGATTGCTTGAAATCGTGCTCGGTCTTCATTGTTCGAGGATCGAATATCGGGAATATAAACAGAACTAGGTCTTGCCGGGGCTAAATTACCGACCTCTAACTTTCCGGCAACAACAATGCTAACAGCATTACCCGCGACAAAACAGCATAGTGTAATAAACAACAAGCCAAATGCTGGTCCAATAACTTTCGGCCACTGCTCCGTAGATATTACGGCAGAAATGTATTCCGCCATGAACATGAGTGCCTTTAGCGGTTCACTGGCATTCCACAATCCGACCACAGCCATACCTCGGTGCTTTTCGGTGTCATCCGTGGAGTTTTCGTCGACGTTATAAAAAGCAAGAATCATGAGAACAATAAAATTCCAGATCATCACAATAATAAGTGTCAAAAGAATCGTATAACAAGCGGTCAGATACTGGCCAGTGTCTCTTGAAACCGCGACGGCTTTTACGGAGTCATCTTTCCGCGGAAAATGGAAAACCTCCCAAGTTCGGAAGGCCGAATCGCTAACATCCGTAAATATATCCATTGTCTGAACCGTATGCGACTTCTTTTAAGTCAATTTGCCTTTTTCGTCTGATCAGTTTGGTTTAATTCCGGGAGAGAAGTATACTACCTCCGGTGTATGGGTGTGGTGGGAGAGAGTCGGGTTTGTGGGAATAGGTCGGAATGCTGTTGGGAGAGGAGGTGAAGACAATCGCCTGAGCTCACTAGGCTAGTAGTTTGTTTAGACGGAAGTTGATATTGGTGAGTGCGAGTGCGCGCCTTTTATTGATACGCACAAGATGTAATCGGCGCGATCAGGGAGGGAATGAAATCCGAAATATCGCCGTGGGTGGGCTGCGGCACATCATGCAAACCACTGTAGCAGTCCCAGAGGCGAATATTGGCTATCAAGGGGACTCACGGATATGTGACACTCGTATTGGTCAGCGTCTAGGAGAAAAAGCATTTGAGCACATGTCACTAAGGGTTGTTGGCACTCTGTACCGCATCATAGGTTTGTTCTATGACGAAATGTACAAGTGTTCAACGAATTACATTTGGCGGGATGTCACTTCTACATTTACACAGCCTTGCATAAGGGTTGTGCTTTGACGATTGTGAGCCAATGATGTGCTGATCTGCGAATATCAGCTCCTAAGTGGATTTCATGCATTCAGGTACGCGGGATTTCTCTTAATGCAGGTTCGAGACATCGACTTCATGGTAGGTGTTCCGCGCTTCCCACTAAAATATCATACTGTTTATAGCCTGGGGTCACGCAAAGCCCTACGGAGGAGGAGCCATAAGGTCTCGGGAGCTTTAGCCCGTCAAATTGCTAAACAGAACTGCGGGCTAGGGTGTATTCGGCGGCAGATTTTCCTCATCTTAGGATCTTATTACGGAATGAGGAGGTTGATTCGGGGACTTACACGGATTAGGACGCAAGAGCGGACATGCAAACTATAGGAGCCCTCTGGCACTTACTCAAAGGTTCCCACCCCGCACGAGCTCACGAGCCACACTGGGTGAGTGCAAAACGGGCACCCATGAGTAAATTCAATCGAACCGCGGTGTCCAAGGTCAGTAGCCTCATTCACGACCATAGATGATCTGTACTCTTGGATCTGCATGGATAATAGATGTGCGATGCGCTCACACTTGTGGCCATGAATTTTCATCAGTCATGCAAACGGGGCGAGTAGGGAGGAAAAAGCTTAGTCGTTGTGAATCATCATGGCGGAAATGCTTGTAGACGGACAAGAAGCGTAGTATTGGATAGCTGTTACCTAATATTGTCCAGATCTTCGGTAAGCAGACTGTATTCATCACCGAACCAAGGAGATCCAAAAACATCATGGGCGTCTAGCGGCCTCGCCTGTCCAAAACCTAGACCGCCCATACGAACTAATGCTGTCAAACCAACAAATTTCTAACTATAGGCATTCAGAGTATCAGCATTCCAAATATTCCGAATCGGCTATCCAAACGCGTACATCGGCAATCGCTAGAAGCACAATTTAGCGCCCACCCCTGAACACCAACACCGGGCCTATTTCGGAGAGCCCGGCGAAGAGCTATACCCGATTATAAACCGGCGGTCGGAGTCTATCTTACGGTATGGGCTGTTACAACCAATATCAAACGGTCATTTGCACCTAAAGAGCTTGAAATTGCCCTTTGTGTGACGATGGGCGGCGGGATTGCTTGATTCGGCATGTATCAAAGTAGGATTCACTTTTGCAGAATGTGAATGCAGGCTGACTTTACCAACTGTCTGAGATTCTTTATTCTTGTTCTGTTGGGGCGCGTTCTGTAGCCCAGTTTAAGTCGAAGTTGACATACAAATATCGAACCTCATGAGCTCAGATGAGGAATGGTCTCAGAACACCAATACCTGGATGACCTTGAACTTCAACCAATGATTCTCGACTTTTACTTCTGGGGGTGAAATTTGTTACAACTTACCATAACAGCAAACACCTTTCACCCACCATACCACTAGCGCAACAATGTCTATTATTTTCAATAAAGAGAAAGGTGGTTTTTTCTTTGTGTAATTTTTTAAACTAAGCGGCCGATGTGAGCCAGCTACCCAGTGTCCTTGGGCGACGCTAACCACTTTACTATGATTAAACGTCGGCAGATGGTGCAAGACATAACCGACTCAACAAATACCCCTGCTCAGCTTCCCGAATGTTGGATCGCGTTCGTTCACAAACTACAAAACTATTGGTTACAGAACGCACTCTTGGTCTGTGCGTAGTATCTAATGAAGAGTAGTTATGGCAAATAGCTAATAATACGTTCCTAGCTCGTTTGTGCAATTGTGACATGATATTCGGGTGAAACAGCACAGTTCCCTTGCGGTCACACTGCTTCTTTAGTTGTGAGTGGCCGAAGCGTCCCGTACTTAGTACAACGGGACGGTTAATTCCGGCTCATCAGGAAATGTCGAACAAACGTTCAGCATACCCGGCTCGCAGGGGTGCGACGTTTCCCGTGCCCTGTCTACCCACGCCACACAGCAAACTTAGAGAAAGCGGAATGGAGCGGTGTCTGTGCAGCCCCAGGGGCACTCATCATCGACAGTTTTTGGTGATACGTATACTCTCCAGGTGCAGCCGGATTTTTGTTCGCTGCAACGGTAATCAATTCGGGCTCAGTCTCAGCGTGGTACTCGGAATTTAAATCTCTCCGCGACCGACCAGTCTTCCACAACGGCCTGCAGATCAGAGGACGAAAAGATTTTGCCGGTTTCAATCATGATGAGTGGGTGAGTGAATGTCGATGCTGATAGAGCACAAAAAAACCCGTGGTATGTACTCCTTTTTACCAAGATGCGCTCAGATCTCTCAACTTACTCTCTCTTTCACTCTCTATTCCGCTTTCTCTAAGTTTGCTGTCTGGCGTGGGTAGACAGGGCATGGCAAACGTCGCACCCCTGCGAGCCGGGTATGCTGAACGTTTGTTCG
>Ga0307512_10000984_pt1 | contig 41937 bp, 32 predicted proteins | sample 14_EM_MG_FD_200267 | JGI IMG/M metagenome (GOLD analysis project Ga0307512, IMG submission 200267) | Populus trichocarpa ectomycorrhiza microbial communities from riparian zone in the Pacific Northwest, United States - 14_EM | ecosystem: Host-associated > Plants > Roots > Unclassified | place...
TCATCTGCGGCCTCAGCATCGTACCACCAATTTGATGTACTAGCCCTCCTCCACCACCACCGCCACCACTACCACCACCAGTGTTGGGTCTGAGCATCGGCGTACTCCTCCCCATCACCCCTCCTCCATGCTGCCCATGTAAGATCGTCGCCATACTAGCGCGTTTCCGAACCTCAGCCTGCACAGCCTTTGCTTCAACACTAAGTTTCCTCCTTTCCTCCTCGTCTCTCAGCCGTTTCCTTCGCTGGGCCAGCGTCTCCTCCTCCGGCGGCGGCGTAGCAGCGGGAGTGAAGCTGAGTTCCAAGCTTCCGTCGCCAAATTTACTCGCCCTCTTCTCCTTCGTCTTTGAGTCTTTCAGCCGCTTCATCCGCTGCGCAAGCGTTTCCTCCTCCACCTCTTCTTCAACCTCCAGCACCGGGATCTGCGGAATCTGCGGGGGTGGAATGGTGGAATGTACATTTTGCTGTCTGAGCCTTTCCCGACGTCGAGATAGTGGCTCGGCATCCTCCATTTCTTTTTGCAAGAGCAGACCTAGAGGAACATCTTCATCCCTTCCTCCCCGGTGCGGACCGCGCGACACGTGACCTTGGTGATACAGAAGGCCCAGCGGCACGTCCTCGTCCTCATCAGCGCCTTCTTCCTCAGGCTCTTCCCATGCGAGATGAGGCCGCTTTTGCCTCCTGGACCGTGCCTGGACCTGAGCTACGGCATCGAGTTCCAGGAGGGTACTGCGGATACCGGAAGGGAAGGCGGAGGCGGCAGTTCGGGTTCGGCTCTTTTGTTGCTGTTTTCGAGATTCCAGTTCCGCCAGGAGTGTGGTGGGTAAAGTTTCCCCGCCAGGTCCCACAGGAGGGGGGGTCTCGTTATTGGTGGAAGCTTCGAAAGAATGGGAATTACGCAGCTGCTGTGCCTCACCACCATCCACCGACGAGCGCGGGGACTCGCCGGGATGCAACATCACAGTCATTGCTACCGAATTGCGGTATTCATTTCTCATCGGCAGATGCGAGGTGCTTGATGTGCCGGTCATCGGATGATCTGTAAACGCTGCAGCTGGAGCACTCGCCGATGCGTCGAGAATCGAATCGAGGGTTGCAACGGCTGATAACTCCTTGAGTTCCGGCGCGACGGAATGTGGCACAGACTGCATGCTGTCAAAGAACGCGGAAGCCCGTAGAGCAGGAGGTAACTTTGAGAGCCGCCGTTCATCCAACTTTTGTGGTGGAGCAGGGTCTGGTTCAGTCGTCCCAGGGGAGGCCCTTGCATCATTGCTATCACCCCATACCACGGACCGCCTATTTCCGCTTTTGTCATCACCGGCGGCAACGTCGGAAAGCACTTGCTGTGAGGCTCGTTTTTGCACTTTTGTGAGGCGGTTACGAGCTTTGCCGTCTTTTGCCATTAGCGGAGGGAGATTAAGAACTGCTGGGACAGGTGCAGGATAGTAAACGAATCCAGAATCTCGCGAAGACTCAGATATAGAGGTGCCTGCACTTGCGTAGGATTCTGGCCGTAGATCTTGCTGTGGTCGAAGCTGGGGGTTATGGAGATGCGATGTGTGCTCGGGATTGTAGCGATTTGCGCGCGGCGGAGGATCTGCTACGGACAAAGGAGAAAGCGTGGCACTTTCGGGAGTGTAGTGTACACCGTCGAAATCCCGAAAAAAATCCCCACCGGTTGAATAAGACCTTTCCTGGTGTACTGGTCTCAATGCAGGGTGAATATCCTCCTTTCGGTAGTCTACCTGATCGTGGTGATGGTGATCATTGGAGGATAAGTGAGACCTAGGAGCCTCCCCGCCCAGGTCGGGTTTCTGTCCTTCCATACCTGCATTGTCACATCTTTGGTGCCGTGTCTCTCCTGCTGCAGCAGCTGGGTCCCCGACACGCTCCCAATGCCGATCCGTGCCGCCATCCAATTGGCTGCTGCTGCCTAGATCGCTTTTCCAGTGGTCGTGGTTCGTGACGGCCAAAGGTGATGCTAGCGTATTCCTCCTACTGTCCACCAGAACTCCGGAATTCTCTACCCCAGCGCCGCCTTCATTTCCTCCTCCACGCTCAAAGTATCGCGCGTCATCATCAATATCCCCCGAAATTATTTCATACGAGTGCGCGCTCCCAGTTCCATCGCGCGAATCTAGCCTTTGTACCATCGAGAGAATGCTCGACATATCGAACGCGCTACCGCCACCCGTTGCATCACTGTCGCGGTGGAAGTCAAGTGATAACCGAGCGGAGATATGCGAGTGAGGTGGCGGCGGTGGAGGAAGGATCGAAGACGAGGTTCGCGAAGAGGGAACATCGAGATCTTTGGGCATGGTCGAGGTGAGGTGGAAGGAAAGGTGAGTCGCAGCCCGGCTTGGATGGAGGGGGGGATAGCAATGAGACGAAGAGCGACGAGGGATGGAACGAAATAAGTAGGGTTCCGGCAACAACAAACTTCGATGATAACTCTGGTAATACTTATCTGATAGTGTAGTGAGGCGAAAAGATGCTTCTACTTCTGACGACTCTTCGGTTGCAAAGCGAACATGCAGGTAAAGGTAAAGGTAAGAGTGAGGGTCATCGTGAACTTTATTTAGCCCCTGTCAACAATGATCTCCCTTATCCTTTATAGCCACTTATAAGATCAAGAGTTGCCACCACCTCAACTTCACACCTACACCACCCACCTAAAAGAGCTCCTGCAGACCGAATCCTTCATTTCATACTTATTACAATCACGGTCAAATCCCCGATCCTAAATTTCCAAATTAATCAATTAATCAGGTAGCATCATCGTGATGTCTGAATAATTATTAACGTTCAGGTGAACTGATAGCCAAAGTCAAGTGCAACACGAAAAGCCCATCAATTTTATTCATTCACCACGCCAGACAACTATATAGAGGAATCAACATGCCTTGAAATCGAAAACCTATAGCTACAACTTTGAACTTTGATGACACGGAGGCATGAAAGACAGAATTAAACTGTACCCAGAGGAAAAAAACACGGACAATACCACCCTTATTCTCAGATCTATTTCTTTCATTGTAACAGCAAGAACCAGAGCTTCCTTTCCTTCTTGATTTACTTCTTAGCGAGCAGCTCTACGATGCTCTGTTCGGCAGACGTGAGATCCCAGTTCTTCTGGTGGACGATGTCCAAAATGACGCGAGCATCAACCATGCGATATTTGTTCCTGAGGTGCTTGATGACATTCTTTGTGGCTGGATTCATGAGATTGATCATTATCTGCATGCGCTGGTCCGATGTCCAGTTCCCAGATCTCTGTAGGGTTGGAGCAGCGGGCGAGGGACCAACGGAAGCGTCGGAATTCTGATTATGCTTTGTCTTTGGATTCTCACCATTCTGAACGTTTGCCTTCTGTGCCAATATTCTCTTGTGGGGAGGCGTGTTCGCTTTTGCTTCATGTTGCTTGGGTTGGGGACTCGGGCTAGCATTGGGCCTAACTTCGAACGGACTGGCAAGAGGGTTGAGACAGCCGTCTTCCTTTGGAAAATACCTGCTTGGTCGTAGATGCCCGACGCCTACTTTTTGAACCCGACTGCCGTTGATGGAGCCTACACGATCTACTGAGAAAGTCCCGACTTTGCCCACTTCCTTGGGGCCAATACCTCCAATACCCCCTGTTTCCACCCTTGTTTGCACATCAACCGTAGGTAGGACTACCTCCGTAGCCTGGAACTGTGCAGGTTGAGCAGGTGCGGCATCCTTGACGGGTTTGGTTTCTATGGGCTTGACTTCCTGCATGACAGTTTCATTAGCAGCTTTAGCATTCCTCGCGGGCACCGCTTCGTCCATAGCCTTGGCCTGCTCCGAACTTCCTACTTCCTGTGCAGATAACGTTCCGAAAGGGTGTTTGACGATCTTTTCCATCTGGATTACCTCTGCCAGTTTCGCCTTCTCGGTGCCAGTGATTTCCTCCGAAGGCTGGGTTTCTCTAGGCGGGACTTCCATTGACTTGATTTCGCTCACTGGATCGACTATCTCGACAGGCTTCATTTCAGAGGTGCTCGTGTCTTCCGTGGGTTGTATTCCCATGGTCTTCGTTCCTTCCACAGGTTTAATTTCCTCCGGCTTATCGGTCTCCTTTATATACGCTTCCACAATCATTCCCTCCACCGACCTGGCTTCCCCGGTAGGCTTGTCCTTGGCCATTTCTGAAGGGTTCTTCGTAGAATTAGCATCAGCTTGTTCGGAAGGCTTGTTGATGTTGACGTCCTTTACTGCAGTTTCGGGGGCGATCACTGGTTCGGCTTTCTCGTTGTTTGTATTTTGCTTCGTAGACTGGTTCTCAACTGACTTGGATCTAATTACCTCCTTGGTGAGCTCTATCTCCTTTGCGGCCTTGTTTTCATCAGTAGCTTGGGGGCGCTCCACGAACTTTGGCTGTCCCACAGACGTGGATGGCCCTGGATTTCCCTCGTTACTAGTGACCTTGAGGTTGCCAGAGAACACATGGTTAACCTCCTCCGTAATATTGACTCTGCCAACTGCCGCGACTTTCTCTGTAGAACTAGTTGTCTCCAAGGGACTAACGGTCATTTGTCCCAATAAGTTGGTGATCCGACTCATCATTGGTGGATGACTGCTGCTCCCAGCTGGGACTCCACCAGGTGCCTGGAAACCTTGTGAAGTAATTGGAGCATCACTTGCTTTAGATTCACATTTGGTGACTACTCCGTGGTAGACAGCACTAAGCATGTAACTGACTTCGTGATCCATGGCAGCCACATACTTCTCAAGCACATCACTCAACTTCATCTGCAGCCCAATAGTGGCCGTTTTGCAGTCCGTATGGTCGTCAAGGCCAATAATCCCAGGCTTCTTGATTCCCACCTCGCCGAGAAGCTGGTTAACACTTATAGAACCATATGGTTTCTTCGGGATAAGTTGCAATACGGACTCCAGCAAAAGGCGTAGCAGCGAACCGAGTAGAAGAGAGTCACAATTGGGCAATCTCTCAGGTGCTTTGCAAAGTGTTAATTTTTTGTAGATGACATCGAGATACTCTCCGGTTGTGATGCCGATGTATGAGATGGCATTGATACGTTTAGACTGCAGTTGATCTATGTGTGTGTCAGACAATGCCAGTGAGGTCAAAAACGGTGAGTATTCCGAATTAAAAGAGAAGAGAAAAAGGAAGGGGGAGGAGGAGTGATTAAGGGTGTTATGTGTTAGAAATGGTACGAGTTCCAACCCTAGGAACAAAGGAAGGAAGAAAAACTACATACCAATAATCTCATTGTGAACAGCAAACTTTAGTGACTCGAGCTCATCGTATCCACTGTCCCTCCACATAGTAGAACCATGCTTAACCACAATAGAGTTGATAATGTCCTCAGTGCCAAAGGCCTTTCCAATCTTCAACCAATAGATCCACGGCTCGTGTTCGCCACCTCCCTTCTTCTCCAAGATCGAAAGCCAAAGGCTGGGGTAAGTACCGAGGTTCTGGGTGCATTTCCACTTCAAACTCAGAGCTGCAATCCTAGCCACATTCTCCGGGGTGATGAGTTCCACTGGAACTTGGGGGTCAACACCGTGGAAGATCTTGAGGAGGATCATAACAGCCACTGGATCATCACTCCTGCTGAGGTAGACGCCTCTCGAGGTTTCGTAGAGTTCCCCAAGAAACGGAGATGACTGGGACACGATCTTTTTCGAGATCTTGAAAGGAGGATGTGGCGGAGGGAGGTGGAGAAGCCCATCTCCTTTCAGATCGAGAAAAATTAGCTTGACAACAGCTTTCTGATCCATCGTGATGCTTGGTTGAGCTGGATGGATAGGAGTTGTTGTGCAGGAGAGTGGGAGAGCGGTGCGATGGTGGAGGATACGATTGGGGCACTATCAGATGTAAAAGGTCAAGCAAGGACGTCATGGTGGTCTCGGCAGGTAGCTGGAGGTCCAACATCGATTCCAATTTTGGAATCGACAAATGTTGACGAGGATGAAACCAAACGGGGTCCAGCTAGGATTTCTCGACAATTCTACTTGTCCTCAGTTCCCGGAGTTTACTATTACTATTACTTGTAAACTTGCTTCTTTTTGTGTGCAAGATGCGTTCCTTTGAGTGTTTGATTTCTCCCGCTGACCAGACTTCCACTGAGCTCGGCCTAGCATACGAGAGCAGTGTTTGATCCAGTTCCTAGTGTTACTTGGCTTGACAGGACAATACAGCTAAGCACTTAAGTACTTACATATATGTAGGCGCTCCGGATTTGAGACTGCCGGCGATTTTAGCAACCTGCCCACAAAAGGCTTGTTTGCATGCCATCGTTCGTCTGGTTGGTGCACGTACCAGGAAGTGTTTGGCACTTGTTGTATAATGGCATTCACAGAAGCCGTGTAAGTGGATATCTGGTATGTACCATGCATGCGTCTTGTCTTGTCGTCTCACGATGGATGTAGGTAGTTTTTGCTGGCGCGTAGCCCGCTAGCGAAAAAACAGCCGTCTGACAGCTAGGGATGGGCGTTTGCGTCTCGGTTCTCAAAGGACTGATCTTGACCCTCTGACCCTTGGCTTGATGTTTGACACCACCCGCTTTTAATCTCTTAAGCTTCATTCAGAAACTAGCATCAGTCAAAGTTGGTTAGGAGGCAAACTATAGCACCCTTCTCGGAGAGTAGTAATAGGCGCGTGCTGGAATCTCGTACCTAGATCACACCTAGCTGGAAAGTCTGACCGAAGTTGTTTGCGAGATTATTGATTGGTGGTTTAACTGACTGTGGGATGCCGAGGTTACACACACTGCGGCAGCTACCCGACGTCACATCGGACGCCTGTGATATCCTCACTTTTGCTTTTCCACACCTCTCGGCCAAGGGGAGCGGATGTGGACTTACTGCATCCGAATATCCATGCGGTGCCGTGAGGGCCTTATGTGGGGGCACGCGATGTGGTATTACGTAGTGGACATCAGCTGGTCAGTGAATCAGACTTCCGTGGCAGGAAGCGGTCATTCGTCGTTCGGTCGGGAGAGAAGCTTTGGGAATGGGAGGTGTTGGTGATGTGCTCCAATGTTCAGACGAAGCTGGAGGAGACAGACATCTAATGGCCAAAGATATAATCGCTCAAAATTATCTGTCGGAGAGGAAGGAGGATGCCTGCAATAAATGCTGAACCGAAGACCCCCGTTTCTCCGGGACAGGTACATAGCCGATGCCGAACACTTTGCGTGGCTGATGACTGAAAAGAGGCAGGATCGGGTGTCGTACAGCTTATTCAGCCCATCCGCAGCTTCATTTTTTCCGAGCTGCCGGCAAAGCGTCTCACCAACTACTCTCGAACTCTCATTGGAACGTATTCTCTCTCCCCTTGAACTCTGAAACCCTCCCCCCCTTCTACTTACTTACTCCTCCACCACTATTACTACTTCTCTCTCTCTTCTACACCACCGCAGTTGGTCGTCTGCTCACACCAAGAACCACTGACCCACATCACCGCCATGCTACGATCAACACTTCGGTCGTCGCGCCGGATGGGCGGCTCATTGCTGCATTTACCCTCTACCGCTAAACAGTCCGCATCTCTTTCTACACGCCCTATAGTGTGCGGCTCATTATCTACATACCGAAAACCTCTCGCCGTACAAAAACGGCATTACGCCGCGCCAGGCGTGGTATGTACCTTCTACTTGGGTATTTACGGCGGGATGATTTGTAGAATCGGTTGGGCGACAAACCTAGGCGCTTAGATGCTAACGAAACATGCTGCTCGCAGGATCCCAACGATGCCTTTCTTCAGGGAAACACCGCCAACTACATTGATGAAATGTACATGGCATGGAAGAACGATCCCACGAGCGTCCACATCTCATGGCAGGTCTACTTCCGCAATATGGAAGGCAACGGCCCCGCTTCACAAGCGTTCCAGGCACCACCCACCATCGTCCCGACACCAACCGGCGGTATCCCCTCTATTGTGCCGGGTGCAAACCTTGGTGGTAACACCGACGTCACTAAGCATTTGAAGGTCCAGCTCCTCGTCCGGGCCTACCAGGTTCGTGGGCACCACAAGGCGAAGATTGATCCCCTCGGAATCCGCTCAGAACAGGACTTGAGGCAAGCTAGACCCCGCGAGTTGGAACTGGATCACTACCAGTTCACCGAGAAAGATTTGGATAACGAATATACCCTTGGTCCTGGTATTTTGCCCAGATTCGCCACAGGCGGAAGGGAAAAGATGACTTTGCGCGAGATTGTGGATGCCTGTGAAAGAATCTACTGTGGATCAATTGGCATTGAGTATGTTCATATCCCAGATAGAGATCAATGCGACTGGATTAGGGAACGAGTCGAGATCCCTACCCCATACAAGTACAACCAGGATGAGAAGCGCCGGGTTTTGGACCGCCTGATCTGGTCTTCTTCGTTTGAATCCTTCCTCTCCACAAAGTACTCCAACGACAAGCGATTTGGTCTAGAGGGTTGTGAGGCTTTGGTACCTGGAATGAAGGCGCTCATCGACCGCTCTGTGGATCATGGTATCAAGGATATTATCATTGGTATGCCTCATCGTGGCCGTCTCAATGTACTGTCGAACGTCGTACGAAAGCCCAACGAGTCTATTTTCAACGAGTTCAGCGGAACCGCTGAGCCGGGCGATGAAGGATCTGGTGATGTCAAATACCATTTGGGAATGAACTTTGAACGCCCCACACCTTCTGGAAAGCGTGTCCAGCTATCTTTGGTTGCCAACCCTTCGCATTTGGAGGCTGAAGATCCCGTGGTTCTTGGAAAGACCCGTGCTATCCAGCACTTCAACAACGATGAGGTTGCTCACAACACTGCCATGAGTGTTTTAGTGCATGGTGATGCTGCTTTTGCTGCTCAGGGTGTGGTATATGAGACTCTCGGTTTCCACGCACTTCCTGCTTTCTCCACCGGAGGAACCATCCATGTCATCGTCAACAACCAGATTGGTTTCACCACCGATCCTCGATTCTCCCGTTCCACCCCATACTGTTCAGATATCGCCAAGTCCATCGACGCCCCCATTTTCCATGTCAATGCCGATGACACCGAGGCTGTCAACTTCGCTTGTCAATTGGCTGCCGACTGGCGTGCCGAGTTCAAGCGTGACGTTGTCCTCGATCTTGTTTGCTACCGAAAATACGGACACAATGAGACCGATCAGCCCAGTTTCACACAACCTCTAATGTACAGGAAAATTGCCGAGAAAGAGCCTGTCTTGTCGATGTATGTCAAGCAGTTATTAGATGAGGGTACTTTCACCAAGGAAGATATTGAAGAACACAAGAACTGGTGTGTTTGACTTGCTACTGACTTCTGGTTTATAAATTGACATTCTAACACGATCGATAGGGTTTGGGGCATGCTCGAGGACAGTTTCGCGAAATCCAAAGACTACCAGGCAAGCTCCAAGGAGTGGCTCACTAGTGCATGGAACGGTTTCAAGTCGCCCAAGGAGCTTGCCACTGAGGTTCTTCCTCACCTACCCACCTCCGTCGAAGCCGACAAGCTCAAGCACATTGCCAACGTTATCTCGGCGTCACCCGAAGGCTTTGAGGTCCACCGAAATCTAAAGCGTATCCTTGCCAATAGGAAGAAGGTTGTCGAGGAGGGTAAGGGAATCGACTGGTCTACTGCTGAGGCGCTTGCTTTCGGCAGTTTGCTCATGGAGGGTAAACATATCCGTGTGTCCGGTCAGGATGTTGAGCGTGGTACCTTCTCTCAACGTCATGCCGTTCTCCACGACCAGAAGGTCGAGGGAGCCTATACTCCTCTTCAGCACCTTTCCGAGGACCAGGCGCCATTTGCCATCTGTAACTCCTCGCTGAGTGAGTTTGGAGCGTACGTTATTGTTCCATAGAAATCCTGGGAAATACGAGTGCTAATATGTGAGCGCAGTCTTGGATTCGAGTACGGATACTCCCTTAGTTCTCCCGATGCCCTCGTCATGTGGGAAGCCCAGTTCGGTGATTTCGCCAACAACGCACAATGTATCATTGACCAGTTTATTTCATCCGGTGAAGTCAAGTGGCTCCAGCGTACTGGCCTTGTCATGTCACTTCCTCACGGATACGACGGACAGGGTCCTGAGCACTCTTCCGGCAGAATTGAGCGATACCTTCAGCTCTGTAACGAGGACTCTCGCATCTTCCCTGCAGAGGACAAGCTCAACCGGCAGCACCAGGATTGCAACATGCAGGTTGCCTACATGACCACCCCCGCAAATCTGTTCCACATTCTCCGAAGACAGATACATCGTCAATTCCGCAAGCCCCTCATTCTTTTCTTCTCCAAGTCCCTTCTCCGACACCCCATTGCCCGCTCAGACATTGAGGACTTCACTGGCGACTCGCACTTCCAGTGGCTCATCCCCGATCCCGAGCACGGCATATCCCTCAAGGCCCCCGAAGAGTGCAAGCGCCTCCTCATCTGTTCCGGCCAGGTTTATGCCGCCCTTCACAAGCACCGTGCCGCCAACAACATTGATGACATCGCCATCGCTCGTGTTGAACAACTCCACCCCTTCCCCTTCGCCCAGCTCCGTGATGAGTTAGAGAAGTACCCTAATGTCGAGGAGATTGTCTGGACTCAGGAAGAGCCTCTTAATGCCGGAGCTTGGTATTTCGTCCAGCCTCGTATGGAGACCATTCTCAGACAGTCCTCTAAACACGCTGCAAAGCATATCCGCTATGCTGGTCGCGCTCCTAGTGCATCTGTTGCCACAGGATTGAAGGCAGCCCACATCAAGGAGGAGGAGGAGCTTGTGAACCAGGCCCTTGGAATGGCTCCTCTGCAGTAAATGGGTAACTCCAGATAGGGCTGGTGTAGGATTATACATATACCAGGGCTAGTTTTTTTGTGTGTGCTGCGTTACCATTGTAGGTCTGTCAAGTGAAAAAGGATTTGATTAACTACTAACTAGATGGAGGTGTTTTCTTTTTTCTTTCGTTGCTTTTTCTTTCTGGCTTGCTTGGCTTGGCTTGGGTTTTTTTCTTTGTTTTCGCGTGTTTTCTTTATGGCTCTTTTTTTGTTTGTAACTGCATGAGTGCAGAACTTTTGGGGAACGGAGCAGAACGGGGGGTATGAGTGGTGTGGTGAGTAACCTACGGTGAAATGATTGTGGGATTTATGTATTTGTATACTTTGCATACGAGATTCCCAAATATGAAGGCATTTTTGGCTTTGTTGCATAAAAATTTCCGATGCGCTGAGTGGCCAATGCAAAATAATGATCCTAAATGATCATTTCTTAGCTTTTTCTTTTTTTTGGTGCGTAATGGTTTATCCAATCCTCAGTACATACAGTATGTTGGGGTTGTAGCGTTAAGTTACAAAATAAATATTCTCAGCAATATAGTACCAAAACTAAAAAGCCTTGAGCACACCAACAACCTACTTGTACACGAACTGGATTCCCATAGGATCGCTCGAAGCGGTGATGCGGGAACAGTGGTCCGTAGCCCGGTGTTCGAGAGTGTCCCCTGCGCTTTCTCTCGTGCGAGTAAATTTGCAGACTAACCTGGGAACGAGAGCAGGTTGTGCTAGTGAAGTCCAATCGGTCAATGATATCATGCACCAAGATCCTTAGCTTTTTGTATGCTTGGTTATGCCAACGCCGCCTGCATCATACTTCCTCAAAGGAATTACACTCTAGAACAGGAATACCAAAGGCTTGCTGCCTAACCTTTCTTATTTGCCTTGATTTATGCTTTAACTAAGCCGGAAAAAATTGCCTGTTGACGCAAACAGGGAATGTAGTGGATACATTTGCAATAAGCATTTTTATGCAAACTACATTATAAAGTGACTGATTCCCCGACGAGTCTTTGCACTGAGAAGAATAAAGACATTGGGTAGTAGTAACTGATATCGTTGTACATGACCGATATAACAAATATAACCATTCATCTCTTACGCCAGAGGAACCTAAAGATACACAAACCCCGAATTCGAAAACAATATGTGCTACACAACCACTCTCTCCACTTCCTCTATGTTTACGTCCACTGCTTCAATCTCGTCTTCAGCCCTGCCCGCTTCCCAGCCGCCGGTGCTGCCAGCACCCAACTCCATGCCTCTTCGCCATCAACAAACAATCTATATTTCAGCACTGCCTGCTCTTCATTAGTCGTATCGATTGTAATCGCGCCAAACTTGTGGTTTCCATCCGGAATATACCTAATATTTTACCATTAGTAGATTTTTATTTGACTAGAAACTTGGGGTTTACTTGATAGCGATATCTTCCTCATCACTCTGCTTGTATGTTCGCACTGGCAGATAGAACTGATTGAGTGGCGAGCAGCTGAATTCATGAACTGCAACTTCCCGTCCCTTCTCCCTCGCCCACCTGCTTCCCTCTGGAGGTGGGAACTTTGTGGCCGCAAACTCATGTCTATCCCCGCTCAGGATCACAACACCACTTCTGCCGCCGATACTCCAGGCTGCTTCCAAGATCTGTTGTCTTTCCCACAAAAAGCCGGCCCATGTGTCGTTTTCACCGAAGTGCCAATTCTTGGTAAAGGGCACCGAGGATATGATAAATTTCCACTGCACCTCTTCTCCATGCCCGTGGTCTGCACCACCGTCGTCTTTGGTAAGCCAGTTAATGAGGTCTTCACGCTGTTGGGTGCCAAGCATGCTCTTTGCGGGTCCGTCAGGAAGATTGTTAGGGGATCTATAAGTGCGAGTGTCGAGCATAAAGAAGCTTGCTGAGGACCCCCAAGTGAAGCTGTAGTAAGTTTCCCCGCCGTGTCTTACAGGCGGCGGATTTACGGCATGATGATAGTGTAGAAAGGGGTCCATGGCAGACTTGAAAACCCCCGACTTTCCCTGGTCCCAATCATTGGCAATTTCGTGATCGTCGGCAACTTTGCAGGGCATTAGTTTATGCATCAAACCTACAGAAATAAACGCCAAGAAACTCACCGTGTATCCAGGGAAGGTGATCGCCAACGGAGCCCCAGTCTGGAGAGCCATAGACTTGACGGTACTGCTGACGGTATGATTCTGCGTCGATGCCGGGACGGCGAGGGACTGAACTTCATCGTTAGCAACCATCCGGAATACTTGCTCAGGAGAGAATACCATCAATGTAAATGAAATCTCCGAGAAAGAGCATAAAACTAGCCTGCAGGTCATCGAGCATCTTGCTGAGGATCTTAAAACCCTTTATAGAGAGCGGATGGGCAAGTGGGTTGTACGGAAACCGTGGCTTGAGGCACGAAGTAGTAAGGAACGTAAATTTATTGTCTGCTGGTCGCTTCCCTAACGCTGGGGCTGTGACAAAGGTGCCCGTGTGATTTGACGAGGTGAAGTAGCGGTATTTAGTCTCTGGGTGCAATTTCTTAATGTTGATAACCTTGGTATAATCCGTCTCATTGGAGAGCGACGGGATGATGTCCACCAAATGCGTCTTTGTCACTGTAGGCGTGTCTAATGCATACCACACTGTCACCGGCCAGTGCTCGGGCGTTGGCTCGCGCACAAGTAGCTTAGCCGAGTTAGGACCGACATATCCAATTCTCGAAAACGAGAGGCCTTGCTCGGGATGAAAGTAATATGAGCGGAATGTGAGATCCCAGGCACCCAGGGCAAGGAGTGCATTGATTCCGAAGGTAAGGAGCGACAGCTTCCTATTTGAAGGGGATGGAAGACCAAAGAGAAGCGTACGCAAGGGATGCGGGCCCTTCTTTCTGTAGACGATCGTCTCAGTAGCCTCGATGGTTGGAGGCGGCTTTACCAATAGACCTGTGGTCTCGCCATTTTCGGTTACTTCCACGTCATCTGGCTGTATAACAGTAACAGTGGACGCCGTTGCAGTGACTTTATAGGCCGACTTCGAGAGATAGAGGATCGAGAACACTGATGCGTAGATGCCGAAAGCAGTGAATATGACTGGAGGAAACACCTGTGCAAATATGTGAGGTTCTTTCGTCTGAAGATTGCTGCTTGTGGAACGTACATGTCCTGGTATCTGTATAACACGCAGAATCAGCATTGCATCTCGTTCTGGAGCTTGCGGCTCGACATACCCATCGCAAAAACACATAGCTCGCCAGGCGCAACACGACTGTGCTCAACGCGCAGATGGTGTAGAGAGCTTTTGTTGAGACGTCCATCGCCTCGAGAAAAGGGGTATCTGGTTAAAAAAATCTCAAAACGCAGGAAGACGCGAATGATGTGGCCAGAATATTATATTGTTTGACAGTCCGGTTCTCTAGTATCCAAGATGGTTGCCTGGTGGTGAGGTTGAAATAGAGTTGTATGTGCGATGACGTAGAACTGACGTTTGGGTACCTGGTACGTATCTAAGTACTTTATGGCGCAAAACCTAACCTCTTCAATAACCCTAGCCCAATCCTGAAGTCCGCTCTGGGCCTAGAGGTACTGAGTATCTACTAAGCAGAACTAAACTCGAATACCAGCGCGTTAAATTCAAAAATACGACGATTATTATATACGTTCCAGCGTAATGCCGTCATGCGTTATCATTCGCAAATGAAGACCGCCTTCCCTGGGTGACCATCTCAAGGAGACTGTAGTGGGTGGAGTACAGATACCGGTACTCTAAACATGTCTTTAAACGTATGAGTGCTGTCACTAAGTCGAATCGTCCCGTACCAGAGACAGAAACGCCATTCAATTCTCTGAAAAACCAAGAAACACCAGCTTGCACCGTAAAACAATAAAGGATCAACCACCAAATAAGACATAGTAAGGCAATGCAACCGTAGAAATATAGAAATACAGCAGCCAATATGAGCTATGCGGAAAAGAAATGAACAAAGGAAAAACAAAAGCAGACCATAGTACACTCCTAATCCCCGTGTCTCATCATTTTATTACCCTTCCATCAAACGCCTGACTAACTATCTCATAACACAACTATTGCCCAACTACAGGAGGAGGCCCGCCTATACTGCTCCTTACCCTCTTGCCGTCACCAGAAACATCATCCCCATCTCCAGCTTCCCTACCCCTCTTATTCCCCGGCGGCACAAATTGTCTAGCATCTGGATTCATTCCACCTCTGGTCGGACTTCCTGCTGCCTGCTGAGGCAGTTGCTGCATCCCCGTTGTCTGGATCTGCTGTCCGCCACGCCCCCTTCCACCGAACACACCCCTTGCCCTAGGAATACCGCCCCCCCTTGCCTGTTGCGGTTGTTGTTGCTGAGCACCACCGAAGGGGTTGGGAATTCCGGTGGCCTGGACCTGCAGAGGAACTCCGGCGAAAGGATTCATACCAGCTTGTTGTGGAGATCCAGCCTGCGATCCAGCCTGCGATCCAGTCTGTTGATGGCCACCGCGGCCCCGGCCTGCTCCAATTCCACTGCGGGGGATCCCAGACCCAGCGAGTGCGCCACGGAGCTGGCGCAGTGCCCCCGGACCAGTACCCTGGTTCTCTGCACGGCGTGGCTGTTGTTGTGATGATTGCGGAGCGGCACTAATGGCTTGTTCTGCGGCCGCAATAGCTGCCTGCTGAGCAGCCTGGATTTGGGCGGCAGTAGGGGGAGTTTGAGGTTGAGTATTTGGTGGTTGTATAGTCGTTCCAATTGTCGAAGGACGGCGGATGCCAGTCCGTGGTGGCTGAGGAGGTGCAGATGCTTGCGTAGTTGAAATAGGAGTCGGAAGAGTTTGAGCAGCAGGTTGGGAGCCCTCGGTGGCCTTGATTTTCTCTTCCAATGCTTTGTTCTTCCGCTCGAGCATGTTAATCTGGACTTTACTTCTCATAACACCCTCCTGGCGAATAGCGTCCTTGGTTTTCTCCATCTCCGCCTTGAGTAAAGCCTCCTTCTCCTGCATTTTCGCCTCAAGCTCCGACAACTTCTCCTTGAGAGCAGCCTGTACTTTCTCTTCAATTAAAGACTCGCGCTGCGCCTCGATATCTTGCATCCACCTCTCCTTCTCTTTTCCAAGCCGGTGCTCAACATTGCGACTGATTAGAGCCTTAAGTTTCTCCTTCTCTTTATTGACAGTTGCCGCGCCTTCCGCTGTGCCGGCAGCCTCGTCTACCGCTGACTGGAGAGCCATAATCTCGGCCTGAATTTCTACTCTGAGTGCCTCCTTAGCTTCCTCGAAACGTCCGTTCTCATTTGCTTGTAGGGCCACAAGGGCGGATTGATGTTCTCTGTCCTTGGCGGTTAAGGCAGCGTTCAGGTCCTCTTGTTTGATACCAGTAATCTTTCCAGTATTTGGAGCAGGGCGAGACTCAAGATCAGAAATTTTAGCTTTCAGTTGACTAATCTCGACTCTGAGCTTCGAAAATTCCGCTTCTAGCTCCGAAATTCGCTTCTGGTACTCCTTCTCCGTGGCCTTGTGCCGAGTTTCTGCGTCCTCGACTGCCTTCTTGACGGCAGCAGCCTTATACTCTGCAAACTTGGCTTGGGCGACCTTGATGCGATTATCGACGGCCTTTTCCTTCTCCGCAATGCGAGCTTCGATCACCGCGTCCATGCGAGATGGGAGGATTTCTTCAACGCGAGCGTTAACTCTGGCTTCGACCTCTTCCTCGGACAACTGAGACACAACAGCAGCACCTTGAGCAGAGTCAATCTCGGCCGGAGTGGGGATCGGTTGACCAGCATCGACAACTTCTCCATCCTCGATGTTATCGGTGGATCGGAGTTCTTCGACGCGTCTCTGCACTTCTGCGTCCACATTGGCAACAACCTCGGCAACTCTTCGTTGAACCTCAGCTTCAATCTCTTGGGCATTGTCGATCGGGAGTGCCTGGATTGGCGGAACTTGTTGAGACTGAATCTCGGCGATTCGCCTCTGGACTTCGGCCTCAACCAGAGCAGAGTTGTCGAAATCTGGAATGTTTGCTTGGGCACTCTGAGCGGCTAGTTGCTCAGTCAGTACCTTCTCCCTTGCCTTGACTGCTTCAAGTTCTGCTTTGGTGGTCTCGAGTTGAGCCTTGACAGTTTGGAGCTCTGTATGCAAAGCTTGAAGCTCGGTGGTTGTTTGCTGTTTTTCCTTTCTAAATTCGGACTGCAATCAACTATTAGCTACATTTAACTAATAAGTATGACGAAAGCATACTAATTCTTTGTAAAACTGTTGAGCCTTCGACCGGTGGAGGTTGGATTGAGTCTCTGCGTTCGCAGCCTTCTCTTCCAGTACCTTAACTTCACCCTCTAACCTCGCTTTTTCTTGAAGTGCTCTCTGTAGCTCCTCTCCGGTATCAGCCGTCGCTTGCTCACTCGCCTTGTTCGTCTCCTCAAACTTCTGACGCAACGACTCCACCTCTTGTGTAAGCTCTTGTTGTTTAGTTCGCATGCTTGCAATTCTACCATTAGCATCGTCACGGAGCTTAGCAATCTTGCTTCGCCATTGGTTTCCCTGCTCTTGAAGCTGTGTCTCCTTCTCAGAATCGGCAGTTTGCATCTTTTGCAGCAGCTCATCGCGTTCAGCCTCTAGTGTCGTGGCCTTCTGCTTAAGCTCCTCCAACTCCGCAGGGTCCACTCGATCGTACTTCTGTAGAATTTGCTGGGTTCTTGCTTTCCACCTCTCATTGTCCTCATTCAACAACTTCATCTGTGCATCCTTCACCTCTTTCTCCGCCTCCAGTTCCCTCACAGTCTGCTCAAGCGGTTGGATCTTTGCCTCCAACTCCTCAATCGTCGCAGTAAGTTCGGCTACCTTCTTTGCCTTCCTTTCGCCATCGAATCGAAGCGTAGAGTTGCTTTCCCTGAGAAGGTTTAGCTCTGAGATCTTCTCCATAATTTCCTTATGCTCGGTGGCACCACGTAGTTGATCGGCTTGTTTGCGCTGCTCGGTAGAGAGCTGAACTCTGACCTCATCGAGCTGATTTCGTGTATAGTCAAGTTGTTGTTTGAGACGCTTGGATTCCTGAAGGGAAAGTTCGTACTGAACGTCGACAATTTCCTTCTCCTGTCTCAAATATCTGACCACCTCACGAAGGTCATCCATGCTCTTGTCCAGGGACTGGCCTTCGGGGGTAATTTCCACCGCTTCATCCGCATAAGCACGCTCCTTCTGCATTGTCGCGATCTGCTCGCTAACCGAGTCGAACTGTCCAAGAAGTATCTTATTTTGCTTAAGCAAGTCATCGCATCTAGTCTTGACATCATTAAGTTCCTTCTGATAATTCTCCCGTTGTGTCTCCCACGAACTCTTGCTGAAGCTGAGCGTCGCCTTGGCAGATTCGGCTTCAGTCTTGATGGTGTGAACAGTGTTCTTAAGATCGGTATATTCAGTACGAAGCTGATGAAGAGCTTTGGCAGCATCGGCATGCTTGACAAGTTCTCGCTCATAGTTCTGCTGGGCCTCTTGGGCAATACCAGCTTGACGGCGAAGATCATCTTGGTGATATTGAGCGGCCGCTTGAGCCTTCTCAAGGTCCTCTTTGAGGCTGTTAAGCTGAGACTGAAAAATGGACTTCTCATTTTCGAATTGCTGAAGTTTCTCGAGCTCAGACTGTCGGAGTTCGGATAGCTCTTGGTTGACGGAGGTGAGCTCATTAGACATGTCTTCGACACGCTGCTGAAGGTCGCGAATGGTATTCTATAGCGTGTTAGTCAGACTGGAACCAAACACCAATGTAGAAACTAACCTCGCGCTGCGCAGCCTCTTCATCCATGCTCTCCTTGTATTGATCATGGGCTGCCTGTAGTTCTTCAAGTTGCTCTTCATTCGCCATAGAGATAGATTTGAACTGCTCGACTTGCTCTTTCACATCTTCCAACTCACAGGTTTTGATCTCGAGCTCCTTTCTAAGATCAGTAGCCTCAATCTTGAGTTCCTCCACGGCAGATAAAGAACCCTCATCTTCTTCTTCAACAACTGATGCAGAAGGCTTATCCCGATAAACAGCCAATTTCTCCTCAACAACCTTGAGATCAAGGGTAAGCTCATTGACACGGGTCTGAAGATGATCTCGGCTAGTCTTTGCAGCCACAAGCTCTTCCTTAGCGGCGGCATAGTTAGAATTGAGTTCGTCGTAACGTCGCTGAGACTCCCTCTGGTCCATTTCCTTCCGGATGAGGTTCTTCTTGGTCTGTTCAATCTCCTCGTCGAGTCTCCGCTTAGTTGCCCGGAGCTCGTTCTCCAGTTTCTCGGACTGCGAAACCAATCGTCTCCGTGTTTCAGAATCATTTCGCTCGTGTTCGCTCTGGATGGACTGCAAGTTGGAGATAAGACTATTGAGACGTGCACGCTCCTGTGTAAGTGATTCGTTATCCTGGGACAAGCGCTCTTCAATATTCTTCCACAGTGATTTCTCCGCCTTGAGGTTGGCATTTTCCGTACGCATGCTATCCAAGAGGGATTTGTTGTCGACAAGCTCTTCGACAGCTTGTTGGGTCTTCAGATCCTGCTTAGCCTGCGCTTCGTGCATATAAGTGAGGCGTTTTTGTAGCTCTTGGTTTTCGTTCTTCAACATATTGAAGTTTCCGTTCAACATCTCGTAGCGCTCTATTTGTGTATCAGTTCCCATACATCAATTACATCTGAGGGTCACTTACCGCCAGCCATCTCTAACTGAGAGTTAATCCGCGCAACCTGAATCTCAAGTTCGCTCTTCTCCGCTGCAAGCTGTCTGAACTGTTCGTTGATTGTGTTCTGGGTTTCAAGGGTCTCAGACTTGTATTGATCGTACTGGGCCTGAAGATTCCTCAAAGCCTCTGCCAAGTTCTGCACTTCGGTAACAGATGCGCCATCATCAGAAGCTCGGGGTGCGGGAGATTGCGGTTGACCATCCTCGCCCAGCTGACCCTTGTGCTGAAGCATCTGCCTGAACATATTACGCTCCCGGATAAACGTCTGGGATTTCAACGCAATATTCTTCATCTCGTCTTGAAGACGCTGAACCACTCCCTCTAGACGAAGAATCTCCTCGTTATCAGACACCTGTTTATCCTTGAGACGCTCCTGTTCTTCTGCCTCCATCTTAGCTCCAAGTTCACGGATCGCCTTAAGAAGGTTGGCATTCTGCTCCTGTATTTCTTGAACATTGCGGAACACAGTCAATCGCTGGGTGATAAGATTGTCAGTGTCGTTTTGGCCTTCGATAGTGAGGTTTCCGTTCACAATCTCCTCAAAAACTCGGTTTTGGTGGGCGGATAATTGCTCGGCGCCAGCATCACGCTGCTCAATTTCAACCACCAGAACCTGGACCTGTGTGCTGAGGTCGCGAAGTTGCTGGCGTAAGATGGTTGTTTCCCGCTCAAAATCGGCAATCTTGCCACCCATCTTCCGTGTCTCCTTCTTCGCCTGATCCCGTTCTTTGGACGCGTCTTCGAGAAGCTTGCTCATCTCCACAAGATCCTTCTCCATTCGTGCATGCTCATCCCTCAACTCTTGCATCTCGGGTGCCTTCTCCTCCAGGTCCCGCACGAGCTCCTCCATCGCATCTTCAAGTTTGGAATTCCGTCTCTTCTCGTTCTCATAGCTGGCCTTCATCTGGTTGTAGTCGGAAAACAACTGGGTGGTCGACACTCGGGATTTTAGTCGTGCAGCTGCAGGTGAGAAAATAGCGCTACCAGGAGTGGCCCTATTGCCCATTGAGGATCCAGGTCGACGAACAGGTGTAGATATACCATTAAGGCCACCTTGGGGAGACATAGTTACTGGCAAGGCAGCGGCGCCGGAAGCATATGCCGCGATCTCCGCCTCGAGACGCTCCACTTCAACTTCCAACTCAGCAATCTTCTTTTCGGCCGCCTCTCTCTCAGAGTGTTCCGTCTCCACCGCCGCATGCGCTTGCCCAAGCTCAATGTTCATACGTTCAATCTCCTGTTCCATAAACTTCTCAACCTCAGCTACCCTAGCCTTAGAAGTATTCATAGATTTCTCGAAGAGCTCGGCCAACCGTTTCTGGGAGCTGATTTCCTGCTTGAAGCTTTCCTCCTGGTTGGCCGAATGGCTCTGGAGATCCCTAATTTTCGCGAGGCGTTCTTCGGACTTCTTGCTGATACCCTCCAGTCGCTCCTTTTGGCTCTCCAATGATCTCTTCAACATATCAACATTACTAAGTGCTTCTTCGAGCTCAGAATTAAGGCTCGAGATCTGGGACGCCTTTTCTTTCCGGAATTTCTGATGCTCGGCGACCTTAGTCTTGAGCTCAACGCCTAACCATTCATTACTCTTCTTAACCATTTCAATCTCCTGCTCAAGACTCTGAACGCGGAATTTTGCAGTTGACTGTGCCGACTCTGCCTGTTGCAGTTTTGTCTCCAGCGAACTCTGTTCCCGTCTCATAGCGATATTCTTATGTTGAACCGTCGTGTATTCCTCTTGAAGCTTGTCATATTCATCGCATTTTCGATCGAGAGTCTCGAGGGTATCGCGTTTATCCGATTCCAAGGTTGAAACGCGGACCCGGAGATTACGTGCTTCCTCATCAACACTCATCCGCGAAGTCTTGTAATTGGCGAGTTCATTCTCTAGCGTCGCACGAGCGGTCTCTTTACAATCCGTCAGCACACATAAAGGATCAAACATACAAGAAAAGTAGACAAACCGGTATTAGAAACCTTCTGCCTTAGCTCCTGCGTTTCCGCAAGCGCCGAATCCAATTGGCCTTTCATGCTCTTGACCCTCGAATCCGCGGTCCTGACACATTGTTCCAACTCCACTTCGATTTTTATCTTTTCAGCTTTGAGGTTGTCGAACTCGTTCGCCTTCGCAACAACCGCCTGTAGAAAAGACGCGACATAGTCCTCGGTAATGGAAGCGAGCGCTGCGACATCTTCATCCGGCATGGCTAAGAACACCGCCAACCTGGTGACGTCGAAGCCGCCCGCCGTTAAGACGTCGGCGGACGCCATGATTAGTAGCTGTGGAAGCTGATGGTAGGTTGGAAACGATAATCGAAATCAATGTGAGGTATGATATTTGTTATTAGGGGTGGTAATGAATAGTTTGATTGTTTGTTGTTGGTGGACGTTGAATGGTAGGTAGGGCGACGCGATTGGGAGTTCGTGATTGAAAAAGAGGCTGTCAGGCTTGGGATGAATGGGGCGAAAAAATAGAAGAGACTGGCATACAGCAGGAATAGGGAAAGGGAAAGGAGTTGTAGTTGGAAGGAACCCTTTGCTACCTGCACTGCTCGGGTGTTGGTGATGGAAGGACTGATCGATGATGATTGCTGTAGGAGGTCGCGCCTAAAAGCCAAGCCCTCCAAGCCGCACTAATGTCTTACGGATTGTACTGCTAGTTACCCGGCTACTCCACCCCGCTACTCGCGATGCACAAAACGTGCGGGTTTCAGCTTGATCTCTGCAATACTTCAGTATTTTTATATAAAGTACTTAAGTAGGTAAGTGTCTAAATGAGACCGAAGATTGATTGAAAAGGTTGTTGGCTGCCATGTTCGAGTTCTGTCGCATGTAGCTTAAGTAGTTAAAAACGACACTTCAACCCCGAACAGGACAGAAGTTATCAGTATTCGCAAGCAAGTTGTTGGCGCAAAGCAACAATGCAACAATCCGGCTTCTTTTCAACCCCAATAACCCGCACGCTCCTCTATACTCTTTTGGCAACCTCCCTCCTCAGCTCCCTAACCTCCACCAAGCCTTATTTCCACCTTCAAATCCATCCACACCTCATACTGCAACATCAATTCTCACGGCTTGCAACGTTCCAAAGCATCTACGCCAACTCGGGTGAGCTTCTCTTCGGTCTACTTCTACTCTACAACCTCCGTCAGATCGAGCGCCTTTTTGGTTCCCGGAAGTTCCTCTCTCTGTTGCTCTACACCTATGCGGTGACGAGTGTTGTTACGCCGGCGCTACTTTTCGTTGGGTGGACGATAACAGGAGGAAGGTGGAACTATTTACCTCCAGGTCCTACGCCGCTACTATTTGCACTCCTGGCGCAGTATCATGCTGCTGTACCGGGTACCTACAAGTTTTCGATCTTACTACCCGGAGGAGCGGGAGAGCTGGGAGGAAGCGACAAGGTTTATGCGTACTTGCTGGCGACACAATTAGCAGCATGTCAACTACCAGGAAGCCTTGTAGCCGCGGCGGTGGGATGGGTAGTTGGTTATGCATGGCGGCTCGACTTATTACCGCAGACGAGATGGAGAGTGTCGGGGAGCATTGTTTCGATGCTGGGCGGTGAGGTTGAGGGGAGGGAATTTGAGGGACTGAGGAGGCGGCTACGGGAGGGAGAAGGTGGAGAAGAGCAGAATGGCTCGGGAGAAAGGCCTATTGTTTGGAGGGTATTGGATCAATTTAGGGGAAGGTAATATTGAGTGCTAGTTATGGTTACGTCGTTTTCCTTTTGCGCAAAGAGTGAGGTGTACACTATAAAACGATGGAAGTCCGTATACGGATAAGTATCGTCTGGGTTCGCCATGACAATCGGCACATACTTCCTGGACATAGACGTAGACGCATGGAAATATGTTTTGGATAATTAAGTTACAGTCTCGGCCCTTCCATCTGTTTTTTTTTGGGAAGGCAAGACGGAATTTCTAACTCCACAGAATCCAAAAGCTTCACTCCACAAACCCAAACTAATAAAGAGAATAACAGAAATAGTTATCTTTACCTCTCACAAGTAATCCAACTAAATTAACCAAAGCACGACAGTACAGTGCACATAACAATCCAGAGCAACCATGCAAATAAACACAACGATACTGTAAACAATAGTAACAAGAAAAGAAGCAAAGAAAGAACGGCCATTGCAACCCCGCTTATAAAGAAAAGAATACCTATGCTTCGCCACATCAACACGTACACTATCGCCTGATCATTCAATCACCCACACCTAATACTGCGGTGTCCCCCGCCCCGACAGTCCTTGTTTCGCCTTCATTTGCTGTTCCCAAAAGCACATTAGTAAGCAACTCCATAGTCCCAAGACGCACGCAAGAAAAAGACCAACCTCAATCCTCAACTTCAGCTGGCTCGTAACCTCAGCGGCCCTCTTCCAGCTCTCATGATCACCACTCGCTGAGCTCTGGCGTCCACTCTCACTCCTCAGACTTGGACTTAGTGCACCACCTCTCCCGTTCTCCTTCTCCTCACCCTGGGTTGTCGAAGCATAACTCATCCTATTGCTGTTCCTTGACATCGACGTTTCACGTGTGTTAAAGCCGTTCATGATGTGATCACTGATGTCGGTGGGAGCCGGGGATGAGGGCCGAACGGAACGCTGAAGCTCGCGCTTCAGCCGCTCTATTTCACGTTTCTGTTTCGATACCTCTTCTTGTGCGGATTCAGCATCTGAGCGAGCGCGGACCAGCTGGGCTTCTTTGGCACGGATTGCGAGGTTGTCACGGGTATGTTCTTCAATGAGTTGTGCATTCTATTGCAAGTCAGTATGAAGAACAGCAAGAAGAAAGGGTAGCGAACTTGTAGTTGCAGATCATTAATCTCTTGCAAAAGTCTACTCTTCTCGGCCTTGTCTTCCTTTGCCTGGCGTTCCCACTTTTCACGCTCATTTCTCAATTCTTCCAGCTCATTTCTGTCAGCTGCAATTTGTGGATCAGCTCTAGCTGGTACAGTAGGCATATGAGTATCTTTGGACAGCGGCCGTCCAGCGAGTCCTCTTCCAAGTCCCAACCTTGAAGGCGGTGCTGCGGGCGCTGGCTCTTCCTCTTCGTACTCACGAGGGAGAGCGCGCTTAGGTGATACCATAGGTGCAGCACTACTACCTCCGGATGTAGGTCCCTTCTTTTGCAGCCTTGATGCACCAAGAGCTCCCTTAGGAGCCAGTTTACTAGGGATACCTCGCGCCGCTGGTTTTGCCGGAACAGGCTCTTCCACTGGCGCAACAGCTGGAGGAGGTACTACCTTCTTTGCTGGCGCCTTCAATCCTGGCTTAGCGCCCAGTTTCCTCGGGGGTCCTTTGGCTGCTGGTGGGGGTGCAACTGGCTTTGGCTTCTCCTTTGCCTTGACCTGAGCAGTCTCAAAGAATTCCTTGATCTTTGTTTTCCTGATATCGTCCAAACCTTCCATGTAGGGGTTCATGGCACGCTCTCCAATAATTTTCATCAGCGTACCCATAGCTTCGGCAGCGCAGTCCCGCATCGGTGCGGAAGTGTCCGTGAGAAGCCGTCCGGAAGTGTCTGCAATCTGTTTCTGTTCAGGCTTCGAGGGGACAACTCGGGTCGTTCGTAGACAACGAATGAGGAAGCGCATTGTCTCGAGTTTAACGTTAGGATTCTTGTGTTTTGCGTTTTCCATAATCTCTTCGAGACACTCGGTAAGAGATGTCTAAAACCATCGTCAGTTCTAATCCAGCGGAGAATCAGATCTCGACAACCCACCGCGGTAAATATAGCATCCAGAGCCCTTGATAACGCATCAATAACACCCTGTTTCTTCTCCTTCAGCCGGTCCAACACAGGTCCCAGAACGGTTCCCTTATGTCTCTGGAATCCTTTCCGTAATCCATTTGCCATAGCTTCGATACAGTTCGCAGCGACCGTAACAACAGCAACATTAGCATCCTTCATGCACTTTGCCAGCGCCCTTATAATATCGTCGTAGTGTCCTTCCTTGATCCTTGGAACATTGGCCTCTTGGTATAATGCCTCCAGCGCTTCCTTCCGATCTTTCCATTTCGTCGATGCAACCATTTCAAGAAAGTTTCCAGGGAGCTTAGCATTGAGGTCTACTGGTTCGGCCAGATCAAAAGCATCTACCTCTTCTGGCTCATCCTCGATCTCATCTTCAGCAACAGTACCCGCCGCCTCTGCTGCAGCTCGGGCTGCCTGTTGTGATCGCAAAAGACGCTCGGCACTTGGTTGCGCATCCTTAACTTTCTCGAACGCCTCGTCCAGCTCCTTTTGTTGGGCTGGCTTCAGATCATTGAAAAACATCGGTTTCATTGCATCCTTGAGCCATTTGTAGAGCTCAATCGTAAGTTTGGTGGACTCTGCTCTAACATTCTTGTCTGCATGGCCAAAAAGCTTCGGAAGAGCCTTCAGTACAGGCTTGGGATCGACCGTTTTTGCGCCGAAAGATGAGTAGATGGCGGTGAGAGCGGTGAGAGTTGCAGCAATGATCTTGGGAAGTTTATGAGACAGAAACGGTATTAGCTGTTCAATAACAGGACCAGGCGTGTCCAGCTCGATAAGAAGCAGTAATGCTTCTGTCGACTTCGTTTTCGTTATAGCACGTGTTGAGGGGAGACCTTTCTCTACAAGTCCACCAACGACGTGATTCCGAGTTCTGCACATCGTCAACGTTAATTCTCCACCTAGAATGAGTGGGAGATATATACCGTGAGCACGCGCTTACTCCACCATACTGTAGGAACGCACACAATGCCGTGATACCCTCTTGTTGTGCAGCAACGTTGGAGTCTGTTGTTGCTTTCTGCCACAACCCTGGGTCCATTAGCCATGGCGTGAAACATGCTGCTGACTCGTCTGGTGATTGTCCGAACTCTCTGTTATTGAGCAATTATTAGCACCCTTCCTAGTTCTAAGTGATCTCATCCCAGATGTGAAAGGAGAGGCAACCCACTTTGTAGCCGCCTCGTATGCTTCCTTGCGGACCTTCCACAGCTTGTGCACAGCCCGGTCTACCAGCGGGAGAGAAGAGTAATCGGGCTGTTCTTCGTCGGCCATGATGATATGTTACTGAAGGGTTGTGTGGTGTCGTGAATGTGAGAGATATGTTGTCAGAAGAAAGTTTTCGTGGGGCTTCGACAAGGATATCGCTTCGAGTAGCGTGTATTGGTCGGTAGCTGGATAAGGCTGATACTGGTATGTAGCGTCGGCAGGCAATAGTAGAGAGTATTGATGCGAGGGAGGAGGATGTTGGTGCAAGGTTGGAGAAGAGTTATTAGCTGTATCTGCAGTCGCTGTCTCGGTGAGATGGTGATGAGTACTAAAAAGAAGTGAGTTCAAGGAACTGTTGTTCGACCCTGCAGCTGTAAATACAACATGCCACAAAAACAACTGCCAAGACAATAGCTCCTGGGCAACACATTCTTAGGTGAACAACAAACATAAATGAACTTGCTTCAGGATTCCCGAAACTACTTGCAAAGAACCAATTATCCACGCTTCCATCCGCTCTGAGATGAGACAAAGCGCGTTCTTTGTTGTTACTCCGAGTAATGAATCAAAGCACCAGCCATCCTCCACCGCCACCGCCACTACCCTAGCCTCATACACCACTCAACACTTTAACTCAACTCCAACCTCTCTCCAACAGCCTACCAGCACCACCCACAAAAATGTCGTCCATGTCGTCCAACTCCAAATCCAACAAACAACCCGAGAAGCAATCGCGCAACGAATACATCCCTCACTTCATCGCGCGAAAGCCCTTCTATATCGACGACGACCAAGAAGGAGACTACCTTGAGCATCAGCGTCTCCAGAAAGCTGCCGAAGCCGATCTCTCCACTGCGAAATGGTACGACAGGGGTAAGCGCACTGGTCCCGCCGCGACTAAGTACCGCAAAGGCGCATGCGAGAACTGCGGAGCCATGACACACAAGCGCGCCGACTGTCTTTCCCGGCCCCGCAAGCTCGGTGCCAAGTGGACAGGACAGGATATCCAAGCCGATGAGATTATTGAAGACGTCGACTTATCGTGGGACGGAAAAAGGGACCGGTGGAATGGATATGATGCTAAGGAGCACCGACGCGTAGTGGAGAATCATGCGAGGCTGGAGGCGCTGAGAAAGGAGGCCGCGGGAGAGGTGGAGGAGGCTGATGAGGCCGATATGGATAAATATGCTGAAGAGTCGGAGATGCCCGGTCAGGCATATGATGCGGCGTCCAGAATCTCAACCCGAAACCTGAGAATCAGAGAAGATACAGCGAAATACTTGCTCAACCTCGACCTCGACTCGGCACGTTACGATCCCAAGACTAGAACCATGATCGACAAGGGCGCAACTTCGGACCGTGCCGCCGCGATGGTGGCAGAAGAGGATTTTATCCGCTCTTCGGGTGACGCAGCCGAGTTTGAACGCCTACAGCGATCGGCATGGGAGTCGCAGGAGCGTGGCGACAAGAATAAGTTACACTTGCAGGCAAACCCGACAGAGGCTGAGGCTCTGCGACGGAGGCTGGAGAAGGAGCGTGCGGAGGCGTCTGAGAAGAAAAGGAGAGAATTGCTCGCGAAATATGGAGGTGCCGAGCATTTGGAAAAGGCGGTGGAGGTGGAAGAAGAAGAGCGCTATGTCGAGTACACCGAAAGTGGTGCCGTCAAGGGTGAGACCAAGGTTAAGCCAAAGTCGAAGTATGTGGAAGACAAATATATCGGGAATCACACAAGCGTTTGGGGAAGTTGGTGGGACAACTTTCAGTGGGGGTATACCTGTTGTCATTCAACTGTCAAGAACAGTTACTGTTCCGGAAAAGAGGGAATTGCGGCTGCAGATATGGCTAAGAAGATGCGACTGGGCCTTTTGACGGCGAGTGATTCGAAGGAGTCAAAGGAGTCAAAGGAGGTTATACAAGCGAAAGATCAAGATCACATTATGAAGGAACAGCCACACCGTGAAGGGATTAGTGGTCTAAAAGCTAGTGGGGGTGGCGGGAAAACGGTTGAAGGGGAAGAGAAGGAGGGGAAACGGAAGCTGGAGCACATGTTGGGAGGCGTCACTGAAGAGGATATGGAGACTTACAGAAAGCAGAAGCGGTTACACGACGATCCTATGGCAAACTTTGTAGATGCAGTTTGACCTTGGTCAAGATATACTGTATTTGTCTTTTGTAATATACGAGCTTTATTTGTTCGGCTTGAATGTATTTAAATTACATATTACCTCCCCCGCCCTGTTGCACATCTCCCGCTCAAAAATACATCCCCTGAATTGTAGAACTTAACGAAAACCCAGGACGATATAAATTTGAATATCAAAATTAGATCTGTAACACCTTATGGAGGTACTCCTCTCCGTTAGCCTACTGTTCAGCCGTGCATGCATTTGTACAGGTAGGTGCCCGGTACCCAGGCAGGCATGCAGATGCGGATGTTGCTATTACATACTATAGCCATCGTCACTGCTTTGGATATGATCCGAGCTCTATCCATAAGCATGTATAGCTAGACTTTATTCTCTCTCCCGTGCATTTGAAATCAAGATTAGTTATCTCCATCTGTCTCATTCAACACCGGCACTGGTTAACCGAGTGATATTTGGTGTATACCGCTGGGTTTTGGTGACATTGGAAGTCACAATCGGCGTGTTGACGATGGGTGCACAAGTTTCAGCTCTACAATTAACAATAAGCACAAGACGAGACTGGGAACAACTTATACATAGCATGAGTTTCGCTCAACTCGCCCCCCAATACTATAGTAACTTTGGACACGAACAGTGAACGTTCAGCGAATTCCGACTTTTTTACTCAACTTACGACTATTTTTCTCGACTAAAGTCGCAGCTTTATTCACAACTGCTGGTCAGAAAGAATCCTCCGTGTGAAGTCAAAAGGAAACCTAACAGGAAGCTTCCTTGGCAGCGAGTGCTTTGGGGTGATAGACAATCCTGATCTTTATCGAACTCCTACAGAACCTAGACAAGGCAATTTTGATACTCTGAAGACTAGGCCCTAGTGGATGGTAACAGTAATTCAATACATGCACAAATCCACCTTATTATGGCATTTTGAGGTCCTTAATTGTGCACAAGTTTGCGATTAAATTCGCAACTTACGGCCAAATTCGCCGACTGCGACTCGAACGTTCGTGCCCAACATACCAACATAGAACTGGCACGTTTTTCTGGCATCCGAATAGTCAAAGAATGCACCAAAAGTGGAAACTGTATTGGATTTGACGTATACCCTCGATTGCCGGCTGGTACAATAGTGTGGGGTGCGAGCGGCCTAACGCCGGCTCGGGAGCGGTGCAGACAAGCCGAGGAGCTCGAGCGGCAGTACACTAAGTGTAAGGAGGATTCAGCGGCCGTCAAGTGGCAGCCGTTAGTTGATTCAAGCATCATACAGGAATCACTCGACGTTCAACTTCCCGCTCGTGCCCAAACTCCGCCCCCAAAGCCCTACATAAACATAACATTCCAGTTATCTATTACAGTAAACGAACTTGTTTCCCATGAAACATCCCCTGAATGTCATTGATACTATGATAAAGCCGAGACTATGCATCTCCGGCTTGAGACATCCGATTCGTTCAGACCCAGTCACCGAGTCTCGAGAGACAAACCCCCCCCCCAGTTTTGTATGCATCACGACGACATACCGCATAGCAACCCCACGAATCTTGAAGCTGCTGGGAAGAGGAATTCGTGCTTGACCACCCGGTTCGTTCAGAAAGAACCAAGACTGCCGAAGAGGCTTACGGAGGCGCAGGCCAATAGTAACCATTTACTTCGTCCACATGGGAGTTGGCGTTGATAAAGATAAGCCGCCAGAGCAATTCCAGATAGTTGTTCCGGTGGTCCGGTGGTCCGGAGGGTGTTCAGCTTTTTATTCAAAACGGTCTGAGTCGTACTCGTATGGAACTAGACATTCGGATCGTACTTGTACGGGCTTACCTGTAGACTAGACATCCGTATGGTCCATGTGACTATAGTACTTACTGTGTTCGATATATACGATGGGGTGGAGTTGTAGGACCCGAATGGAATCCCAGTCAGTCCCAGTGCATTTTGCACTGGTTGAACGGAGGATACCTTTGGATCCTCAAAATAGAAGGTGAAGCTTAAGTTGTTTGATAAGTCCACGGGGAAAGAATTCAGCCATTCGAATGCATGAATACATTCGTCACGAGTGCAGTCGCTGTTGGTTTCGAGTTGTGGGCTCCCTTTCATGCGCACGAGATCAGCAAAGGTCTATTCAAAGATCTCGAGACTTCCGCGTGGTCACCGGCCGATCAGAACGTGGACCAACGAGGCAGCAACAACATCAGAGGGTATGGCTCAAATGGAGTATGCCGAAAAACTAGTGACAGAGCAGCGGATTCAACTCGCTCCGTCTTCTGCCTATTTATCATTTCAACCTGTGAGGATCAAAGTATTCCTGTTCTAGCACGTTGTCACCCCCACACTCTTCAGCTCTCCATTTGCCGTAGGCCAGACAAGTTTTTGAGCTGAATCTTAAGGCCGGTAAGCAGCTGCATTAGAGACCTCGAAAGTACTATTTTCAAACATACTCTCAAGTCTGTGCATGCAGAAAAGCACCTGTATATGCATGCCGAGCCTTGAAAGTATCGATCAAAAAGTATTACTTTCAAATGTTGCTAGAGGTCTCTATTCTGCACTTGATGAGGCGAGGGCTGAGCAAGAGGCTAACCACCAGGGTAGAATCTGCGTCCAATCACTTGTAGTGGAATTTCCTTGTATGAAGTAGGGCAGTGCAGACCTTCTGCCTGAAGCACCAGTGAGAGAAACTAGGGTAAGCATTCCACTTATTGACCTTTGCGTGAATTTTGAGATTAATTATAACCGAAATCAAACAATAGTAAAGTCATTGAGGAGAGTGTAGTCTGAACTCTGGAGACCGGATAGCATGAATGCCGCTTTTGAGACTATTCGTCTGAAGACTAAGATAGATGTGAATAGCTGTATCGTCATATGCTTGTGCTGCAACAAGAACCAACCATCTCACTGCTCCTAGACGTGCATTCTAGAGTATGTAGGGGATTCCCTGACGAGGACAATATCTGCCCTGCCTGGTAGAATACGGCCTTGACCGAGCTGCTAGGCAGAAGATTGCTGAATTTCTCCTCCCAGCAACTGCCAGCCCGAGATCAAATTCTCCTGTGCGTCTACAAATTTGCGCTGAAAGATCTGTATCCAATTATATACAGGCAACAGCCTGCCACCCAACAACCACCTCCCAGGTAGCCATAATGGCGATGGAGGCTACTACCTCCCGCTTCCGTGGCGGGCCAGCTCTCGTGTGTTTCAAGGGAGCAGCCGTAGTTGGAACGCAGGGGAAACGTGAAAAGACGGACCGTGCACAACCATAATTCCGGTGCCCCAGAGGCGTTTCTACCTAGATACCAGCTCTCGCGTAAATTACCGATAGAGTTCGGGAAACGGAGAGAGGATGAGGCCATGCATGATTTCTTCTTAGCTTCCTCACAAAGCATATGAGATGGATGGAGTAAGAACATTTGGCAACTCCGAGATTTAGAACAGGATTCTGAAGAATACGGCGATACTCATGTCAGTCCCAAAGAAACCCCAACTTTCGGGCTTCCAGCGGCAGTTATGGTATGCTAATTGTCTGCCCTATCCGCCGTCTAGACTCTTGATACTGTGCCGTTGTTCCAGGGGCACCGAGAGACAATTGTTGGATAGGGAAACGGGGCCAGCACTAACTAATCACTCTCCATGGCTACCCACACGGAAGGGCTCCTTTCATCCATGGTTCCCCGGTCCAAAGTACCCTACGAATGTACCCAACCCACCACTGGGCCACGGAAAACCCTAGATCTCAGGCCCGATAGCAAGCAATTGAAGTCTCAACCATCACAGTTGCAAATCCTTACCGCCGATCCACGGAAGAACCGTGGCCAGTCTTTAATTTGAGACGTCAGGCCTCGCCGAGGTAAAATGTATCACGTCCGGAACTGCCTAACAAGGCAAAGTATTTGCAGCTGTCTTTCGTTCCCAATGAGAAGTTGATGAGCATTCCACCCACCCGCTCTATTGAGTGGTGGTTGTGGCTGCTAAACGAAATGAATACTTTGACTTAGCGGAGGCGTTTTCGTGGCAAGTCTTGACGGTGGGGGATTTTTGTCAGCAGAAATACACGTCTCATTTGACGAAGTAGTCCATTGGATGATAGGATTCGAACAAAAAGAAGCCATGTTTCTCACGGAACAAGCTTTGTACCCCAACTAATCCACTGCAAGACTAAATAAAAGTTAGTCTGGACCCGAACCTGCGACGAGAATCGTCTCGTAACTATTGAAACTCGCGAGGGTGGTCTAAATGGTAGAGCATTGAAATCGAAAGAACGCTTAGGGACCGTTCAGTTGCGCGGATGCGAATTTTCAGAAAGTTGCAAAGCAGTGGTCAAGAAATGTACACCCTGGGGGTAAATCGGTAACTCCGAATTTATGAGCTTTGGAAATAATTCATGATTGCTACGTACGTCATGTACCTATAGCTACCTGATATCCTGGTATCCAGGTATCCCCAGATTTGTCGAGATATCGGGCCGTGGGAGCCCCCCATTCACTGAAAAGTGGGCTTTTGGTTACTATTTCGTAAGGCGGTGGGGCTGCGAATTTCTGCGGGCCATCACAGTCCATTACACAATCGAGGGGCACCTCACGATTGCAAAATTGGTCCTAGGGCTTAAAATTCGTTTGGTAGTTCCAAGACTCGATCATCGAACGCGGCCTATGCTAGACTGTTACGTGGATTTCCTGCTCAGGAAACAGTTCCACTGGACCCGAGTGCCGGTAGCCATCAGTGGAGACACTGTATATACTCATTGCAGGGGATTAGTACTAAGAGATGAGACTTAGCTGAATAGTGCGGAAATACTCATTTTTAATAACCTGGGTTGAATCCAGAGATTGCATTTTTTGGCACTAATCCCCTGCAACGAGTACTCGAACTATTCAGGCATTTATACGTACACCTAAGGTCACTCGCTCCCGCTTGTTTGTGGAGGGCGGTATTTCCGCGGGCGCCCATCACTTTCTGGATAAGGAAAATTGTTGAGAGAAAGATTAGGAATTAGACTGCAGCTCGTCAAGCCCTGGGCGAATCAGTCGTGTTAGAAATATTATCGTTCGTTGTTTCGTCGCCCCGCCCACTAATTTGTTTATCCAACAGCATATGATGGCAACAACACAAACCAACAGAAACGTCGGGGTCACATCTCCAAATCGAGCGCATTCCACTCCTACCGATCCTCCACATCTGAATCACCTCATCGGAGGTTCTCTTGATGCCCTTCAGGATCGGGGCCCTAGAAGTGGCAGAAAAAGATTCAGGGAGACATCACATCGCCCGGTTTTTTTGGACCAGTTTACAACGGATATTTGATCGGTATCCAATGAACTCTAGCAAAACGAATCACCAAAACGGTAGCTTTGATGAGTAGAAAAATCGGCGATTGACCTGAGATCTTTGAAGATATGAGATAGGTCGCTTGGAGCTCGATCACTAACTCTTGGGGAGAAGCCACGATTTCATATCATCTCACTCACGGCCAGTAAGTTAAGGTTACACCTTATGTTCGCATGCACATTTGTCTTAGCAGAGCTTTTTGACATCTCGCCTTTTGTGGGAGCTAACCATAAGAAAATACCCCACGCGTTAGAATGTTATCGAGTTCGATAAGCCCTCGAGAGGCGAGAAGCGAACCGGCATATGCATATTGGAGCAGGTATTTCAGACAGCCGTGTGAATGAACCTGCATACACCTACATGAGCTAACCAGGCAGTTCCGGACCTAAGAGCCTTGTTGCAGCACCCTCGAAGGCAGGGAGCAATTACTACCTGTTCCAGTGTCGTGTATCCGAATGGGATAGGTACGTGTCGCCCTTCCAAGGTGTTTTAGTGTGGACTTATGATAGAATCTACAGTGTTATGTATGTATGTGTACGAACACGTCACAAGAATTCAGCATTGCTGCCATATGCATATGTGAAGGGGAAGTTATATGCGAATGTTCTTAGAAGCTGCATGCGGCACATTTCCTCAGCTATTTTTCGCCATCGGAGACCGTCAAGCTCAAGTCAAAAAAGACGTTGGTGCCAACGGAAACCGGAACTGTCACAGCCTGGAGTTCTGGAAGTCCATGGATAGAGGTAAGCCTCTTCCGAAAATAAAAGGCTGAATCCAATTTATCAAAACGATGCACTCTGTGGATTGATAACTGCCATGGGCGCGCGCTGTAATGCGTTCGCGGTCGGTGGACGCATTGAAAATATTCTGGGGGTGATGTTGAATTGGCACCTAAGGAAGTTGGAGATATCAGGCGTAGAGTAGGCGGACACCGTTGCATATCCGACTAGCCGAATGCAAGGAGTGGTCTTCCGCATACCGACCGAGATCGAAGATGCGGTAAGTGATTGATTGGTACGGTCTTCTGTGAGATAAACTTCGAGTTCTGCCGTTATGCGTGCATATCCCCACATGTCACTCTAGCTAAGTCTCGGGTTTACAATTTAGATTTGGTCGCAGTGGTTAAGTCGATGCGGAATTGTACAGAACTTGCAGTAGCAGTAAGAAGTCGGGAAAGAAAGGATTAGTGGTTAACGCCTGCATACCTGCTGAACAACGAGCAGCACAGGAGACGTTTACTAGTTATTTAGCCGATTTGTCTCTAGTAAACGACCATTATTTGCGAGCGATTTTCGCGGTGACATTGTTGTCTCACATTCAACTTGCTAATTAATTTTGCATCGTAATAAATAAGCACTTTGAACCAACATCGTCCGCTGATCAGTCATTTCTCATGCTGTGATCCGTGGCGTAGTTCCACCAGGTTTTGTTTGAGAAACAAAAGGGAAGGCCATGTGCGTTTTGTATTTGACAGATGCCAGTCTGGAGTTCTGCTTCTTCGTTGATCGAGATTTTTGTTCTGACTCGCATACCACCTGGTATAATCGTTATTAGGCGTTCACGATATTGAGGAGTTGCTAACCAATACCGCCATGCCACATATTCAGAATGTCGCATGAAATCCAGACGTCCGGCCCTGTGGGTCGGCCGATGATGGGTAAGCAAGTGGAGATTGGAGTTGTACGATAGAATGGGTAAGTGTACGAGTGGAGTAAGAAGGAAGAGGAGAATATTTTCAGAGTAAGCAGTACTGTATTCGGCGCTGTCGAAGAGAATCACGTGTATAGGTTGGACGAGAAATCGATTTGGCAAACTCTCCTGCACGAATGTCTCGACGACAGTCAGGCTACTTTACTGGACGGGTACGAGTTCCTTCAGTAGTTCAATGGAATACCTCATCCAGTACGATTGCAGGCTGCAAAAAAAATAAAAACACACATTCTCCTTCGTTTACCGAGATCCTGGTACGGGTGAAGCAGAGTCCCGAAACAAATTCACATAACAAGCTGCAAGTCGGTGGATCTTGGGACTTTCTCCCTTTCTTGGTAGAGACATCGCCAGCCAATCAATAGTAAGCGACTGCAACGGCTTGCGCATTACTGGGAACTTTGTTTTGCTTTTTTCTGACACAACACCCCGCCGTCACCTTGTCTCGAGTTGATATACCTTATTATGCACCTACTTACCTGCTCTTGTTGCTTTTACTCTTGTCCCCAGGCAGGCTCAATCACTAGCTCAGTTCGTGGTGAGGAGCTCGCAATCGGAATCACGTGAAGCTGTGTACGAGACAACTACTGTAATAAGTAAACATTCGACTCTATTATTGACTTGGCTGTGTGAGGGAGGAGCGAGCTTTCCGTAATAGGAAGAGCATCCTCACGCATTACATTCACCGCCAGCCCCCCAGGACGCGCAGTTGATGCAGTTGAAAGGCTCTGACTGGGTGCGCAAATATGCGTCGTAAGACGGTTAACGGTAAACCTCCGGCTATACTGATATGAGTGCCACTCGGCTATGTATTGACGCCGATTGTTGCAAATAGCGAAGAAGTGGAACGCCCCCGAGAGTGGACACAGTCATTCCTTGTTGTGATTCGCGGGGAAGAACATTGCTCTATAGTCGGCGTCGACGTGCGCATACTCAGATACTAGACGGTTCATCAGGTTTCAGGCGAGTCTTCTTTCAGACGGGATACTTTGATTACCGCAGCCTCGCATGCCTCACCTGCTGAAGTGGATCCCAGCCCAACCGGTACCGTACTGGTTACGGGGCAGCCGCGTCCCCCGAAGGAATGCTACATTAGGTAGACTTACTTAGAGGTAGTTTTGACTTTTTAAGAGGCGGTGTACTGTCATGTCCTTACGGGAGATGGCAGAAAGGAAATATGACATGATTATATAACTTAGCTAACCTAGGAGCATTTTCTGGCATCTAGACTTGTTGGCAACGGCCGAGGGAGTTTTGTTGACACATTCTATGTTTTGGTACATTTTCTCCAGGAGTTTTCGGCCTTTCCTTCTCAGCTTCTTATGAGTGCAAATTTCCCGCAATTGGTTGGCCGAACATCTTGCCCATTGGCTTCACTAGTGAAACGGTTTTCCGTTCACGGCTCCCGCCCTCGAACTATTGCAAGTTTGCTAAAAAGTCAGGATGGAAAGAGAGCTGCCTTTCCGGTTCCTTGGATTATACTTGATGCATAGCGCCGGCGTCTGCCAGTGTTCTTCAGCAGATGTTTGCCTGAATTCAATCACAGTCATTTTGCACGCACAGAATTGGGGGGTAGCGTGAAGGTGGCTGATGGCTGAAATGTGGATTTTTGGGAGCTCTATGGGGGTTTATACAAGCTTGATATCAAACGTACTCATTTATGCATATAACAGTACCCAAATTAATTCAATAGATTGCGATTCTCGTAATTTCAGCTCAATGCGGGATTCGCTGGGTAGGGCATATATCACCAGAAGTTTGTGTTCCGGATGCGTAGTTTGAACTGCCAACTTCTGTTACCTTTCCTCTGCTCCCACCATTGTGCGTGGAGACACGGGAGATAGAGTACCATTTCGTTGCTTTTTCGAGACCCAGAACCGAATCCTGGGTTTGTTTAGCAAGTGAGGCTTGCTGGCCACCCCTGTCCCTGCACAAACAAAGAAAAAAGCAGCGTTAGTTCAAACTAGAACTAGCCTGGCTAGCTTCGGAACCTAACCCCTGGATCGCTATTGCTCCGTTCCAAAACCTTGGGCATTGGGCAACCCCACGGCAGATATGGGGTCGACAGACACAATCATCACCGCTGGGAGATTCACCCTGAGCACCTAGTGGCCTGACGAATTTGAACAGCCAAGACTCCGCTCCTCTCCTTCGGGCCCAGCAAAAGGAAAGACCGGTGAGTGCGGGTTGGTGAGTGCGGGTTGTAGTGTGCGTGCAGGATGGGCAGTACGAAGGTTTTCTGGTGACAATGGCGAAGGGTATCTTGCGGTCGATGTGTGGAGGCATACGTACTTAAGGGCAGTTGGTAGTGTGTTTGTTCGTTGGTGGGTGATGCTGGTGGTGGTGGTGGTGGTGGTGGTGTGGATGGATGGATGTATGTGTAAGTGTGTTAGAGGCGCACAGCACAATATGCAAGCAGTTGCTATCGTTGCAGAATTCGAAGAACACCAACTTCCTCACGGATACTTAGACAAATTTCAGAACCGAAGTTCAGCTACCGCAGGATATGCAAGCACATCTCATTCGATCAACAACACAGCCAGTAGAGTACTCTACATGACATAGGCAGAAACAAGGCAGAAATTGTTAACGGACTGACGGGTTCCCGAAGACACCTGAACAGATGCAACGCAAGAGGGCGGGGAGGGTGGGTAGGGAAAAGAAACTCCGACCTCACATCTCGATTTCTGCAGGCTCGAAGAGAGAGGAAGGCGGGCGAGAGTTGGTGCGGAGGCAGGAAGCTAGGTGTAGAGAATGCTCTAGTAGGTAAGTTCGGAGACGAGAAAGGTCAGCAGCAGTAGGAAACGGCAAAATATGCCTTTCTCTCCGCGGTACCAGTATCGATACACTTGGTCTCTGCAGCTCGTCAATCTCTCCATCCCGCTACTCGCCGCACTCACCCATACTATAACCCATACCATACGCTTTGCCACTGCCGCTACCTACATCCTAGGTCCCCGTTCCCTTCACTTCCTCGTCTCTCATCTCGTCCCAGTTCGTTCTGGCTCTAACTACTAGTGGGCTCCCCTCTCTGGGCCTAGGGCTAACCAATTCTGCGATCCCGGCAATTCTGCAGCTTTTAGTTAATAGACGCTTGTCTGGGCAGCTTCCTTCCAATAATGCCTCTGGACTGTTGATCTAGTATCCCAGCAACATCCCACCTATAATTCGACTGCCTACCCGCTCCATCATCTTCACTTATCTATTTCTCACCGTCCCTTGATTCTTGATTCAACCTTCCATCCCAAGGTTCATCTCTCCACCAAGCATCAAAGTACACCTGTGGCAACGTGCCTCCATAGACGTCCGCCATCCTGTCAGTAGGTACAGAAGTGCGGCTACTCTGCAACGCCGATATCTGTATCGACCACGACCATTCTATCCAAATCCCCCTCAATTGTGAAGCACCCTCAGAATAGATTATCCAACTCTCCCCGAGTCGGATCCTTGTGATACACCCACATATTCGCTAGTGTTGCAGAAATCAACTACAACAATCAAATGGATATCCTAGAAATCATCGATGACAAGGACCAGAGCATCACCGAGAGCGGTCAGCGGCGATTCCAATGCCCCGAGCCTGATTGTGTAAAGGTTTGTCCTCTTTATTCTCTCAGATAGCCATTCATGGTTGCATCAAGGAGCTATCGTCCTATGATAACACATGCTAATATATTATCTTGAATAGAGTTTCAATCGTAAATCAGATTTACAGAGACACCACCGCATCCACACAAATGAAAGGCCATATATATGCCATTACGATTGCGGCAAATCATTCATCCAAAGAAGTGCCTTGACGGTACACATCCGAACACATACTGGCGAGAAGCCACATCAGTGTGAATATGTTGGATGTGGGAAGCGATTTTCAGATGTAAGCAATATTCTGATTTTCTTATGAATTTCAACTAACCAACGTCAGTCTTCGAGCTTGGCGCGACATCGACGAATTCACACTGGCAAGCGTCCATATCTATGCCCAATTAATGGGTGTGAGAAGAGGTATCCCACCTGACAACAAATCAAGCACAAATCCTAACCTACCTGTAGCTTCTGTCGGAAAACCACATTGACAAAACATGCCAAGCGCCATCATCTCTTGGAGCATGATAGAGCAGAATCAGAGGTTGATGAGACCGATGAGGATTCTCCTGCTTCATCAATGCCTAAGAGGAGGCTTATGGCATCAAAGGCTCAGCAGAAGAAAGTCGCTGCTAAGCGGCTGCAACGAAAGCAGTGTGCGCCAATACCAACTACTATGTTGACGTTTTGCCAGACCAGCAGTCTTCACGAGCCTTTAACACCTCAAAGCCCATCAGATTTTCATCCAGCGTCCTCGAGTCGCCATACGAGCTTTTCAACGGCTTCTTCGGGGTACTACAGCGACACGCAAATGTTGCACATTTCTTCGACAATGAACCAGCCACCAACACCTCAGAGCCCCTATTACGATGAACCTGATAACCACAGGCCTATTTCGCCAGCGGCGGCGGTGGTTCATCGCAATGACAGTTACCACACACCTACATCGAGCCAGCAAGGCTCTGTGAACGGGTCTTTTGATGGCGGACTCCGGATTATTTTGGAAACCCCGACACATCATCAGCTACTGATGGAGCAAACGCTCCAAAGCAGCCCTGGTAGCCTTTCATCCTGCTCATCTGTATCCAGCCATTCCTCAATGGACTACTTCTTGCATGCCCCTCAGCAACCATCAACCCCCTATCAGTCGCCATATCCCATTTCGCCATGCTCTGTTCCTCACTACTCCACGGACTTGCAACAGGCTCAGCACGGTGGGCCTCAGTTCCATCCAAATGTGCAGTATCAGTCGGCTCCATTTTCTGCTGCAGCGCAACATGTGTGGTTCGAGATGCCGCATCAACATCTCATGGCTCAACATACACAGAGAATTGAGTTTGATTATGATATGCCATACATCAAGCAGGAGCCCGAGATTGTGTTGCCTTCTCGTCGAGGTTCCTTTTGTTAGGTCATCGATGTAAGTGATGGCCTGACGAAACGACACGGCACCGCTATGTTTGTATAAAGTTTTCCTTTGTCATTTCACATTTCATTGCATCGATCCGGAGCGGCTTAGAGAATTGCGTTACGTTTCTCATATGTTTGTGCTTTTAGTCTCATGTGCAAAGTGGGGTTTTCATTCGGGTTGGGATTGCAAATGCTTTACTTTCCTTTTCGGCTCACTAAGACGGGTACAGCTTCGCAGCTACAATCAGGTGTATGGTGATTTTACAAAATGTTTGTGTGGCGGTTTGTTTTGGCTTTTTTTTGTTGTGTTCCTGGTTTGGTTTGGATCCCCCTCTCTTCGTTGCACATACTGACTGCTTTCTCCCTTTCTCTGGACATTATTATCTTTTTTGCCTATCAGTAACTTGGCTGGAGCAGCTATGGTTGGTGGGCATCGGAGTTCTGGATTCGTCTGGCTATATCTGACTCGGAGGGCAGCGGATCTCTCTTTGCCGAGTGGTTCGTCATTGGCGGTATCTCTTCTCATCATCCTGACGCCACAAAGGTGGCGAGTCTTCTTCGAATATACATACTACATACTTAACTAAATACTTAAGTATACTTATTTCATTACTATTATTATTCCTAGTTTCTTTTTTCCTTCTGTTTGGTACAAAATATCTCCTTTAAATCTGGGTTTTCTTCGGGCAGTCTCATTATTTTCCTTACTCGGAGGGGGATGGGTCTGATTTTTGTCTATTTGTTGGCTATTTGTCTTGTATTTGGTTGGCGGGGAATTTTTTTGTTGCTTGGTTGGTTGGTGAGTGTATGTATCATGGGGAGCAGGGAATACGTTAAATTGGCACAAATAAGTACTAAGTAGGTAGGAGTACTAGTGGGGTACACTGAAGAATACCAGATTTTCTCCTTCCTATATAGCTATCCTATTTAAGCACTTCTACGTAACTCCCGTGCGTGCCGACTTCCAGAGTTACATCCCCTTGTTTTCTGAAGGTTCGTGGATCATGACGATGAAAGCCTCCGTTCTCCCCTGAAACTTCACTTCGTTGGTCAGGAATATTTTACTCTGATAGGTGAGAGCGTGACCGCTGGTTGTGGTGGAGACGTGGTGGCGTTCCCACTCACCAGTTTGATGGGCTGGTTTGGTGATGATAGTTGGGACCTTGGATTTGCACCTGCTACCTTCAGATCCTACGGCAGTGGGGGTGGGGCGGTGAGGTGGGGTGGACATCAAACATTCACACATCTCAATCTGCCGATGTATACGTATGTGGGGTTCTTGCAGCTGGGGGGGGGAGGTTAACTGCGATGT
>Ga0307512_10000987_pt1 | contig 41875 bp, 31 predicted proteins | sample 14_EM_MG_FD_200267 | JGI IMG/M metagenome (GOLD analysis project Ga0307512, IMG submission 200267) | Populus trichocarpa ectomycorrhiza microbial communities from riparian zone in the Pacific Northwest, United States - 14_EM | ecosystem: Host-associated > Plants > Roots > Unclassified | place...
AAGAGAATAGGATGGTTAAAGTGTGAGAGAAGTAGGATAGACACGATAATGAAGCAGTAGGTGATATAGAAGTTCAACAGTTGAAAAGATATAGTGGATTACTGCACCTCCCCAACCTCCGCCCAACCTCCTTCCAACCTCCTACTTGGTATATCGGTCAGCATCCTCGGTTGGTGTATAGGTTGACCTATTCACCAAGCTGACAATTTGGCATATCGGTCGACCTATTGGCCAACGGGAAAACTTGGCGTATGGGTCGGAACATATATGTTCCGTCCAGTCGATGAGCCCACCAGTCCGCGAACTGTTAAAGTCCAGTTGCAAAAATTGCCTAGTTCCTAAACTTGGAGCTTCTCTGGACAAGGAGTGTGACTGTACGGCGGTTACGCAGACTGTTCCACGCGCTTCTTTACAACTGAGTTTAGTAGCTGCAAAAGATTATGGAGAGTCAATCCGAATGTAGTGGATTTGATTCTGAATTTATCGTATAGAGCTTCTAAGAATTGGGGGTGCAGTGTTGGGATTATCAGTTTCCACCATATAAACTTGAGGGTTGTTGGTGTAATCATTCTGCATTCGGCTGCAAGCAGCCTTGGCATATATATATATCCAGAAATTTCCCCACCATATCCCTAAAGAGAACCCCTGTGGCCAAGTCCCCACTACAGAGGGCACTACAGGTGTCTTCACTTCAACACCATAGCCACTAATCCCACCCGCCTCCCCTCCATAAATTTGAGGGTGATCGGGAGGTACAATCCTTATCGCCCCAGGAACGTATTGACGGATCAATGTAAGTAAGGGAGAAATAATAAACCGCGTATTTATGATTAGGACTCAGGGTTCGGGGCAGGGCTTGGATGGTGGCTGCAGATCTTAGCCACCGAGTGCAGAAATCTATTATTCCGGTTGGGTTCTCTCGTGCCCAGCGTTGGCGAATAAGCCCAGCCGAATTAGACAAACTAGGAGCGGGAGAATAGTTGGAAACAAGGAGCTGAAAGCTGTAAATACTCTAGATCTCCTACCCGATAGCTCATTTTAAGCTCATTGAAGTTTAAACCTGGAACAAATACTCAAGTCAGACCCTTGTTTTCCAGTTGTAATTCTAGGCCACAAGGTTAGTGAATTCATAACCATCTAAAGCATGTAGGAGAAACACAACGAAATCCATATTGTAAGATCCTTCCGAAGGTAGCAATCAAGAGCGTCTCCTCCACTACACATATTAGAGTCGTCCTCAGCACCATTATTGTGAGTAATTAGCATTTTGACGCATATACTAGAGTTCTAGAAAGTGTGACCATATTTCCTCAAAGAGCGTTTTGCCGTTTTTTTACACGACGGAAGATACCGCTTGGGTGGTTGGGCATGGACATAAGAATTGAGACTTAATCAAGCGCTGTTATATGGAATCATTTGCCGCTTCTCGTTGCCCCCATGCACCCTAGGATATAAGTTCAATTGCTTAGATATCCTCTCTAAGATGTTTCATTCAACCATGGTGCAATTATCCGGAGCCTTATAGATCAACTAAACGCAATAATTTCGATGTTAGCAATCGAACTATCTTACTTACACTAGCACAGAACATGACAAAAGCAGCGAAAAAGCGCGATTACAAAGAATGCTGCTGTAAAGGACAGTAATATTTCGAAGCCAAAGTTAGATATACACAAAACCAGGCAGCAACCTCCAGAGTCTGCAGCACATATTAGCACGTTAATTTAGCTAAGGAAAAAGATTCGCACTAAATCGCTAAATGCAGTAAACGAATGCTAAGCTTATGCCCCAGCGGAGGCGTGGAATCCCTCCAACAGATTTCTAACTTCAAGCACAAACTCGTTGCTAAGTAGAAAACATTAGTTCTAAGGCTAACACCAGAGACGAAAAGATTCAAGATTCTTACGAGTGAAGAGAGCTCGACGCTTCCAGCCTCCGAATTCTGAACCAAAGAACATCTATTTCTCTAGTGTACCTGTAATAGTTGATCATGATTGGGGGTCATCCTCGGCGCTCAGGGGTATACTGATTCAAAACACTTGAACTCATCACTCTTAGTGTCTGTGAGTTCGTTTTCGCTGGTGGAATGCTCCATCTCCATAGGACTCGGTCTGCCGAAACTCGAGTATTTGACTGACCAAAGACACACTCGAACTAAGCGCTGTTGGTCGGGGCGATATTATTCCAGGGTGCCGAAGAGCTAGAAAGGAAGCTCTCTCGCTGTGCTCTCACTGATACGGACCTCCGTAGGACGATGATGATGGGGATGAAAATGGCGATAAAATAGGAGTTGGGATTGGGATGGGTGATGGTGATGGGTGATGGGTGAGGTAGAAGAGGTCGAGGGAAACAAGGAAGCGGAAGCGGGTGGGTTACTAGGCTAACGCACGCAATGCATGTGGGGATCAGATTTTCTCTTGTTATAAGCAGACAAACAACGGTTCTGCTCATTGATCCAGCTAAATTCACCCTAGCGGCCGAGATGAATAGTGACGACTTCGAGACTGTCTACTCTGTACCAGCACAGTCTAAGTCTGTCAGTCGTGTCGGGAAAGATCCGGGCCCGAACTTGTAAAGAGGAGCATGACTGAAAGTTCTCTTCCACAACCTCTACTCTCTCTACTACCTTTGCCACTTTTACCCTCACAAAATCTCAACATTCTACTCCACCACTAACTACATAGCCGCCGCCGTCGTCCCCGCCGCCTCAATACTCATCATTTTACCACTACCCCACGTGCCACCGTCCGATCCTATGTTATGTGACCTCGATTACGCCTTTGATTCCGGTCTCTGGATGCACAGCTATGGTATCAGGTTGAACCGCTGGTAGCCAGACACATTGCTCATTGGTTTCTGCTTCATTTCCTGGCGCTACTATGGTGTACGACTTCATTACATCGCATGAGACAACAATAGACTGGAGTAATCCTGCATAGATTGCACCGCTTCGTTCGGGCTACACAAATGGTACTACACATCAAGCACTGAAAAACCTCCATCAATTGCTATTTCAACGTTTCATCCTTAGCACTAGTTGCTTACCTGTGTTTAGCTTCTAATATTATATACAGTCTGCATAAAAACACCTCAAACGCTGCCTCAGCCCGGAACCCAAACAACAGGAAGGAGTTAATTACATCAAAGCAACAAAATACAACCCACTCCAATCCAAAGACCCAGCAAGAAAGGATCAGCACACACAAGTACACAGCATATATCATAGCAACCGCGAACGCCCAAGCTCCAACTACCCCACCATTATCCCACCTCAAAAAGAACTGGACATTGACCTTCTCCTGCGTCCCGTCCCTTCCAATTTCGTCCCCGACAGCTTCTCCAGCAACCCGCCGCTAATCTGTACCGTCCTACTCCCCCCAGAAAATTCGCCCCCAGAATCGTCATCATTGCTCTTGCCCAGTATATTATCCGAATTCACATCCTTTTCTCCTCTCTCACATTCTTCCCGATTGCCTTTGTGCTCCGCCATTTGTATCAACGCATCCCTGGCTGGTTTCCAAAAAAACATCTTATGCTCCCTCCTCAGGGCTCTGTTCTCCTCATCGGTACGTTTTGCCTTCTCCTTCTCCTTCAACCACTGTCTCCCGTTCCTAAGGGGCATATTTAGCACCTCCAACTGCGCAATAACATACGCACACTCAGTCTCCATATCGTCCCTCCCCCCGCCCTCCATCCGACTTGCGACAATGTCGCACAGGCACTCATATACCCCTGCAATCTCGTGGATCCCCCATACCGTATAATGCCTCCTCAGGAACGCACACATCTTCCGCCATCTTACTTCTCGGGATTTGACGGTTTTCCGCAACGTGTGGTAACGTACGAAATAGCGCAGCAACCCACGGACGCCCGGACCGTACAAGGTGTCTTTGTCTTCATCGGACAGTGCCGTTCCCGTACTGGAGGCCAGAAGAGAAAGGAAACGTTGATACTCCGGAAGCCCCGACAGGCCTTCTTCAAGCATAAGGTAGTTCAGCAGTGGCAATTCAAGGAGTAACTGGTGCTCATCTGAGCCCTCTGAAAACGCAGGAAACGCAGGCGAGTTGTAGGTCACAGCGGAGAGATCGGGGAGGTAGCCGTATTGTGTCTGGAGACATGCGGATACGATTTCGCGGATGTTGAGATAGAGGAAGGAACTGAAGGTTGGAGAGGCGAGGGCGAAGTCGATGAGTGATGTGAAAGTCATGTGAGACGCCAGCGAGAGCTGGGAGTGAGGAGAAAGATGCGAGAACGAGAACGAGGGCGTTTGGTATGGCATGGTGAAGGTTTTTGTTGTGGTGAGACAAGACGGTGGGTTTGATTGGGTATATATGGACTTACCCAGCCCCGCTGCTGTAATAACGCGGTTCAACGAATGGCCGGCCTTCCGAGGAGTTGCGACCCCGCGATCCCCACGAGGGTCCGCGGGTTCCCGAATCGACATTACCAGGGCAAAATTTAAATGACAAATTACGCCACTATGATTCAAGGCTGGTCTGTGAGCAGCCCACTAACCACGCCGGAACGAATGGGAACCCGCGCAACCTTATCTCCGCCACTGGCGTGTGCTCTCCGCTCCGCGCACACGCTCACCCCGCACGGATCGCAATTCGCCTAGGTGCCTCCGGATTTCTGCTTGCGGATGGCATACGAGTGCTCCAACGCCCATATTGGCCGGGAAGTGAGTGCCGCAGGTGAACCCGCGGTATCTAAGGCTCCAAGCTCGCGGCTAGGACAAAAGCTTATTTCACTAATACCATGAGTTCCCTAGTGCCCCTCTAGTAATTTTAGCTAGGCCCTACTGAACTGCCAGCGTGACCTTGGTTTAATGGTCTAGGGAGAGTGTGCAACGGCTCTTGTTTACTTTTCTGCTAAGCTTAAAGGAAATAGGAGGTCTGTAACCTGGGCGTTGATCATTGTTTGGACCGAGATACACCACCAAGTTGCACTAATCTAGGCTTCTGTAGGGTTGTTTGACACCGTTGGTATAACGTTAACAGCACGTTCAACCTTTTGCTATGCTTCCTCATTGGCTGGGAATTGAGCGCGTCCGTCAAATGTTCAAAAGCACATATTTAAAGGTACCAGGCTCGGGGTGCACATGGCCCAAACTATAGAATAGTGTCCGAGATCCTTTGAATTCCACAGGGACACTAGGTGTTTAGTGCAGTCCTTGGAAGACGTACCACTTTGGATTTGTTTGGGGTCGCGTGTGGGTATCTCCTAGAGGCTGAGCACCCTAAGGATTCGTCGTAGATACATACACCCTGGGATGATTAAGGAGTGTCGGCATCAAGTTCCGGAGATAGATATACAGTGGACATGAAGGAAGATATACGCGTTGCTGGTTCAACAGGTATTATGGTGCGCGATACCACGAGTAGTCTGGGATAAACACACACAGGCTATCACTCTGGTACTTCTGGCAGTGGCATGACTGCACTAACAACCTGAACGTAGAGAATAGCTAGCGTTGCAGTCGTATCCGGGTTTTGGGGTGGTAGCGTTCTTAATGGTACGGAGTCCGACGAATTCAGCCCAGGAAATCTCGGAGGACGCCGATAAATCGAGTTGACCTTAGATGGACTGCTTCACCGGAAACTGGAGGCTATATGGGTAGATCAGCTGGACTTATCGTGGCAAGTTAGGAAGCTGAGAGTATGAGGTCGTGGGTTGATTGTGGCACTGGATCTAACGGCTCGCGGATGGCTCGAGTATTATGGGATTCAATGGGCCTGCCTTCCTTCGAATACAAATACTTCAAGATTCGGGGTTTACCTGCGCTAAGGAAAGGCTTAATGCTGGTATCGATAAGAATCATCAGATATCAATGTGCATGGGTACGGCACAGCGTATGTAGAAACCCCAACCCACTCGGGAACTCCATTCCTTATACGGCAAAAATTTCCTGCCCCCCAGCACGACAGCCACCACCACTTCCACTACCACCACAACAACAGCTAAAGCGGCATCTCCTTATCGCGAATTGCACTCGACTGCATCCCAAAGGTTCTTTTTTGATGGGCGTTGCGGATTTCCGGGAATGGTGATACTTTCCCCTCGAGCGAAGTTAGGACTCAGCGACATTCTTCTGGAACGGTTGCACGAAAAAGGGAACAGCGCAATTGTTGCCTGATGTTGGTGGCCACGTTGGTGGACATGTGCCCATGACGTGCAAATCGACATCTGCCGGCAGGGAAGAGTATACGTATCAGACGAATATTTTGCACTCTGTTGGTTGCAGATGATATACTTACGTATTCAATTGGTACCGATCTTCGGTTATTGTTGTTGGTTTCTTCCCTTCCCACAGCACTTTGCGCATGCAGTGGGGTATCGATAATATATACCTGCAGAGCGATTAGTGTCAAGCTCAAGTGTGCACCGGAACGAACTGACCTGCAGTAGTTGATATTACTATCGATATCTCTCCGCAAGGTTGTTTTTGCTTTTTATTATTCTCTAATATTTAATATCGCTATGTTGCCCTTCTTATACAATGCGTCTCGAAGCAGCAGCTAGATACCATACGACACAATACTTTGGATTTTCTGTGGGCGGCATTGAGGTACCGAGAAGAGGAAACTTTAACGGAAGGCCACGAGCATCGCACGAGACCGCAGCCACGAGCACCAGAATTACCACCACGACAAGCTCTTTAGGCTTCTCGCTTGAATGCGGTAAAGACAATCCAAAAGACACCGAAGAAAAAATTGTGCATTGGCGCCGGACTGGCTTGCATAATCTTACATATATTCCGATCACAGCGCTCTCCCTCGATACCCGCTTGTACGTCATTGGGTGTTACCTCGACCTCGACCTTCGACCTCAATCTCAAAATCGAAATCGAACCATCTCCATTTCACCACCACCACTACCGCGATCGACGGCCAGTCAACCATCCGTTATGTCGACAATTGCTGCATCTCCAATTTACATCTCCCTCGGCAGCATTCTGATCCTGGTGTCTGCCGCAGTTCTCCTCTTCCCATGCAACAAGCCTGTTAGGCACTCGGCTACACCTCCACGATCCGTCTCACCCGACCTTTCCGAGAAGCCCAAGCTTCCACTCGAGACCCAGGGCCGTCCCTCCCTCGTATTACTACTAACCAACGCCATCCCGGGCTCCAGAAGAGACTCCAATGCTTCATCGCCGGCTTCAGCCGCGGTGGAATCTCCTGTGACTAACAGGTCAAAGGAGGAGATCCAGAGCTATGGCGATTTCCCAGACTATGCCACGCTGAGTGGTGTTCCATTGCCAAAACCTTATGCGGAGTTCGACATCAAGAAGGCACTCCCGAGGCCGTATAGACCGTTCCGGTGGGCGTACCACCAGACCATGTGTTTGTGTTCCACCCCGTTACCCCTAACCCTGTTACTGACTGTTTACAGCCTTCAAGAAGATGGAACCCGACTGGTGGCTCGAACTAGAGAATACGTACATCACACGGATTGCACAGAGGAAGGAGTTGTACGAAAAACACGGTGCCGGGATGTTGCAGTCTCTCCCTGGTTCAGAAGCGGCTACAAAGGAGGTGATGGAGATGGCATTGCAGTTCCTTGTTGCTCGCTACCCACACTACTTCAGTCTTGAGCCCTCTGACTCCCCGGAAGTGTTTGTGAACCGTATCTTGGGAAAAGAGTTCCAGATCCGTTCCATGCCACCACTTGAGATGCTTCTCGAAAACGTCTCCGAGGATTTTGCTATTACTCTCAAGAACCAGGAAACGGGCGAGTATGAGTTCCGTGCGGGGATTATCTGCTCCAGTCTGGGATGGAACGTTGCCAGCAAGATTGGGAAAAGCTTGAAACAGATCCACGAACCCATTCCAGATTACAAAGAAAAGATGAGTATGAGCATGGATCGGTTAGCCTTCTTCCCTCACCCTGTATACCCTGATTGTGCTGATCTTCATAGGTATTTCTCCAAGATGCTAACCAACACACCAATCCAACGCGGCTCCTGGGGGCTCGAATACCTGCAGCCGCTCTACATGCCCCCTAACGACTCTCATGCTGAGCATCGTAACTGGCAAAACCCGGATCTCAAGCTCGAGGATATATTCATTCGCGTCGACTGGCAGACTTTGCGTCGGCTCCCACTCAGTGGTGCAATTGTGTTTAACTTCAAGGCTCTGTTTACGCCGCTGACAGAGGTTGCGGACGAGCCCGGTGTTCCAGCAGTGGTTCTGGAGGTACTCGAGAATGGGAAAAAGAATCTAATGGAGTACAAGAACACCTGGCATGTGGAACATGTGGCAAAGCCGGCGCTCAAGAAGTGGAAGGAAGAACAGGTACAGTCGGGATTGGTCAGTAAGGAGTGGGAGGTCGAGACGCTTAAGGATTATCCGCTTTTTGAGGGATGGAGGGAAAAGTGGCATAGGCAGCAGGGGTTTTAGTCTGAATGGTGGGACTTGTTTGACTTCCTTTCTCTGTTTCTCACTCGGGTTTCATTTTTGGGTTTGCTTGTTTTACGCACTGACAATGCATTAATAATCGAGGAAGGCAGCAGGGGTTTTAGGGGATGCCGAACTTATTTATGATTCCCGTTCTCCGTTACTTGTTCGGGTTTGTTTATTTTTCGCACTGGCTTTGCATTGATCGGTGGGGTGTTTTTGCTTCTGCGTTTAGCGTGTTGTGGTTGAGCTCAAATGGGGGTGTTGATTGCTATCTTGCGATCGTTTTGTTTTGTATACATATACCTCGATGAGGAACCCTTTTGTATTTGTATGGATGATTTAATAATTTATGTGATTATTTTATTGCTTTTATGTCTCGCAGCTGCAGCGCAGTGACATCCTGTAGTTGATACCGCTATCTACAAAAGCTGACGAAGAGTGGGGAAGTTTTCTCTCCGCTCTCCTCCTTCAGCGTTGAGATTGTACTAACTGGCCAGATCAATGGTTCCATTATTCATCGTCTGCTTCGATAGTATGCGTCGTCCACACCTGATGCTACTGTTAACATGTTGTAAGGTGAGTATGATTCTTCCAGACAGGCCTTATTTTGTACCTCTGGGTTTCTGAGAGCGCCTGAATGCCTCCAAGTGGGTGTACAGTTATACCGACTCTGGAATGTAGGCAAAATAGTTTCACCAACCTTATGTGTCCGTACAGTGAGTGATTGGGCGATAGAGCAAACCAAGATCCAGATGTAGGGAATTGTAGTCGTAGCCCTAACACACCGTTCCCAAGACATCTTGTTAGCAGTGTCAATGATCTCCTCAGTCCCGGATACGAGCCCCAGGATATCTCATCTCAACAGGAGGCTCGCTTCGCTTCGCGCGGCATTATTACTTGCCATTGTGTTATAGCTCTCACCCAGCATCAGTCATCTCACTTCAATCACATCTCACTTATGATTGACCCTAGCTTCGTTTGAATCCTTCCTCTAGTAAATATATACATTAGGGGGCGAATTCAATCGTTTAAATGCTTAATTGAATACCTTCTTGGATGCCAGCGGCGCAGGCTCATGTTCATCCTCCTCCTCCTAGACAACATAGACCTCCCAACGCTCAGGATGTAGGGGTTGCGCCAACGTAGGAGTTAATTGAGTTGCTGCAACTCATTATCCAAGTGTTGGCATGAAGGAATCTTTTGATGGCTGCTTGCCCATCACTTTCCTGGATGGTTGCCAAAGAGGCTCGTCATCGGATTCTGAATTGCCATCTCGACGATCATTGTAATTGTTGGGTATTGTGCTGAGATGGTCATTGAGATCCTCGTCGTGGATAGATTGTCTGCTTCTCCTAGTGCTGGAAGGAAGAGGAGGATGAGGAGAAGTGCGGCACCTTCGTGTCATGATTTAAAAATGTGGCAAGTGATAAGTACAAAAAAAATAAAGCAATGACTAAAGGAAATGTGAATGAATGTATAGTAAATGAATTAAAGCATTGTGCAAAGGAAAGAAAGCGTTGATAGGATTAAAAGCATCGTCGTGATGTGTTTTGTTATCCTGTCAACAATTCTAGGATCTTGGCTTGTCTCGCCACCTACACTGCCAACTCCTTGGAAGGATGGGAACTTCAAACTAAAAATCATCGGCAAAAGTGCAAATCGACTATAGACTGTGCTACACCCACACGCACACACGCACAGCTCATAGCATGCTTCCTGTAGACCCCTGCGTGACACACAGTCTATAGCCATCCATAGTCGGTTCATAGACATCTGTATTACAGGGGTGCTTCCACCTTAGTAACTATACTTATAACAAGTATCAATAGATACTAAAGTACGTACTAGGTACACGGCTGTAGTTCCTATTGAAACTTCTTATGCATATCTCCAATTAAAATGTATTGGCAACCTGCATAGATTGTATACACACAGAGGACAAATGTGTATGGTTGTATCGGATGCTTCTAAGTGGATAGCAACTAAATCATATCGTGGTGTGATGCAATACTGACAATACATATAACTCGTAAAATTATTCTCAGCGATTAATTAATATTGTAAGTACATTCATATAATTAATCACGGCAATTAATTAATATTGTAAGTATATTCGTAAAATTAATCTCGGCGAGCAATCAATACAGTGGCGGTATTATATTGCCTGTTGACAGTGCAATCTAAATTGTCACATATCTTCACAAAATCCCTCTTCTCATCTCCTTGAAAATCTGGCGTTCAGATACTATCGGCAATATTACGTCTTAAGCCTAAGCCCCTAATTGTCCACGTCTATTCAGACTCAATCGTAGGTGATATAACCTACGTACCAGTTTTATTTTGCTTAGTGTATTAAGCTGTCTTTTTACAATGATCTTCTGATTTCTACAAGTTGTTCATTATTGTAGCCAGGATATCGTTGCTTAAGTTCTTTCTGCTTGAGCTTCTGGGGCTTAAACTGTTACGCCTTTGGTGTTACAGGTATATTTCTGGGATCATACTGGATCACTCGATAATCGTAATATGGATATTCGATTTGGAATCACGAATCATCACTCGGATTTCCGTATTGGTTCTACCTTCCAGATTAGTTCACCAATTAGTCACATCTCCATTACCCGACCTTCACATCAATAGATCAACGACAGCGATCTGCCCAACCGCAAGGAAGATGTGTATCAACTTCAGCCCGGTAATGGTCATAGGATCTCTATTGTTCATGGTCACTCCTTATCGGCAGGAAACCTTATTCCTAGTCGCTGTCCAAATGACTATTCACTCACGCTCCAATGATTTATTCCTAGAGAGACGAGGTGTCGTCAGCATCAGAGCATTATGACATCTTGAGATATGCAGAGTCATATAGGAGAAAAGTCGATAACCAAAAATGGATATATCGGAGCCCAGTTGACCAAATGGACTTATACGAATCAACCCTTATTTTGACCACACCTTCTTGGCCTGGGCAAATAGGACTTGGGATTCATATGTCCTGAGTGGTGCAGGATGCACTCCGATCAATATATGGCAAAACAGCTTAGTTGCAGAATACTGTACATTTGGCTCCAATAAAGCGTAGTCAAATTAAGGGTTCTGTTGTTTGCCGCAATTATTAAACCATTACGTACCCGGTGGGTATATGAGAGGGCACTCTCACTGGCTCTTGGTGACACAAACTTTTCCAATGATTATTGGCTTCAGATAAGCTCGTATTCATACGAGGTATCGCCAATAGCAATTGTGTCACAATATGAGCATACTACCTTGATGACGTAGTTAGCACTCTTGGGAGTTTGAACTCGACTATCAGTGGTAGAGGCATAAGGATGAAGAGGCAGTTACATATGTGAACTCCGAAGCAGGTTTTGGCAGTCTTAGGATAGCTAAGGGTGTGGATCGTCTGATATATATCAGCAATACCGACATGGAGGAAGGACATCGATAACCTACTATCGAACATACAATCTACTTTAAGATTTATCTACGGATGCCTATTGATCTTCTCGACCTGGAGGTTAAGCCCTAACTGTATTACCGTGTATCTCTATTAGTTCTGGATCGAAGTTAATGAGGATACTTCCCTTCTGAAGTCCAGAGTTGTACGTTCATCTTCCGTTCTATATCACAGATATATCTATCACTCTTGATCCTTGGTTATTCTTAGTACCTTCGTTAAAGCAGGTCGTTGATCGGGAAGAGAGCAAGACGATACTTTGGAGTCTGAAGGAAGTCCAAGGATCAGCCCGATAGCATGGTGATTCAGAGGATACTTCTGCTAGGATACTCTTGAGTTGGCACTACTCCTTCTGCTGAGGCGAAACTACTTTGCTGTTTCTGTTGGACAAGTCAATACTTGGAGTCGTCGCGTTCTTGGACAGTCAGTCCTCGAGTATAAGTGCCGGTTGTTGGGACGATACTCTTGCATCCGTTAGAAGTCCGAGAGTCATCACGATAGTGTGGTAGTTCAGAGGATACTTCTTTCAGGCTCTCCTCAAGTCGTGTACATCAGCATACTCATAGCTTAAGACGATATGCTTTAGTCGATACTATCTATCGGGAATGGAGAACTGAACAGTTACCTTGTGTTCTTTGGGTATTAATCCTATTACGCATCCTGAGTGAAGCCTTATTCATCTTCTTCTGGATTAGTCTGGAACTCATTAGGGGCTTTTATCGATTAAGACCTAGGGTGAATCTCCCAGTGTTACATAAAAGCTTTTCCGCTTCGAGTTCTATTAAGGAATAAATCATTCTTGAACTGTTTCCGAGATTGCTTCCTATTAGAACCAGCAATCAATGATTCAGCAAATACTTCTTCTGCTAAATCTAAATCAGGAATATCGGAATCTGGAAATATCCTTTCCTTCATATCTTGATTCGGTAAGGGAGATATTACACAATCCCTAATGTAATCTGAAGGGAATATTTGATATTCAAGATAGAACTTTGATATCTCTGTATATCGAATAATACTTGCCAACCACCAAATACACTGTGCAGCAAATATATTATCTTCCTTCTGAAATTGACGTAATAGTAGAGATATAGCACACACAATGATATTGTAGTCGTTGTGGAACTTTCGCTCAGTCATGGGGCGGGGGAACCGCATACAATCTTAATAGATGATACTAATATACTTTGCAATAATAATAATAGTAAGAACTGAAAACAACAATAATATTTCAGCTTCATCTTTGCAGGTAGGTATCGTTTGTGCTTCTGGGGCTACCCTTCCAAAGCCGGAGCCTTGTCATTCTTTTATAGCCTGTCTTGAACTACCGAAGTTTATGTCCGAACCTTAGCTATGATCTCATCTGTCATATCTTAGAGTACTCTTTCAATACGAGCCAGGCTCTTTGATAGAGGACCACGAATCGCAAAGGTTATCGTGTTCTTGCGTGATTGGTTTTGAAGCATTACGCTCCCTCTTGGGCCATCATCTGTAATAAGATTTAATCAAACAGTAACTTCAACTTAGATATCGTGCAACTCGTATATTTCGGATAGCAAATACCTCTCCGTCGCCTGATGCGGTTATTTGGAGGGCTCCAAACAGATTGGTTAATAAATTAAGTCACAACCTTCACCATATAGGCTATTTGGCTTATCTGTTCTCAGAGGCTTACATGGCAACCCACCATCGCTCTGTCGACATTTGACTTGACATAGTATGCCAGTATTATTGAACTGATAATAATTAACCTTACTCGTTTGTTCCCAGCCAGGGAGCTGGAGGCTCACACGTCTTCTACAATGAGACACACCATGCTTAGGCCGAGATCATTCTCTTTGACTGGGGAGTACCCAAGCTGTTCCGCTCCACAAGGGATTGGCTCTGTCATGGTTCAGGTTACGAGTGATTGATTGAAGGATACTAAGGAATGGAATCGGGTCGATGGAAGGAATTCATGTTACAGACAGGCGGAGCCGTTGAGAGACTCGGGAATGGCGTGAGGATGTTGAGAGATGGTGGCGGTATAATTTGTTATGATAAGGAAGTGGTTTGACGTGTTGTGATGTTGGATGATGTGGCATGGTTGTATTGATAAGAGTTGTGCTGGTGGTGTGTAAGATCATGGTTGTATATTCGGATGGTACATTGGAGCATGAGGAATGATTCAAGGGTGGCAGACGAAGTGTATATAAAGAGAGGTTGTTTGGTGTTGGAGGATTTCCGTTTCTTCTCTCTTTACTTGTTCTCTTGAATAGCAATACAACTTTGACCCAGCTCTGATTTTTGCCCTGTATTGATTTCCTCGATACAAACTTCGAAGTGTCTTGTTCCGATTATGATATCACATTATTGTTACCAATATCACCTACGCCTGACCACACCCGTTACAGGCTCAGAGTCCCACCTAATCGCATATTGGCTATTGTCTGCCTGACACGTCAGTCGCATTCCTGCAACTGCCGTGTCCAGTCCCACTTAGCATAGTTTAAGTAAATGTGGTAAGAAATAACTGCATCAGCAAAATGTAAATCGGTCCGGAAGCCACACGCAAACCTCCCAGACACTCCGGTATACCTCACCGGTGCTCCCAAGTAATTCCAGATGCTCCCAGTCCCCCCTGGAGCTAAGCAAAGTGCTCTCAGACTCTGCAAGAGCATTCTAAGGTGCTCCTGAAAGCACCTGCAGTTATGGAGGTGCATTCAAGATGCTACGAGATTTGACTTACAGGATAGTCAAATTTTGGAGCAGCTGAGACTTCGAGAGCAGCTTGAGTCCTCTGCGCAGCTCTGTGGGAGACTTACTGCCGTATTCTCACAGCAGTGATTCTTAGGGTTCCATAACCACAAGGCATTTCGTGTATCAGATTCGTCTTTGTTAGAGTCACAAGATTCGCTACATCATAATATGGCATGTATTATCTATGTAAGTCTCTCTCTATATATACATACGGCCAATCTGGCTGCAGACGGTACAGGAGTGTAATTGCAGGAGCACCTGGAGACGCTGATTGAGAGAACTTAGAGATGCACTTGGAGGCCATGATCGTGTGAAATGAGAGATGTACTTGGAGGCCGCGATTGAGTAAGTTTGGAGATGCACTTGGAGGCCGAGATCGAGTTGAACTCAGAGATGCACTTGGAGGTCGTGATCGAGTGGGTTTGGAGATGCATTTGGAGGCCGAGATCGAGTAACTCAGAGATGCACTTCGAGGCCGTGATCGAGCGAGTTTGGAGATGCATTTGGAAGCCGAGATCGTGTCACTCAGAGATGCACCTGGAGGCCAAGATCAAGTTGAACTCAGAGATGCACTTGGAGGCCATGTTAGAGCGAGTTTGGAGATGCACTTGGAGGCCGAGATCAAGTTGAACTCACAGATGAACTTGGAGGCCGTGATCGAGCAAGTTTGGAGAAGCACTGCGAGGCAGTGATCGAGTAACTCAGAAATGCACTTGGAGGCCGTGATAGAGTGAGTTTGGAGATGCATTTGGAGGCTGAGATCGAGTGACTCAGAGATGCACTTGCAGGCCGAAATCGAGCGAGTTTGGAGATGCATTTGGAGGGTGAGATCGAGTAACTCAAAGATGCACTCAGAGGCCGAGATCAAGTTGAACTCAGAGATGCGCTTGGAGGCCTTGATGGAGCAAGTTTGGAGATGCACTTGGAGGCCGAGATGGTGTAACTCGGAGATGCACTTGGAGGCCGTGATGACGCGAGTTTGGACATGGACTTGGAGGCCATGATCGATCGAGATTGGAGGAGTACCTGGAGGTGGTCGATCTGGAGGCGGTGGATTGGGAGGGAGGTGCGACGGCAGCTGTGACTCTATTCATTGGTTAACTCGTAATCGTGGGAATGTAGAGAGTTGAGTACAATAAGGTCCGGCAAGAGATGAGAGACTGGCTGGGAGCGGGAGACAGTCGATCTTGGGATGATGCAGTACTCGGTGTATGCAGTACTTGATGTATGCAGTACTCGGTGTATGCAGTACTCCGTGTAAGCAGTACTCGGTGTATGCTGTACTCGGTGTACACTGTACTCGGTGTTAACTCATAATCATTGCATGGAGAGACAGATAGGGATGACTTAACTTTGTGTTCTTAGATGATGGTAGAGAAAGAGAGAGATGAGAGGAGATGGGGGAAATGATCATGAGAAACTGGGACTTAAGAGAATTTCGTGTGCGAGTTGATTTACCATTCCTGATACAGCAGGTACTACTCCAGATCCGGTGGGTAAAAACAACGATACGAGGTCTTCCAAACCCAACAAGGCAAGTCGTACTCTGACTTCTCATATCCGCTTGTATCCTCTATATAGTTCCCATCTTCATCCCCCATCTCTCTTTCTCTACCATTATCAAGAACACAAAGTTAAATCATCCCTCTCTATCTCTCCATGCCATAATCATGAGTTAACACTGAGTACGGCATACACCGTGTACAGCATACACCGAGTACAGCATCCACCCAAGATTGTCTGTCTTCCCTTCATTCTCATGGTTATGAGTTGACACCTGAATGTAGCATCAGCTTCCGGCGTGCCTCCCTACATGATCGACTGGCACCAGCCAGCTCTCCATGAGAGCTCAAAGGTAAAGTCACCTCATCACATTCCCATGGTTGCGAGTTAACTAACTGACGGATATTGTTTCAACACCTGGCGCGCCACATATCGACCACCTCCAAGTGGATTTCGAAACTCGCTCGATCACGGCTTCCAAGTGCATCTCTGAGTTACACAATCGCGGCCTCCAAATGCATCTCCAAACTTGGTTGATCGTGGCCTGCAAGTGCATCTCTGAGTTACACATTCTGGGCCTCCAAATGCATCTCCAAACTCGCTCGATTAGAGCCTCCAAGTGCATCTCTGAGTTACTCAATCTCGGCCTCCAAGTGCATCTCTGAACTTGCTCTATCACCACCTCCATGTGAATCTCTGAGTTACTCGATCTCGGCCTCCAATTGCATCACCAAACTCGCTCTATCATGGCCTCCAAGTGCATCACCAAACTCGCTCGATTACGGCCTCCCAGTGCATCTCTGAGTTCACTCGATCACCCCTGCCCAGTGCTTTTCCAAACTCGCTCCTTCACGGCCTCCAAGTGTATCTCTGAGTTCACGCGATTGTCATCTTCAGGCACACCACGAATTGCTCTCAAGCACCGCCTGCAGCCAGTCCAGATATACTGTGTGTAGATGGGTAGCTATATAGATACATAAATACATCATAGATGAGAATAAAAACTGAATACCTGACTTTTAAAAATCGTTGAACGATAAGTAGTAGCTATGATTTCCAGGCGCACCAGCAGTGTTCCCACAGAAGATGTTGTTTCTCCCAGACTGCTCTACAGTGATTTGAGGTGCTCCCAGGCTTGTCATCGGCGCTCCCAGTCTTGTCGCCGGCACACCCAGGTGCGCCAAGGTGCACCTGAAGGCCACTGCATCGGTCCAGTCAACTCTGGGATTTGACCACCCTGGGATTCTGGTCCAACAACTCTCAGACACTTCCTGTGGCTCCCAGTGACATAATTACATTTTGCTGATGTGGCATCTCTATAAACCCTGAAGGCTTATCGACTGGCCAAGGTTATTGCATCATCAAATCAGTTCTACCGTAGTATGTGAACTTTCGATGAATCTGCTAGCAATGAGGCTTGCTATCAAATCGACACGAGGCATGTAATCTCCCGCTAAACATCATACGTATGGCAGGTTACTACTTGATTGTGAGATCGGCGTTATGTACAATTCGGTATTATTAAACCCAATATGTCGATCTCGAAGTAGACTAGTCCCAATACCTTTATTAAGGGAGAACCCCTTACAGAAGCAGCCCCATTGCCCAGTGTGTGAAGCACCGAAATCGCCGTGTGGAGCAGGGAATTCATCGTCGTGGCAATTGAGAGACTATCAGCTATACTTCCAGAATATGATACTCGCGACTCAGGGAGATGAGACGGAGAGACGGGAAGCAAGACAATATCTGGAAGATCAAACGGTTGGAACCTCAGAAGGCATCATCTGGAATATAAAATGCATCTCTCCGACAACTATTATCGTACCCAATATTCTTCATACCGTCAATTTCGGTATGCTGAAGCATTTGAAGGACTGGGTAAAGTCCTTCCTCGAACAACATTCCAGGATTGAGAAATTCAACCAGCTCTGGGCAATGATGCCTCCATATCCTGGCTTCACTCAATTCAACAAGCCATATAGCCAGGTGACGCAATGGAGTGGTAAGGAGATAAAAGCACTTGGGCATGAGATTGTTCCAGTTTTTGTGGCGACTCTTTTAAACCCTTCGGTGAGCCAAAGAATTCCCTTCACAGAAGCCCTGTTGTGTTTCAAGAACTTTTTGTATTTTCACCTTATGGCACAGGACCAGTACCATACTGTGGCCACGATCGAGTACATTGAGAATTATCTGCAGGAGTTTCCTCGTCACAAGGATGTTTTCAGTCGATTCCGCGCCAGTAAATCTACAAAGGTCTCGGAAGCCTTGAAAAAGAAGCTTAGTTTGGACAAACAGGAAGAACGGGAGAGTGACCCTGCTTGGAACAATCTTTCTCTGGCTGCAAAGCGTCTTCGCGTTGATGAAGATAAAATGCAGATCGAGTCAGAAATTGCACAACATCTTGTCAACGAATCGGATTTCAGCTTTGTGAAGATGCATCTCCTGAACCACTTCTGTGACCATATCCGCTGGCTTGGTAATCTCTTAAATGTAAGTTCTAAACTCCCAAAAAAGTGATGATGAATTCTAAACAAGCATACCGACAATCGAATCGTCATGAGGCCAAGTTCCAGATTTTTGCGAACGAATGCTCGAATGGAGGTGTTCCAGTATCCAGAGCAGAATGCAAACGCTGCAAAACAACGTCGTGATGATGATATGCCTTTAACCAAAGCGCCTATCAAGCGAATGATGAAAAACCCATGACCAGAAATCAAGACCCTTGATGACTTGGCCAAGTGGTGTGCAATGCCAAAAGGGGAGCTACAGAATCACATTGCTTGGTGTTTAAAGAGATTTGCCGACTTCACAGACTACGTTGATCACGATCGGTGTTTCAGCGGTCTCAACGATGCAAAATACATTCGGTACAACTCGGTAGCAATTCCAGTGACGTCTTTTCACTGCGACAAGCAACCAGTTCATATGGTTCGTTGCACTGGGTCAACAAGGTGGAGAAAGCATAAGCCACCAAGAAATGATACAGTGCTTCTCTGGATGGGGACAAGTCCGGATAGCCACTTTAAGTTGACTGCTGGACACATTCCCACACGGTTGAAGTTTCTTTTCCTCATCAAGGATGCTAAATCGAGCATTCAAGGGCTACTTGCCTTGGTTCAGACATTTGCAACAGCGCCGATATGTCAGACTGCTGGTATGGTGATTGTCGAGGAGAGGCATCAACCTCCGATGTAACCCTTGTACGATTGAAGCTACCATCGTAAGCCTTTCTTCGGTGTCAGAACCACTTATATCGTCCCTATGAGCGCGATTCAAGGAGCTGTACACCTTCTTCTGCTGACACCGCAGCCAGATAGCTCGCGGTGGTACTTGAGTGACACGATTGACTTGAATGCTCATCAGCACAATGTAATTTAGTCACTGGGAGCCTCCAGGAGTGTCTGAGAGGATGTGGAGTGTAAACTTAGATGCGTCAATTTCAGGAGAGTGTCAGACTGTAGGAGGGCATTCCGGCCGGCATTCGGAGTAACTGGGATCTCTGATGACTGGTACAGGAGTACGATGGTCCATGGGAGTGATTATGATAAGTTTGAGATCACCTGGGAGCGCCGACGACATGCCTGGGAGCACCTAGAAGCGCCGGCGACAAGCCTGGAAGCACCTCGAATCACTGTAAAGCAGTCTGGGAAAAACGACATCTATGGGAACATTGCAGGTGCGCCTGGAAATCATAGCTACTACTCATTGTTCAACGATTTTTAAAACTCATGTATTCAGTTTGTATTCTCAGCTATGTATCTATATAGCTACCCATATACGCACAGTATATCAGGACTGGCTGCAGGCAGAGCTTCAGAGCAATTCAAGGTGCGCCTCAAAATGACGATCGAGTGAACTCAGAGATACACTCCGATGCCGTGATTGAGCGAGTTTAGTGATGCACTTGGAGGCAGTAATCATGCGTGTTTGCAGATACACTCCGAGGCCGTGATTGAGCGAGTTTAGAGATGCACTTGGAGGCGGTAATTGAGCGTATTTAGAGATACACTTGGAGGCCGTAATCATGCGAGTTGGGAGATGCACTTGGAGTCCGTAATCGTGCGAGTTTGGAGATGCACTTGGAGGCGGTAATGGAGCGTATTTGGAGATACACTTCGTGGCCGTGATCGAGCGAGTTTAGAGATGCACTTGGCTGCGGTAATCAAACGTCTTTGGAGATACACTCCGAGGCTGTGATCAAGTGAGTTCAGAGATGCACTTGGAGGCGGTATTCAAGCGGATTTAGAGATACACTTGGAGGCTGTAATCGAGCGAGTTTGGAGATGCACTTGGAGGCCATGATCATGCGAACTGGGAGGCCGTAATCGTGTGAGTTTGGAGATGCACTTCAGAGGCTGTGATCAAGCGAGATTGGACGAGTACTTGGAGGCAGTCGACTGACAGCGCACCGGGCACTGAGACTCTATTCATCAGTTAGTTGACTCCCAAATGTGGGAATGTGACGAGGTGACTTTACCTTTCAGCTCTCATTGCAAGCTGGCTGATGGCAGTCGATCGTGTAGGGAGGCACCCCGGAAGCTGAAGCTATATTCAGGGTTCAACTCGTAATCATGGGAACGAAGGGAAGACAAACAATCTCGGGTATGCTGTACTTGGTGTATGCTGTACTTGGTGTATGCTGTACTTTGTGTATGCTGTACTTGGTGTATGCTTGTACTCGGTGTCAACTCATGATCATGACATGGAGAGATAGAGAGGGATGACTTACCATTGTATTCTGCGATGATGGTAGAAGTTGTGGACGAGAAAGAGAGAGATGGGGGATGAAGATGATAATGATGTGGAGGATACAAGCGAATATGAGAAATCAGGGGTACAACTTGCCAGGTTGGGTTGGGAAGACCTCGTATCAGTGTGATTACATGCCGGATCAGGACTCGTACCTGCTGTATTGGGGATGGTAAATTGACCCTCACACGAAAGTCTCCTAAGTCCCAGTTTCTCATGATGATTTGCCCCATCTCCTCTCATCTCTCTCCTTCTCGTCCTCAACTCTACCATCACCTAAGAACACGAAGTCAAGTCATCCCTCTCTATTTCTCCATGCAATGATCAAGAGTTAACACCGAGTACAGCATACACCGAGTACTGCATACACCGACTACCGTATACACTGAGTACTGCATACACCGCGTACTGCATTATCCCAAGATCGACTGTCTCGCACCCCCAGCCAGTCTCTCAGCTCTCAGCGGACCGTGTTGTACTCAATTCTCTACATTCCCACAATTACGAGTTAACAAATGAATAGAGTCTCAGCTTCCAATGCACATGCCTTCCGATCTACCGCCTCCAGATTCACTGGCTCCAGATTGACCGCCTTCAGATCAATCACCTCCAGATCAACCGCCTCCAAGTACTCCTCCAATCTTGATCAATCATGGCCTCCAAGTGCATCTCCGAGTTCACTCGATCTCTGACTCAGTGCATTTCCAAACTTGCTTGATCATGGCCTACAAGTGCATCTCTGAGTTCACTTGATCCCAGCCTCAGTGCATCTCCAAACTCGCTCGATCACGGCCTCTGAGTGCATCTCTGAGTTCACTCGATCTCGGCCTCAGTGCATCTCCGATCTCGCTCGAGCACGACCTCTGAGTGCATCTCTGAGTTCACTCGATCTCGGCCTCCAAGTGCATCTCCAAACTTGCTCGATCCCAGCCTCCAAGTGCATCTCTGAGTTCACTCGATCTCGGTCTCCAAGTGCATCTCCAAAATCACTCGATCCCGGCCTCCAAGTACATCTTCAAGGAGCAACGGTGGGTGTACGGTGATACAGGGGTAATGGAGGTGCACAGGGTGATGGGGAGTATATATTCGGCAGACCCTGGAGTAGATAGACATCATCTCATTTCCATCTCATCTTATCATACAATGAAAATACACACTGTATCTTTCCCAACTTTTGGTCTCACTCACTCGGTCCACGATTTCGTGGATCCTCATCGCTGGGTAGTATCATGTCTTCTCACCTGATACCTACGCTCCTCCAACCAGAACTACTCTTTCTCATGAATTCCGTTTGGATGTCGCGAGAGTGCGGCGGAGTGTTGATGGTGGGCTCTCTGCCTTCTAGCTCCATTATTACACCACAATGGCCTCCAAGTGGTGCATCTCTAAGTTCTGTCAATGGGCGTGTCCAGGTGCTCCTCCAATTATGCTCGACTACCATTGGCGGCCAGATTGACCATATGTATATATATAGAAAGACTTAAATAATGCATGCCATATTATGATGTAGCGAATCTTGTGACTGTAACAAAGAAGAAATGCCTTGTGTTAATGTAAGAACCACTGCTGTGGGAATACGGCACCAAGTCTCTCGCAATGCTGTGCAGCGGTCTCGGCTGCTCTTGAAGTCTCCTGCAGATCTGCGCAGAGGTCTCAGGAGCTCCAAAATTTGACTATCCTATCAGTCAAATCTCATAGCACCCTGAGAATGCTCTTGCAGAGTCTGAGAGCACTTTGCTTAGCCCCAGGGGGGTCTAGGAGCATCTAGAAGTACTTAGAAGAACGGGTGGGGTGGCCCGGAGTGTCTGGGAGGATTGCGTGTTGCTTCCGGACCGATTTGCATTTTGCTGATGTTTCAACTTGGTTTGCATGTAGATTATTCGACTTGATGCTTGAAGTAATCGTTGCAGTGATATATAGAAATCTGATGAGTGTTTACTCTGGGTGTCTTAATTTTTATAATGGGAGTTGTGCAAGCTTGTGTATAATCGATGTTTCAAGGGATTAAAGAGTTAAGAATATTCTTGAAATCAATGAAACAGTTCAAAAACCCGTCAAAATGATTAAAATCTTGAAGACCAACGTGACAGAACCAAGTGCAATAAATTAGCTTGAATGACTAAACACGGTTTTGAGATGTCGTGACGATGCGATCACATCATTCAACGCTTCAAAGCATGGTGGAAGATTGCACATAAGTCGCTCGGATTATTTGTTGAGATTGTGGAGAAGGATCGGTGCGAGGGGTCCATTTTTGGAAACCAATTTCACTTTTTGCTGATGTTGAGCGGTTGGAATGTCAGAAGGTGTCTTCTGGAATATGAAATGCATCTCCCCAATGACTATTATCATACCTGATATCCTTCATACCATCTATCTCAGTATGCCTAAGCATTGGATAAACTTGGCAACATCCTTCCTCGAACAACATTCCTGGATCTACAAATTCAACCAGCACTAGGTAGTGTTAGCATCAGATCCGGGTTACCTGGGTGCGGTCTGGGTTCAAACTGAACCAGAGGCCCCAGTCCAGGTGACAAACTGCCAAGGATGTGGACTGCGTAACTAGTGCCATGTTGTAAGCCGGGCCGGACATAACACCTTGGGGTTTTGGCCAGTTTGGAACAGGACTGCGGTTCCATCTTATGGTTCCTGCAACTTTGGATCCTATTAAGTATTTGAGTTCTGATCGTATCGTGACATGATCAATATATAGATCGTGCAGTGTTAGCAGCTCTTCCACCTCCCGCTTTCAGATTTGCAATCGGACCAATATTTGTTGAATCGCTGAGAAATAACGCCATATTATATGCGAAATTTGCGGGTTTTCAATAGCGACTCGACAAATATTGATCCGATTGCACATCTGACAGTGGGAGGTGATAAAGCGGCTAATACTGCACACTCTACATATTGATCATGTCATGATATGATCAGAACTCAGATACTTCATTGGAGTCAAAATTGTGAACTTGAAATGCCTGGTTTTTGGTGGTAAAACCGGCCCATTTCCAATGGTCCTGGTTTTTCATGTGGTAAGACCAGGTGCAAAGGTCCGGTTTCGGGTGGAACCGGCACCGGAACTGAACCGGGAGTTTAGAACCGTTGCTAACACTACTCGGGCGCGTGATTGTTCCAGATTTTGCTGCAACTCTTTTAAACCCCTCGGCGAGCCAAAGGATTCCCTTCACAGAAACCCTGTTGTGCGTCAAGAACTTGGTGTATTTTCACCCTATGGTACAGTAACGGTACCATACTGAAGCCACCAACGAGTGCATGGAGAAATATCTCGAGGAGTTTCATCGTCACAAGGATGTTCTCAGTCGATTCCGCACTACCAAATCTACAAAGCGGGTCTCGGAAGCCTTGAAAAAGCAGCCTACTTTGAACAACCTGGAGGGATGGGAGAATGACCCCGCTTGGAACAGTGTTTCTGCAGCAGCAAAGCGTCGTCATGTTGATGAAGATAAAATGCAGATCGAGTAAGAAATTGCACAACATGTTGTCGACGAATCAGGTTTCAACTTTGCGAAAATGCATCTCCTGAACCACTTCTCTGACCATATCCGCCAGCTTGGCAACCTCTTAAATTGAAGCACTGAACCACCAGATAGAGCGATGATGGATCTTAAACAAGCGTACTGACAACCAAATGGTCATGAGGCCGCCTTCCAGATTTTGTGAATGAAAGCCCGAATGGAGGTGTTTCAGTATCGAGAGCTGAATGCAAACGCTGCAAAACAACATCGCGATGATGAAATGCCTTCAACCAAAGCTCCTGTCAAGTGAAAGATGGAACACCCGCAACCAGAAATCAAGACCCTTGATGACTTGGCCAAGTGGTGTGCAATGCCAAAAGGGGAGCTACAGAATCACATTGCTTGGTGTTTCAAGAGATTTGCCAACTTCAAAGACTACGTCGATCATGATCAGTATTTCAGTTGTCTCAACGATGCAAAATACATTTGGTACAGTGCTGTAGCAAATCCAGTGAGGTCTTTTCAATACGACGAGCAGGCAGTTCATATGGTTCGTTGCACTGGGTCCACAAGGTGGAGAAAGCACAAGCCGCCATGAAATCATAGAGTGCTTCTCTGGTGTTACGGGGTCGGTATGGACTAAGTAACTATACTTCCATAGTATTCTCAATACTTTAGTATACTCTTAGTCACACTCTGCCATAGCCCTTATTGTAATTCCTTATGCGTATCTCCAAACAAAGTGTATGGGTAAACGATAAAGATCGTAAACACACAAAGGACAAATATGTATCGTTATATAAGAAGCTATTAGATAAATAGCAACTGAATCGTATCGTGGTGTGACACAATATTGACAATACATAAAACTTGTGTAATTCATCTCGGTGATTAATATAATATAGTATAATTGTATACTGAATCTCATTGATTAAGTAATATTGTAAAGTATGATCGTATAATTAATCTCGTTGATTAATTGATATTTTGGTGGTAATATCTTGCCTGTTGATAGTGCAATCTGAACTGACACGTATCTTCACATAATCCTTCTTGCTAACTCCTTGATAAATCTGGCGTTCAGATACTATTGGCAATATTATGTCTTGCGCGTAATCTCCCTCAATGTTAATTACCCGTATCTTTATTCTCAGCTCAAAGGCGATCCCTAATACGCCTTCTCTGTTTTTTACTTGGTTTCCCGAACCGTTGCTCAAGCTCAAGAATGGATGGTTCACGATATTTTGGTTTGTTCTTGAACACTTGTCCAGAACGTGTTGTATTCAAGTATTTCTGCTTAGTAGTTCATACTCAATCCTTGCTTCTTCTCGAGATGACAGCTCGTTGGTAGGAATATTCGAATTAAGATCGAGAGCAGGAATATCAGAATCCAGAATAATAGTTCCTTCGTTAACCTGACTCGGTAATGGCGTAACTATATAATTTCTAACCTATTGTGATGGATACGTTTGATATTGAAAATAGAACTTTAATATCTCAGTATAGTGGATAATACTTGGCAGCCACCAGATACACTGTGCGGCAAATATATTATCGTCCTTTTGGAATCGTCATATCAATAAGGAAAATGCACACACGATAACATCGTAATCATTCGTAAACTTTCGCTCAGTCATGCAGCGGGTGAACCGTATACAATCCTAATAGATAATACTAATATACTTGATAATAATAATAATAATAATAAGGTCTTCAAACTAAATAATATTTCAGCGTCGTCTTTCACAAGTAGGTATTGTTCATAACTGTGGGGCTACCCTTCCAAAAGCCAGAGTGCTTGTTGTTCTTTTATAGCCTTTCTTGGACTACCAAAGTTTATGTCTGAACCTTAGCTATGATAGTGTCTGTCGTATCTTAGAGTACTGTTTTATTACGAGCCAGGCTCTAAGATAGAGGACCAAGCATCCCAATGGTTATTGTGTATAGGTATGATTGGTTTGTTTTAAAGTGTTACGCTCCCTTAAAGGGTGCCAACCCCCATAAGATTCAATCAAACAGTAACTTCAACTTAGATATCTTGCAACTCGTTTATTTCGGATAGTCAAAAACCTCTCCATCGCCTGACGTGGTTATTTCGAGGGCTTTAAACAGATTGCTTAATAAATTAAGACACAACCTCACCATATAGGCTATTTGGGTAATCTGCTTCAGAGGCTTACGTGGTGACCCACCATTGCTCTGTTTAACATTTGACTTGACGTATCACAACAGTATTATTGAACTGATAGTGATTAACCTTACTCGTGTGTTCCCTGCCAGGGAGTCAGAGGCTTATCGGGTCTTATTGACTTTGCCCAACGTCTTCATCCATCAGACCATCAGCAAAATGTAATTCGGTCCGGAAGACGTAAGCAATCCTCCCAGACACTCCGGTAGCCCTCGCCAACGCTTCTAAGTACTTCTAGATGCTCCCAGCCCCCCCTGGAGCATTGCAAAGTGCTCTCAGACTCTGCAAGAGCATTCTCCCGTGCTCCTGAAAGCACCTGCAGTGATGGAGGTGCATTGGGGATGCTACGAAATTTGACTAATAGGAGAGTCAGATTAAGGAGCTGCTGCGACCTCTGCGCAGGTCTGCGGGAGACTTCGAGAGCAGCTAAGACCTCTGTATAAGCTCTGCGGGAGACTTGGTGCCGAATTCTCACACCAGTGGTTCTTACAGATCAATAACAACAAGGCATTTCACCGATCATATTGGTCTGTTACAGTCACAAAATTCGCTACATCATAATATGGCATGTATTATCAAAGACTCTCTATATATATACATACGGAGATACAGGGATAATTGAGATGGACTCAGCGACAGGCAGTATATATTTGGAATACCCCAGGGTAGATAGACATCATCTCAATATATGAAATACACACTCTATCTTTCCCAGCTCATGGTCTCATGAACTCTTGCCGAGCTTTCGTAGATCCACGCATTATGTGTGGTTTATCATGGCCGAGTATCTCTTCACATCCTCTCACCCTCTTCCTACAGTCCTCGAGCTAGAACCCCTCTTTCTCACGAATTCCCTTCGGATACCATGTGAGGTGCGGCAGAGTGTTGATGATGGGCTGTCTGCCTTGTAGCCCCATTGTTTCACCACACCGTGATCGAGTGGACAAAGAAATGCACTCCGAGGCCATATTCGAGCGAGTTTGGAGATACACTTGGAGACTGTAATTGAGCGAGTTTGGAGATGCACATGGAGGCCGTGCTGGTGCGAACTTGGAGGCCGTATTCGAGCGAGTTTGGAGATATACTTGGAGGCCATCATCGAGCGAGTTTGGAGACAGTAACCACGCGAGTTTGGAGATGCACTCTGAGGCCGTGATCAAGCGAGTTTGGAGATACACTTGGAGGCCGTGATCGAGCAAGTTTGGAGATACACTTGGAGGCCGTGATCGAGCAAGTTTGGAGACCGTAATCCAGCGAGTTTGGTGATGCACTTGGAAGCCGTAACCGTGCGAGTTCAGAGATACACTTGGAGGCTGTGATCAAGCGAGTTTCAAGATGCACTTGGAGGCCGTGATTGAGCGAGATTGAAGGAGTACTAGGAGGCGGTCAATCTGGAGGCGATAGTTCAGGAGGGAGGCGCGATGGGAGTTGAGACTCTATTCATTGGTTAACTTGTAACTGTGCAAATGTAGAGAATTGAGTACAACATAGTCTGCCGAGAGATGAGAGACTGACTGGGAGCAGGAGACAGTCAATCTTGGAATGATGCAGTACACGGTGTATGCTATGCTCAGTGTATGCTGTACTTGTTGGATGCTGTACTCAGTGTATGCTTTACTCAGTGTATATGCTGTACTCAGTGTATGCTGTACTTGGTGTATGCTGTACTCGGTGTATGCTGTACTCGGTGTATGCTGTACTCGGTGTATGCTGTACTCGGTGTATATGCTGTACTCGGTGTTTACTCTTGATCATGGCATGGAGAGATAGAGAGCGATGACTTAACTTCGTGTTCTTAGGTGATCGTAGAGTTGAGGACAAGAAAGAGAGAGATGCGAGGGTATGGGGGAAATCATCATGAGAAACTGGAACTTAAGAGAAATTGAGGTGCGAGTCAATTTACCATCCCCGATACAGCAGGTATGAGTCCCAATCCGGTGTGTAATTATACCGATACGAGGTCTTCTAAACCCTATTGGGCAAGTCGTACCCCTGATATCTCATATGCACTCGTATCCTGCACATCATTCTCATCTTTATCCCCCATCCCTCTCTTTCTCGTCCACAACTCTACCATCATCGCAGAACACAAAGTTAAGTCATTACTCTCTATGTCTCGATGTCATGATCATGAGTTGACACCGAGTACAACATACACTGAGTACAGCATACACCCAAGATTGTTTGTCTTCCCTTCATTCTCATGATTACAAGTTGACCCCTGAATGTAGCTTCATCTTCCGGCGTACCTCCCTACACGATCTACCGCCATCAGCCAGCTCTCCATGAGAGCTCAAAGGTAAAGTCGCCTTGTCACATTCCCACGGTTGTGAGTTAACTAACTGATGAAAAGAGTCTCAGCACCCAGTGCGCTGTCCATAGACTGCCTCTCAGTACTCGTCCAAACTCGCTCGATTATGGCCTCCAAGTTCGCACAATCATGGCCTTCAAGTGCATCTACACACTCAGTTGATCACGATCTCAGAGTGCATCTCTAAGTTCACTCGATCACGGCCTCCAAGTGTATCTCCAAATACGCTCGATAACTACCTCCAAGTGCACCTCCAAACTCGCTTGATCACAGCCTCGGAGTGCATCTCTGAGTTCACTCGATCCTCATTTTCAGGCACACCACAAATTGCCCTCAAGCCCCGCCTGCAGCCAGTCCAGATATACCGTGTGTAGATGGGTAGCTATATAGATACATAGATACATAGATGAGAATACAAACTGAATACATGAGTTTTAAAAATCGTTGAACAATAAGTAGTAGCTATGATTTCCAGGCGCGCACCAGCAGCATTGCCAAAGAAGATGTTGTTTTTCCCAGACTGCTCTACAGTGATTTGAGGCGCGCCCAGACTTGTCGCCAGCGCTCCCGGGTTTGTCGCCAGTGCTTCCAGGTGCTCCCAGGCTTGTCGTTGGCGCTCCCAGGCTTGTCACCGGCACTCCCAGGTAGTCTGACGGCCAGCAGGAATGCCCTCCAAGGGTCTCATACTCTCCTGCAATTGACGCATCTAAGTTTACACTCCACATCCTCTCAGACACTCCTGGAGCCTTCCTGTGACATAAATACATTTTGCTGATGACACACCATGCTAAGGCCAAGACTGTTCTCTTTGACCGGGGAGTACCCAAGTCGTTCCGCTCCACAATGGATTGGCTCGAAGTCCCACTTAAGTGCATGTTGGCTATTGTCCGCCTGACACGTCAGTCGGACTCCTGCAACTGCCGCATCCAGTCCCCTTAGCATAGTTCGAATGAGTGTGGTAAGAAATAACTGGCATCACTATAAGCCCTGAAGGCTTATCGACTGGCCAAGGTTATTGCATCATCAAATCAGTTCTACCGTAGTATGTGAACTTTCAATGAATCCGCCAGCAATGAGGCTCGCTGTCAAATCGACACGAGGCATGTAATCTCTTCCTAAGAATCATACGTATGGCAGCTTACTACTTCATTTCAGATCGGTGTTATGGACTATACGGTATTACTGAACCCGTTATGTAGACCTCTAAGTAGAGTAGAACCAATACCTCTATTAGGGGAAAACCCCTAAAATCTGGATGGGGACGACTCCGGATAGCGACTTTAAGTTGACCGCTGGACGCATTCCCGCACATTTGAAGTGTCTTTTCATCGTCGAGGATGCCGAATTAGACCTTGAAGGGCTTCTTGCCTTGGTTCAGACGTTTGCAACAGCGCTGATACATCAGACAGCTGGTATGGTGATTGTTGCAGAGAGAAATCAACCTCCGATGCAACCATTGCACAATCGAAGCTACCTTCGTAAACGTCTTTTCGGTGTCAGAACCACTTAAATCGTCCTTTTAAGCACGATCCAAGGGGCTGTACACCTTCTTCTGCTGAAGCCGCAGCCAGATAGCACATGGTGGTACTTCAGAAACACAATTGACTAGAGTGCTTTCAATTGGTTTTACATGTAGATTATTCGACTTGATGCTTGAAGTAATTGTTGCAGCGATATATAGGAATCTGATGAGTGTTTACTCTGAATTTTTGTTATAGGAGTTGTGCAAGCTTGTGTATAATTGATGTCTCAAGGGATTAAATAGTTCAGAATTTTCTCGAAATCAATGGAACAGTTCAAAAAACCGTCGAAACGATTAAAATCTTAAGGACCTACATCAAAGAAACATGTGCTGTAAATTAGCTTAAATGACTGAACAAGTTTTCGAAATGTCATGACAACGCTATCACATCATTGAATGCTTCGAAGCAGGGTGGAAGATTCCAAATAACTTGCTCGGATTATGTGTGGGGAATGTAGAAAAGGATCTGTGCATGGGGTCCATTTTCGGAAACCAGTTTCGCCTTTTGCTGATGTGGTGTGAAGACTTTGGCGGTCTCGAGCAATTTACAAGCGGCTATTTGACAGACAGCACATCTGGGGCTGGGCCCTGGACAGCAGCTAGCAAGACGGAACAATCAAAGGGCACAGGCTCTCCTTGCCCACGGCATCAAAACGGAGATTCACTCAGTTCCGGTACACTCTGGTATCCCTAGGATGAGGAAGCAGACCGCCAGATGAATGTAGTCCACAATGCAACTGGGGACAGGGCGACAGAGCGGCCGTATACCTCAGCCTCAAATATGACCAGACAGATCTCCGAGGGAAGGTCAGCAGCCAAGGCACGGTGGGAGGCCAACCAATGCAGCAAGCACTTCAGCTCTAGGCTGAAGGGCAAGGCAAGGACCAAAAGACCTATTCCGATGACAAGCGTGAAGCCGTTAGCTGCCAGGTTTTATCGACTAAAATCCAGGCATGCGCCCACCCGAGTTTACCTAATATGATTCAGTCACCGAGAGGATGACAAGTGCTGGTGGTGTAAAGGGACAGTGGCCCAGATGCGGGAGTGCCTCTTCCACCACTGCAGGCGGTGGGGAGACCAGCAGAGCGCGCTCTGGAAAGCGGTGGGAAAGGCCAAGGGCTGGAAAGCGGGCAGATGCCAACACGTGCAGGTCTCTGAGCTGTTTTCCATGGAAGAGTGTGATCAAGTGGTGGTAGATTTCCTGGTGGCTACTGAAGTCGGGAACTTCCCACCCAGGTGAACAGCGGTACGGAGCAGGCGTAGAGGCTCACAGTGGCGGCAACAGGGTTATATCGTTCTTTCTATCTTTTTTTTTTCTTTTCTTTTCATTTGTCAGCAGGGACGAAGGGTAGCGGAGGGGAGCTCCGCCATCTAGCCCGCTAGCCCGGAGGCGGAGGGGATATCAGGTCCTGTCATACTCTAGTAAGAGTGAATACAGTATGAATAAACAACAACAACTTCACAGATCATGTCATGTTGGCAACAAGGATGCGTACTACTATGTTGCTATCGGCTTCACTTTACACTAGAGGAGTAAAGGTATTTATCGTTGAAGTTCCTGCCTAAGATTACTCGCCCGGAGAAGTAGTACAAACCCTAGTAACTACTTCCGCCGACTCCTCCGTACCGACACTACAGGGTACTGATCATTATTCCCTCTTTTGTTCGCCATCTCTCCCCAGGGTACTCTATGCTTACAAGACAGATATATGCGATTCTCGGTATGGGAAATATCCCAAAACTGTATGGTTGTATGAGGCAAGATCCGTAAAACAATCCAATATACAAGAGCTTAGTTGGTGTTACAAACGCCAGCTTCAGGCACTATAAACGCTAGGTGCTGAAAACTCCAAGGGTGCTAAAATCATCCGAAGTCGTAGGATCGAAACCTGTAGTAATCAACATTTTGCTATTATGCATATCCCCTCTTTGTCTCCAGGGCCACCTGTGGGATAGCAATATGCAATTATACGCCTTGGAACCCTAGTAAGGATGGTTTGTACAACAATTAAAGATACAAGAATTGAACTCTTGGCTCAGTGATGCGTGAAAACCCAACTAAAGACATGGGATGTCACTGGCTCGAAACTTGAAACAGCAAAGTTGCGGGCTTTAAATCTGTCATAATCCGCTCTTTTGTTACTCTTGTCATGGTTATTTTGGGTCTTATGGCAGCGTCTTCCTGCCAAAATACCCCGTGGCACGACCTCGTTACTAAAACAGTCTAAGATACAACTACATAGTTACGTGGTGCTGTACAAACCCGAAGTCCCAGACTTATTATCTGCAGAGATCTCATCTTTTGATACTTATACTACCTGTTCTGTTTAGAGCCGCCAGCCACTCTACCATATGCAATTATTCGGAGTCTGTAGCCACCCAAACAAGTTGTGGACCTGTAAAACAATCCAATACAGGAGCCAATCTCTTAGCTCAGTTAGTGCTTCAAATGCCAGGTGCTGTAAACACTGGGTGCGGGTTCGAAACTTGCTTTTTTTTTTTTAACTCTTTTCCTCTCCTCTTGTCTTGTGACTTATTGGCTTACTCTACATGAAAGTCCCAATTATTGTGCGTTGGTAGTTGTCCCTATTAACTGATGCCTCGATTTACTCCTATAGGTTCCAAGTTCGGTGAGCCAAGATCCCACAAGGTCCTCAATTAAACCAGAGCTGATTGTTTAGCTCATGATGCTTTAAGCGCCAGGTGCTATAAACACCAGTACGGGTTCGAAACCCATAGTGCTCAGGGGCTGTAAACTCCAGGTGCAGTAAACGCCAGGTGATATAAACACCTACTGTGGGTTAGAAACCCTTCTTTTTCTCTTTGTTGTCGTAGACGGTTCAAGTTATAGGCTTACATGGAAACGATTGGTTGGAGTAGTTGTACATACCAATTAATGATCGCCGATTTGCAGGGCTCGGAATTCAGTGAGCTAGGAACCCCCAAAAACATCGGGCAAGCAAGAGCTGATAGCTTAGTCCGACTGCAAGGTATGGCGCTTCAAACGCCAGGTGCTGCAAACACCAGATGCAAGTTCGAAACCTGTGGTAATCGCACTTTTGCTATGCTCACGTCCTGGCAAAATTTGCTGCTTATTTGCTCTTTTGTTCCGCCACTTCTCCTCCGCGTATGCTTACAAGACAAGAATTTTCAGAATGGCCGCGACCCGCGCCCCGACAGGCAATGTCAATGCTCTCTATGCTCAGTTTTTGCAGACTGATTGCAGTATTGCAGCTTGCTTTACCGTCAACTATAACTCGCACTCATACTGGCAGTTCAACTAGCCAGTCAGTGGTTCGCGTTGCGATCACCCACTTAAGGATTGGCTAATAGCTAGTGATTATCAGTGTTCGAAACGGGCCGGGCCGGTCTATGCCAAGGACAGCTTTTTAAATTCAGATCTGACCGGTCTACAGATTTATTTCTGTCTAACTGGCTGGTCTATAGATAACTACAGAAGTGCTCAAGTGCTCAATAGTGCAAGCCAGTGTAGAAATGAGAAATATTGATGCACAAACCCCAGGCGGTCGATCTGACCGCTTGGGAACACTGGCCGGCCCTGACATCTTCAAGCCTAGCCTTCGAGCTTTGGACAAAGCCCAGCCACCCGCCCTTAGCGCGGGCTTTTTAGTAAGAAGCCCAGCCGGCCTGCGGGCACCCGCAGGCCGAGTGACCACCTATGCTCATTCCAAATTTGTATTTCACTACTAAAAATAGCCCATTCTTCACGGAAAATATTCCACCCTTTCACTAAAAATAACACCGTCTGCCACCCATATAGGATGATTGTTTGCTGATTTTCATGTTTCAGATATGCAGGCCGTAGTGGGATAAAACAATGAAGATACAAGAGCTCAAAGCTTAGCTTAATTGGCACCTTAAGCGCCAGGTGCTGTAAACACCAATTGCGAGTTCGAAACTTGTGGCAAGAAACCTTTTTGCTATGCTCGTGTCCTTTGCTGTTTCCCCTTTATCCCACCAGAGCGCTGTGCAGTGTTCCTAAGCGGCCCGGTTTCCATTTGAATCTGGCGCCAATTTTGGGGCTGTCTGCGAGGGAAAACAAGGTCTTCATAATCTATTTGATGTTGACGCTGTCTGGAGCGACTAGGAGGCTCCGATCTTGGTGAGCAAAGATAAGTAATGGTGTGCAAAATACCTGCAGGAGAAAGTTAAGACCTGCACAAAAGCCTACACCGCAAAAGCCTGGAGGCCGGCCGAGCCGTCATGGCCACCCACAGATTAGGCCGGCCCCAGTGTTCCTTAGTGGCCCGGCCGGCCGCCAGGCTTTTTAGCAGACTGCAGATCAGGCCAGCCCGGCCGCTTAGGAACACTGGACAAGGCTCTACCAAAGTACACCTTCGATTTGGATAATACCACGGTACCCTTCTAGTGGAAATTCCGATGAGGTAATAATAGGGCGTTGTCCCGAATTTTTCATGACTCTTAAGCGTCTTGCATCATTGTCGAAGAAGCAATGAAGATTTCCATATTCTTCAACAAATGTAGCCAACTCCTCTTCAATAATGGCAATCTCCGAGTCATCATTGTTAGGTTATATTGGCGCTTCGTTTGTATGTAACAAGAAGATACCCTACATTCGCCAGATACTAGTCAGGCAGCTAGCCCAAAGTAACGGTTGAATGTATAGCAGCAACCAATTGTACCGCTCTACAGCTTGAAAACTAGAGTGTAGTAAGTTTATGTCTCTGGGTGCATAACCGAGGGCTTCTAGAAGATGGAACCTCGAGGCCCTCATCTCCCTGTCAATCTGTGCCCATTCATCCCCATTCATCCTCTGAGGTCACATAGTCTCCTAAATTATCGACTCGATCAGTGTTCCTAAGCGGCCTGGCTGGCCGGCTGGCTTTTTAGCGGCCTGCAGATCAGGCCGGCCCGGCCGCAAAATCTCAGGCCTCCATTTGAAAAGCCTACGCTGCAAAAAGCCTGCCGGCCGGCCGGACCTCGATTTTGGAAGCCTGCCTAGGCGGCGGCTAGGCCCGGCTATGCAGGCTGGCCGGGCCGGGCCGCTTAAGAACACTGGACTTGATAGTATATCATTTCAGCACCGTATGTTTTCTCATTCTGTCATCTGGGTTAGTATGTTTAAATAAAGTTCGATTCGGGTGAGAGGATTACCATCTTGCAAAAGCAATTGCTAGTCATCTCTCCCATCTTTCCAGTGCCAGAGTTTCCCTTTGCTTTCCCAGCTTCAATTTCCCGTAGTGGAAGCGGTTATAGTACACTACAGCCTACAGGCTGGAGTGTTTATTAGGCAATTCTCTAGTTCGATTACTCCTAGTGTTCCGAAGCAGCCACTCCGACCACGTGGTCGATAGCATATATCTGCAGGAGGTCATCAGTTCGAAAAGGACGACAGGGAGGCTGTGAGTATCCGACGAGGGCGTGTCGTTGAGCACAGAGGACAGACGTTATGAGATTTTCCGTCATCCCCGATAATTAATCAGCAAACGCGTGCCGTCAAGCAAAGGGAATAGGTATGATAAGCTTTTCCGTTGCTCTGGATAGATAAATATCATCAAAGGGTGCCCACATCCTCCTCGACAGATTCCACAGAAATCTCGAGGGATTATGAAATGTGTCTTATCGAAGATTACTCCTGCTATCATCACATGGATCTTTAGTCGGTAGATTGGACATTCAGCGCTCTTTGCGAGAACTTGCCACACTCCACTGTATCTATTGTTAGTCTGCGTAGGGAAAGGTGGTGGGGACTCACAGCACAGGCAACGCGTTCATTCAGTAGATCCAGTACCAAGGGTCAGTCCGCCAATATAATCTCCGCAAGCTGCACTAGCTTCATAGCCTTCTTTCATCCGGTTACTTTTGTTCGGGGGGCACCAGTGGAGTTCACGCTCGTGTTTGACCTCTGCTCGGAACTTCCCGATAGTGTGAGCGACGGCGCCATGGGTCACGACCGACATCGACACAACCAAGGAAGAGGCAGTGCTCGGTAGTGGATGTCGAGGGCTGGATGGGAGGGCGTTCGCAGGCACGAACTGATCTACCCCAGTCTCTCTTCCGGGGTTTGTAGTACAATAACACATTGCCATTCTCCTCAGTTCATTGTATCCGCCTGTTAGACGATCTGTTGACGTTTCCAACCGCATCAACCTGAAGGGTACAAGGAGGGGAGATCCCCACCTAGCCGGTCATCCGGAGGGGGAGGGGAGTCGGGCACTGCCATACTCTAGATAGAGTGAATGCAGTATGACTAAAGCAAACAAACAAACCGCATCAACCTAGAGTCGTATCGCAGATCGGGTGGATGGATTGGGGGACGGGAGAGGGCCAGTGTGGAGGTGGAGCGTAGGCGGTTGCTCGCGGCGAAGGAGGGGCAGATTAGCGGCTGGAAGACGGATGACGGACGAGCGACAGATGGGGCTGGATCGTGGCTAGACAGCCGTGGATTCGACTAGTGCGTCGAAGAGGGGCAGGGTGAGTCGTACTGGCACGGCAGGAGCATGATTGCTTGAAACTTCTTCTCGACGGCGGCGATTTAGATGGCAGCCGTAGGGATCGGGTTGCAGTGCTGAGAGCTTATTATGACTCTTATTATAACTCTTGGCATGACTCTAGCCAGCCGCTGCGCAAACTTGAAAACTTGACGAATAGGAGATGTGTTCATATTCCGGCTCACGCGACAGATACTCAGGTTCAACCAGACCTCTAATTTATTCTTCAACAACTCACAGCAACCCCCCATCCCCTCGTTCTCCTCAGACAAGCTTTGTGGTCCGCATCTCCCGCTCCAACTCCTGTACGCCCTCATGATACCTTAGCACATCGTCTTCACAATCCTGCAAGCGTTCTTTCATCTGGGCTTTAGTACGCTTAAACATCCATTGCAAAAGAAACCATAGTGTCTGAAGCTGAATTTTCACTGCCCATGCCAGCCTCACGTGATACGAGACTCTCCCCTTCGCTTCGCCTTAAGTCGCGCTACAACAAATAACTAGCCTCTTGCTGCTTCGATATAATTCCAAAAACGGTTAGGTTCGTAACGAACCAGAAGTCCCCGAAGCCTTCACCCCAGATTCATCGGACGGTAAAAGTGAAGTCGGAACCGGGCTCCTAAGCAGCCCCAACGCTCATGTTGAGAGATGGCATTATGGTCACTAAGGAAGTCCGCCTATACCGAACGAAGCCTCGATACGCATCAGCGAAGAAATGGCACATACCTGGCACTATTTGCCTCGCCCAACTCATGCATTCTTCCCGATGCCGCTACCCTAGCTGTACAAGTTAGATTCGTTCTAAGGAAAGAGGTTCTAGGACAAGATTACCTATACTCCTGCTCCGCTGGGGCTTCGAACCCTAGTGGCTCTCAAGGGACGAAAGTTCTTGACAACGGAGGAGGTACTAGTTCCGGTGGAAAACGACCGGGCTAATCATAACACTCTCCACCCCTAGGAGCATTCTTTGGCTTTCGGAGCCGTGAGAATTGATGGGAGGCGCTAAACTTGCGAACATCCAGTTCCCACCGTGAGCAATAATTCTTTAGTATTTAGCAAAGCCAAGGTTTAGTGCGAGCACCTATTTATATGGATCAGCTACTGAATTGGTTATTTGGGAGTGCTCATATGCTGGGATAAACTGTGCAGATCGCACTAACATCCTCAAAATAGTTATACCCACTGCGTTTCAAGCTATCGTTTTCAGATTCCTTTGAACATGGGCGGGGCTTTGCATACTTGGGAGTCTATCATCGAAGTCGTCATATCCATACACAAATAAGCAGTCTCTACCTTATCGTCAGCTACAAGAACAACTGTCACTGTGAGATAGTTTCAACTGTGGCTCTACGCGGCGATAAGTAAATAACGTACGTTGAGGAAGCGAATGATGAGTACGATAGCTGAATTGAGAAGGAAAGGCGCAACAGGACGAGCATCGGCTGTGGCTGTAGCTGATAAAGAGAGATTCCAAGACACGAGAGGTTCGGCCACAAGCGATCTAAAAGTATAAGCCAAGGATCATTAATTGCTGCCAACGAATTGCACATGCGCTTTCAAGACGGTATCGATTTCTGTTTCATTGCTGGTATGGACCTGCAAGATACCAGCACCCAGAACCTGAGGATAGCCTCAATAAACTATCACTCGCAATTAAAGAGGACATAGAAGGCGAATACGAGGAATACATAACTAACAATCTTACAAACCAACAACATCAAAGAAATCGCGAACCCCTAGACGGCTAGCCAAATACTGTATCTATATACCGTTCATACCTCGGCTTTATTTACATTACGCAAGCCTAATGAGAGAAAGTACTCTAAAATTATAAACAATAAACAATTGGGAGCTCGGTAGACGGCAACGAAGTCAGATCGAGAAAGTAAGAGATACGGCTGTCAACAATGTTGAGTCGCTCGCCAGTTATCGGACGAGAGTGTCCCGTTATTGGGTGATATTCGGGAGAGTCACTCATGCGAGAGGTGAAGAAAAACGCAACAGAGGCCGTGGGAGATGGAGGTGTTGCGCCAGCTACAAGAAGGTGACGCTAGAAAGTGGGCACGAAAGCGCACGAGTAATTCCCACGAAGAGGAACTACAGCACTTGATGGGCGGACTTGAGGAAAGTTGGAACGGGGGGGGCACAACTTGTTGCTTTAGCGGTTAACTGAGACTAAGAGTAAATGTATCTAGAGAATCAATTCGGATCATCAGCCCAACACCCTAATCGACTTAGCCATCTATATCTGCGTCGATCACACCTCTCTCGTCCCATGTGGACAGTTCTCTATGCAAGGTTCACTCATCCTCGATCCTGCTGTGTAGGCCGCTCTGTATATCCCTCAAAGGTCCTTTTAACTCTCATCGGCTGATGTTGTGGATAGTTGAACTTATGCGCAGCCCTGGGCTTTGGTCGTACAAGGCAGCAATCGATATAATCGAAAGTAAACACCAGCAGAGCAATACAAATATTGCTCTGAAGCTCGGGCGTGGCTAGTGATAGCAGTTAAGGCGAACTTAGATCGGCTTGGATTTGCCGGATGCTGACCTACATTGTAGGAATTACGTATATTTAGATGATAAGCATGTGGAGGTGACAGTACCTGTGAGGCACACATGCTCAACACCGGTGCTGCAATCTTCATACAGACGAGGCAAGCACCCAACTGTTTTTATTACTGCCAGGTGCTCAACACACAACTGTCCTAATAACAGCCTCCACAACCCATGCTGTGAGATAACCAATCTATGTGGGAAACATACTTTCGTTATCAGCTTGTATTCACAAGCATATTTTTGACCAGCCCAATTTAAGGCTTGCAATGTCATGATATTTCTCCTAACCGATGGCCACTGTGGCACGGTGTTGAGGTTTCTACTAGTCGAAATCAAAAGTTCCCCGTACACGTGACCGATGGCGCTTACATTGATTAGATTGATTAAATATGTATCACTGAGGTAGCACTTAGTGACACCACACCGTCCCATTGGCGCGAAGCGATTCTCCAAGAAGTGAGAAGTGATGCCGCGAGAGAGAAGACACTTAGAGACTAAGTAGTGACAGGTAAAAAAGTTAGTGCTAGGAGAAGGTGAGCTATTTTGGCACTGCGGTTTCACCCTTTAACGATTGGGTAACTTTTCTACAGAGGATAAGTGTCCTGCTGAACATTCTATTCCGAAATCAACTAGCGGTGCATCAAAAAATGCGTGCCCAGGCTGCTGCAGTGCAACCACGACAGAGACTACCAATACTATGGCGGAGAATCGGCAAGGATAATGGATTGGGCAGGGGTGGTACACAAGAGCGCATAGAAGAAAATATGCAAGATGCTACTGGCACAGAAGAGCTAGAAATGGTGTGGAAGAATGTGCGCTACGGTGTACAACAACAGAGGAGATATCCTTATATGAGCTACTTGAAGCAGATTGCTTAAAGCCAAATCCACATAGTGGAAGACCAAGTATACAATCACAGGAGGAAAAAGATCGCTTGGTTGCAACAGTTAAGAATTGGAGAAGTCACCAATGAAATCAATACTGAAATAGCAAAACTTCAAACTATTATGCAGCGCTATCTCAATGTTCAAGACAGGAATAAAGTTTTATGCATAGCGGGATTTCTTTGTTGGGGTGAGCGTAGGTACCATGCATCATGTACAGAATTATTAGAATTTAAATGGATAGTCATTGTAAATTTGTTGTGTAGTCATTAACGTATCCGGGACTTTTAATTTGACGAGTATTGACCTGTACCATCACAGATGTAAGAGATACTGTTTCGCGAACATTCCATCTCCGACTCAGTTTACAGCCATATTTAACTTGCCTCCCCAGGATTCCAGTGGCTATGGTATGTGTGCAGTCGTGGGAATTTCTAGTGCCAGTGGTCATGCTTGTACCCATAGCCATGAAGGATCGTGATGTTGCGATCAGTGGTGACGGTAATTAGAGACCGTGACGTAGTGGTGGTAGCGCCACTCATACAAAAGATAATTCCTAAGAGCTTAACTTAAGTACCCACTAGTATGTTCGCTTCTGCCGCTCTCATTGCCGCTCTTGCCACAATCGGTGTTAACCATGTCAACACAAAACTGTTTGAATCAACAAAGTCATTACACAACTTGATATGGTGTTGATAACCTCGCCATCGGACAAAAACTGTGGACATTAAGTGCCGGTCAGATGCTAGTGATTCTCACTCAGCAATAAGGCTCATGTGAACTGCCAGTGATCATCACAATTTTCTACAGATTTCCTATCAGGTACTCCGGCAGGGTGCTTGAACACTAGGTTGATGGCCTTTTAAGATTTAATTCTATTCTTTTCTCTAGTGGTTGGTATCTCTTTCTACTTGCCTGCCTCCGATTTCTGATTTGACAACTCCATAGATTTCTGATTCAACTTTCTTTAGTAGGGTTGGTCTAGAGTAGAGTGGCGGATGTGAGTGAAGGCGCTGAAGCTATTGGTGCTGTTGGAAGTAGAGGGGATGGAGAAGCTGGGGTCGCCACCTGCCTGGGTATGCGAAGGTTTCAAGCGTAACCCCTCTTTTATTCCCAACAAAGTATCCAACCATAGAGAGCAATGCGGATCAAGGTCTATCATTCCATTTCCGATTTCCACCCTGTTGAATTCGGACAACCAACCCAAGGTGGATAGGGATGTATAGCGGTTTAGCCCTTTAGAATGCAGCTCTTAAGCCTTCACACAATTCATATATCATCACCTGCGGATACCCAAGAGATGCATGTTACAATAAGGTCTAGAATGGAGTTACCGATACACTGGAGTCGCCGAACAGATTCATATGTAGACTCATACACGATTGCTCACTCTCCACTGTTGCATGTATGGATCGCCACCTTTGTAAGGCATATGAGCCCTCGAATAGAGCTAGACGAATCGCTGAGGGGAGGTCAGGAGCCAAGGTAGAGTGGGAGGCCGACAAGTGCAGCAAGCACTTCAGCTACAGACTCAAGGGCAAGACGGGGACCAAGAGACCTGTTCCGATGACAAGCGTGAAGTCGCTGGCTACCAGGTTCTACAGACTAAAGTGCGG